>ENA-OQKP01000515-OQKP01000515.1-human-gut-metagenome-genome-assembly--contig:-NODE-515-length-29772-cov-6.367178_pt1 | contig 29772 bp, 19 predicted proteins | sample MGYA00242780_ERZ504802 | MGnify/ENA primary metagenome ERZ504802 (study PRJEB26092, sample SAMD00036406) | human gut metagenome | host: Homo sapiens | study: EMG produced TPA metagenomics assembly of... | reverse complement strand
GTGGCTTTTTTCATACCCTGAGAAATTTGGAAGGAGTGAGGTCAATGGCCGTATTTCGCATTGAACGAACCAGAGATTATACCGTGATGAGCAATCACCATTTACGCAACGGGAAACTGTCCCTGAAGCTCAATGTATACGAATAAACATGCGTGGACGAATAAAGATGGCACATACAAAGAAGTTTACTATTATATCTGCGGTAGGAACAAGCAGGAGCGAGGGCATCATTGTGATTACAAGGCATCGCTTAGAAAAACAGACATTGAACCACTTGTAATTGAAGCTGTTAAAGAATTGGTAAGTGATAAATATTTTGCAAAAGAGATAGAAAAGCGTATTGGCGTACAGACTGATACCACTGCTATTGATAAGGAACTTGCCAATTATGAGAGCAAGCTGAAAGAAGTAGATTTGAATAAAGCTCGTCTGGAGCGAGAGATTGATAATCTGCCTATTGATGCTCGTTTCAGAGAAAGAAAAATCCACGACATGACATTAAGGCTTGATGGATTGTATGATACGATTGTCGAGTTGGAAGAACGGATTGAAGATGCAAAGCTGAGAAGAAGTTCTATCGAAATGGAAGCAATCACTCTGGACAATATTTACAAGCTTATGCTGAATTTCGGAAAGCTCTATGATATAATAAGTGACGAGGAAAAGAAAAATCTTATAACTTATCTAATAAAGGAAATTCAGATATATCCTAATGGAGAGTCAGAGATGCCTTTGAAGTCGATAGAGTTTAATTTTCCGATATATCGTGATGGACAAGAGGTAAGGCGGCTCTTGTGGGAAAAAGGTAATACCGTTGAGACGGTATGTTTGCTGGTGAAATAACATGAAGCCTCTCCTCCACATCTACGGCGCGTCCGGCTCCGGGACGTCCACGCTGGGGCGATACCTGGCGGAGCAATTTCAGTATGCCTTCCTCGACTCAGACGACTATTTCTGGCTGCCCACTGACCCGAAATTCACGACAAAGCGTCCCATTGAGCAGCGCGTGCCGCTCATACGGCAGGACATTGCCGCCGCAAAAAACGGTGCTGTCCTCTCCGGCTCGCTCGTCGGCTGGGGGGATGCTCTCATCCCGGATTTCACGCTGGCGGTGCGCGTTGTGACCGACACGTCCACCCGGCTGGCGCGTATAAAACAACGTGAGTACGAGCGGTTTGGCGCGCGCATTCTGCCGGACGGCGATATGTACGACCATCATCAGGCATTTTTGCAGTGGGCCGCCGGTTATGATGACGGCGGGCTTGACACGCGCAGCGCTGTGCTGCATAATGAATGGCAGAAGCAGCTTGCCTGCTCGATCCTGACGGTGGACGGCACTGCGCCCCTGGCCGAGACCGCCGCCCGTGTGGAGGAATTGCTATGCTCTGCAAACTGACCCCCGAAGAAGAAGTGCGTATGCACATACTTTTGAAAGGCATCGCCGATGACCCGAACGCGCTGGAAATGCAAAAATTCATCCAGCACGGCAGCGTGACCACCTACGAGCACTGTCTGCGCGTCACCCGCATCGCGTTCTGGCTCAACATCCATCTGCACGTCCGCGCGGATGAGGCCAGCCTTGTAAAGGGGGCGTTCCTGCACGATTTTTACCTGTACGACTGGCATAATTGCAGTAACATCACCCATTGGCACGGCTTCAAGCATGCTCGTATTGCACGCTACAACGCCGAAACCGTGTTTAAACTGACCGACAAGGAAAAGGACATTATCCAGAGCCACATGTGGCCGCTGAACCCCACCGACATACCCCATAGCCGCGAGGCCGCGCTTGTCTGCATGGCCGACAAGATGTCGTCGAGCTATGAGACGGTGCTGGAACGGAAGGCGAAAAGAAAGAAATAAAACACTTCTTGGCCCCCTCTGCGAGTGGAGGCCGCAGCGGGTGGGGGAGAGAACCTTGCCACGGACTGAAATATTTCGGTCATACGTAAAGTTCTCTCCCTCCAGCCCTGCGGGGCCGCCTGCTCCCCTTCTGGCGCAAGCGCCACCTTCCCCCATATTGGGGGAGCCTGTCTCGCAGAGGGAGGCAAGATTATTATGGAGGTAACACCATGCCCGATCAATACACCCGCACACGCGCCCAACTGGGCACACCCGCACTGAACGTGCTGCGCCGCGCCCATGTGGCCGTTTTTGGCATCGGCGGCGTCGGCGGGCAGGCTGTTGAGGTACTGGCCCGCAGCGGGGTAGGGGAGTTGAGCCTGTTTGACAGCGACACTGTCGCACTTTCCAACCTGAACCGCCAGCTTGTGGCGCTGCACTCAACGCTGGGGCAATACAAGGTCGATGCCATGGCCGCCCGCATTGCGGACATTGACCCCACCATCATCGTGCACGCCAACCGCATGTTCTACAATGCCGAGACCGCCCCGGACGTCGACCTGACGCAGTTTGACTACGTGCTGGACTGCATCGACACGGTCAGCGCCAAGCTGCTGCTGATCCGTTGCTGCAAAAAGGCCGGGGTGCCGATCCTGTGCAGCATGGGCGCGGCCAACAAGCTGGACCCGACGGCGTTCCGCGTGGCCGACATTGAAAAAACCACCGTGGACCCGCTGGCCAAGGTCATCCGCCTCGAGTGCCGCAAGCGCCGCCTGGGCAAGGTGAAGGTCGTCTTTTCGGAGGAGCAGACCCTGCCGCCGCTGCAAGAGGAAATCGAGGAAGCCCCCACCGCTGCGCGCCGCACGGTGCCCGCCAGCAACGCCTTTGTGCCCGCCGCCTGCGGGCTGGTCTGCGGGTCCGAGGTCGTCAAGGACCTGCTGCGCAAGGCCGGCGTATACCGCGGCAAAAAATAATTTCTCTGCGCCCCGCTGGCACAAAAGCGGGGCGTTTTGCATGAAAAATACCAGTTTGCCCCCTGTGTTATCTTGACATTTGCACGAAATCAAAGTAAAATTATATATAGGAAATAAAGAGCCAAACGGCAGGCGTGGCCTGTGCGTGGCTCCTTAAAGGGTGTCGCCCACAGGGAACGCCGCTTTTTTACGATATTTAACGTCCTGATGACGGTTTGTGTATATTCTGCGCGCAGGGGCATCGTGTGTCTTTTTGGCTGACCTGCCGCGTTTCTTCATGCAACAATGTCATAGTGAAAAGCGTCCCGCTGCGCGCATCCTCCTATTTTGATAAGGAGTGAAACCGACTATGTCACCAATTTTGACCGTGGTGCTGGTCCTTGTTGCTGCCGCTGTTGCCGGGGCGCTTGGTTTTTACCTCGGCGGTGAAAACCGCAAGCGCACCGCCGAGGCGAAGATCGGCAGCGCTGAGGAGGAAGCCAAGCGCATCGTGAATGATGCCATCAAGGCTGCCGAGCAGAAGCGCAAGGAAACCATCATCGAAGCGAAGGACGAAGCCTTCAAGCTCAAGAGCGACGCGGACAAGGAAATCAAGGACCGCCGCGCCGAGATCACCCGCCAGGAGCGCCGCATCGACCAGAAGGAGGAGGCCCTCGACAAGCGCACTGCCCAGATGGAGCGCAAGGAGGAGGATCTCAAGCGCCGCAGTGAGACCGTGGAGGCCCGCCTGGACGAGCTGGAGCAGCTCAAGCTGCGCCAGACCGAAAAACTGGAAACCATCGCCGCCATGTCCAAGGAGGACGCCCGCGCCGTGTTGCTCAAGCAGGTCGACGACGAGCTGACTCACGAGAAGGCGATGAAGATTAGCGCCTACCAGGCGAACATGAAGGACGAGTGCGACAACCTCGCCCGTGAGCTGATCGGCCAGGCTATTGCCCGCTGCGCGGCAGACGCCACCAGCGAGGCCACCGTCAGCGTTGTGCCGCTGCCCAGCGACGAGATGAAGGGCCGTATCATTGGCCGCGAGGGCCGCAACATCCGTGCGCTCGAAACCGCCACGGGCTGTGACCTTATCATCGACGACACGCCGGAGGCCATCACGCTGTCCAGCTTTGACCAGACCCGCCGCGAGGTCGCCCGCATGGCGCTGGAGCGCCTGATTGCCGATGGCCGTATCCATCCGGCCCGCATCGAGGAGACCGTGGACAAGTGCCGCCGCGAGCTGGAAATCCAGATGAAGCGCGAAGGCGACAAGGCCGTCATGGAGCTTGGCATTCACAGCCTGCATCCCGACCTTGTCAAGCTCATTGGCCGCCTGAAGTACCGCACGAGCTTCGGCCAGAACGTGCTGAGTCATTCGCTGGAGGTCGCTTGGCTGGCCGGTCTGATGGCCGGTGAGCTGGGTGTCAATGTCCAGCTGGCCCGCCGCGCCGGTCTGCTGCATGACATCGGCAAGGCCCTTGACCACGAGATCGAGGGCAGCCACGTCCAGATCGGCGTTGACATCTGCAAGAAATACCGCGAGAACCCGCAGGTCATCCACGCCATCGAGGCCCACCACGGCGACGTGGAGCCCAAGACGACGCTGGCGTTCATCATCATGGCCGCCGACGCGATTTCCGCTGCCCGTCCCGGTGCCCGCCGCGAGAACATGGAGAGCTACATCAAGCGTCTGGAAACACTGGAGGCTCTCTGCAACGGCTTTGAGGGCGTCGAGAGCTCCTACGCCGTGCAGGCAGGCCGCGAGGTCCGCATCCTTGTCCAGCCCGACAAGGTCAGCGACGACGAGGTCATTCTGCTGGCACGCAATGTCGCCAAGAAGATCGAGAACGAGCTGGATTACCCCGGCCAGATCAAGGTCAGCGTCATCCGCGAGAGCCGAGCAACCGAGTACGCGAAGTAAAATTCACAACTGCTACAGCAACAGGCAGACCGTCAGAATTGGCGGCCTGCCTGTTTTGTTATACGATGCGGCAGGGGCCGGGCATGCCCGCCCCGCAGGCTTTCCCGCAAGAGGGTGCTTATTTTACAGTGCCGGGCCGCACATGTGCCGCCCCTACTGCATGGCACCGCAAGGCCCGGCGCAGGTCCTCGGACTTACTCTTCCTGCAGCTGGCGCAATGCACCCAGGAAGGGATGAATACCTCCCCCTACAAAATAATAAGCCCCCGACATAATACCGTACAGCGGCAGGTGTCGGGGGCTAACTTATTCTATTACAGATGCAGCACTCTGTCCTTGATCTCGGCAGTTCGGCCCTGGTTCCAGAACTGGGTGCCGATATAGCCGCAGGTGCGGCGGGCGACGTTCAGCTTGTTCTGGTCGCGGTTGTGGCACTTGGGGCATTCCCAGACCAGCTTGCCGTCCTCGGGCACGATCTGGATCTCGCCGTCGTAGCCGCAGACCTGGCAGTAGTCACTCTTGGTGTTCAACTCGGCGTACATGATGTTCTCGTAGATGAACTGCATGACCTTGATAACGGCCTCGAGGTTGTCCTGCATGTTGGGCACCTCCACATAGCTGATGGCGCCGCCCGGGGAGAGCTTCTGGAAGTCGCTCTCGAACTTCAGCTTCGTGAAGGCGTCGATCTGCTCGGTCACGTGGACATGGTAGGAGTTCGTGATATAATTGCGGTCCGTGATGCCCGGCACAAGCCCAAAACGCTTCTGCAGGCACTTGGCAAACTTGTAGGTCGTGGACTCCAACGGCGTGCCGTACAGGCTGAAATCAATGTTGTGCTGGTTCTTCCACTTAGTACAGGCGTCGTTCATGTGCTGCATAACGTTAAGCGCAAACGGCTTGGCGGCAGGGTCGGTGTGGCTTTTGCCGGTCATATACTTGCAGCACTCATACAGGCCCGCGTAGCCCAGACTGATGGTGGAATAACCGCCGTAGAGCAGCTTGTCGATGGGCTCACCCTTCTTCAGGCGGGCCAGCGCACCGTACTGCCACAGGATGGGCGCGGCGTCGCTCAGTGTGCCCTTCAGGCGGTTGTGGCGGCACATCAGGGCCTTGTGGCACAGCTCGAGGCGCTCGTCAAAAATCTGCCAGAACTTATCAAAATCGCCGCCGCTGGACAGGGCCACGTCCACCAGATTGATGGTGACAACGCCCTGGTTAAAGCGGCCATAGTACTTCGGCTTGCCGTTCTCGTCGACATAGGGGGTCAGGAAGCTGCGGCAGCCCATGCAGGTGAAGCAGTGGCCCTCGCCGTTCTTGTCGACCTTGTATTCCAGCATCTTCTTCTCGCTGATGTAGTCGGGCACCATCCGCTTGGCGGTGCACTTGGCGGCAAGCTTGGTCAGGTAGTAGTAGGGCTGACCCTCATAGATGTTGTCGTTCTCCAGCACGTAGATGAGCTTGGGGAAGGCGGGGGTGATCCAGACACCGGCCTCGTTCTTGACGCCCTGGTAGCGCTGGCGCAGCATCTCCTCAATGACGATGGCCAGGTCGGACTTCAGGCGCTGGTTGTCACCGGCCTCGTTCAGGTACATAAAGACCGTGATGAACGGAGCCTGGCCGTTGGTGGTCATCAGGGTGACGACCTGATACTGGATGGTCTGCACACCGCGCTTGATCTCCTCGCGCAGGCGCTTCTCCACGATCTCGGAGATCTTCTCCTCGCCGGGGTCAATGCCCAGATCCTTCATCTCGGCCTCGACGTCGCGGCGGATCTTCTTGCGGCTGACATCGACAAAGGGGGCCAGGTGGGTCAGGCTGATGCTCTGGCCGCCGTACTGGCTGGACGCGACCTGCGCGATGATCTGTGTGGCAATGTTGCAGGCCGTGGAGAAGGAGTGCGGCTTTTCAATCAAAGTGCCGCTGATGACCGTGCCGTTCTGCAGCATATCGTCCAGATTGACGAGGTCGCAGTTGTGCATGTGCTGGGCGTAGTAGTCGGCATCGTGGAAGTGGATGATGCCCTCCTCATGCGCCTTGACGATCTCCGGGGGGAGCAGCATACGCATGGTCAGATCCTTGCTGACCTCGCCGGCCATATAGTCACGCTGTACGCTGTTGACGGTAGGGTTCTTGTTGGAGTTCTCCTGCTTGACTTCCTCGTTGTTGCACTCGATGAGGGATAGGATCTTGTCGTCCGTCGTGTTGTGGGTGCGCTTGAGGCTCTGCACGTAGCGATAGGTGATGTACCTGCGGGCAACCTCATACGCGCCGGTGGCCATGATGGCGTCCTCGACGATGTCCTGGATCTCCTCGACGTTCATCGCGTGGCCGCGGGCATAGCAGACCTCCTGCACATGATCGCTGATCTCGATGATCTGCTGCTTCGTCAGGCGCTGGGCATCGGGTACGACCTTGTTAGCCTTCGTGATGGCCGCAATAATTTTGGTAATGTCAAAGACAGCCTCGCTGCCGTTGCGCTTGATGATCTTCATGGTGACTCCTCTTTACAAAAAAATAAATACAGTGCGTTCAATACGAACTGTATAGAATACAGATGAAATGCCGATTCGTAAATTGCCCGTTTTGCGAGCAAGACTATAATACCGCACCGGGGGCAAAAAGTCAATCCATAAAACCACAAGATATAGTGTCCAGCAAGCAAGCGAAAACAAAATGTTCCGTTTTCGTCGCCTCAACGTGCAAAAAAAGCCCTGCCAAAAAGAAGACTGAAATTTTGGTGATTTTGAGTGGTTCTACACAGTTTGTCGATGCAGCGTTCAAATATCTTCTTCGAAAATCATGCTCCCCCTTGCAGTATGCCCCCAAAGCTGGTATACTATGTCAGGGTTTGGGGGCGGAAAGCCCGCCCGACACAAGATATGGGGATGTCCCCGCAGGAGAACACCATGAATTACGCAACCATTAAATATTGTGATATTGCCAACGGGGAGGGCGTGCGCACAAGCCTGTTCGTTTCCGGCTGCCGCCGCCACTGCCCGAACTGCTTCAATGCCGTGGCATGGGATTTCGGCTACGGTGCGCCGTTTACCAAGGAAGTTCGCAATGAAATACTGGAGAGTCTGGCCCCCGGTTACATCAACGGGCTTTCGCTGCTGGGCGGCGAGCCGTTTGAACCGGAGAACCAGCGGGAGCTGCTGCCCTTTATTAAAAATGTAAAGGTGCTGTACCCCAACAAGACGATCTGGTGCTACACCGGCAACAATCTGGAGCACGAGATCTGGCAGCCCGGTCCCGGGCGATGCGAGGTCACCGACGAGTTTTTACAATATATAGATGTGCTTGTGGACGGCGACTTTGTGCAGGACCAGTACGACATCAGTCTGCGCTTCCGCGGGTCGAGCAACCAGCGCATCATTGACATGAACAAGACCCGCGCAGCGGGCCGGGTCGTTTTGTGGCAGGACGACCCGATTTTTGCGGATCACAAGATGTAATGGAAAATTGCAAGGGCGGATTGCATATCCGCCCGCGGGGCGTCGAGGACGCCGCCTCTTACAAACCGAAAGGCAGAACTGTAGGGTCCGCATACGTGCGGACCGCGGCTTTCCCGCAAGAACCCATCTGCCTTACGCGCGAGGGCCGGGCATGCCCGGCCCCTACTGTGCAGTCACAATTAAAACAGGAGCAAAAACCATCCATCATGAGCACCACCTCAAAATCCAAAACCATGATCGAAGGGCCGCTGGCCAAACAAATTCTGCTGGTCAGCCTGCCGCTGGCCTTATCCAACCTTTTACAAATTCTGTTCAACATGTCCGACGTTGCCGTTGTGGGCCGGTTCGCCGGTTCCACGGCACTCGGCTCCGTGGGCTCGACAGCGACGTTTGTCACACTGTTCACCGGCTTTCTGATCGGCTTGAGCAATGGCGTCAACGTGCTGGTCGCCCGCTTTTACGGTGCCGGGCACCCCAAGGACGTCAGCAAGACCGTCCATTCGGCGCTGCTGGTCAGCCTGGCCGCCGGTGTGCTGCTGCTGTTCGTCGGCTTGTTCGGCTCGCCTGCGTTGCTGGAGCTGCTGAACACAAAGGAGGATCTGCTGCCCGGTGCGATTTTGTACCTGCGGGTCTACTTTCTCGGTATGCCGGCGCTGGCGCTCTACAACTTCGGCAACGCAGTGTTCAGCGCTATCGGTGAGACAAAAAAGCCGCTGGCCTACCTGTCGTTTGCGGGCGTGCTGAACATCCTGCTCAACCTGTTTTTCGTCATCGTCTGCAAGCTCGATGTCGCCGGTGTCGCGCTGGCCAGCACGATTGCCCAGTGCGTCTCGGCAGGGCTGATCCTGCACGCGCTGACAAAGGTCAGCGACTGCTACGCGCTGGATTTCCGCAAGGTAAGGCTGGACCTCAACATGACAAAGCGCATCCTGATGCTGGGCGTGCCCGCGGGCCTGCAAAACGCGATCTTTGCGATTGCCAACCTCTTTATTCAGGCGGGCGTCAACTCCTTCGACTCGCTGATGGTCAAAGGCAACTCCGCCGCAGCTAACGCCGACGCGATGATTTATGACGCTATGGCGGCGTTTTACATGGCCTGCGCCAGCTTTATGAGTCAGAACTACGGCGCGGGCAAGCTGGACCGCGTCAAGAAAAGCTACTTCATCGCGCTGGCCTACTCGTTTGGCCTGGGCGCGGTTCTGGGCGGCGGGCTGCTCGTCTTTGGGCGGCAGTTCCTGGCGCTGTTCACGACCGAGAGCGCTGTCATCGACGCGGGCATGAAGCGCATTATGGTCATGGGCTGGGCCTACTGCACCTCGGCGTTCATGGACTGCACGATTGCCGCCTCCCGCGGCCTCGGCAAGACGGTAGGGCCGACGGTCATCGTAATTCTGGGGTCCTGCGTATTCCGCGTTGCGTGGGTCTACACGATCTTTGCCCACTTCCACACGATCCCGGCGCTCTACCTGCTGTATCCCTGCTCCTGGGCGCTGACCGCCGCCGCAGAGATCGTCTATTTTGTGTTCAGCTACCGCCACGCCGCCCTCCGTCTGCAGGAGCGCGATGCGCTGGCGCATCTGTGAGAGCAGGGGAGAGGGCTGCTGTCATTCGCTGCATATCCAAAAAATTTGCTAAAACAGTCTGTCATGTATATTTTGTATACCAGATATACAGAAAATACTTTTTACATACACCACTCCCACATGTATAATAGTCGATGCAAGTAAAAGAGGAGTGGAAAAGTATGCAGTATACGGACCTGACAAGAAAGGAATTGCAGCGGGAGTACAGCCGCCTGACACGGAAGTACACGGACTTTATCCGCCAGCCGGTGGAGCTGGACCTGACAACGGAGGATCCGCTGCCGGGCTGCGCGAACCGCCGTGCGGTGAAGCATTTTGGCACTGTGCTGGACAAGGAGCTGCGCGATACCGGCGCAGCCCACCCCGCCCAAGCACCGGACGCCGTGGCGGCCCTGGCCACGATGCCCGGCTGTGCCCACCGCACTGTGGAGCTGTGCCGCAAAGCAGGTGTCCGCTTTGACGCCATCGACCACTGCACGGTGCTGGCGCGCACGATCCCGGAGGATATCCGGTCCGACGAGCTGACCCACGTTGCCAGCGTCTTTGCTGTCAGCGCCCGCATGGCTGCATTGGAGAGCCTGCAGGGAACGCTGATGAGAGCGTAAAGCCGTCTGCCGCCCCGTAAACCCAAAACCCGCATTGGCATTCAAAACCAATGCGGGTTTTTTATTGGTGCGCCCGGCGGTAGGAAGTGTCAGCCGAAGGCTGCGGAAAACCGATAAAAATGGAAATCCGCGGCTTTCCTTGCAATTTTCCGGCGAACATGCTACATTTAGTATAAAAACAAAAGGGGGCGTGCCGGGTATGATTCGTTTGGCCCTTGTCGAAGACGACGAGCTCTACCGCAGCCAGCTGCGCGAATATATTGACAAATACAGCGCGGTATCGGGCGAAAAATTTACCGTGACAGAATTTTCCGACGGCGACGAGATCGCACTTGGCTATAAGGCTGTCTATGACATCATCCTGATGGACATCGAGATGAAGTTTATGGATGGCATGATGGCTGCCGAGGAGATCCGCAAGGTCGACACCGAGGTTATCATTATCTTTATCACAAATTCGCCGCAGTATGCCATCAAGGGCTATGCCGTCGATGCGCTGGACTATGTGCTGAAGCCGGTCAGCTACTATGCGTTTTCGCAGAGACTTGGCCGCGCCGTGGAGCGCGTGGCGCGCCGCGCACGGCACTTTTTGCAGATCAACGCCCACGGCACGGCACATAAGCTGGACACCTCGGCCATTTATTGGATCGAGAACTGCGGGCATGACTTGGTCTTTCACACGGCGGAAGGGGAGGTGACCGCCCCGGGCTCCATGACGGAGACCGAGGAAAAATTGGCGCAGGACAGTTATTTCCGCGTAAACAAGGGCTGCCTTGTGAATCTGGAACACGTTGACCGAATGGACGGTGAGGATGCCATCGTCCACGGAGACCGTGTGCCGCTGGCCCGAGCGCGGCGCAAGGCATTTCTGGATGCACTGAACGACTATATCAACGGGGCAGGGTGACGATATGCCGCTGAAAATTCCTTATTATGAGATGGATATTCCGCGCCTTGTCACGGCGCTGGCAGACTGGCTGGCCTGCCTTTTGTACCTGCGGTTTCTGCCTCCGCGCTACGGCGGGGTCAAGCGTGCGGCGCTGTACGGCGGTGCATTGGCGGCATTGGCACTCTACCTTGTGGCCACCGACGGCTTTAACGGCTGGCGATTCAATGTGCTGTACGCGGTTTCTGTTGCACTTATGCTGCTTTTTATGGCGGCGGCCACCCGTGCAGACCGCTGGCAGGTGGGGTATTTCTGCACGCGGGCGTTTATTCTGGCGGGTTTTGCCGGGGCGCTGACATGGCAGATGTATGTATATTTTGCGCGTTACATCGCAGCATTGCAAAGTCTGCCTGCGTTGGTGCTCTTTATTGCGGCGGGGTTCGGCATCATCTTCGGCCTGATGTGGCTTCTGGAGGATGGCGGCAGCACGGGCAGCATTCAGTTTGACATTCGGCCTCGCACGACCTGCATCGCGGCGGTCATGGCGGCGGCCATCTACATTTTGTCCAGCATCAGCTATACGCAGCTGAACACGCCGTTTTCGGCCCGCGGCACGATGGAAATTTACACAATGCGCACGGTTGTCTACTTCGGCGGCGTGGCGCTGCTGTTTGCATATCAATCGCAGCTGCGCGATTTATTGACACAGCGCGAGGCGGATGCCTTGCGGAACATGCTGCACATCCAGTATGAAAACTACAAAATCCGGCAGGAGAGCATTGACCTCATCAACCAAAAATATCATGACTTGAAGCACCAGATCGCGGTGCTTCGCGCCGAGAGCGGCGAGAAACGCAATGCCGTGCTGGACAATATGGAGCAGGAAATCAAAGCCTACGAGGCGCAGAACGACACCGGCAATAAGGTGCTGGACACGGTGCTGACAGGCAAAAGTCTGACCTGCCGCACCAAAAACATTCAATTGACCTGCGTTGCTGACGGCACAGCGCTGGACTTTATGGACGTGATGGACATCAGCAACCTGTTCGGCAATGCGCTGGACAACGCAATCGAGAGCACCGACAAAATCACAGACCCGGAGCGCAGGCTCATCCACCTGAGCGTGGCGAGGCAAAAAAGGCTTTGCGGCCATCCGCATTGAAAACTGCTTTGACGGTGAGCTGAAATTTGAGAAGGGCCTGCCTGTCACGACGAAAAAGGATGTCTTGTACCATGGCTTCGGTGTAAAAAGCATACAAAACGCCGCCGCAAAATACGGCGGTACCGCGACAATTACGACCCGCGAGGGTTGGTTTGAGCTGCGTGTGCTGATTCCGCTGGGGCAGCCGCAGCAAGAATAAAAAATGAAGTTTTACGCCCTCTGCATCGGCAAACGCCGTGCAGGGGGCGTTGTTTGTGCGGAAAAAGTCTATGTTTTGATGCCGCATTAGGCAATGTATACAAAAAAGAAGCACAAAACATTGTGAAACCTGACGAAGCCAAAAACCGTTTGTGCGAAAAAGAGCGCATTTCGTGCAAATTATGCGCCGCCGCACGATTCTTGTGGTATGGTAGACTTACAGAAAAAAGAAGCAATCTCCGGACGGACTGCCCGTCCGACGAAGGAGGAGAACACATGTTTGAAATCACACGCCTGACGGTGGAGCATCTGGCCGCCGGCTGCGTGACCGACTGCTCCACACCCCGCATCGGGTTTTCCCTGAGCAGTGACCGCCGGGGCGCACAGTTGGCCGACGCCGAGTTGACCGTCGGTGACTGGTCCGCCCATGTGACCAGCGGCCAGAGCGCTGCCTACGTCGGCCCTGCGCTGCTGCCGTTCACCACCTACAGCGTGCGCCTGAACGCCACCGACGACGCAGGCGAGACCGCCACCGCCACCACTGCCTTTGAGACAGGCCGCATGGAGACGCCCTGGAAGGGCCGGTGGATCAGCGACCCGAGCTACCACTTCACCGAGGCAAAGGTCAGCCCCGTGCCGATGGTTTTCCGCAAGGAAATCACAACGAATAAACCCATTGCCCGCGCGCGCCTCTACGCCACAGCCATGGGCATCTACGAGGCCGAGCTGAACGGCCAAAAGCTGGGCGAGCAATACTTCGCCCCCGGCTTCACGAGCTACAAGTCCTATTTGCAGTATCAGACCTACGATGTAACGGCACTTTTGACAGGCGACGACACGCTGACCTTCACGGTTGCAGGCGGCTGGGCGGTGGGCAGCTTTGTGTTTACCCGCAAAAACCGCGTGACTGCCGACCGTCAGGCTCTGCTGGCCGAGCTGCGCATTGAGTACACGGACGGCACGACGGAGACCATCGGCACCGACGCTACATGGCAGGTCAGCGAGAGCGGCCCCGTGCGGATGGCGGATCTGTATGACGGCGAAACCTACGATGCCACGCAGGAAATCAGCGATTGGCACAACGCCGCGCCCGAGACGCTGAAAGTTGCCCCCGCCATCACGGCGGACTACGGTGCCCCGGTCAAGGCCCACGAGGTGCGCAAGCCCGTGGCCGTGATGACCGCTCCCGACGGCGAGACGATTTACGACTTCGGCCAGAACCTTGCGGGTGTTGTCCGCATCAAATTCAACGGCAAGGCCGGGCAGGTCGTGACCGTGCGCCACGCCGAGATCCTGAACCCCGACGGCAGCTTAAACACGACCTTCCTGCGCACGGCCAAGGCCACGGCGACCTACACCTGCCGCGACGGCGAGCAGACCTACAGCCCGCGGTTCAGCTATATGGGCTTCCGCTATGCGGGGGTCAAGGGTATCGACGCGAAGGATCTGGAAATCGAGGCCGTGGCGCTCTACTCCGATGTGGAGCACAGCGGTTCCTTCCGCTGCTCCAATGAGATGCTGAACAAACTGCAGTCCAACATTACATGGGGCGCCAAGTCGAATTTCGTTGATATACCGACGGACTGTCCCCAGCGCGACGAGCGCATGGGCTGGACCGGAGACATTGCCGTGTTCTCGCCCACCGCGCTGTACAACTTTGAACTGAGCCGCTTTTTGGAGAAGTGGCTGCGCGACGTCAAGGCCGAGCAGCTGCCCACCGGCGGCATCCCCAACACCGTGCCTGTGCAGGGCTACGGTTTCCCCGCCACAATGCCCGAGATGGCCGTGGACTGGTGGGGCGACGCCTGCGTGCTGGTGCCATGGGCTCTATACGAGGCCACGGGCAGCCTGGATGTGCTGCGTATGATGTACCCCACCATGCAGAAGTACGTCAAGGCGTGCTGTTTCTGGGCCGGGTTCGGCATCGGCAAGCACCGTTATATCTGGCACACGCCGTCGGTGCTGCATTTTGGCGACTGGGTCGCCCCCGATGTGCCGAAGATGAGTCAGTGGCAGGCCCGCAGCAAGTACACCGCTACGGCCTCCCTGTGCAACACCAGCGGTACACTGGCGAAAATTGCACGCATCCTTGGCAAGACCGAGGACGCCGCCAAGTACAAGGAGCTGAGCCGCAAGGTGGCCGATGCCTATTGCAGTGTGCTGACCGACGGCAGCGGCAAGACGAAGGAAGAATTCCAGACCGCCTATGTGCTGCCGCTGTACTTGAATATGTTCCCCGAAAACGTCAAGGCGAAGGCTGCCGAGAATCTGGTCAAGCTGGTTGAGAAGAACGACTACAAGATCGGCACAGGCTTCCCGGGCACGCCGTACATCCTGTTTGCGTTGGCCGACAACGGTCACGCCGACACTGCCTACAAGATGCTGCTGAACACACAGTGTCCCAGCTGGCTGTATGAGGTCCGCGTGGGCGCAACCACGGTTTGGGAGCGTTGGGACGGTCTGGACGAGAACGGCGAGTGCCCAATCGGCGACGACGGGACCGACATGATGATCTCGTACAACCACTACGCCAGCGGCGCGGTGGGCGCGTTCCTCTACCGCCGCGTGCTGGGTGTGGAGCCCACCGAGGCCGGGTACCGCAAGTTCAAGTTTGCGCCGGTGGTCGGCGGCGGCATCACCGAGGCTGAAGGCACGGTGGGCACGCCCTACGGCGTGATCAAGGCTGCATGGAAGATCGCGGACGGCGAGATGACGATGACCGTGGCGGTGCCCGTCGGCACCGAATGCACCGTCGTGCTGCCGAGCGGGGAAGAAAAGGTGCTTGGCAGCGGGGAATATACCGTTACGGCAAAGGCGTAAAAGCATACTGTAAGCAAATTGCTTATATACACAAAGAAGGAGTGACTCTCTATTATGTCAACCTCGAAATCCAACTTCTGGTCCTCGCCGCTGACGAAGTCCCGTATCACCAGCGACGACGTCAAGATGCCGGAAATGCTGCTGGGCTATTTTATCGGCCCCTTCGGCGCACTGCTTTCCTCGGGCATCTTCACCAGCATCCTGCAGAACTACTTCACCGATGTCCTCAAGCTTGATCTTGGCTTTTTGACGACCTTGCAGCTGGTCTCCACGGTGCTCATCGTGGCGTCCAACCTCATCGTCGGTCAGCTGATTGAGCACACCAAGGCTCTGGCCGGCAAGGCACGCCCGTGGATCCTGCTCTCCGCGCTGACCCTTTCCGTCGCCAGTGTGCTGATGTTTATCGTGCCGTTTGAGGGCATGGCCAAGATGGTCTGGATCGCCATCGCGTACAACCTGTACTACGCAGTCGCTTACCCCATCTACAACACCGCCAACTCCACCATGATCCCCGTTTCCACCCGTGACAGCAAGCAGCGCGGTGCGCTGGCTTCCTTCACCAACGTGGCGGGTCTGGGCGTTATGGGCTGCGGCTCGATGGTATTCCCGATGCTCGTTTCCTTCGCGCTGAAGGAGAACCAGCACCTGTGGTTCCTCACCATGCTGGCCGTCGCCATCTTCAGCGCACTGACCATCTACCTGCAGTTCCTCTTCACCCGTGAGCGCGTCACCGAGGAAGGCCGCGCCGACACCGAGACCCCTGCCAAGTCCGCCACGCTGGGCGAGCAGCTCAAGGCCGTTACCGGTGACCGCATGTGGTGGATCGTCATGGCGTTCTATATGCTGTTCCAGTGGAGCGGCGCGATGAAGAACGGCTCCATGAGCTACTTCTGCAAATGGGTTCTGGACAACACTTTCTTCGGCACAGCGGACGCATGGGGCGCCTCCCAGGGCCTGCTCAGCATCATGGGCGCTATCCCGATGGCCGTGGCTGCAGTCTTTGTGGTACCCCTGGCCAACAAGTTCGGTAAGCGTCTGGTCTGCGGCGGCTTCATGCTGCTGGGTGCCGCGGGCGGCATCATCGCAGGTCTGGGCGGCGGCAATATCGTGCCGGTCGCCATCGGCGTGGCCCTCAAGTGTCTGGGTTCTTCCCCGGCCTGCTATCTGATCCTGGCCATGATTGCCGACGTTATCGACCACATTGAGTACCGCACCGGCATCCGCACCGACGGTCTGACCATGAGCATCTACAGCTCCCTTATGGTCGCCGCCACGCCGATCTGCAACTCCATTTTCAGCGCCATGCTGAACGGCAGCGGCTATAACCAAGCCGCCGACGTCGCTCTGGGCACCGCCGCCCAGACCGCCAGTGTGCAGACCGCGATCTCTGTCAGCTATATCTGGGTCGAGACCGTCTGCTATATCATCGGCGCCGTCATCCTGATCCTGTTCTGGACGGTTGAGAAAAACCTGCCCGAGGAGCAGAAGGCTATCAAGGAACGCAGCAAGAAGTAACGCGCCCTACACGCGATTACGATATACACAAGGATACACAAGGAGGAAAAACATGAGTAAGAAAAAATCCGGCCGCCGCGTCTGGCGCGGCGTGACCACGGCCACGGCGTCGCTGCTGGCGCTCAGTGTCTGCGCCTCAACCGTCGTGGACGGATTCCGCACTGACATTGACAAGTTCCTGGGCACCAAGAGCACCAAGCTCGTGACCGAGAACTCCGACGGCACTGACCTGTATACTTTCAAATCCGACTACACCTCCACTACCGAGCTGCTGCACGGCATTCAGGACGTGGGTGAGCGGATGAGCGAAGAGGGCAGCGTCCTGCTGAAGAACAACGGCGCACTGCCGCTGACGCAGGATGAGACCCAGAAAATCACACTGCTTGGCTTCTCCAGCTACTATCCCGTTCAGGGCGGCGACATGGGCTCCAGCCTTGTGGAGAACACCGGCACGGATGCCGATACAGTCGATATGGTCGGTGCCTTCAAGGCAAAGGGCTTCGGTCTGAACCAGACTGTGGCCGACATGTACGAGGCCCTCAAGCCGATGTACAAATCCGAGGTCCAGAGCTGGGGCGGTACGATTGAGTACAACCACATCACCGCACCCTCCACCACCGGCGTTTTCTCCAGCAAGGAGCCGAGCCAGGCCGCGATGGATAGTCAGGATGCAGGCTGGAAGGACAGCATGAATGACAACAATGTCATGATCGTCACGATTGCCCGCGCCGCCTCTGAAAACGGCAGCTACAACCCCGGCACCGCCGGTGTTGATCCCACCCAGAACCTGAACCAGACCGACCCGCTGGGCCTGTCCGACGACGAGCGCGACCTCATCAATGCAGCCGTCACCGCCAAGGCGGCCAACGACGGCAAGGTCATCGTTCTGTTGAACAATGCCAGCGCCATGGAGGTGCAGGAGATCGAGGACAACGTCGGTGTTGACGCCATCCTGCAGGTCGGTCTGCCGGGCGGCTACGGCTTCTACGGTGTGGCCGACATTCTCTCCGGTGCGGTCAGCCCCTCCGGTCATCTGACCGATACCTATGCCGTCAAGAACGCCAGCGCCCCCAGCGCCCAGAATTTCGGCGATCTGCAGTGGGCTAACGCCAACCCCGACATCAGCATGAACGATGCCATTGTCGAGGCCGAGAACATCTACATCGGCTACAAATACTACGAGACCCGCTACTTTGACACCGTCATGGGGCAGGGCAACGCCGCCTCCACCGTCGGTTCCTCCACCGGCAGCGCATGGAACTACGACGACGAGGTTACTTACCCGTTCGGTTACGGTCTGTCCTACACCACGTTTGAGCAGACCCTCGATAACCTGAATGTTGACCTTGAAAATGAGACCGTCACCGCGAACGTGACCGTCAAGAACACCGGCAGCGTCGCCGGTAAGGATGTTGTGCAGCTCTATGTCAGCCTGCCCTACACCGATTACGACAAAGAGCATGGTGTGGAGAAAGCCGCTGTTCAGCTGTTGGACTACGGCAAGACCGCCGAGCTTGCGCCCGGTGCCTCCGAGACCGTGACCATCACCGCTGACATGCAGAATATGGCCAGCTGGGATTCCACCGCTGACAACGCGGCCGGTACCAAGGGCTGCTACATTCTCGATGCCGGTGACTACTGGTTCACCATCGGCAACGGCGCACACGAGGCCGTGAACAATGTACTGGCCGCAGAGGGTCAGAGTGTGGATGGCAGCGCCGACAAGGCCAAGAGCTGGACGCTCGATTCCTTTGACGACACGACCTTTGCCACGACCAAAAACGGCACCGCCGTTGAGAACCAACTGGCCGACATGGACATCAACAGCTGGCTGCCCGGCACTGCTACCTATCTGACCCGTGCCGACTGGGAAGGCACTTTCCCCAAGACCTATAAGAATCTGACCGCCTCCGATGAGATGCTCGACATTCTGGACAATGACATCTATGAGATCAACGCAAACGGCGATCCGTCCACCGTCACCTTCGGTGCCGACAACGGCCTGACTCTGGCGGACCTGAAGGGTGTCACTGACCTTGATGATGAGCGCTGGAGTCTGCTGATGGATCAGCTCACCCTGGAGGAGGGCATGATTCGTCTGGGTCTGGGCGGCACTTCCACCAAGGCCATCGAGTCTATCATGAGCCCCGAGACCATCCAGAACGATGGCCCCAACGGCATCTACAGCTATCCTCTCGGCCAGTATGCCAACACCGACAAAGCCAGTACCGACCCCTGCGCCGTGGATGCCAACGACCCCAACCTCGCATACAAGTTCGGCACAATGGTCAACGAGACCGTCATTGCCCAGACCTTCAACAAAGACCTTGCCAACGAGTACGGCAAGATCTGCGGCAACTACAGCCTGTGGAGCAACCTGACCATCTTCTGGGGCTGCGGCACCAACCTGCACCGCTCCCCCTACAACGCCCGCAACCATGAGTATTATTCCGAGGATGCCGTCCTTACCTCCGGTCAGGCCGTTGCCTTCATCAGCGGCGGCAAGGAGTACGGCGTTATTATCGCCCCCAAGCATCTCGCCTTCAACGATACCGAGATCAACCGTACCGGCGTTTCCGTCTTTATGACTGAGCAGCAAGCCCGCGAGAACGAGCTGCGCGGCACCCAGGCCGCCATCGAGGATGCCGGTGCTCTGGGCGTCATGACCGCCTTCAACCGTGTCGGCATCACCGCCGCCAACGCCCACACCGGCCTGCTCAAGAACATTCTGCGCGGCGAGTGGGGCTTCAAGGGTCTGGAGAGCCAGGACTTCATCATGAACCCCAACTACGCCGTGCTGAAGGAGTATGCCCTCAACGGCGGCACGATGACCACCTTCACCGGTGAGAACACGATGGCCGCTGTCAGCGAAAAGTTTGCCTCCTGGACCACCGAGAATGTTGGTCAGGACACCGAGCTGATGAGCGCCATCAAGCAGGCCATGACATGGCAGGCCTACGCGCTGGCCAACTCCAACGCGCTGGACGGCATGGCCAGCAGCACCCGCCTTGTCAGCGTGCGCACCTGGTATGACAACGCCCTCGTTGCCGTGCAGGTCGTCTTTGCCGCCCTGACCGTACTGGCCGCCGCCATGTATGTGCTGAATGACCGCAAATCCAAGAAGCAGTAAAGGAGTGCAAACCATGAGTTCTACGAATAAAAAGGGCGCAGGTCTGATCCTGTCGCTTCTGACCGCCGTTGCCGGTGCTGTCGGCCTTGCCTTCTGCATTGTCAACGCCGGGACTGATTCCTTCCGCAAGATCGGCACAAGCCCGGTTGTCATCGGCTGCGCCGTCATCGCCATCCTTGCACTGGTGCTGCGCGTCGTGCTGGACAAGAAGCTGGCCATCGCCGCCGATGCGATGAGCGTAGTTGCCGGTATCACGCTGGTCGTAGCTGCCGTACAGTTCATCAGCCCCCGCGTCAACACCATCGCCTCGATCATGACCTTTACGAACAACGCCCAGACGATGGCTGACCTGTCCAGCGCCATCTACGGCACGGCCGCGCTGCTGATTGCCGTGGTGCTGAACATCATTGCCGCGTTCACCAATGTGAACGAGCAGTAATTATGCGCCATTCCCGCGTCACTTCATCGTGACAGCTTTTTCCTCATCCACACCCCGGGGGGCTTTCTCTCCGGGGTATTTTGTATTATGATGTAAAAAACAGTTTTTTTCTGAAAGGATGTGTTCCACCTGCGCCGCCTGATGCTTATTCTTGCCATGCTGGTTCTGCTGGCAGGCTGTGCCGCCGCCCCGGCAGCCCCTGCGGTGCAGTGCCGCATCGTTTTGGAATCCTCGCCTGCGTTTACAGCGCAGACCCAGACCGCAGCCGTTACCCCGGGGCAGAGTGTGACCTTTACCCTGACCCCGGCCGACGGCTATACGCTGACGGGCGCAGACTATCCCGGTGCGTCGCTTACCCGCACCGGCGCGGCGTACATCCTGACGCTGCCCGATGTCCGCTACTCCGTTGCCGTGGCAGTGACCGCGGAAAAGAGCGATACTGCGCTGCATTATAATGACAACTGCGGCGGCGGCTGGGTCACTGTGCCCGTTACCGCGAGCCATCTGCGGCTGAACACCGCCATCGACGATGCGCTGTTCACCCGCCCCGGGTACACGCTGACGGGGTGGAACACCGCCCCGGACGGCAGTGGTCAGGCCGTTGGGCTGGGCAGCCGGACCGAGCCCGGCGCGCGGCTTTACGCGCAGTGGGCTGCTCAAAACGACGCCGCGGAGTTCACCTACACGGTTGAAAACGACGCCGCAGCTATAACGGGCTGGCAGGGCGAGGGAGAAGTGCTTGTCATCCCCGATACGCTGGGCGGCGCACCCGTCGTGGAAATTGCGGCGGGGGCCTTTGCCGATGCGCCCTGTAAAACAGTCATCTTCCCGGATACTTTGCGCCGCGTGCAGCCCGGGGCCTTCAGCGGCAGCGCCGCGGAGAGCGTGACCCTGTTTGACAACCTGCAGCAGATCAGCGATTACGCATTTGAAGATTGCACAAGCCTGCAAACATTGTACATCAATGCCGCGACTGCGCCCGTCTACAGCGGCAGCTACTACGCGACGTTCGCCGATAAGTACGACCGCCTGCTCTCATTGGCCGATACGCAGAAGCTTGTGCTGTTCTCCGGTTCCTCGGCGCGGTTCGGGTATGACAGCGCCGTGCTGGATGCTGCCCTGCCCCATTATGAGGTCGTGAACATGGGTGTGTTCGCCTACACCAATGCGCTGCCGCAGCTCGAGCTGATTCGCGCACAGATGCGCCCCGGCGACCTGCTGCTGCTCTCGCCCGAATTTGACGCCGCCAAGCGCCAGTTCTGCACGACAAACGCCTTCGACGACGCCTTCTTCTGTATGGCCGAGGCTGACTACGACATTGTCGCGAGGCTCAATTTACAACAGTACAGCGGCGTTTTTTCGGCACTCGGCTCCTATTTGCAGACCCGCGCAGACATGGCGGCGCGCAGCTATGCCGTCTCGCCGTCCGATTTGGACGAGGACGGAAATGCTGTTGACACGCCGAGCTACAACGAGTACGGTGACTATGTTCTGTACCGCCCCGATGCCGTCGATGACACGCCGATTTACGGACTGCCTGTGGACTACATGACGGTGTCCTTCCCGTATGACACGTATATAGCCCCCGCCAACGCCGAGTTTGACCGCTTTGCGGCAGACGGCGTGCGGGTGTACCTGACGTACAGCCCGCGCAACAGCCGCGCCGTTTCGGCGGATTCCACGCCGGAGGCTGTGGCCGCGCTGGATGCGTATTTCCGAGAAAATCTCGATGTTGTGTTCTTGACGCCGCTGCAGGATTCCCTGATGCCCGGGCGGTATTTCTACGGCACCGACAACCATCTGTCCACAAACGGGGTGACTATGCGCACGGCACAGGTCATCGATGCACTGACAAAACAACTGCAAGGGGAGGGGATTGCGCCATGATTCTTGTCTGCGCTCTGGCTGCACTGACCACTGTGTTGGCACTGGCGGCCCATCGCCGGGCATGGGCCGCAGCGCTCGGCATGGTTTCGGGTGCTGCGGTGGTTTTGGCAGCGCTGGTACTGGATGTGTCCACCCGCACAATGCTGCTCTGTCTGTTGATTCCCTGCGCCGCCGCAATGTGGCCGATAGGAGGGCGCTTATGAATTTCACCGCACCCGCTTTTGTGCTGCTTTTTCCTATCGTACTGGCTCTGCATTGGATGCTGCCGCCGAGCCGGCGCTGGGTATTGCTGCTGGCCGCCAGCCTCGGATTTTACGCTGTGGGCAGTCCGCAGGCACTTCCGCTGCTGGCGGGTATCACGCTGGGAACCTATGCGGCGGCACTGGGCATCGCAAAAAGCAAAACACAGACGGCCAAAAAGCTCTGGCTGACCTGCGCGGCAGTTTTGTGCATCGGGTGTCTGTGCCTCTTCAAATATGCCGGGATTTTCCGCACAGATGTGCCGCTTCTGCTGCCCGCGGGCATCTCGTTTTACACATTTCAGACCCTCAGCTATGTCATTGATATTTACCGCGGGCGGCTCATGCCGGAGAGGCATCCGGGGTATTACGCCTTATTCGTCAGCTTTTTCCCGCAGCTGGTAGCGGGGCCGATTGAACGCAGCACGGCGCTTCTGCCTCAGCTGCACGCGCAGGAGCGCCGTATGGACAGCAGCGGCTGGCTTTGGATGGTGCGCGGCTTTGCAAAGAAGCTGCTGCTGGCAGACACCGCTGCCGTATTTGTGGATTCCGTCTACGCCTCCCCGTCTGACGCCTCCGGCCCGGCTGTTCTGTTGGCAACACTGCTTTTTGCCGGGCAGATCTACTGGGACTTTTCCGGCTATTCCGACATTGCCGTCGGGGCCGCTGCCTTGCTGGGTGTGCGATTGAGCCGCAATTTTGACCACCCCTATCGTGCAGACTCCCTGCGTGATTTCTGGCGCCGCTGGCACATCAGCCTGACGCGGTGGTTTACGGACTACGTCTATATCCCGCTCGGCGGCTCGCGCCGCGGCACGGTACGGCTGGCCGTAAATACCATGGTCGTGTTTCTGTTAAGCGGCCTCTGGCATGGTGCCGCATTACATTTCGTGGTGTGGGGCGGTGTGCATGGTGCGCTGCTGCTTTTGGAAAAGGCCCTGACCCCCTGCGGCGGAAAGCACAAGGCCCGCACCTGGACCGCCGTGTGCCTACGCCACGCCTATACATTTTCTCTGGTCTGCATCGCTTGGGTCTTTTTCCGGGCAGCCTCTGTCTCGGATGCCCTTCTGCTGCTGTCCCGCCTGCCTGTCGACTGGTCGCTGAGCACACTGCACACAACACTGCTGAGCATCGGTATACAGCCGGTGGCAGAGCTTGTTTTAGGGGCGCTTTGCCTGCATCTGCTGCCCGAAACGTCGTCCGCAGCACCGTCCCCGCGCAGCGTTTTGTCCTTCTGTCTTTTGGCATTGACTGTGGTCGCCGCGTGGTTTTCCACACTGCACACGGGCACGACCAATGCCTTTATCTACTTCCAATTCTGACCCTGCCATGAAAAAACTGTTTACAAGTATGCTCTGCGTTTTTATCGCCATACCGTTGCTCCTGACGGTGTGGGGCTTTGCCCTGCCCGCGCAGTACAGCAATACGTTTGTGGGGGAACTGCCCGTCAAGCGTGCCCTGCTGGCCGCGGAAAGCGATAAACCGCGTCTTATTCTTGTCGGCGGCAGTGCAGCCGCTTTCGGCGTTGACAGCGCTCTGCTGGCCCGGGAACTGCCTGACTATCAGCCCGTAAATTTTGGCCTGTACGCAGCACTCGGCACACGGGTCATGCTGGATTTGTCAATAAAGGAACTGCGCCCCGGCGATCTTGTCGTCATCATGCCGGAGCAGCAGCGTCAGGCGCTTTCCGATACCGTCGGCGCGGATGCTTTTTGGCAGGCTGTTGACGGAGACTTTTCGGCACTTGCCTGCCTGCACGCGCGGGATTTTGGGCCTTTGTTGGGGGCATTTCCGCGCTTTGCAGGTGCGAAGTTCCGCTATTTTCTCACCGGTGCGCCTTTCCCGGACGGCGTCTATCGCCGCGGCTCCTTCAATGCGGTGGGCGATGTGGCAAATCCGCTCTGCAGCGCCAATATTTTGCCGGATGGTTATGACACGACAATGCCGATACGCTTTGATTCCTCGATGCTGGACACCGACTTCCGTGATGCGCTCAACGCCTACACTGCACAGGCCGAGTCTGTCGGGGCAGCTGTCTTGTATCATTTCCCGCCGATGAATGTGCTTGCTGTAGCGAACGCAGAAAATATTGACACGTATGCCGACTATCTGCAGTCGCAGCTGACTGCACCTCTGGCAGGTGATCCGCATGCCTGCGTGATGGACGCCGGGTGGTTCTATGACACAAATTTCCATCTGAACATGAGCGGCAAGACCGCCTTTACGCGGCAGCTCATCCGCGATCTCAAAGCTGTACTGGGAGACACCTCGTCTACCGAAATCGCGCTGCCCGCCATGCCCGCCCGCCGGATACAGACCGAAACAGAAGCCGCGAATAACAGCGATGCTGCCTATTTTACATGGGAAAGTGACCGTCTTGTCGTCAATGCGGCGGGACGAGGCCGCCGCACCTTGACAGTTCCGGGCGAGGTGGACGGCCGACCCGTGACGGCGCTGGCCTCCGACACGTTTGCGGGATGCAGCATGCTGGAGAAACTGACGATACAGCAAAATATCACGGCGCTTCCGGATGGACTTTTTGCCAAATGCTCCGCGCTGCAGGAAATCACGCTGACCCAGCCGGACCCCGCGCGGCTTTCCGTGGGGCAGGCCCTGCTCGACGGTGCGCCCGCGTTCTGCCGCATCCGCGTGCCCGCCGCAAGCTACACCTCCTACTGCCTGAGCTACGCATGGTCGCCCTACGCGGAGACCTTCGCCCATTAAGGCAACACCGCGCAATTCCCGCCTTACCGCATCGCAGGGCGACTGTCCATACTGATAGCCGGATTGTGGAAAAGTACAGGGATCAACTTGCGTAAATTTTCACGCAGATTGGCCTCTCTTTTTTACATAGCCAATGCCAACTAGCGCTTGAAATTGAAGCGCTGCACAAGTATACTATACTTGTTATACTGTATGATTTTGATTAAAAATCAGTATGCCAGTTGACCATAAAAGACATACCAGAATTGAAACGTGCGGCGGGATCGAAACCCTGCGAGGATGAACATGAAATTCGATAGAAGAATTACAGATGAAATCTACACTTCCGATACGGTAAGGCTGGGAAAAAATGCATTTCAGGCCATGCAGGAGACGATCTATCATAATGGCGGTGTCGGAACCATTACCGGGTACTATGATGCCGAATTGTCGATCCTGTCGGTCAGTGATCTGTTGCTGCATAATCTGAACCACAGCTATGAGTCCCTGATGGAGCAGACAAAGGGTTCACTGAAGAATCTTTTCTATAAGAAAGATGCCACATTCCTTGACAATGCATGCTTTCGTCAGATTCAGGGCGAAGGAGAAGGCCGGATCCTCACGGCAGATGGATCTCCCGTCTATGTGCGTATCTACAAAAAAGATGCATTCGATACGGATGGAACACCGATCTGGATCATGTCAGTACAGATGGACTGGGCGTATGAGAACCTTGCGCTGGTTAATGAATCCATCCATTCTGCACTATGGTATTTTGAGTGTAATGAAAACGATGAGATCGTCAATGTAAACTGGAGCCATGCGTTCCGGCAGATCCTTGGATATCATGACATTCTGGATTTTCCGAACAAACTGGATTCGTGGTCGAACCTTCTGCACCCGGAGGATCATGACCGGGTAATGCAGCTGCTTTTGGAAACGATTGCGGACAAAACCAATACTACAAAATATAATGTTGAGTACCGACTGAAAATGCAGGATGGCCAATACCAGTGGTTCCGGGCATCGGCGGAGGTGATACGCCGTATGGATGGTTCGGCCAATCGAATTGCCGGAATCATCAGCAACATTGACGCGGAAAAAAGAAGCCGGATGCAGGCGCAGCGGGCAGCGGCATTTCACCGTGCATTTACCAGCGCAAACCTCTGCGAATACTATGTAAATCTGGAAAAGAACACCTTTGATACTTTCAAAGTGGAGCCCTCTTTGATGACGGCCTTTGAGCAGAACCACACATGGGATGGATTGGTCAGATTCTTTGTGGATAACTATGTGGTTGAAGAGGACAAACAGTCTGTAACGGATTTCTACAATCGCGCCTACATCACGGAAAAATTAAAGGTGCTTGAGACGGAGCTGCGTCAGGAGTGCCGCATCGTTCTAGATGGGGAGGAACGATGGGTCAGCAATGTGGTCATGCGCGGTGAAATCGAAGATTCCGAATATGCGATGATTTTTCTGCGGGACATCACAGAGTCCAAAGCAGAGACGGCACGGCGGATGCAGATGGCCTCAGATAACGCATCGATGGATCTTTTGATCAAGAGTATGGTGCGTCTGCTGGACCGCTTTGTCGTCTGCGATCTGGAGAATGACCGGTATCGGTTCTATAATCTGCAAGGTGAAATGATATACGCGCCTACGGGAACCTACCATGATTTTGTGGAGCAGGTGGCTGCAAAGTATAAGACACTGGAATCGCTGGACACATTGGATGCTATAATCTCGCCGGAAAATATCCGCAGGAATTTGCAGAGCGAGAACGACATCTACAAATTTGAATACTGCTCCATGGATGAGAACACCTATAAGATTGCTTCCTTCATTCCGCTGGAGTGGGATGGCACAAAGCTGGTCAAGGCGCTGCTGGGCTCTATGGATGTGTCGCAGGAGAAAAAGGCCGAGATCGAATCCCATAAGGCACTGAAGGATGCGTACCGGGCAGCGGAAAACGCAAACTGCGCCAAGACGGAATTTCTCTCCAATATGTCCCATGATATCCGTACACCGATGAATGCAATCGTTGGCTTGACCGCCATTGCGGGTGCGAATATCGAGAGTCAGGACAGGGTGCTCGAGTGCCTTGGCAAGATCACAAAAGCGAGCCGTCATCTGTTGGGACTGATCAATGAAGTGCTGGATATGGCCAGAATCGAGAGCGGGCGAATGAGCCTCGCCGAGGAGGATTTCAGCCTGCCGGAGCTGGTCGATAACCTGCTCACCCTCACAAAACCTGCAATCGACGAGCACAAACATCAGCTCGAAGTCAAAGTTGAGCACATCGAGCACGAAGCTGTCTGTGGCGACAGCCTGCGCATCCAGCAGATCTTTGTGAACCTGATGAGCAACGCTGTCAAGTACACCCCGGATGGAGGAAACATCACCCTTACGATCAAGGAAAAACCGAACGGCTTCTCGGAGCTTGGCTGCTACGAGTTTTCCATTGAGGACAACGGCATCGGTATGACGCCGGAATTCCAGAAGATCATGTTCGAGCCGTTCAGCCGGGCAGACGATCACCGGACGACCAAGGTGCAGGGCACCGGTCTTGGCATGGCCATTGCAAGAAACATCGTCAACCTGATGAATGGTGACATTCAGGTCGAAAGCGCTCCCAACAAGGGAACGAAGATCACGGTCACGGTCTATCTGAAGCTTCAGGAGAACGAGAAGGAACAGGAAAAAGAACTGCTCGATCTGCCGGTACTGGTCGTGGACGACGACAAGACCTGCTGCGAAAGCACCGTTGCAACCCTTCAGGAGATCGGCATAGCGGGCGAATGGGTCCTGACCGGCAAGGAAGCCGTGGAACGCTGCGCGGCGCGGCACAAGACAGGCCGCGACTATTTTGCGGTGATCCTGGACTGGAAGATGCCGGAAATGGACGGTATTGCAACCGCCAGAAAAATCCGGGAACAGGTAGGAGAAGATGTCACGATCATCATCCTGACTTCCTTTGATTTCAGCGAGATCGAAGAAGAAGCCAGAGCAGCGGGCGTGAATGCGTTTATGGCAAAACCGCTGTTCCGTTCTCGTCTGACGGCAACTCTGCGGCAGTTTGCATCCGGGAAGAAGGAGAAAAACGCCCGGAACTATCTGGAAGACTTTGCGAAGGAAAACTATGCGGGTAAGCGGATCCTTCTTGTGGAAGATAACGAGCTGAACCGTGAGATCGCAACCGAGATCATAGGCATGACGGGCGTGACCATCGACAGCGCCGAAAACGGAAAAATTGCAGTCGAAAAGGTGATGGAAGCGCCGGAAAAGTGGTACGATCTCATTTTTATGGACATTCAGATGCCCATCATGAATGGTTACGAAGCCACTGCTGCGATCCGTTCGCTTGCCGGCAGCCGGGGCAAAGTGCCCATCATTGCCATGACGGCAAATGCCTTTGCCGAGGACGTGCAACTGGCAAAGAACACCGGCATGAACGAGCATATCGCCAAACCGCTTGATTTGAATAAGCTGAACGATGTGCTGAAACAGTGGCTGTGATCTGTACATTGCAGTAAGGCGCGTGATACTGTTGACCGGGCAATCAAAAAGCATGAAATGAAGAACGCCGAGGAATCCCTTCCCATATATGGGAGAAACCCTCGGCGTTCTTTAGTTTATATACCAATCCAACTCGTCCATAGCGTCATCTACGCCTGCTGCGTAGTCCGGGTCGCTGTCGTAGCGATCCTCATCGTAGTCGTCATCATCATAGATGGCATCGTAGCCATCGTCATAGGAATCATACGTCTTGTAGGATTTTTTACTGCTGGAATAAGAGCTGCTGTACGAAGATTTGGAGCTGTAAGAAGTGCTGCTCTTGGTGGAAGATTTGGACGGACGATGTACCCAACAGTAGGCCGAGTCCTTATCCGCTTCTTGCGTGCAGCCGTCCTTGATGCAGGTGTATTTATGCTTTGTGCTGGAGCTGCTGCCGGACGGTCTTGAGCCGCTGCCGGAGACGCTGGAATTGCTCTTCGTGGGTTTATGTACCCAGCAATAGGCAGAGCCCTTAGCCGCTTCTCTGGTGCAGCCGCTCTTGATGCAGCTATACTTGGCAGCGAATGCGCCGATACACAAATGCAGGCAGTCAGCGTAACGAGCATTGCGCAAAGAATGCTTTTCCAAATAGTCTTTTTCATGGCCTTGAGCATACCATCCGCTATAAGAAAAACCTGCCGATAAATACTGAAATCGAAACTGAACTGAAAGAGTGCGCCGATTCCAGCAGAGAGTGGGATGGTAAGATGGAACATTTACTGCATATCATAACATAATGTGTCGAATATAAAATGAAAAGCACGCACTTTATTGCTTGTTTCGGTTGGATGGCTTAGGCTTGTCAGGGATCGCCTCATCCGCCTTGGATGGGCGACCCCTGCGAGCCCCAACCAATTTCTCCGCTTTCTGGTTT
>ENA-OQKP01000502-OQKP01000502.1-human-gut-metagenome-genome-assembly--contig:-NODE-502-length-30439-cov-7.110649_pt1 | contig 30439 bp, 26 predicted proteins | sample MGYA00242780_ERZ504802 | MGnify/ENA primary metagenome ERZ504802 (study PRJEB26092, sample SAMD00036406) | human gut metagenome | host: Homo sapiens | study: EMG produced TPA metagenomics assembly of... | reverse complement strand
GGCGTCTCGCCGTGTGGGCCCCGGCGGGGGCAGAGCCACGGGGTGCAGCTGGGGTCTGGCGACGAGGGCGGATGTTGACTCACTGTTGGCAACGAGGTGACGCTGCGCTATAACGGGGGATGCCCGATCTGGCGAGGAGCGCTGCACCCAGCAGGTGATTCCCCGGAACGGCGACCGTGTGCTGGCCGTGACCGCCTGCGTCAACGGCATCGCCCACACCTACATGGCCGCTGAGGCCCTGACCAAGATAGGCGACAAGCTCGGTCGGCCAACCAAGGTCGAGACGAACGGCTCCGACGGAGCCAAGAATGGGCGGACCCCCGAGGAGATCGCCGCCTGTGACGGCATCATCATTGCGGCGGACAAGAATGTCGAGACCGCCCGCTTCGACGGCAAGCCGGTGCTGTTTGCCCGCGTGGACGATGGCATCCACAAGCCGGAGGAGCTGATCAAGAAAATTGCCCACGGTGAAACTCCCATCTACCACGCCGAGGCCGGGGCCAAGACCCGGCAGGCCGCGGGCGGCCCTTTTGGCTGGTGCCTGCCGAAAACGCCCTGACCCCTTCTGCGAGGGGCTCTGCCTGCGGCCTTCCCATAATTGTGCATCCGCCCGTGCGGCCTTGCGGCAACCGTCCCTCTGCGATTCACAAATGATTCAACCTCGCTCCTCTCAAAAATCTGCCCGACGAGACTGTCCAAGCTGTGCAGAATGTGCTATAATGTCAAAAAAACACAGAAGGAGGCAACCCATGCAGGTCGTGTTTTCCCCGGGTGCTGAGATAAAATTTGAGGGCGCAAATAACTTTCGTGAGCTGGGCGGCTACCGCGCGGCGGATGGGCGGCAGGTAAAATACGGTCTGCTCTACCGCGGCGGCAACCTTGATCTGCTGAAAAGCGAGGCCGACCACGCACGGCTGGCGTCGCTGGGCCTGCGGGAAATATTGGACCTGCGCAGTGCAGGGGAGAGCGCTGCGCACCCCGATCCGGCGGTCCCGGGGGCGCACTACCAGCGCGTCTGCGGTATGCGCAACGCCGACGGCACCGAGATGGACTTTTCCGGTCAGGGCATCGAGCGCCTGCGGCAGGAAAAGGAAGCCTTTGAGCGCAGTGTGGGCCGCCCGGTGCACGATTTTGAGTGGTTCAGCGCTCTGTACCGGGAGATGCCGTTCCGCAATCCGGCCTACCACGCGCTGTTTGCCCTGTTGGAGGGCCGCCGCGTGCCGGTGCTCTTCCACTGCTCCTGCGGCAAGGACCGCACAGGTATCGGGGCCATGCTGATCCTGCTGGCGCTGGGCGTCTCCCGCGCGGACGCGCTGGCCGATTATATGCTGACCAATGTCTACCGCCGCGAAATCATTGAGCGCTTCCTGGCGGATAAGCCCGCCGCCGAGCGCGATCTGCTGCTGCCCGTCGAGGGCGTCAGCGAGCCGATGGGCGCAGGAGCCATCGACGAAATTTTGCGGCGCTACCCGAGCTACGAGGCCTACTTTGCCGATGAATTCGGCCTTGACGCCGCAAGGCTGAAGGCGCTGCGGGATTTTTATCTGGAATAACTGGAATAAAAACAACCGCTCCCTTGCCGGAAAATGGCAGGGGAGCGGTTGTGATTTACAGGGAAAATCAGCCCAGGCTGATGCCCATGGCGCGGGCGACGTTCAGCATGTCGCAGTCGCCGGGCACGCCGCGGGTCTTGCCGGCAATGTCGGCCAGCGGGTTGGCGGTCACATGGCGGTTGACCATGGCGACGGTCACGCCGTAGTGCTCGTCCGCCACGAGACCGGCAGCGTAGGAGCCGAACTGGGTGGCCAGCACACGGTCGTAGGCGCTGGGGCTGCCGCCGCGCTGCATGTGGCCGGGCACGCAGATGCGGGTCTCGGCACCGGTCATCTCCTCGATCTGCTTCGCAATGCGGGCTGTGGCGGTGGTGTAACCGGCCTCGGCGCGCTTGGCGGTCCACTCCTTGCGCTTCATCTTGGCCTCCTCGGTGGAGAAGGCACCCTCGGCCACGGCCAAAATCGAGAAGTTCTTGCCCGCCTTGGCGCGGTTCTCGACAGCGGCGGCGACCTTCTTGATGTCGTAGGGCAGCTCCGGCAGCAGGATGATGTCCGCGCCGCCCGCAATGCCGGAGTACAGCGTCAGCCAGCCGGCCTTGTTGCCCATGATCTCAATGCACATCACGCGGCTGTGGCTGCCTGCGGTGGTGTGGATGCGGTCAATGACCTCGGTGGCGATGTCCACAGCAGTGTGGAAGCCGAACGTCACGTCGGTGCCGTAGATGTCGTTGTCGATGGTCTTGGGCAGACCGATGATGTTCAGGCCCTCCTGGCTGAGCAGGTTCGCGGTCTTGTGGGTGCCGTTGCCGCCCAGGCAGAGCAGGCAGTCCAGTTTGGCGGCGCGGTAGTTTTTCTTCATCGCGGCAACCTTGTCCACCTTGTCCTCCTCGACCACGCGCATTTTTTTGAACGGGGTGCGCTTGGTGCCCAGAATGGTGCCGCCCACGGTCAGAATGCCGGAGAACTCGTCCGGGGACATCTCCCGGAAGTTGCCGTTGATCAGGCCGTCGTAGCCGTTCATGATGCCGACGATCTCGACCTTATCGCCCATGCGGTGGTACAGCGCTTTGGCCACGCCGCGCAGGGTAGCGTTCAGGCCGGGGCAGTCGCCGCCGGAAGTCAGAATACCAACACGAATCGCCATTGTAAAAACCTCCCGTTGCTTATATATTCTACTATATATAAATGTACGCTAACCGCAAAAGGATGTCAAGTATAGTTTTTGCACGATGCTGCGAGCAGAACAAACTTTTTTGAAAAAATCTCAAAAAAATTCAAAAAAAGGCTTGCAATTTGGAAACACCTTTGCTATAATAACATACGTCGCCGGGTGACACGGCAGACACAAAACAAAATATGGGAGCTTTCCCGAGTGGCCAATGGGGACAGACTGTAAATCTGCTGCTTAATGCTTCGGTGGTTCGAATCCACCAGCTCCCACCAAAAAGGATCCGCAACTTAGGTTGTGGGTTCTTTTTTGTGCTGGAGCTGGTAGGATTCGAACAGGTCGGCCGTCCGCAGACGGCAAAAAACAGTCCTGCGGACTGTTTTTTAGACCGCGGCTTGCGAATCCACCAGCTCCCACCAAAAAGCTGTGGCAAAGATATTGCCGCAGCTTTTTTTCTTTGCTGTATCGCACAAAACCGGCAAAGGTGATGACCGATTTTCAAAGTGCGTTTTATAGAGATGTCCAACTGCTTCCGGGCGGTTGGATTTTTTTATTGCCAACCTTTTCTGCTGCTTTCAGAATGTTAAGGCAATACCGCATAATTCTAAGTGCCGCAGCCGCCGGAGCGCTGCTTGAGCCGTTAGGCGGGAATTGTGCGGTATTGCCTTAAATTTCCCCGCAGCCGGAAACCGTGGAGTGGTTCATGCCCATCCTGTAAAATCAGAAACCGGGCACAGAATTACAGCGGGCACTTGCAATCCGGGCGGAAAACAGGTATAATAGCAACTGTTACCTGTCTCAGTAGCTCAGTTGGATAGAGCACGAGCCTCCTAAGCGGCAGATGGTTCGATTCCTTTGAGCCTTGAAAATTGCATAAAACTTATAAATGTCTCAGTAGCTCAGCTGGATAGAGCACACGCCTCCTAAGCGTGGGGTCGGAGGTTCAAATCCTCTCTGGGACGCCAGAAAGCACCGCTGCAAGCCTTTTTTCGGGGTTTGCAGCGTTTTTTGTTCCTCCTTCTCCCGGTAATTTCACTTCCGTTACCGGGAGATTTTTATGCGCCGCATGATGTATATTTGCTAATTGGACTCGAACGCTTTTCAGAAATTTGCTAAGAAAATTCTGCGTTTTGCTAATTCGATTTTTCGGATCACTTTGCCGGGGCTTGCGCTGCTATCAGGGCTGCGAGCGCACTTGCCAGCTCCGGCGACTTCTGAAGCTGCTCCACAAGGCTTTCAAGGTCCAGGGTCGCAGGCTCCGATTTTGCCGGTTCCTCCGGCGGACGGACGTTGCGAAGATCAGGCTTGGCATAGAAGGCTGTCTCGAATTTCTGAGCGTTAACCTTTCTATCCTCGTCCAGAATGTGAGCATAGATACTGGTTATCATGTCAATCTCGGCATGGCCTGTATCGCCCTGGGTGGCTTTCAGATCGCCGTGGTTCAGTTTCAGCTTGTAGGTGGTACTGGAATGACGGAGAGAATGAAAGACCACCTTCGGCAGCCCTGCGTTCTCACGGAGCTTTGCAAATTCTTTGAGGATGATACGATCCTCGCAGGGCCGTCCATTGGGAAGTGCCACCACCAGATCGAAATCCTGATACTCGTCGCCCAGGAAACCTTTCAGCTCGTCCTGGGACTTCTTCCATTCCCGCAGGATGTAAGCCAGCGTTTTCGGCAGCCACACCTTACGGATGCTGGAATCGGTTTTCGGTTTTTTCAGAATAATTCTTGTGCTGGTGTTCGGCATGAGCGGAGTGAAGATGTAATAGATATCCTTCTCACCCAGCGTTTCAATCGCCCGTTTGGAAGCCCTCGTCAACTCCTTGTCGATGTAGACATAGGCGTTATCCGCCGCAATATCTTCATCGGAAATATGGACGTTCTCCCAGGTCAGCCCCAGGATTTCACCCATACGCAGAGAGCAGGCAAAGGAAAGGTTCATTGCTACATAGAGCTTGCTGTCCGTGCATTTGTCCAGGGCAAGACGGATCATATCCGCTGTCCAGATATCCCGTTTCGCATACTCCGTTTTCGGGAGGATCACATTGTCAAAGGGATTTCTTGCAATGATTTCCCATCGTACCGCCTGCTTAAACGCACACCGCAGGAGCTTGATGATCTTTTCAATGGTCTTGTCGCTGACATAGGTAGTAACAGCCTTTCGGGTTTTGGTAGACACCGACTTGGTTTTCTGCAAGGTCTGAATATAACCGTCAACCGCACGGGGAGTAACCGCCTGTACCTCCATATCACCGATGATCGGATTGATATAGTTCGCAATCAGCGCCGTTTGGCTGTCATACATAGACACGCCCCATTTCTTTTCTCCGTAAAGAGATACGAAGTCATAAAGGAACTCGGTGATCGTCTGATTGCTTGGAGGGAGAAAAGTTCCCGTGTGCTGCTGATTTTCGATTTCCGCCTTGCGCTTCAAGGCCTCTTTGTGGGTATGCCAGGTTTCCCACTTCTGTTTGGTTTCTCCGTTTTCGTCCACATAGTTGTAAACAACGGAATAGTTTTTCTTTCGCTTGATTATAGATGCCATATCGTTCTTCCTTTCTTGGATCACAGGTCGAGGGAGTCAAGCCACTCGTCAAATGACCGCTTAGAAATGCGTATGGCGTTACCAATTCGCACGATTTTGAAGTGCCCTTCTTTTACAAGGATATATGCGGAAGTTCTTCCGATGCCCAGAATTTGAGCAATATCGTCAACCGTATATGTCCTTCTTTCAGGGGTTTCTTTCTTCGTGCCGTTCCATGTTTGAGACATGAGAACCCCCTTTCAGTTATGAAAAGGAACAGCACGAATATGTGTGGGTAATATAACTTCCACCATTATTTTACCGTGCTGCTCCGTGTTTGTCTGCTGCTAATTGAAAAGTTTACGATCTATCCATAAACTTTCAAAAAAGAAAAGTAGGCTTACGGACGGCTGCTGGCACAGCTCCACGGGAGTCTCACCCCGGCCCATGCTGATGGGTGCGGCGCACAATGCTTTGTGGGCGTTCAATGCGCGAGTATCTTTGACCCTGCCCGTGTGTCATCGCCCGCAAGCAGCCACGCTTGCTTTGCGGTCTGGTGCTGTTCGCTCGCCCGTTACAGTGGTCCCGTCCTGCGGACTTGAAACGAGGTCATGGCGCACCGGCCGTATGGCTCGGCACAAACAGGAATGTATCCGTTTGCCTTATACTGCGGCGTTGGCCTCCCAACGGGCTTTCTTTGTCAAGGTGCTGCCTCCGGCTACGAAAGAGAGAAACAGGGAAAGGGTAAGCTGTTTCCGCTTTCAGACCGGGCTTGTCAACTCATGCTGACAATGGAATGAATGAGCTTGATCTCCAATCGGCGCTTCATGTACTCGTCCACCCGAACATGGGGTTGACCGTCAGGATCGTAAAGCGTCCGGGTGCAGAGCTTATTGATATAGCCCTCATAATACCGGAGTACCTGATCCACAGCCTGAGAGTCCCCGTCACGGGCGGCGTCGATCACCGAAAGAGGAAGAAGCTCCTTGCCCTTGTAAGCGGGGTTCTTCATACCTTCAACCTCCCTTCGGCATGAGTGCGGCCAACTTGATCCGCAGCTCGGTCAATGATTTTGCCCTTCGCCGCTGAACGGCGCTGCGAGACATTCCAACAAGGCGGCCAACCTCCTGATCCGGCAGGTCCAGGACAAAATGCAGGATCAAAATACTCTGCTCCTGAACGGACAAACCGGCGAAGGCATCAGCCACAAGCTCGTTTTCAATATGTAGGTCATACCCGTGGGACGAGAATGTAAATCTGTCACTTGGGTAATGATCTACAACGCAGAGCTTGTCCATCTCCATTTGCGGAAGGTCGCTGAATGACAGTTCCCTGTCACGGCGCCTCTGCATTTCCCGGAGGTAGTCGATTGCCTCATGGTACAGTACCAGCTTGCAGTAAGCATCGAACTGGCACCGCTCGCCATAGTCATTGCGGGGGAACATATCCATCTTTTCACCCCCTTTCCTGGGGGAATGAGGTGGGTTTCTCCCTTTCCGCTAACAAGGCGAACGCAAAGCCGTTCGCTACCCGCTAAAAGCCTCCTTTTTGAAAATTTCTCAAAAAATTTTTTCGAGGCGGGCTTGTCCTCGGAAAACAGCAAAAAGCGCCCAGCAAGTCGCAACGGACCTGCAGGGCGCAGAAATGTTTTATAAAGATGATTGCTTACATGGTATAGTTCATATTCAAAGCCAGATGGCTCCGATGGAGGGACTACGCTTTTTTTAGCTGGTGCAAATCATGGATACTACGAAAAAGAGAAAAGGACACGGTAAAATAACCTCCCATCGACTACCGTGTCCCTGCAAGTCGTCATTGGTTTGTGTAAACGCAAAGAAACGGCGGCTCTGATTTCTCAAAACCGCCGTTAGGGTAATAGCTTAAAATAGGCGCGCAAAATCACCTGCCCCAACCAACGGTTTTTTTCTTTCCCCTTAATCGGGGCAGGTTCTCATCGTATATTGAAATAAAAAAGAACCGATAACCACAAGTGAATTTACCTTGTGTATTATCGGCTCTGCGTCTGTGCGTCTGGCTCTTGGATAATAGATAAATTTAGTTTTCTTACCGCAATTAGGGTTTCATGTTTGCATTTAGGACAATATAGTGGGAAATTTTCCAGTACTGTATCATCGCGAATTTTCAATCGCGTTTTGCTGCCGCAAAACGGGCATAAAATCCATTCTATCTTCATATTGCCCTATAATTTCCAACTTTTAATGGATTTTTCTTTTTCCCACATAGTTTGATAAAGCGGCACGGTCTGCAACAGTTCTTCATGTTTCCCACAGCCTTGCAATATGCCGTCAGATAGGACAAGTATCTGATCTGAATTTTGGATATAGGACAAAGTATGTGATACAAGGAACACCGTTTTCCCCTTAATCATTTCTTCTATTCCCTTTTGTATTGCTACGGCATTTTCAGCATCCAGACTGGAAAGCGCCTCATCCAAAAGAATGATCGGGGAATCTTTCAAAATTGCCCTCGCAATAGCGACACGCTGACGCTCACCACCGGAAAGGCTTGCACCGCCCTCGCTGATAACCGTTTGATATCCTGGGCGGTATAGGCGCCGCTGACGGATACGGTGATGGTGACCGTCTGCGGTGTAGAGGGGGTGTGCCACTTGACCCAGACCACCTGGCTGTCGCCTGCGGGGATAACAACATCGCTGACCCGGTATGTGGTTCCAAGAATATGGAAGGTCACGGAAGCGGGATTATCCGGCGTCAGGTCAGTATCCGTCCGCAATGTAACAGAGGTGATCACATCCGTGTCCACCCGGTACTCCACATCGGGGGCCTCAATATCCCCCTCGGGCGGGACTTCATCAAACCAGACGATGCCGACGCCCAGGGCATTGATGATGTCCGAATTGTTCTGGGTTCCGGTGGTGCTGCCTGTCCAGGCGGGAATCCCCAGGTCGCTGAACTCCAAAAACATTGCCAGAGGCAGGTTCTTATGGGTAAGGGAAGTCATGGTTTTCCGCAGCGCCCCGCCGGATTTTTGGTCATACAGGGCGGCTTCTGTGGCTGTCATGCCGTAATATAAGCCGTTGTGGGTAAAGTAGGCAATGGGTTCGATCAACAGCTTGTAATCCCCGGCAATCATCCGCTCATAGTCCACCCCGGCGGCCTGCGCGACCATTTTGCACGCATACTCCGAACAAAAGTACCGCTTGATGGCGTCGATGTTGCTCTGGCCTTTGCTGCTGACAATGGTGGGCATGGCCTGTGCGGGCTTTATATAGCTGTATCCGGCGCCGGACTGCGGCGTGAGGCCTGTACCGGCCAGATATTGCAGCTTATTGACTTTTCCGAAGTGCAGCACATTATTTTGCGCCCGGTTGGTAAAGTCAACCGGAGTGGATACCGCAGCGCCGCTCTCCGCGTCTACGACCGTAATTCGGACGCCATCATTGCCGGGCGTCCATTTATTGCTTGATGTGCCTTGTCCCATCCCACCGCCGCCGCCGTCAATGTTACCGTTTCCGTCCGCAAATGCAGTGGCCGGGAACAGACAGAGCAGCAAACAAAGGCTGCACAACAGGGCCAAAAATCGTTTCAAATGCATCACTCCCTCTTTTGATTGATAACAAAAGCGCCGCCACATTGCCTGTGGCGGCGCTCTGCTCAGATTTCATATTAGCCCATATTGCCGACTTGTTTGTTCAGGTCTCCGTCGCTGTCCCCAATGGTCTGTTCCCCCTGGCCGGGCACTACCCAGCCAAACACCGGGTCATAGACGGCGCCGCTTCCATTGCTGGAACCAGGGGCCGGCTCGTTGCTGGAAGGGGACTCCTCAGCGGGAGGGGCGGTGACTTCCGGTACTGCCGGGTCGGGATTGACCGCATGCTCTTCACCGGGGTCTTCGATCTCTGTTTTGCCTTCCGGCACAGGGGGCGGCGTTTCTTCCGGCTTCTCCGTATCGGTAAAGTCGATTTCAACCTCGCCCTCAGATTCTGAGGTCACCTTGGGGTATTCCTCTTCGGCGCTGGAAGACTGGCCGGGTGTATAGGCGTCTGCGCCCCCGCTCCCGTCGCCAGACTGTGCACCGCCATCCGACCAGTCGCTGCTGGTGCTGCTGGGAGGCGATTCATCCGGCTGGAAATCTTCCGTGTGGTCCCGGCTCACGAACCAGCAGACGCCCAGGATGGCAACGCAGAGAACGGCCAGGGCAGAAACGACGAAACCCTTCGATTTGAAAAACTTCTTCATGTGTATGCACACTCCTTTTTTGCTGTTATATAGATCTTATACTGCGAAGTTGACTGGAATTTCAACAGCGCAGCTAAAATTTGGTGTTGTGGTAGCCGGTCAGCTCCACCCGCTGTGTAATGGTGGGGTAGCTGTGGCCGAACATTCGGATGTAAAAATCCACATCACAATAGAAAACATATTCCACCAGGTCGCCCACCACATTGAACTCCAGGCTGATGTCGGATACCTCATAGTCCTCTGTAGAGAGTGGAATCTTCTCCGCCAGGCCGCCGGCGACCGTGGCCTCCAGCATTTCCGTATAGTCATTGCTGGAATAGAGGGTGCGCAGGTACTCCTCGAAATTGGTTTCCCGCTGGGAGCGGTAGGTGTCTGCATAGATGGTGGCGCTCAGGTTGTTCAGCTCCATTTTGGCGCCGTTGCGGATGTTGATGCAGGTGATCCGCACTGAGGCATACAGAAGCAGGAAAGAGATGAGCATGACGACCCCGACCACAAAGAAACAGGCAAAGAAAGTGATCTCGCCCCGCTCGTTGCGAAGCGGCCGGCGCAGCCGTGAAAGAAAACGCTTCATAGGCCACCTCACTTCCAGTAATGCTCGCTGACGCCGGAGCCGCGGGCCACCACCGTGATGTTGACCAGATCCAGGTTCCAGAGGCCCCCCAGCTTGGCCTCGCCCTCAATGGTAATATAGAAGGGCGTCCCCAGCTGGATGGCCCGGGACATCCCGGACGGCGTAGGCGTCTTGTATGTGGCGTCGATGGAGTATGTGATATTCTCCGCGCCCTCGATCTCCGAGCACAGGAAGTCAAAGAGCGAGTCAGTCTCGCTGTTGATGCCGCCGGACAGCTGGATCTGCTTGACCATCTGATCGGCCGCATGGTCTAACTCCTGCTTTGTGGAGATGACACTGAACAGGTCGATGATAAAGGCCAGCAGGATGACGGCGATGAAGATGAACACCACCGTGGAGAAATAGTTGGCCTCGCCCCGTTCGCTCTTCAATGTCCTGCGGACTTTTTGCAGGATAGTATGAATGTGAACCACCACCTTTACTTACAAATGAAAAACAGCCGTCCCGACCGGAACGGCTGCACTACAAAGTTTTAACTGTACCAAGTATAGCAGATTGGGATTTACAGCTCAAGGGCAGTTCTGCGCCAATGTATGGGCAATACTGTGCCAATTTTCCAGAAGGAATGTGAACTTTAGAATTCGTAATCTTTTACACGGAAAGGTTGAGGATAGAAGTTTCATAATCTTTCTTACGTTGCATTGACTACAGTAGAAAAAAGTGTTATTATGATTGCATAAAATAAAATGAAAACGAGTATTATAATAACATACGAATCTGCACAGAAAGGAGATCTGTATGGATAAGCTCAAATATCGAGACTTAATTATGCAGTATCTTACTGCATTGGACCCCAATCAAGTAATTACAACAGAACAAGTCACTCAATATGTAGCGGAACAACTTCAGCTCGAAGCAGCAGCGGTGAAAAAAACAGTCAATGTCAATATGGCCCGCATTGAAAAGGAAGGGCAACTTATCCGGTTGACCAAAGGTGTTTATTGTAGGAAAGTGAAGACTGCGTTTGGATATTATACCCCAGATAAAGAAACATTTTTTTGTAAGCAATTACTTCGTGATGAAAACGAAGTGATTGGGTATGAAACGGGGCTATCTGCACTTAATCGCATTGGCTTGGTTTCTCAAATGCCAAAGAAAAGGTGTATTGCAACCAATCTGCATACAAAGCGGATTCCGAAAGGAATGCAGATAGAGATTCGGAAACCGCCGATTATTGTCAATGCGGATAATTTTCGATACTTGCAAATGCTGGATGCAATCAGGGAATTGGATATAGCACCGGTAGATACGGCAAAACCCGTTGATGTGGTGAGAGCGACTGTTCAGGAGTTTGCGTTAGAAACGGATTTACTGATTTGGATGGCTCGAAAATATTACGGGCAAAAAACTTTAATTCGGACAATTGATATTATGTTGGAGGGTAGTTATGAAACTGCACGAGGATAAATTTGCCTTTTTGAATATCATCAGTCTAATTCACGAGGCCAGCGGCATTCGGTCGGATATTTTGGAAAAAGACTATTATGTTACGCTGTTGCTAAGGGAGTTGGCAGATAAGCAGGCAGAGCTGCCAGCTTATTTCAAAGGAGGCACAGCTCTGTATAAGGCACAGAAAAGTATCCGCCGATTTTCGGAAGATATTGATTTAACTGTGTGCATTGATAATTGCAGCAATAGTCAGGCAAAGAAACGCTTGGAACAAGCGACAAAGAAATTCCAAGCCTTGCCTCGCACATCCAGAAAAGACCTGGAGGACGACCGGAAAGGCAGTATCACAACCGTCTATGACTATACTCCACTCGTAGGGGTTGATTCAGATGATCCACTCCAGCGCTTCGGATATGTGAAAGTAGAGGGCACCTCCTTCACTGTCAGCGAGCCTTTTACACCGCTTGAGATTGAACCCATACTCTATACTTATGCCACAGAAGAACAACAAAAAGTCCTTCAAGCGCAATATCAGGTTGAACCTTTTTTAATCAATACAATTCGTTTGGAAAGAATTTTTGCAGACAAAATTTTTGCAGCAGAGTTTTATTACGAACGTGAGATGTATTTTGATGTGGCAAAACATCTTTATGACGTCAGCGTCATGCTTGATTTAGAGCAGATTCAAGGAATGATTGGAAACCAACAGATGCTCCTTGAAATGCTGGGATATAAAAGACTGGAAGAGACCAGACGAACCGGCAGTGATTTGGCAGAAAAGAAGTTTTCTGATTTTCAACTGCTCAAAGGGTTTGCTGATAATGATGCACTTCGTAAGAATTATCAGAATATGCAGAGAAACTATGTTTTTGCAGAAAAAGATGTACTATCCTTTGATTTTGTGGTAGAACAGTGGAAAAAGCTAAGAGAAATTCTGCTTTCGCTTGCATGACAATGGTATATATTCATCCGGATTTTGGTAAACACCAAATAGTGGTGCGATAAATGATGTGATATAAGAAACTGAAAGCTGCCGTTGCAGGAACACTTATTCCCACAACGGCAGTTTTCATTTCCACGTAACTAATATTATATATTATTGGTTACAAAAGCGCCATGAGACAGCAGTAAAAAGAATGCCAAGGAAGTGTGCATTCGGCACTTCCCTGGTATTCATTGCATTACAGGTTCTGCCGGATGATCCGCGTGATGATGCCCACGGCCACGCCCCGCTCCATATCCAGGCGGGTAACGGCAAAGGACACATCATCCTTCTTCCCGGGCATCCGATAGTCATAGCAGGAGTGCGCCACCGCGTTGACGCCGTTGGCGAGCCGGACATAGACCACGCCCTTGTGCACATCGGTGACCTTGCCGGCATACTTGCCCTGGATGCGGCATTTCTGCAGGTTGTCCCGGTCAGTGTTTTCCGCTGTGCTCTTGATGTCGGCCCGGATACCCAGATCCTCCAGGCTGTTGCGCCGCACACCGAGGATGCGGACCAGCACTTCATCGCCCACGGCAAACCGCTCATGGGCGTCGCCGATCCAGTCCCAGGCAAGGTCGCGGGCGAGGATGGAGCATTCCACGCCGAACACTTCCACACGGATGACCTTCTCTGCCACGGCAATCACGCGGGCCTGCACGATGCGTCCCTCATAAATGCGGTAGCTCCCATCAGGGTCCAGGTCAAAATAGAAGGTCTGGCGCTTGCGCATCATGGCCTCCCGGCGGCTGGCTACCACACTGCGGGTTTTGGAGTCGATGCCCCGCACCACAAAGTCAATGTCTGCGCCCAGCATATTCCCCAGGATTTTGTTCTGGCGCAGCATCAGGTCGGCGTATTCCTGTCCGGAAGGGCTGCGGCCCAGATTGATCATCATTTCTTTAATCGGAATCAGGATGCGGAACCCTTTGTAATCGACAATGGCGACCGTCTTGCGGTTGTCCAGCTGCTCAATGCCGCCCAGCTTGCTGGTGAGGATGCGGCGGGTGCGGTAGGCATTGTGGATCTCATGCCAGATGATGTCCTCGCGGTCTTCCTGCGTCTCCACCTCATCGCGGCTGCGAATGGTCAGGATGGCAGGCTCGCCGCGGCGGGGAACGGCGGTGCGCCTGGGAGCGGGTGCCGCCTCTGCCGGCTGTTCGGGCAGAGAGGCAGGATCTTCCCCAGTGGGAACCGGCTCAAGGAACGCTGCTTCCGAGGGGACTTCTTCCGCCGGCGTCTCACTTTCGGCCGGCGCGGCCTTTTTCCTGCGGGCGGCCCGCTTGGGCTTGGGCGGTTCCGGTTCCCCGGCCTCCTTGGCAACAGGGGTATCGGCCTCCCTGCCGTCGGTGGCAGCAGGGGCTTCCTCATGATCTTCGCTATCAGCACTGCTTGACGAGCTGATATGCGGTTGTGCGACCAATGTTGAGCATGGCCTCAATCTGTTCCACGGTGTATGTGCGCGGTTCCGGCAGTGACTTTTTCTCTTTCTTGTCCATAGTAACCTCCATGTATTTGCCTTGTCATTTTGACTAAGGGAGTGGAGAATGGCAGTAGCAATCGGCTTTGGCTGGGTGTCCTCTTGCTAAGAATTTGCTAATAGGAGCACCCAACGGACACATAAAACTGCGTCAGAATAGGTGTTTTGCACCATAAAGTTCGTTTACTACAAGTCATTCTGCGTAAGGGATGATATTGGAAGTTACATCCGAACCGTGTATCACATGGTAAGCCATACTCCTAAGCGTGGGGCCGGAGGTTCAAATCCTCTCTGGGACGCCAGAAAGCACCGCTGCAAGCCTTTTTTCGGGGCTTGCAGCGTTTTTGTTTTCTCCTTCTCCCGGTAATTTCACTTCTGTTACCGGGAGATTTTTATACGCCGCAAGCTTTTTTGTGATGGCGTTGGATTCGGCAAGGACGCATTGTTTACAATTTGGCGGTGGATTATCCCGCGCAGGGTGTGGTACAATATAAACCACACTGAAAATGCAGGGGCTGATGCTCACCATCGACCCGTGAACCTTGCGGCGGCCGCTATGTGCCGCGGGCGAACCATGTCCGCCCTTACATTCTCGACGCAGGAAGGCCGCGCTGCATCTATTATAATTAAAGGGGTGTTTACCATGTGTACAGCTGCAACCTATACAACTGACAGTTTCTACTTTGGCCGCAATCTCGATTATGAATTTTCCTACGGTGACGAGGTCACCGTCACGCCGCGGGCCTACCCGTTTAGCCTGCGCTGCATGGGGGACTTCCGCACAAAATATGCGATGATCGGCATGGCCTACGTGGCGGGGGAGTACCCTCTCTACTATGACGCCGTCAATGAGAAGGGCCTGGGCATCGCAGGGCTGAACTTTGTCGGCAATGCAGTCTACCACCCGGCGCAGGATGGCAAAAGCAACGTCGCCCAGTTTGAGCTGATCCCCTGGCTGCTGGGCAGCTGTGCGGCGCTGGCCGAGGTGCGCACGCTGCTTGCAAAAACCAACATCGTCAATATCCCGTTCAGTGAGCAGCTGCCCCTCGCGCAGCTGCACTGGCTCATTGCCGACAAAACGGGGAGCATCGTGGTGGAGTCCACCGCCGACGGCCTGCACATCTACGATAACCCCGTCGGTGTACTGACGAACAATCCGCCGTTCCCGCAGCAGCTTTTCGCACTGAACAACTACCGCGCACTCTCGCCGCGCACGCCTGCGGTTGCATTTGCGGACGGCCTTGACCTGCCCGTCTACAGCCGCGGCCTCGGCGCACTGGGCCTGCCGGGCGATCTGTCCAGCCAGTCCCGCTTTGTGCGTGCGGCCTTTGTGCGGATGAACGCGAAATCCGGCAGCAGCGAGGCCGAGAGCGTCGGGCAGTTCTTCCACATCCTGCATGCTGTCGAGCAGCAGCGCGGCTGCTGTGAGCTGGACGGCGGCAAGTACGAGATCACCCTGTACACCAGCTGCTGCAACGCCGACAAGGGCATTTACTACTACACGACCTACGGCAACCACCAGATCACTGCCGTCGATATGCACCGGGAAAGCCTTGATGGGGACAGGCTGGTCCGCTATCCGCTGGTGCAGGGCGAACAAATTGCGCTGCAAAACTGATTTTACACCCAAAACGTGAAAAAAGCGCTTGCAACGTGCGGCAAACTATGCTATACTGTACGGTGCATGAGACTTTTCACGTCACGACGGCGTGGATAGAAATAGAAGGAGTGCTAATCTAATGAACTGGTATGAGATCGTTCTCGGCGTCGTCCTCATCGCCGTGTCCGTGTTGATCGTTGTTTTCACCCTCGCGCAGGAGCAGAAGGGCCAGGGCCTGTCCGGCGCGATCATGGGCGAAAGCTCCGCCACGATGGCAGCAGGCCGTGAGCGCGGCGTGGACGCCAAGCTGGCCAAGCTGACCAAGATCTGCGGCGTCGTTTTCTTTGTCGTCACGCTGGTCGTCTGCGTTTTGAGCGCGCGCCTGTGATTTTGGCAGGGTAACAAAGATGAAAAGGGTCCGCCAAGCGCTTTGGCTTTGTAAGCAGCGCCCCGGCGGGCCGTTTTTTGTGGATGTATATAAGGGTAGGGCACCGTCGGATGGCGGTGCGACGTAAATTAAAGGAGCAACTATGACACCGTTACAGAAATCTATTTTAAACGCGGTCAAGCGCCGTCCCATGACGCTGCGCGAACTGCAGAACAACCTGCAGGTGGACAACTCCCGCCTGCGCACCACCGTTTCCGCTATGGTCGCCACCGGCGAGCTGTCGATGCGCAACGGCACCTATGTGCCCGGCTTTGCGACCTATGAGAATGCTGCAGCCCCCAACACGATTCCCTGCACGCTCGTCAAGCTGGCCGCGCGCTTCGGCTTTGCCAGCCGCGACGACGGCGAGGGCGACATCTTCATCCCGGGCCGCGCGCTGCACGGCGCAATGCCCAACGATAAGATCAACGTCAAGCTGTTCGACCACCCGCGCGTGGAGGGTTCCTCCGAGGGCGAGGTCGTCGAGGTCACGGTCCCGAACAACCGCTTTGCGGGCACGGTCTGCCTGTCCGAGGATGGCCGCATGGCCGTGGAGCCGGACGGCTGCCGCGACGTGAAGTTCCTGCTGGCCAAGCAGGGGAGCGAGGGCGTGCACCTGGGCGACAAGGTCGGCTTCCTCATCACCCACCGCGGCAACCGCCACAGCGACCACCGCGCCGCCGTTGTCGAGAAATTCGGCTCCTCCGACTATGCGTCCGAGTGCGCCAAGGCCATCCTGTATGGCCGCAGCGTCCGCCAGGAGTTCCCGCCGGAGGTGCTGGAGGAGGCCCGCGCCTACGACAACGCCACGATTGACCCCGCCGAGGCCGCGAAGCGCCTGGACCTGCGCGGCATTCCCATCTTCACGATTGACTCCGCCGAGACGAAGGACATCGACGACGCCATCAGCCTGCAGAAGCTGGACGACGGCTACGAGCTGGGCGTTCACATTGCCGACGTCAGCCATTATGTCCGCCCCGGCTCCGCGCTGAATGAGGAAGCGTTCGAGCGCGCGACGAGCATTTACTACGCCGACAAGGTCATCCCGATGCTGCCGACTCAGCTGTCCAACGGCATCTGCTCGCTGAACGAGGGCGAGGACCGCCTGGCGTTCTCCTGTCTGATGCGACTGGACGAGAACGGCGAGATCCGCAGCTACAAGTTTGTCAAGAGCGTCATCTGCAGCCGCGTCAAGGGCGTGTACAAGGAGATCAACGCCCTGCTGGAGCCCCCGGAATCTGAAACAGACGCCGACCTGACCGACCTCAAGACGAAATATGAGGCCGTGCTTGACCAGCTGCCCACGATGGACGAGCTGTACCGCAAGCGCCTGGTCCTGCGCAAGGCCCGCGGCGGCATGGATATAGAGTCCAACGAGGCCAAGCTCGTCATGGACGAGAACGGACGCTGCATCGACATTGTCAAGCGTGACCGCGGCACGTCCGAGTGCATGATCGAGGAGTTCATGCTGCTGGCGAACCAGTGCGCCGCCAACGCGGGCCGCACAAACAAGGCCCCGTTCGTCTACCGCGTGCACGAGGCCCCCGACGCCGAGAAGATGGAGAAGCTGTCCGCCACGCTGTTGGCCTGCGGCCTGAACGCCAAGTTCAAGAACCCCATCCCGACGCAGCTCGAGCTGGCGGCCCTGCTGGACGAGACCCGCGGCCAGCCCATCCAGATCCCCGTCCACACCGGCATTCTGCGCAGCATGCAGAAGGCCCGCTACGCCCCGCAGCCTCTGGGCCACTACGGTCTGGTGCTGGCGGACTACGCCCACTTCACCAGCCCCATCCGCCGCTACCCCGATTTGGCGATTCATCGTATTTTGACCGAGATGCTGAACGGCGTCTCCGCCAGCCAGCTGCAGCGCGACTTCAACGAGTTTGCCCAGCAGGCCAGCGAGAAGTCCAGCAAGCAGGAGGTCGCCGCCGTGCGCATTGAGCGCGATGTCGAGGACCTGTACAAGGCCGAGTATATGCACAACCATCTCGGTGAGGTCTACACCGGCACGGTGGCCGGCATCACGCCCCGCGGCGTCTTTGTCGAGCTGGACAACACGGTGGAGGGCTTTGTCCCCGCCGCGCAGCTCTGCAAGGGTGAACCGCAGGTCATCGACGGCGTCAGCATGCTGGACCCGCTGACCGGCAAGAGCTGGATGCTGGGTTCTTCCATGAAGATCCGGGTCGCGGCCGCCGATGTGGCGCTGGGCCGTATTGATTTTGAGTATATGGTGGAGTAATTTCCCACGGCATACAATAGAAAACTCCCTGTCCGCACCGGGCAGGGAGTTTTTTTGCGTCTTATATCACCTTATGCTCCATCCATTTCCCGCGGGCAAACCGCACAAGGAAACACAGGCTGCGGCAGATCCAGTCGATGAACATACCGAACCAGACGCCGGTCAGTCCTAAGTGGAACTGCAGAACAAAGATATAGCTCAGAATCACGCGGAACAGCCACATGCTGACGATGCTGACCGACATCGTAAACTTGGCGTCGCCGCCCGCGCGCAGGGCGTTGGGCAGGGTAAAGCTCGTCGCCCAGAAGAAGATGCTGAACAGGTTGAACCAGTGGACCACGTGGGTACACATGGCGGACGCCTCCGCCGAGAGGTTGAACCAGGTCACGACCTCGGGCATCAGGAAGAACAGTGCCGCGTTCGTGACGGCCAGCCCCGTGATGGCGATGCCCAGCAGCGTGACGGAATAGCGCTGCGCCTGCTTTTTCTCGCCTGCGCCAAGGCACTGCCCGATGACCGGGATCGTGGCAAGGCTCATCGTGTTGCCGGGGATGTTCGCCAGCGTCGAGACCGAGTTTGCCACGGCATTGGCCGCGATGGCCGAGGTGCCTAAGGTAGACGTCAGGCTGCTGACACACAGCTTGCCGATCTGGAACATGCCGTTTTCCAGACCCGACGGGATGCCGATGGACAAAATCTGCATGATGGGCCTGCGCCGGGGCCGCAGGTCAGCGAAACGCTGCACGCGCAGGGGATTGTGCAGGTCCTGGTTCTGCCACAGGATGAACACCGCGGCGAACACACGCCCGATCAGCGTGGCCAGCGCCGCGCCGATAACGCCCATGCCGAAACCGTAGATCAGCAGCGCGTTGCCCGCAATGTTGATGACGTTCATGACAAGGCTGGCCAGCATACTGATGCGGCTGTTGCCCTGCGCACGGAACAGCGCCGCGCCGCCGTTGTACAGGCCGATGAAGGGGTAGGACACCGCACTGATAAGGAAGTACTGCTGCGCAAACCGCATGACATCCTCGTCAATGCTGCCGAACACCATCCGAAGGATCAGGCGGGAGAGCAGCATACAGACAACACCCACCGCAACCGTAGAGATGCCCAGCACGCTGTACAGCTGGGCGGCGCTGCGGCTGGCGTTTTCCTCATCCCGGCGGCCCAGATACTGGCTGGCAATGACAGCACCGCCGGTAGCCAGCGCGGACAAAATCTGAATAATCAAAATATTCAGGCTGTCCACGAGCGATACGCTGGAGACAGCAGCCTCACCCACACCGGCGACCATCAGCGTGTCGGCCATGCCCATCGTGACGCTTAATGTCTGCTCCAGCAGCAGGGGCCAGATCAGGGTGAACAGCGCTCGCCTGGTAAACAGAGGGCCTTGTGATTTTGCAGTGGCTGTCATGGTAAACTCCCATCCTCTTTTACTTGGATTTTACCATTAGTATACAGCAAAATCTATGCGAAATCAAGGATTTGACACTTGTACAAAAAATGCCAGCGAACGCTGTAGCTGAGCCCTGTACAGCGAAAATCCGCAAAAATCAAATCGCAAGGATTTTGCCCACTTTTGCGGCGGCAAAAAGCCCCGGCCACAAAAGCTGGTGGCCGGGGCAGATCATACAGCGGCTTGCAGGAGCCGCAGAGGGGCGGTGGTTAGAAGTCGACCTCGGTGTCGTAGTAGCAGCACTTCAGCAGCTTTTCCATCTCCTCCTGGGTCGGCTGGCGCGGGTTGGAGCCGGTGCAGGCATCGGCAATCGCGTTCTTTGCGATCTCGGGCAGTCTCTCAAGGAATACGTTCTCGGGGACAAAGCCCTGCTCGGTGGGGTAGGAGTCAGGGCCGTAGTGGCCGATGCAGTGCGGAATGTTCAGATGGTCGTTCATGCCGCGCAGATACTGGATGAGCAGCGCGACCTTCTCGTCGTCGTTCTCGCCGCCCAGGTGCATCTTGTCGGCAATGACGCCGTAGCGTGCCTTGGCGGTGGGATCCTTCGCGTTGTAGGCGATGACCTTGGGCAGGTACATGGCGTTGGCTGCGCCGTGGATGATGTGTGCGCCGTAATCGGCAAACGCCGCGCCGGTCTTGTGAGCCATGCTGTGTACGATGCCGAGCAGCGCGTTCGAGAACGCCATACCGGCCAGGCACTGGGCATTGTGCATCGCGTCGCGCTTATCCATATCGCCGTTGTAGCTGCCGACCAGATCCGCCTGGATCATCTCGATGGCGTGCAGGGCCAGCGGGTCGGTAAAGTCGCAGTTCGCGGTGGAGACGTAGGCCTCGATGGCGTGGGTCATGGCGTCCATGCCGGTGTGGGCGACGAGCTTCTTGGGCATCGTGTGGGCCAGCTCGGGGTCAACGATGGCGACATCGGGCGTGATCTCAAAGTCGGCGATGGGGTACTTGATGCCCTTCTGGTAATCGGTGATGATCGAGAAGGCCGTGACCTCGGTGGCCGTACCGGAGGTGGAGGAGATGGCGCAGAAGTGGGCCTTGCGGCGCAGCGGCGGGATGCCGAACACCTTGCACATATCCTCAAACGTGATGTCGGGGTACTCGTACTTGATCCACATGGCCTTGGCTGCGTCGATGGGGGAGCCGCCGCCGATTGCGACGATCCAGTCGGGCTGGAACTTTTCCATGGCGGCAGCACCCTTCATGACCGTCTCCACGGACGGGTCGGGCTCGATGCCTTCAAACAGCTCTACCTCCATGCCGGCCTCTTTTAAGTAGGCCTCGGCGCGGTCCAGGAAGCCGAAGCGCTTCATCGAACCGCCGCCGACGCAGATCATGGCGCGCTTGCCGGGCAGCGTTTTCAACGCTTCCAGCGCGTGGGGGCCGTGGTAAAGGTCACGGGGTAAAGTAAATCTAGCCATAGGGTTTGCCTCCTTTAAAAATAGCTCTCTCGGACTTTGATAATTAAATGTCAAAATCTGTTATTAACAGTATACACCTTATGTATCTAAACGGTCAATCGACAATACAGAGAATTTTCCGGCGATAATTCAGCATTTTGCCAGTGGAACACTCATAGGCTGTTCTATGGGGAAGGGGGCAGGAGCTATGCGTCCGATCACGCCGCAGCAGAATACAAAAATGCGCCTGCGCATGCGGCTTTTGGCGGCGGTGCTGGCGGTGGGGTGCCTGGGCGGGCTGACGGTGCGGCTGTTTGTGCTGATGCTGCGCGACCCCGGCGGCTACGCGGCACGCGCCGCCGACCAGCAGCTGCGCGGGGCCACGCTGCCCGCCGCCCGCGGGGAGATCTATTCCGCCGACGGTACGCTGCTGGCCGCCAGCGAGACCTGCTGGACCATCCGCGCCGCCCCGCGGGAGATGGCCGACGACGCCGTAGAACCGGCTGCGCGGGCGTTGAGCGAAATTGTAGAGCTGGACTACGCCGATACGCTGGCCAAATTCAGCCAGCGAACCTCCAACGACTGCCTGCTGCGCCGCCGCGTGGATAAGACGATGGCCGACGCTGTGCGGGACTGGTGCCGGGCGAACGGTGTGGACGGCATACAAATTCGGCAGGATACCCGCCGCGTCTACCCGCAGGGGGATTTTATGGGCGGCATTTTAGGCTTTACCGACGTGGACAACGCGGGCCTGTGGGGGCTGGAGCTGCGTTACAACGACGAATTGACCGGGCAGAACGGGCGCATCCTGACCGCCAAGAACGCCTGGGGCTACGATATGCCGACGCACTACCAGACGCTGGTGGACGCCGTGCCCGGCAGCACGCTGACGCTGACCATCGACGCGAACATTCAGCACTGGCTCGAAAGCGCACTGTCCGCCGCTGTGACGGAGCATCATGTGGCCGAGCGCGGCGTCGGCATCGTGATGGACGTCCACACCGGGGCCGTGCTGGCGATGTCCTGCCAGCCCGACTACGACCCGAACGCGCCGCGGACCCTTATAAACAAGGAAGTCCGTGACGCTGTGAATGCCCTGACCGGCGAGGAGCGCAGCGCCGCGCTGCAAAAGGCCCAGCAGGCACAGTGGCGCAACAAGGCCATCAGTGACCTGTATGAGCCGGGCAGCGTGTTCAAGCTCATCACGGCGTCGGCGGCGCTGGACTCCGGGGCGTGTAAGGCCACGGACTATTTCACCTGCGCGGGTAAAATAACCGTCGCAGGCACGCGGTTCCGCTGTGCAAACGGGCATGTCCACGGCACCGAGACCTTCGCCCGGGGGCTGGCTGTCAGCTGCAACCCCTGCTTTATCCAGATCGGTGCGCGGCTTGGAAAAGAACGCTTCTGCGATTACTTTGCGGCCTTCGGCCTGCGGGAGGCCACGGGCATCGACCTGCCGGGCGAGGTCAGGCGCAGCGAATACTACACGGCGGACCGGATGGGCCCGGTGGAGCTGGCGAGCTGCTCGTTCGGGCAGAGCAGCAAGGTCAGCTACCTGCAGATGCTCACGGCGGTCTGTGCGGTGGTAAACGGCGGCGAGCTGATGCAGCCCTACGTTGTGGCGAAAATCAAGGCACCTGACGGCACTGTTGTGAAGGAAGTGCAGCCGACGGTGAAGCGCCGTGTCATCAGCGCGGAGACCTCCGCCACGATGTGCCGCCTGATGGAGGGTGTCGTTACAGGCGGCACGGGTAAGCAGGCCGCGCTGGCGGGCTACCGCATCGGCGGTAAGAGCGGCACGAGCCAAAAGCTGGACAGCGCCAACGAGGGCGCGCGCATTGCGAGCTTTGTCTCCGTTGCGCCCATCGACGACCCCAAGGTCGCTGTGCTGGTCTGCCTGGATGAGCCCCACAGCTGGACGACGAGCGGCGGCGCGCTCTCCGGGCCGGTGTGCGCCGAGGTACTGGGAAAGGTGCTGCCGTATCTGGGGGTGGAGAGGGAAAGCGGCGAATAAAGACAGCCGGGCACGGGCGGATAGGGAATCCGCCCCTACGGTGAATCGGGAAAGCGCAGGGTGACGGGGAACGGATAGAGCCCCTCTGGCCGTTTGCCGCTGCACTATACAAAAAACTCTGCGCCGTCCCTCTTGACATTCCCCGATCCGGTGTTATACTGGTAAAGTACGCAAACGAACAGTTAGACAACGAACAATTCGGAATCTAACTTCTTGGACCCAAAAACCGTAAAGGAGGGAAGAAATGCACGAATCATCGTATGATGACTGCGGCTGCTGCGCGGATGTCCACTTCGGCGCACTGCTGAACCAGACCTCGCGGCTCATCCGCCGTGCGCTGGATGCCCGCATCAACGCCGAGGTCAGCTCGGAGCTGTCGGGCGTGCGCGGCATGGTGCTGGGCGACATCGTCCGTGCCGAGCGCCAGGGCCGCGACGTCTACCAGCGCGACATTGAGCAGTGGTTCAACATTCGCCGCTCCAGCGTCACCGCCATGCTGCAGGGCATGGAGCAGGATGGCTTCATCACCCGCAGCGCCGTGGCGAAAGACGCCCGCTTAAAGCGCCTTATCGCCACAGAGAAGGGCCGCGCCTGTCACAAGCAGATCGAGGCAAGCATTGCGCGGTTTGAGGATGACCTGCAAAGCGGCATTGACCCGCAGCAGGTCGCCGCGGCCCGCGCTGTGCTGGAGCAGACCCTGCGCAACGCACAGCACTTCCTGCAAGAGGAAAATACCAAACAAGAGAGGGGAAATACCAATTGTTAAAAACACTCGGACGTGAAACCAAGGGCTTCCGCCTGGTCTCCGTGCTGACGCCGATCTTTATGATCGCGGAGGTCATCATGGAAATGATCATCCCGAAGATGATGGCCTCCATCATTGACAACGGCGTCACGCCGGGCAATATGCAGGTCATCTACACCGTCGGCGCACAGATGGTCGTCGCGGCGCTGTTCGGCCTGCTGTTCGGCATTCTGGGCGCGGTGGCCGGCTCCCACGCGGCCACGGGCTTTGCCCGCAACCTGCGCCGCGGCATGTTCCGCAACATCCAGACCTTCAGCTTTGCCAACATTGACAAGTACTCCACCGCGGGCCTGGTCACCCGCATGACCACCGACGTCACCAACATCCAGAACGCCTACCAGATGATTCTGCGCATGTCGGTGCGTGCGCCCGCCAGCATGATCGTGGCGCTGATCATGTCCTACACGATCAACCGTCGGCTGGCAAACATCTATTTGATCGCCGTCATCCTGCTGGGCTGCGCGCTCGCCTTTATTATGAGCCGCGCCACCAAGTACTTCGGCGAGGCATTCCGCAAGTACGACGACCTGAACGAGAGCGTGCAGGAGAATGTCTCCGCCATCCGCGTTGTCAAGGCCTATGTGCGCGAGAAGTTTGAGGGCGAGAAGTTCCGCAAGGCCAGCGAGAATGTGCGCAATCTGCTGATGCGTGCCGAGCTGATCCTGGCCTGGAACGCCCCGCTCATGCAACTGACCGTCTACAGCTGCATCCTGCTCATCTCCTGGATCGGTGCCCAGCTCATCGTCAGCTCCGGCGCAACGACCTTCACCACCGGCGACCTGATGAGCATGCTGAGCTACTGCATGAACATCCTTATGAGCCTGATGATGCTGTCCACGGTGTTCGTCATGATCACGATGTCTGCAGCCTCCGCCAAGCGCGTGGCCGAGGTGCTGGACGAGCAGTCCGACCTGACGAACGGTGAGGATCCCGTTATGGAGGTCAGGGACGGCTCCGTCAAGTTCGACCACGTCAGCTTTGCCTATAAAAAGGATGGCGAGAAAGCCCTCGAGGACATTGACCTCGACATCAAGTCCGGCGAGACCATCGGCATCATTGGCGGCACCGGTTCGGCTAAGTCCAGCCTTGTGCAGCTGCTGCCGCGTCTGTACGACGTGACCGAGGGCAGCGTGACCATCGGCGGCGTTGATGTGCGCAGATATGACCTCGACACCCTGCGCAACAACGTCGCCATGGTGCTGCAGAAGAACGAGCTGTTCAGCGGCACGATTGCCGAGAACCTGCGCTGGGGCAACCCCGACGCCACCGACGCCGAGATCGAGGACGCCTGCAAGCAGGCCTGCGCCGATGAATTTATCGAGCGCTTCCCCGACAAGTACCAGACCCACATCGAGCAGGGCGGCAACAACGTCTCCGGCGGCCAGAAGCAGCGCCTCTGCATTGCCCGCGCACTGCTGAAAAAGCCCCGCATCCTGATCCTGGACGACTCCACCTCCGCCGTCGATACCGCGACGGACGCAAAGATCCGCCATTCGTTTGCGGAAAAAATCCCCGGCACGACGGTGTTCATCATCGCCCAGCGCATTTCCTCCGTGGAAAATGCGGACAAGGTCCTCGTGCTCGACAACGGCAGAGTCAGCGGCTTTGACACCCCTGCCAACCTGCTGAAAACAAATGCCATCTACCAGGATGTCTACAACAGCCAGACCAAAGGTTCCGGCGACTTTGATGAGAAGGGAGGGGAGGCATAATGGCACATCAGCCTAAAGTCGTAAAGGTCGGCCCTGGCGGGCGCAGCAATGGCCCCCGTCCCAAGGTCGAAAACCCCGGCAAGGTGTTCAAGCGCATCCTCGCCTATGTCATGAGCCGCTATAAGGCACAGGTCATTGTGGTGCTCTGCTGCATTCTGCTGGCCGTGTTCGCCCAGCTGCAGGGCGTCATGTTCTCCCAGACGCTGATCGACAGCTACATTCTGCCGCTGCTCAAGGCGGGCAGCACGGACTTCAGCGGCCTGGCCGCGGCTATCCTGCGCGTGGCAGTCATCTACTGCGCCGGCATCGCTGCTGTCTTTGCGCAGAACCGCCTGATGGCAAGGATCACCCAGGGCACGCTGAAGGACCTGCGTGACGAGATGTTCACCCACATGCAGACGCTGCCCATCAAATACTTTGACACCCACGCCCACGGCGACATTATGTCGGTCTACACGAACGACATTGACACGCTGCGCCAGATGATCAGCCAGAGCCTGCCGCAGCTCGTCAACACGGTTGTGACCCTCGTCGGCGTGCTGGCCTCGATGCTCTATCTGAGCGTCCCCCTGACGGTGCTGGCCCTCGCGATGGTCGGCGTCATGCTGCTGGCGACGAAGTACCTGACCGGCAACTCCGGCAAATACTTCATCAAGCAGCAGCAGGAGCTGGGCAAGGTCAATGGCTACATTGAGGAAATGATGAACGGCCAGAAGGTCATCAAGGTCTTTTGCCATGAGGAAATTGCCATTGAGGAGTTCGACAGGCTCAACGATGAGCTGTTCCACAGCGCCGACAAGGCAAACTCCTATTCGCTGGTAGCAATGCCCGTCAACGGCCAGCTGGGCAACCTGTCCTATGTGTTCTGCGCCATTCTCGGCGGTGCGCTGGCTATCAACGGCTTCGGCGGCTTTACGCTGGGCGGTCTCGCCAGCTTCCTTGTGCTGACCCGCCAGTTCAACCAGCCCATCAGCCAGATCTCCATGCAGCTGAACTCCGTCGTTATGGCGCTGGCCGGCGGTGCGCGTATCTTTGCGCTGCTGGATGAAAAGCCCGAGGTCAACGAGGGCGACATCACCCTGGTCCACGCCAAGTACGAAGCGGACGATACTGTCACCGAGACGAACGAGTCCACCGGCATGTGGGCGTGGAAACGCATGGATGCCGACGGCAAGCCCCGGTACACCAAGCTGGAGGGCGACATCGTCTTTAAGGATGTGGACTTCGGCTACGACGAGAAGAAGATCGTCCTGCATGACATCAACCTGTATGGCCGTCCGGGCCAGAAGATCGCCTTTGTCGGCTCCACCGGCGCGGGCAAGACGACGATCACGAACCTTATCAACCGCTTCTACGACATCCAGAAGGGCCGGATCCTGTACGACGGCCACGACATCAAGTCCATTGAGAAGGACGCGCTGCGCTCCTCTCTGGGCATCGTCCTGCAGGATACCCACCTGTTCACCGGCACGGTCATGGAGAACATCCGTTATGGCCGCCTGACCGCCACCGATGAGGAGTGCATGGCCGCCGCGAAGCTCGCAAATGCGGATACCTTCATCAAGCATCTGCCCGACGGCTACAACACGATGCTGACCGGCGACGGCACGAACCTGAGCCAGGGCCAGCGCCAGCTGCTGGCGATTGCCCGCGCGGCTGTCGCAGACCCGCCGGTGCTGATCCTGGACGAGGCAACGTCCTCCATCGACACCCGCACCGAGAAGCTTGTGCAGGACGGTATGGACGGCCTGATGTATGGCCGCACGACCTTCGTCATTGCCCACCGTCTGTCCACCGTGCGCAACTCGGACTGCATCATGGTGCTGGAGCAGGGCCGTATCATTGAGCGCGGCACCCACGACGAGCTGATCGCCCAGAAAGGCCGCTATTACCGCCTGTACACCGGCAACTTTGCCGAGAACTCTTAAGCGCAGAGATGTCGAAAAAAGCCGCAAAACGGCATAAAATCAATCAAAACTGCCGGGATAGCATCTGCCGTCCCGGCGGTTTTTGTGCAAAATGCCGCAACAGCGCCAAAAAGTTGACGAGAAGGTAAAAAGTGGTTATAATAGGATACGTAGACACGCAAAAAGCGGTGTTTGACCACGCGGCATGAGGGAAACTACAAACAAGATTTGCCGCATAATATACATGATATACCTATAGGAGGAACAAATATGGCACCGAAGAAGATTGCACAGACCGTACTTACCGAGGGTAAGTTCTATACCATCAGCGCCGCCAACGGCAAGGTTATTGAGGTCGCTGACTATAACATTGACAATGGCGCGAAGATCCAGCTGATGGACAACGCCAACTTTGAGTGGCAGCAGTGGAACTTCGTCGCAGCAGGCGACGGCGTTTACCGCATCCAGAACCGCTTCACCGGCAAGATGATGGATCTGGACATGGGCGGCGTCAGCGACGGCACCCGCGTCCACCAGTGGGAGGGTGCCCAGGCATCCAGCCAGCTGTGGGTCGTGGAGCCTACCAACGATGGCCGCGTCAAGATCAAGTCCAACCTGGCCGGCAAGCTGCTGGACCCCGGCATGGCTACCGAGAACGGCACCGTGCTGCAGATCTGGGCTGACGTCAACGGTGACAACCAGTTCTGGACCATCAACGAGGTCACCCGCAAGCCCAAGACCAGCGTGAAGGCCACCACCGTTAAAGCCAAGGCCGCTGCCGAGAAGGCCGCCACCGAGGTCGTCAAGGCTGCTGAGCCTGTCGTCGAGAAGGCCGTCAAGGCTGCCAAGCCTGCCGCTGAGAAGGCTGTCAAGGCTGCCAAGCCCGTCGTCGAGAAGGCCGTCAAGGCTGCCGAACCCGTCGTTGAGAAAACCGTCGAGGCTGCGAAGCCCGTCGTCGAGAAGGCCGTCAAGGCTGCCGAGCCTGTTGTTGAGAAGGCCGTTGAGGCTGCCAAGCCCGCAGCCGAGAAGGCCGTCGAGGCCGTCAAGACCGCCGCTGCCAAGACCAACACCCGCAAGGGCGGCAAGGGCAAGCGCCGCAAGTAATTTGCTTTGAACTTTTTCCCTGCAATTTTTGTGCTGTAACGAGAAAACCCCGCCCCGTCAGGATGCAGTTCCTGACGGGGCGGGGTTATTTTTTGTTTGTGGCTGAAAAGCCTTCCCCTACGGGGGAAGGTGGCCCGAAGGGCCGGATGAGGGGCGAGTGTGCCAGTATTGCCCGTGAACGAGCTGCGGCGGAAACGCTGCCCTCATCAGTCACCTGCGGTGACAGTTTCCCCCACGGGGGAAGCCTTCAGACTTACCCCAGCGCCGCAATGCTCTCCTTGATCTTGGCGGCCTTGTCCTGGGCGGCAGCCAGCTTGGCGCGGGTCTCCTCGACGAGCTTCGCCGGGGCCTTCTCGACGAACTTCGGGTTGTTCAGCTGGTTCGTGAACATGCCCAGCTCCTTCTCGGCCTTGGTCAGCTCCTTGTTCAGGCGGGCCAGTTCCTTGTCGCGGTCGATCAGCTCCATCATCGGGATAAAGCCCTTCGCGTCGGGGGTCGCCACGTTGACCATGCCGTCGGTGCTGCCCTCGTACTTTGCCGTGACCGTCACGTCGGTGGCAAAGGCAAAGCGGGCCAGATACGCGCCGCCCTTCTCAAACGCGGCGGGGGAGGCAGTCTCAATGACCATGCTCGTCTTTTTGGAGGGGTGGACGTTCATCTCGGCACGCATGGCGCGGACAGCCTTGATGTAGTCCATCAGCTTTTCAAAGTCAGCGCAGTCCTCGGCCCAGACCTTCATGTTCTCGTCGCCGGGCCACTTCTCGTTCATGATGGTCTCGGCGCTGCCGGGCAGAGCCTGATAGATCTCCTCGGTGATGAACGGCATGAAGGGGTGCAGCAGCTTGAGCGCCTTGTCCAGCACGTAGACCAGCACCTTGCGGGCCGCGTCGGCGGCTGCCGCGTCCTCGCCGTTCAGGCGGGTCTTGCAGATCTCGATATACCAGTCGCAGTAGACCTCCCAGATGAAGTTCTCGACCTTCTCGGCGGCCAGGCCCAGCTCGTACTTGTCGAGGTTGGCGGTAGCCTCGGCGGCGACCTTGGCAAGCTCGGACAAAATCCACTTGTCGCTCATGTCGAGCAGGCTTTCCTCGGGCAGACCCGGCTCAAAGTCCTCGGGCAGGTTCATCTGCACAAAGCGGGAGGCGTTCCACAGCTTGTTGGCAAAGTTGCGGCAGGCAAGGACTTTTTCATCGCTGTAGCGCATATCGTTGCCTGCGGTGGAGCCGATGATCAGCATCATGCGCAGCGCGTCCGCGCCGTACTGCTCAATGACCTCCAGCGGGTCAATGCCGTTGCCCAGGGATTTGGACATTTTGCGGCCCTGGCTGTCGCGGACAATGCCGTGGATCAGTACCGTGTCAAACGGTGCCTTGCCGGTGTAGGCCAGACCCGAGAAGATCATGCGGGACACCCAGAAACCGATGATGTCATAGCCGGTGACCAGCGTGTTCGTGGGGTAGAAGTAGTTGTAATCCTCGGCGTTCTCGTTGGGCCAGCCCAGCGTGGAGAACGGCCACAGGGCAGAGCTGAACCAGGTGTCCAGCGTGTCGGGGTCCTGGGTCATGTTGGAGCTGCCGCACTTGGGGCAGGTGCAGGGGGCTTGCTTGGCCACGACGGTCTCGCCGCAGTCGTCGCAGTACCAGGCCGGGATCTGGTGGCCCCACCACAGCTGGCGGCTGATGCACCAGTCACGGCCGCCCTTCATCCAGTTGCGATAGTTCTTGGTGAAGCGCTCGGGCACGACCTAGACCTCGCCCTTCTCGACGCGCTCGATGGCGGGCATGCCCAGCGGCCCCACCCTGCCGAACCCCC
>ENA-OQKP01000491-OQKP01000491.1-human-gut-metagenome-genome-assembly--contig:-NODE-491-length-31340-cov-4.577484_pt1 | contig 31340 bp, 26 predicted proteins | sample MGYA00242780_ERZ504802 | MGnify/ENA primary metagenome ERZ504802 (study PRJEB26092, sample SAMD00036406) | human gut metagenome | host: Homo sapiens | study: EMG produced TPA metagenomics assembly of... | reverse complement strand
TAATGCTTAACTGCGCCAGCTTCTCGCGTTCTTCCTCTTTTTCCTGCTTTGCCTGTTCCAAAATAAGGCTGTGTGCATTTACAGTCTCAGCAGCAGCCTCACTCTCGCTGTCCAGGGCCTCTTTCTGTGTTTGCAGGCTTCTGCGGCTTTCGCTGATCTCCTTTGCCTGAGGCTCCAGCTGATGATGCTCCCTTACCAGATCAGAGGAAGAATCGGCAATCTCTCCCTTTTTCTCCTCCAGTCTGGAAATAGTAACCCGAAGCGTATTCTCTTCCAGCGCCAGCTTCTGTCCGGCTCTTTTTAAGACAGCCGCCTCATCCTTTTTTTCCTGAACAATTGCCTCTTTAAGACTTAACTCTGTCTGAATGGTCTCCGCCTGCTTCAAGTAACGTTCGCAGGTCTGTTCCAGCTCCTCAATCTCCCTGCGGCGCCCTAAAAGATTACTGCTGTTTTTAAACGCGCCTCCCGTCATGGAACCGCCTGGGCTTAAAAGCTCACCCTCCAAAGTGACAATTCTCAGGCTGTAGCGGTATTTTTTAGCTAAGGCAATCGCTGCATCAATGTTAACAGCCCCTACCACCCGGCCCAAAAGATACCGTACCAGTCCCCGATAGCATTCTTCTGTTTCTACCAGTTCGCTTGCAAGGCCGATCACGCCTGCTTCCTTTAACGCCTCAGGCCTTGAAAAGGCCGATCCGCTTCCCATACTTGTAAGAGGCAGAAATGTAGCCCGGCCATATTTATTTTTCTTTAAATATTCGATCAGCTGCTTGGCCGTAATCTCTGAGTCTGTGACAATGTTCTGGATACTGCCCCCAAGGGCTGTTTCTATGGCTGTTTCGTACCTTTTGCCAGTAGTGATCAAATCTGCCACCACGCCGTGGATCCCATGGATCCGGTCCCGGACCTCCATCACCCGGCGGATGCTGTTTCCGTAGCCGTCATAGCGCGCTGCAAGGTTTCTTAAAGATTCCAGCTTGGTATGGGCCATGTGGTATTCCTGCTGGGTGTTGTTTAAATTTTTATTTAACCGCTGGACTTCTTTCTGCGCAGTGATCATGGCATCTTCAGCCTCTTCTGCTGCAAACTGAGCGGTTTCTAACTGCTCCTGTATCTTATCTAAAGAAGCTTTTTCCTGATTGATCTTCTCATCCTGAACAGATTCATCACTTTTAAAGCGGAGAAGCTTCTGGGAAACTTCACTGCGCCGTAAATTCACCTGTTCCAGCATAGTCTCATAACGCTGCTGTTTGGCAGTCAAACCTGCTTTTTCATTTAAAGCCTGGATAATATCGCTTTTTGCCTGTTCAATGGCAGCTTCTAAACTCTGAATGGTAGAATCTGCTTCCTGTAACTGGTTCTTTGCTGTTTCTAAACGTTCCCCTGCATCTTTGGCATGCTCTTCTGCATTCTGCCGGTTTTTCTTATAAGATGCCAGCTGCTCTTCATAATGAGCCATATCATTTGCAATGGCTTCTTTACGGCTTTTATAATGCTCTTCATTGGCCTCTTCTGTATGGATCTGCTCCCGAAGAACATTGATCTGACCTTCACTGGTACTTTTTGCCATAGCTGCTTCGTTTAAGGCATTCCGGTCAGCAGTCAGCTCATCATCCAGTTTTGTCAGCTTTTCTTCTAATGCATCATATTCTTTGCGCAGGTCATCTGCCTTTTGTTTGGTTTCTTCCACATCTCCTGAAAGAAGGCGTCTGCGGTTTTCTACTGTTTTTAACTGTCCCTGGGTATTTTCTGTATCCAGAAGAAACTGATTGGCGTCACAAATCTTTAATTCTTCTTTTAACTGAAGATATTCTCTTGCAGACCTGGACTGCCGTTCCAAAGGCCCTACCTGCTTTTCCAGTTCTGTCAGGATATCACTGACACGTACCAGATTGGCCTGTTCATCTTCTAATTTCTTCTGGGCAATGGCTTTGCGCCGCTTGTATTTTACGATACCTGCAGCTTCATCAAACAATTCACGCCTGTCTTCCGGTTTTCCGCTTAAGATTTTATCGATCTGACCCTGTCCGATGATGGAGTAACCTTCTTTGCCAATACCTGTATCATAAAACAGTTCATTGATATCCTTCAGACGACAGGCACTGCCGTTGATCCTATATTCACTTTCACCGGAACGGTATAAACGTCTTGAAACAGTGACTTCATCATAATCAATGGCCAGCTGATGATCCCCATTATCCAGGGTAATTGCTACATAAGCAAATCCCTGAGGCTTTCTAAGCTCTGTACCGGAGAAAATAACATCCTGCATACTGGCACCGCGCAGCTGTTTGATACGCTGCTCACCCAGTACCCAGCGGACGGCATCGGCTACATTGCTTTTTCCGCTTCCGTTTGGGCCTACAATGCCTGTGATACCATTGTGAAATTCAAAAAGCAGTTTATTGGCAAAGGACTTAAATCCCTGTATTTCAATGCTTTTTAAATACATGTTTCACCCGCCTTAAGTTTTAAAATGCCATGATAGGCAGCTAACTGCTCAGCGGCCTTTTTGGTACGTCCTTTTCCACGTCCGACCTCATTGGAACCGATCAGAGCGCGTACCTCAAAGGATTTATTATGATCCGGGCCTTCTTCTTTCAGAATCTCATAACTTAATTCTCCATCCTGACGGCTCTGTACGATCTCCTGTAAGATAGTCTTGCTATCATAAAAGAGCTGCTTGTGTTCAATATCATTTAAGATAAATCTGTGAATGTACTCTTTTGCACTAGCAAAACCACCGTCCAGATAAATAGCTCCGATAACAGCTTCCATGGCATCTGATACAACGGAATTGCGGTTTCTGCCGCCGGTTGCGTCCTCACCTTTTCCTAAAAACAGATAACTTCCAAGCTGGATATCTTCTGCACAGTATGCCAGCGTCGGTTCACACACAATACTGGCTCTGATCTTAGTCAGATCGCCTTCTGGCTTATCTGTGTATTTGTGGTAAAGGAAATCGCTGGTAACGATCTCAAGAACTGCATCTCCTAAAAATTCCAGACGTTCATTGCAGTGATTATGGTCTAAACGATGTTCATTTGCATAGGAGCTGTGAGTCAGTGCCTGTGCCAATAGATTTTTATCCTGAAAGTGATAAGATATCTTATCTTCCAGTTCTTTTAACTGAGTATTCATACTGTCGTTTCCTCCTTACGGATCCGTGAATAACACAAAAGGGCTGTTATGTAACAGCCCTGGATTCCTGTCATTTAGTTCAGTGCATTCTTAATCTGTTCAACTGCATCCCCAACGGTAACGATCTGTTCTGCAGCCTCATTTGGAATCTCAATGTCAAACTCTTCTTCAATTCCCATGATGATCTGGAAAATGTCCAGAGAGTCTGCACCCAGGTCATCTACAAACGTAGCTGCCATTGTCACATCCTCCGGTTCAATGTTCAACACTTCTGCGATAATTCCCTGCAATTTTTCAAATTCCATTTCTTAGCTCCTCTTTCTTAGATCTTTATTCTTTGATTTCTTCTGTTTTTCCGTTTCCAACCGTCAAGGACTCTTTAATCTTTTCATTGATCTGCTGTTCCTTGAAAGTTACGCATTGGATGATGGAATTGCGTACCTCTGTACGCTTTGAACTTCCGTGGGTCTTGACTACTAAACCTTTCAAGCCTAACAATGGCGCTCCGCCATACTGGCTGGCATCAAATGCTTTTAATGTAGTTTTTAATGCCGGTTTGACTAAAAGAGCTCCGATCTTGCTTCTCAAGGTGGACATCATGCCCTGTTTTACCATGTGGATCAGTGTAGCCCCCACACCCTCGTAAAGCTTAAGGATCACATTGCCTGTAAATGCTTCACAGACAATTACATCTGCTCCGCCGTGCGGGATCTCTCTGGCTTCAATGCTGCCGATAAAATTAATATCAGGACAGGCTTTTAAAAGTGGGAATGTTTCTTTTACAAGTGCATTTCCCTTTTCTTCTTCTGCACCGATATTTACAATGGCAACTCTTGGATTTTTGATACCTACCACGTGTTCCATGTAAATGGAACCCATCTGAGCGAACTGCACCAGATGAGATGGTCTGGCATCTACATTGGCACCACAGTCGATGAGCAGGGATACACCTTTTTCAGTAGGAATGAGAGGTGCTAACGGTGGACGTTCTACGCCTTTTATCCTTCCTACGATCACCTGTCCGCCTACTAAGACGGCGCCTGAGCTTCCCGCAGATACAAAAGCATCTGCTTCTTTATTCTTTACAAGATTCATGCCTACCACAATGGAGGAGTCCTTCTTCTTGCGAATGGCATTTACCGGCGGTTCTTCTGTGGCAATCACTTCCGTGGCATTCACCACCTGGATCTGCTCTTTGTTGTAAGTATATTTAGAAAGTTCTGCATTTACTACAGCTTCCTGACCCACTAAAAGCACCTGAATCCCTGGTTTTGCCTGTACCGCCTCTATGGCTCCTGCTACCATCTCAACTGGTGCCAGATCACCGCCCATAGCGTCTACAGCTATTTTGATCATAAAAGACTCTCCTTTCGGTTTCGCAATACAGTTATTAATATACTAGATGTCGTATCATAAATCAATACGTTTTTGCAGGAATTTCACCCTCACATTTTCAGAAAAAAAGAACCCCGGGAATCATCCCAGGGCTCTTACGTTTCGTTATCTTACAGATTAATCGTTGCAATTCAGCCTTGCATCTTCTTGCCCGCTTACAGCGGACAAGAAGCTTTGGGCGTCTGCCTTATGAAGATCTAGCTTCAAAAGCACTTATGGAAACAAGTTTTCAACATGCTTTTGAAGCTAAATCTTCGCAGGGCTGAACTGTAACGATTATTCAGCTGTGTTAACGATTTCGCGCTTGTTGTAACTTCCGCAAGCCTTGCATACTCTGTGAGGCATCATCAGGGCTCCGCACTTGCTGCACTTAACCAGGTTTGGTGCGCTCATCTTCCAGTTTGCTCTACGGCTGTCTCTTCTTGCTTTAGAAGATTTATTCTTTGGACAAATAGACATGGTTTACACCTCCTTCAACTGTTTAAAAATATCCTGGATAACTGACATTCTTGGGTCCAGTGACCTGTTGTCGCAGTCACAAGTCCCTCGGTTGAGATTTGTGCCACATCTATTGCAAATCCCCTTGCAGTTATCACTGCAGAGAACTCTCATAGGCAGGTTCAGGGTTAACTCATTACCAACCAGCTGGTCGACATCCAGATTATAACCATTAATATAGAACTGCTCATCCAAAGCTTCAATCCGGTCTTCCTTCGTCTGATTCATATCCAGCTCCTGGTCGATCTCCAGTTCAAAAGGAACTAATACCGGATCTAAGCATCTGGCGCATGGCATCTCAAGACTTAAAACAGCCTTTCCTGTCACAGTCAGAACTCGCTCACCCTGATTTGTAATCTCCAGAGTCACCGGCTCTTTTTCCACAATTTTATAAGAACCATCAGGTCCTTTAAAATGTGTCATCTCCAATGGAACAGTATAGGTTTTGGATTTCCCCTCAACAGGGAACAGCTCTGATAAATTAATCAGCATATCGTACTCCTTGATATGCACCTATGCTATTATACATAGGCGCACCGGGTTTGTCAACAAAATTTTCCAAAAATATTATTTTACCAGTCTTAAAGTCTCTCTTGCGATTGCCAGCTCTTCGTTGGTCGGAATCAGCATAACTTTTACCTTGGAATCAGGAGCAGAAATGATTCTTCTCTCTCCTCTTACGTTGTTAGCTTCATCGTCGATCTTAACGCCTAAGTAGCCTAAGTATTCGCAGACATTCTTTCTGGTAACCTTATCGTTTTCACCAACACCAGCGGTGAATGCGATAGCGTCTACACCGTTCATAGCTGCTGTGTAAGCACCTACGTACTTAGCAACACGGTATACGAATGCATCCAGAGCTACTGCTGCAAGATGGTTTCCTGCTTCCTTTGCCTTCTCAATATCACGGAAGTCGCTGGAGATGCCGCCGCTCATACCTAAAACGCCGGACTTTTTATTTAAAATGTTCAGAACTTCGTTAACGTCTTTTCCTTCTTTGTTGCAGATAAACTGAACAACAGCAGGATCTACATCACCACTTCTGGTACCCATGATCAGGCCTTCAAGAGGTGTAAGTCCCATACTGGTATCTACGCACTTGCCGCCGATGGAAGCAGATACGCTGGCACCATTTCCTAAGTGGCAAACGATAACTTTTGCCTTCTCTGGATCTAAGTTGCCAAACTTAATTGCTTCGCCGGATACGAACATATGGCTGGTTCCGTGGAAGCCATAACGGCGGATGCTGTATTTCTCATAGTACTCATGAGGAATTGCGTACATATAAGCTTTCTCAGGCATAGACATACCGAAGCCGGTATCCCATACTGCTACGTTTGGCTTGCCTGGCATAGCTGCCTCACATGCCTCGATACCCATTAAGTTAGCTGGGTTGTGCAGAGGTCCTAAGTCGAAGCACTCACGGATAACTCTCTTAACGTCTTCGTTTACTACAACAGACTCGCTGTAAACAACACCTGCATGAAGTACGCGGTGTCCGATTGCAGAGATCTCATCTGGGCTTGCGATCACGCCGTGATCTTTGTCCTGTAAAGCTTCCATAACCATGTTGATAGCTACGGTGTGGTTTGGCATTGGATTCTCAACAACATATTTGTCCTTGCCTGCTGGCTGATGAGTCAGCTTGGAACCTTCGATACCGATTCTTTCGCAAAGGCCCTTTGCAACAACACTTTCGTTGTCCATGTCAATCAGCTGATATTTTAAGGAAGAGCTTCCGCAGTTGATAACTAAAATCTTCATAATAGGTAATTCTCCTGTATATTATTATTCACAATCCAGATGGATTAGTTGTTCTGGCACTGTACAGCTGTGATAGCTACAACACCTACGATATCGTCAGCAGAGCATCCTCTGGACAGATCGTTTACTGGCTTAGCAATACCCTGGCACATTGGGCCGTAAGCAGCTGCTTTTCCAAGTCTCTGAACCAGCTTGTAGCCGATGTTGCCTGCATCCAGGTCTGGGAATACCAGTACGTTAGCATGTCCTGCAACCTTGGAATCTGGAGCCTTGGAAGCACCGATCTCAGGAACGATAGCAGCATCTAACTGCAGTTCGCCGTCTAATGCCAGCTCTGGAGCCATCTCTTTTGCTAACTTGGTAGCTTCTACTACTTTGTCTACATCAGCATGCTTTGCGCTTCCCTTGGAAGAATGGGACAGCATAGCAACCTTTGGCTCATGGCCTACTAACATCTTGAAGCTCTCAGCGGAAGAAACAGCAATTGCTGCTAACTCATCTGGAGTTGGGTTCTGGTTCAGACCACAGTCAGCGAATACGAAAGTACCGTTGTCGCCAAGATCACAATCCGGAACTTCCATTAAGAAGAATGCGGATACCAGCTTGGTTCCTGGTTTGGTCTTGATAACCTGTAAGCAAGGTCTTAAGGTATTTGCTGTAGAATGGCAAGCGCCGGATACCATACCGTCAGCATCGCCGTTCTTGATCATTAAGCAGCCATAGTAAGCATAGTCGCCTAAGATGGTCTCTTTTGCCTTCTCAGGAGTCATGCCTTTTGCTTTTCTTAACTCAACGAAGAGATCGATATATTCCTGGGTCTTCTCGTAGGTCTGTGGATTAATGATGGTTGCGCCGGAAACATCTAAGCCCTTGCTGTGCTCGCCGATATCCTCTGGTGTACCGATGATGATCAGGTTAGCAAGTCCCTCTTTTAAAATTTTCTCAGCAGCTTCCCATGTTCTGCGGTCCATGGACTCTGGAAGAACGATAGTTTTTTTGTCTGCTTTTGCTTTTTCTTTGATAATGTCGATTACTGCCATAATCTTTTTACCCCTTTCCTTATGTTGAAGCATATAGTCTTATTATATACGTAGCCCTCAGCGGAAACAAGCTGATTTTAACGAAATCTTGCATTTTTTTTCATACTTTTCGTTATTCTGGATATTTTGCAGATAGGTTTTCCCAGGCAGCAAAATTATATTTTCTCGTAGCGGTCTACATTGATCACAAAAATGGTAGCGCCGCCTACTTCTACGGTCATAGGCATGGTGGCATAATTCACCATGGCAGTACCGGAGATATAAGGCATATTTACAGTCAGCTTCTGGTGCTGTCCGCACTCCTGCTTGATCAGGGCGATCACTTCTTCTACTTTCTCATCTTCTACACCGATCATTAAAGTGGTATTTCCTTTTTTCAGGAAACCGCCAGTGGTGGATAAACGGGTCACACTGTAATGATTCTGGTTCAAAAGGCTTACTACATCATCTTCATTATCGTTTCGTACAATTGCGTATACTAATTTCATAGTCAGATCCTCCTTGCTTTGCGAATAAATCTTTTATAAGTATAGCATATAAATGCAAAAACAGGCACCGAAATTTGCTTCCGGTACCTGTTTTCTGATATTTTTAACATTTTTCCAACGTACTTTTGTCCCTAAATATCTTCGCAAAGCTGAACTGTAATTTATTTTATGAGTTGGCAGGTCTGGTTCCCAGTGTGATCTGTACATCATGCTCTACATAAGCACCATTTACAAGTGACTGTACAGTCAGGTCAACCGTAGAACCACCCTTATAATAAGTAAGCATCTGCTTCAATTCTTCCATATTGGTAACAGACTGTCCGTCAAACTTGGTAATGATGTCCTTTTCTTTTAAGTCAGAATTGGCTGCTGCACCGCCAGGTACGATCTTGTATACATAAATACCAACTGGCATACCATATTCCTTGGAAGCATTTGCATCAATATTGGTTCCCTGGATACCCAGATAGCCCTGTGCGCTTTCATCAACAGCTTCCCTTGTCTTCTTGGTCATCAGGTTATTTAAGATCTCCTGTGCCTTTGAGATCGGGATAGCAAAGCCCATGCCCTCTACTTCTGTAGATGCATTCTTTGCAGCATTGATACCAATGACATTGCCGTTTAAATCAAGAAGTGCACCGCCGCTGTTGCCAGGGTTGATGGCTGCATCTGTCTGGAGGTAAGTATGCTGGATACCATTTTCATCTGTGATCTCACGATCCAGTGCGCTGACATAACCAACCGTAAGTGACTGTCCATAACCAAGAGCATTACCAATGGCAATTACCTGCTGTCCTACTTTTACATTATCAGAGCTGCCTAAGGTTGCTGCTTTGATCTTGCTCATGGTATCAGATGGGATATCGGAAAGCTTTACAGCAACAATGGCCAGGTCTGTTGCAGAATCGGTGCCTTTGACTGCTGCCGCTACCTGCGTGCTGTCATTAAACGTAACCTTCATGTCAGTTGCGCCGGAAACAACGTGGTTGTTGGTAGCGATAAGAAGTTCTGTATCATTCTGTCCTACAATAATACCGGAGCCGCTGCTCTGTGCCTGATAAGTCTGAGGCATACCAAAGAAATTGTTCTGCTCAACGGTCATGGTATCATTAATGGCTACCAGTGAAGGCATTGCCTTTTCTGCAATAGAAGAAACATCGGTTACAGTAGATACCACTGCGTTGTTCTGATCATCAGAAGCTGTGCTTGTTTCCGGTACCTGTGCTGCTGTACCTTCTGTTTCAGCAGGCGCAGAAGCTGTCATATCCGCAAGACCGGTCAGACGGGCACCTGCATAATTTACACCTGTCATCACTCCGCCTGCAACAACGCCAAACAGAACCGCTGCTGCTGTGATGCCGGCAGCTTTTCTGACCCAGCTGTTTTTATGCTTTGGTGTCTGAGGTGCTTCATGATATTCTTTTCTGTAATTTCTTTCATGATCAGGCCTTTGCTGTCTGCTTTCCTTCCACTGATCTCCTCTTTCAGAAGCAGGTCTTTCAGAAAAAGTCCGTTCACCGGAAGCTCTGTCAGCTGCCTCTCTCTGTCCGGAACGGTCTTCTGAATAATAAGAACGGTTCGGAGTTGTCCAGTTCACATTCTGTGCGTTCTGGGAAGATGGCTGCTGCTTATTTTCAGCCTCATATTTTTCTGTTTCATGTTCATCTACATCGTCCATGATCTCTGTTCTTTCATGATCCTGATCTTCATGAAGGAAGGAATCTTCACCATTCATTCTTCCTTCTTTGTTTTCTCTATCTTCTTCGTACATAGTAAAACGCTCCTTTCAAATACCTCCATCATCAATAAATCCTGGTCGGATTTGTTTTTCTTTCCTTTTGATGTCTATAATATACGTTCCATTTTTGATACAATTGTGATATAAATGTGTATATTTTGTGTCCTAATACAAACCAGATCACAAATCCCTTTTGATGGTACAGTAGACGGATTCTTACCGCCCGGGTATAATATAATGATACCAGGGTTAAAAGGTTAGAAATCCGATGCAAGCTTGCTTGCAAGAGGATTTTTGACCTTAGGACCCCAACATCATATAATACCACAGGTAAAGTAAGATGTCACCTGATCATGACAACAGGGAAATGAAAGAACAGGAGAACCAACAGAAAATGAAGATAAATGTAACCGGCATTGTAGCTGAATATAATCCTTTTCACAACGGACATGCCTATCAGATCAGAGAAACCAGAAAACGCACGGGCTGTGAATACTGCGTGGCTGTCATAAGCGGGGATTTTGTGCAGCGGGGCGAAGTATCTGTTTTCAGTAAATATCTTCGTACAAAAATGGCCCTTTTAAGCGGTGCAGACCTGGTCCTTGAGATCCCGTCTATTTTTGCAGTCAGCAGCGCCGAAGACTTTGCTGCCGGTTCTGTGGCGCTTTTAGATAACCTTGGAGTGGTTACCCACCTTTGCTTTGGCAGTGAAACCGGGGAAAGCGAAAATTTCATGGATGCAGCAAAAATCCTTGCAGACGAACCGGCTGCATTTTCAGAAAAACTAAAAGGAAACCTGCAAAATGGTCTTACCTGGCCGCAGGCAAGAGTTCAGGCTTTAAATGAATTTATGCCTGACGGGGAAATCCCGCCTCTTTTAGATACACCCAACAATCTGTTAGGTGTAGAATACTGCAAAGCATTAATAAAAAGAAACAGTTCGATCTTGCCTGTTGCCATCAGGCGAAAGGGAAACGGATATCACAGTGAAGATCTGGAAGGAGAACTGGCTTCAGCTTCTGCCATCAGAAAGGGAATCTTTTCAGAGTATCCGGCTACGGGTCAGTCTGGGGATGATCTGAACAGGAACGCATTTCTTTTCCAGGTTCCAAAAGAAATACGCCGTCTTTTTAAAGAGGAGCTTCCATTGCAGGCAAATGACCTGTCTGAGTTGTTAAATTACCGTCTTTTAACGTTAAATCGGGATCATGTACCATTTTCTTCTTTTGCCGATGTTTCTAAAGACATATCAGACCGGTTAGAACATGTTCTTTATGAGCAGGGAAACTTTGAAGAACGCATTTTCCAGTTAAAAACGCGTCAATATACCTATACCCGCATCAGCCGCTGTCTTCTGCATATCCTTCTGGGAATCACGGATGAAATGGTACTTGCCGGAAAAGAGGCCGGATACGCTCCCTATGCCCGCATCCTGGGATTTCGTAAAGACAAAGCAGCTTTGCTGGGAGAAATAAAAAAGCATGCCCGGATACCGTTAGTCACAAAGACTGCCGATGCATCCAGGATGCTTTCTGATACTGCAAATATGCTGTTTCAACAGGATCTGTACGCCTCTCATGTGCGCCAGAGTCTGCTGGCTGCGAAAACAGGACAGCCGGTGCGAAATGAATATACCCAGCCCATCTGTATTCTTTGATCATAACCGTTCAGCCATGTAAAGATCCAGGACTGAACGGTTATTCTTTACCAGATACAGTAAGTTCCGGCGCTAAAAGCCGCACGATCGCCGGGTCTGCATGTAAGAACCGAATCAGTTCCCTTATCTGCTCTCCTGCTTTTTTCCGTTTCTCCTCTTCTGTCGGATCCGTTTCTTTTTTCTTTCTAAAAACAGCCCGCAGAAGAATATTTTTAGGAGTGTGTTCCATATCGATAAATTCCAGGATCTGGGTATTATAACCTCTGTACTCTAAGATCTGTGCCCGGATGGCATCTGTGTAAAGAGCTGCCATTCGTTCTTTGATCAGTCCATATTCCAGAACCGGCTGTAAAACAGGATTCTGGATCTGCTTATTCAGCTCATGCTGACAGCAGGGAACAGATAAAATAACTTTGGCACCCCAGCCAACTGCCTTTTCCAGGGCATAATCCGTAGCCATGTCACAGGCATGAAGGGTAACTACCATATCTACATGATCTACGCCTTCGTAAGACGCAATATCCCCACAGGTAAAGCTTAATCTGTCATAGCCATAACGGACAGCCAGTTCCCCGCAGTGACGTATTACTTCTTCCTTCAGGTCCAGTCCAATGATCCTTACAGGATATCCCTTTAATTCCTTCAGATAATAATACATGGCAAAGGTAAGATAGGACTTTCCGCAGCCAAAATCAATGATGACATTTTCTTTCTTTTTGTCTAACTGAGGCAAAATATCTTCAATAAATTCCAGAAAACGGTTGATCTGGCGATACTTGTCGTAACGGCTGTGAACAATCTCCCCCTCTTTAGTCATAACACCCAGATCCACCAGAAACGGGACCGGTGTTCCTTCCGGAAGCAGATACTGTTTTTTCCGATTGTGTTCTAAAACTTTCTGGGTAATGATACGGGCCTGTTTTTTAAACTTTACCGTCATCTTTCCTTTTTTGCTTACAAGGACAGTGGCCTTGCCATTGGCAGATGTGATCTCTGCCTGGCGAAAATCCCGGCTTAAACAGTTTTCCACATAGAGGATCGCCTCTTCTTTTGTTAAATTTTTGTGGAAGGCCTGTTTGCCCCGCTGCTCCTCTGCCTGAAAGATCACTTCGCCCTTTAAAAGAAGGGGACGCAGCTTAGACTTTGAAAAAGCGTCTGCATCTGCAGGATTGCTTAAAAGGATACGTTCCAGATCCTTATCCAGGCAAAATTCAAGGATCTGACGCAGTCTGGCCTGTTCACTGATCTCTGTCATATATCTTTATCTCCCCTCAGTCTTTTGTAAAAAATGTTTCCGCAATGAATACAAGCTCAGAAAAGTCATGGATCACAGCAGCAGGCTTTTGTGCTGTTCCAAATCCGTAGGCAGCATGAACAAAAGGAATACCTGCATCATTAGCTGCCTGTTCATCCATGGCTGTATCGCCAACATAAAAGCTTGCATCTAAATGGTTGCGCTTTATTACCTGGGAAATATTTTCAGCCTTGGAAAGATTGGTATTTCCATAACATTCAATATCTGTAATATATTTTTTCAGGTCACAGGCTTCCATAAGTACTTCAATATAGCCGCTCTGACAGTTGCTTACAATAAACAGTTCATAAGTTTTGCTGAGTTCAGAGAGAACCTTTGCTACATTGGGATAAAGAGTTCCGGGGTGATCTAAAAGATACCTGTTTTCATAGTCCATGCAGGCAGCCATTACTTCCATCCGCTTTTCTTCAGGAAGATCCGGAAACAAAGCATCCCCAAAGTCTTTCATATTTTTGCCCATATTCCGGCTGATCATATCCGGTGTGATGAGCCTTGGCCCTTTTAACAGCTTTTCAGCTGCCACCTGCCATGACTGTGCCACCTGAACCGCAGAATCCCACAAGGTTCCGTCTACATCAAAAATAATTCCTTTTTTCATTTTGCCTGTTCCCTTCTCATTCTTTCCAGTTTTTTCTTAGAAGCTGCGGATATTTATCCAAATGTGCATGGTCATTAAAGCACTCTAATGTAAAACGTTCATTTTTCTCATCCCAGAGCAGTTCTGTGATGCTGCAGTTTTCCAGCTCTTTCCCCAGGATACGAAAACGGCTTAAGGGGATTCCTGTATAATAGGCGGCCATGATACGGATCAGTCCTCCATGAGTCACGACTGCGGTCCGTTCATAACCAGTCTTTACCAGTTCTTTTAATACAGGATCCGCCCGTTTTACTACGTCAGCAGCACATTCACCACCGGGATAAGCCAGATCTTGTTCCATTTTTGCCTGTTCTTTCTTAAAATCAGCAAATTTTACAGCGATCTCTTCATCAGAAAGGCCTTCCATTTCCCCAAAATCGATCTCCCTAAGTTCCGGGCAGATGGTATGTTCTACATTCCAGTACAGATTTGCTGCCTGGGCTGTCTCTACTGCCCGCAAAAGATCGCTGGAGTACACAGCCTGGATTTTTTGTGGGAAAAGCCGCTCGCCTAAAAGGGCTGCCTGACGGTAGCCCTCTTCACAAAGATCAACATTTACATTGCACAGGCGGCTGTTCTGCCGTCCATGACGGATGAGATATAATTTCATAAGTATAAGTCCTGTTTATAGATCAATGTTCAAATATTAGTTCTTAAAACTGTGGATCGGGGCCGGTATACGTCCTCCTCTGGTAACGAATTTCTCACAGGAGAAAGTATTTACCGGGATGATAGGCGCATAGCCTAACAGACCGCCAAATTCTGCGGTATCTCCCACTTTTTTGCCAATAACCGGGATCAGACGAACCGCTGTGGTCTTCTGGTTCACCATACCGATCGCTGCTTCATCTGCAATGATACCTGCGATCGTGGTAGATGGTGTATCTCCCGGAATTGCGATCATATCAAGACCTACGGAGCAGACACAGGTCATGGCTTCCAGCTTCTCAATGGTAAGAGCTCCAAGACTTACAGCATCGATCATTCCCTGATCTTCGCTGACTGGGATAAATGCACCGCTTAAGCCGCCTACATAGGAAGACGCCATAACGCCGCCCTTTTTAACCTGGTCATTTAACATGGCAAGAGCTGCGGTAGTTCCCGGAGCACCTACCCGTTCCAGTCCGATTTCTTCCAGGATCTCAGCTACGCTGTCGCCTACAGCCGGTGTAGGAGCTAAAGAAAGGTCAATGATGCCAAATGGGATACCCAAACGTTTGGATGCTTCCTGGGCTACCAGCTGGCCTACACGGGTGATCTTAAAAGCAGTTTTCTTAATGGTCTCACAAAGGACTTCAAAATTTTCCCCTCTTACCTTTTCCAAAGCCACTTTTACAACACCAGGACCGCTGACACCTACATTGATGATGGCATCTGCCTCTGTTACGCCGTGGAAAGCACCTGCCATAAAGGGATTATCGTCCGGAGCATTGCAGAATACAACCAGTTTTGCACAGCCTAAGGAGTCATTGTCTTTGGTTGCCTGTGCAGTTTCTGTTACAATACGTCCCATAAGCTCAACTGCATCCATATTCAGACCGGTTTTTGTGGAACCAACATTGATGGAGCTGCATACCCGGTCTGTGGTTGCCAAAGCTTCCGGGATAGAAAGGATCAGGTTTCTATCTGCGGTGGTCATACCCTTGCTTACAAGAGCAGAATAACCGCCGATAAAATTGACCCCTACTTCCTTGGCAGCTCTGTCTAAGGTTTTTGCAATGGTCACAAAGTCTTCCGGCTTTTTGCAGGCAGAACCGCCTACTAAAGCGATGGGGGTAACAGAAATCCTTTTATTTACGATGGGGATACCAAAATCCCTTTCAATATCTTTTCCTGTAGAAACCAGATCCTTTGCCAGTGTCGTGATCTTTTTATAGATTTTTTCATTTAAAGCATCCAGATTGCTGTCTGCGCAGTCAAGTAGGCTGATGCCCATGGTGATCGTGCGCACATCCAGTTTCTCATGTTCGATCATATTGTTGGTTTCATTTACTTCATATATATTAATCATGATCCGTTTTTCCTTTCAGATGTTAGTAAGAGCAACAGAAATTAGATTCTGTGCATTTTTGTAAAGATCTCTTCTCTCTGGATCTTAACAGTTACACCGATCTCTTCTCCCACTTTTTCCAGTTCATCTGCAACTTCGCCAAACGTTTTTTCGATTTTGGTCACATCCACGATCATCATCATGTTAAAATAATCCTGTACAATGGTCTGGGAGATGTCCAGGATATTTACATGATTCTCTGCCAGATAGGTACATACCTTTGCGATAATGCCTACGGTGTCTTTTCCTACTACTGTGATGATTGCCTTACTCATTTTTCATTCTCCTCTTCATAAATAGTGAACCGCAATGTCCGCATGAACAGACATGTGGTTTGGATATGATTAAAGTGATCTATAAATATATCACTTCACCCATTTTATCTCTGGGCGCAACGGAAATAGAAAAATCCGATGCTCCATAGGGGCAGTCACCTTCATCAATCTCCAGACGGACTGTCTCATAAGCCAGCTCTGCATAATTATTTTCTTTGCTTAAATGCCCTAAGAAGATTTTTTTCAGGTTATCATGAAGGATATTATTTAACAATCTCCCTGCATTTTCATTGGATAAATGACCGTGATCCCCAAGGATACGACGTTTTAAATAATAAGGATAAGGGCCTGTTTCCAGCATACGCACATCATGATTTGATTCCAGCAATAAAGCATCCAGTTTCTGAAGATGGTCAATGATATACTGGTCAAAATGTCCCATATCTGTGGCTACAGCAACGGCCTTAAAGCCATTTTCCACCCGGTAAGCCACCGGATTGACAGCATCATGATCGATTTTAAAAGGCTTTACCGTCAGATCCCCCACCTGAAAATCCACATCTGGCTCAATCGGGGATAAAAGGCTGGTATCAAAAGTTCCCAAAGTCTTGCAGGCTGCGATCTCATCCAGAGTTTCTTTTGTCCCGTAAATGGGAAGATGATATTTTCTGGAAAGAACTCCCAGTCCCTTGATATGGTCTGAATGCTCATGAGTCACTAAAATACCCGTTACATCAGAGCCTGTGAGCCCAATATCATTTAAACCTTCCTGGATCCGTTTATTGCTGATGCCTGCATCCACTAAAAGATGGGTATGATCAGAACCTATGTAAATACAATTACCGCTGCTGCCGCTTGCTATGCTTACCATTCTCATGTTGTTTCATTATCCTTATCTTTTGCCCTTTCTAAAAGGGCATCTATCTGTTTTCGGGTCTCTTCTTCAGAACCGCTGTTATTGATCTCCTGATTCGAAAAGCTGCGAAAGGCCTCTTCTGACGCCTGATTTGCTATGATGCTCTCCGCTTTTTCATCTGAATAGCCGCGGCTTTCTTTCAGGCGCCGGATCCGTACGTCTCTTGATGTATAAAGATACCACATTTCATGGCAGATGTCACGAAATTCTTTTGAAGGGATCGCTGCTTCGATCACTACCGGCTGCTGAAGGGCATGTTCACGGGCCTCTTCTCTCACCGCTTCCCACACAAGGGGATGAGTTAAACGGTCGATCTCTTCTCTTTTTAACGGATCCTTAAAAATAATATCTGCCATGACCTTTCGGTCGATCTGACCATTTTCCTGCAAAATAACAGGGCCTAAAAAAGCACAGACTGCCTTATAAGCATCTTTTCCCGGCTCCATCAGGCTTCTGGCTGTCAGATCTGCCTGTATCACATAAAAACCATATTTTTCCTGTAAAAATGACAAAACCGTGCTTTTTCCGGCACCTACGCCTCCGGTCAGTCCGATCACCGGATATCTGCTATCTTTTGGCATATGCGTTCACTTCCTAACCAGGAAGCCGCATCAGGACGGCTTCCCTATTAATTCCAGATATTCCTACTTTGCATCAAACCAGGAAGCACCTGTTTTTGCATCTACTTCCAGAGAAACTTTTAAGTTTGCTGCATGTTTCATTTTATCAGTCAGGATTTCCTTTACCTCATCTACTTCATTTTCTGCTGTTTCGATGAGAAGCTCATCGTGGATCTGCAGCACAATGCGGGAAGAAAGACCTCTCTTTCGCAGTTCTCTGTCCACTGCGATCATGGCAATCTTCATAATATCTGCGGCTGTTCCCTGGATCGGGGAATTCATTGCCACACGTTCACCAAACTGCCGCTGCATAAAGTTAGAAGATTTAAATTCCGGGATCGGTCTGCGTCTTCCATACAATGTAGTCACATAGCCCTGTTCCTTTCCCTGCTTTACCAGATCATCTAGAAACTCCTTTACTTTCGGGTATGTTTCAAAATAGCGTTCAATGTACTCTTTGGCTTCTTTTCTGGAAATACTTAAGTCTTCGCTAAGACCAAAAGCGCTGATGCCGTATACAATACCGAAATTAACTGCTTTGGCATTTCTTCGCTGAAGAGGTGTTACTTCCTCTAAGGGAACATGAAATACCTGGGATGCTGTGGTGGCATGGATATCTCTGGATTCTCTGTAGGCCTCGATCAGGCGTTCATCTCCTGACATATGGGCTAAAATACGCAGCTCGATCTGGGAATAGTCTGCATCTGTAAATACATAACCTTCTTTTGGAACAAATACTTTTCTTATCTGACGTCCCAGTTCCATGCGTACAGGAATATTCTGTAAATTTGGCTCTGTGCTGCTGATACGTCCAGTGGCAGTAATGGTCTGGTTGAACTTTCCATGAATACGGCCGTCCTCACCGATATAAGCGGCAAGACCTTCTGCATAGGTAGAATTTAACTTGGTCAGCTGACGGTAATCCAAAATCTTCTGTACCACCGGATGCTCCGGGGCCAGTTTTTCCAGAACTTCTGCTGCTGTGGAATAACCTGTTTTTGTCTTTTTCCCTCCAGGAAGCTGCATCTGGCCAAACAGGATCTCTCCTAACTGTTTCGGGGAATTAATATTAAATTCTTTGCCTGTTTCTGTATAGATCTCTGTTTCCAGTTTCTTTATGCCAACCTTTAAGGCATCGCCGTATTCTTTTAATTTATCCCGCTTTACCAGGATGCCCTCCTGTTCCATATGCCACAGGCTGTAGATCAGAGGCATTTCAATCTCTGTGTACAATTTGTACATTTCTTCCTGCTCTAAGCGGTTCTTTAAAGGCTCTGCTGCCTTCCATGCAATATAGCCCATATAGCAGGCACATGCAACTGCATTTTCATCTCCTTCTTCCACCAGATCTCCCAGATTGCCTTTGCCGATCAATTCACTTTGGGACGGAATGGTCATAGAAAGATAATCTCTTGCCAGATCGTCATATCCATAGGTATCCTTTAATGGATTCAAAAGATAACCTGCTACTCCAGCATCATATACAGGTGCCTGATCCATAAGATCTAATAACGGCAGCATGGATTTCAAGTCTAATACCCACACAGAATGGGAAGCCTTTTCACTGCAAAGCTTCTTTACCTCTTCAATCAGCCATTCACCTGTTATCTGTCCCTGTGCAGCTGTGATGCAATAAATCTCTTCCGGACCTGTGCAGATTGCCAGGGCTGTTACGGGAAGATAGGCTGATTTTACCTTTTTGCCGGATTTAACAGTTCCGTCTGCTTCAAAGGAAAAGGAAAGCTGTTCTGCTTCCTCTGATACAGAAGCTTTGCTTCCTGTGATCAGCTGCAGACCGGTAACCGGTGCTTTAGCAGCTGCTTTCAAGATCTTCTCTGCTTCTTTTTTATCTGCAACTGCTTTAAAATGCTTCTGGATCTTCTCTTCTTCGCTGTCTGTCCCGCTCATAGAAGCTGCATCAAAACGGCTTAAAATAGACTTAAATTCCATCCGCTTCATGAATTTAAAAGCTTCTGGCGTATATAAATCACCGATCAGTGCCTCTTCATAGGAAAATGGGATCGGACAGGTAATACAGATCTGGGCCAGTTCTTTACTCATTTGGGCCATGTCATAATGCTCCATCAAAGCCTTCTGGGCTCTTGGCGGCTTGATCTCTGCCACATGAGCATAGGCATTTTCAATAGAACCATAAGTCACGATCAGATTTGTCGCTGTTTTTTCACCAATCGAAGGAACGCCGGGAATATTGTCAGAGGTATCTCCCATAAGAGCTTTTACATCAATAAATTCCGTTGGTGTTACCTGATACTCCCGCTTCACATCATCAGGATAATAATCATAGATATTGGTAGTTCCCTTGCTTGTCTTAGGAATACGGATCTTAATATGCTCATCTGCCAGCTGTAAAAGATCACGGTCTCCGGAAACCACAGAGACCTCGATCCCTTCGCTCTGGCAGCGCTTTGCCACCGTTCCTAAAATATCATCTGCCTCATAGCCTTCCATGGTAAGAATCGGGATATTCATTGTCTGGAGTGCTTCCTTCATCAAAGGAACCTGCTCCCGCAGTTCTTCCGGCATAGGCTTTCTGGTGCCTTTGTAGGCGTCAAACATCTTATGACGGAACGTAGGCGCAGACAGATCAAAGGCCACTGCCAGGTGGTCGGCCTGTTCCTCTTCCAGTATTTTAAACATGATATTTAAAAAGCCGTAGACTGCATTGGTATGAAGACCTTCTGCATTGGTCAGGTCCGGAACCCCGTAAAAGGCCCGGTTTAAAATACTGTGTCCGTCAATAAGTACCAGTTTATTGCTCATAATCATATAAGTCCTTTTCTTCGTTTATTGTCAGAATCCAGCCTGGCTCCAGATACGTACCTGCATGATAAGTATCGTAAAAACAGACCAGAAACAAAGGGTATTTACTGCATAAATGGCATTCTGCAAAAGCTTCAGCGTATGGATCCTCTGTCTGGAAAGCTCCAGTGCCGTTTCCAGGGCACCTTTAATATTGTAAGTGCCGGATTCTTCATCCAGCTGTCGGATACCTACGTCTACTGTAAAGTATATCTCAAGTTCCTCTCTGCAATCCGGACAATGATCAATATGCTCCACAAATGCCTTTAATTCTTCATCTGTTATGCTGCCATTGATATAGGGCATGACCAGACGTTCTGCCTCCCTGCAGGTCATGGCAGTCACCTCCTTTTGCAGCAAAGCCGCTGCACAAATTAAAACATGATTCAGCTATCATCATACACTAAAAATCCCGCTTTTTCAATGCGGTCTTTTGAGGCCTGCCGAAGTCAAAACTTATTTTTCGAAACCACTTGCCAAAACAAAAAACATATGGTAAAATAATGAACGTTGTGAAGGTAAGCCGGCGTGTCGGAATGGCAGACGATGCAGACTCAAAATCTGTTGCGGGTAACCGCGTGCGGGTTCAAGTCCCGCCGCCGGCATTACACCCTTGGCAGGGAGAAACCTTGGAAATAACGTGAATGCGTTGTTTTCAAGGTTTTTTTCTATTATAGATTCCTCCGGAAGGAGGAATCTATAATAGAAAAAAACACCTTAGGCAGAAGCTTTTCTGTCTAAGGTGTGAAAATCATTGTAAATATTCTGTTATTCTTCATACATTGGCGTGATCTGATAGTCAATATCACGCTTATTTCCGCCCATTTCTTCATAAACCTGGGCAATCCGTTTAAATACGATCTTCCCGTCTTCATTTCTTGTGTGGTTTAATATGAGAAGAAAGCGGGCTGTATTGTACTGGGTAAATATGTCACCGTAACGAAGGGTATTTTTAATCGCATCTCCTAAAAGTTTGCCCTTTTTTGCGGCAACTGCCTTCTGCACCGGTAGTTTCTTCCTATTTATAATGGTACACTGCATAAGACAGCAGAATATCTCTGTGCGGGCAGAGATTCTTTTAAGGGAACAGTACACATCCATAAAAGTAGGATACGGACATTCATATACCCGTTCCTTGCTTTTTCTGGTCGCTTCCATCAGGCTTAACTGGATATCATCCAGATCTTCATATCCACCTTTTAAATACTGGCTGATCTTTCGGAAGCGCTTCATCATCTCTTCTGAAAGAGGCTGGTCGGAAACTTCCGTATAATCGTGAGCTATTTTTTCATATACCTGATAAGCTTTTTCGTATTGCCCCAATGCGATCAGGGCATCTAACTGTCCCAGCTGCCATTCTTCATAAGGTTCAATACTTACAGCTGTGGTATACAGTGTATACAGATCTTCCCAGAGCTCATTTTCTCTTAAGGTATCTGCGATCTGATTGGTACAGTTACGGTACAGCTCCTTATAATGAAGGTTTTCCGGGATCGCCCATTCCTCAATGGAATTACTTGCAAGAAAAGGACCTCTGTAAAGAAGCTATGCTTCCTTTAACATCCGAAGCCGTTCCTCTTCTGGCACCTGGCTGCTTTCATCGATCAGCCGTTTGAACTCTGCCGCATCTACAAATACAGGTATCTCTGATTTCCAGATGCAGTTTCCATTTTCAATGACAATGTATTCATCTCCTGGAACATTTGCATTCATGAGTATTTTTCTCAAACGATAGATAACATTATTGATGCTGTTGTTTTTGTTGCTTAATTCTCCTGATTTGTAAAGGTCAGCCATCAGCTTTTCTTTCGATATCTGATAACCAGGACTGATCATCAACAGCTGGAACAGCTGTGCCAGACGGCCGGCAGAGGAACGCCCCATGTTTACTCTCTCATCCCCGTACCAGACAGAAAAATCCCCTAATAATTTTACATATAACCTTTTCTCTTTCACCTCATTGTAACCCCTTTGTAACTTTATTATTGTTATTTACTGTAGCACAAGGGGGAGTTATTTTCAATACTCATTTCGCAGTCTTTCTGTGCTCTAAAGCGTTCCACCAGTCCGGCTTTTTTCCTGCCGATCACATTTTTCAGTTCTTTTTCTGTGAGCCCGCCGTTAAAATACATACGAGCCATATCCATAGGTACAGTGCCTACTTCGGCAACCAGTTCAAGATACGTCATTTCACAATCCTCCCGTTTTTATCCTGCGTGCAGAAATATTTTGACACGCTTATTTACTATATGAACGGTAAGGAAAATATATGACTCTTATTTCTTCAAAAATTTGTAAGTTTTTCTTCAAACAGGAGTCATGAAAATAAGGTAAAATATATTTAAGTAAATGTTACCTGTCACAGGAACATACTATACAAAGGAGGAATCTTATGGATACCAATAAAAAGATCATTTTAGGCGCAGCAGGTGCCGCCGTGGTCATAGGTGCTGCTTCTATCGGACTTATCCTTAGCCGGGCTCCAGCAGATACAGACCTTTCTACTATACATACGCAGGCGGAGACAACAGCACCGGAAACAACGGCTGAAACAGTGGCTGTAACTGAAAGTCCTTCTGTGACTGAGAGCGCAACGGTAAAAGAGGCAGCTTCCGGTATCAGTGTGCAGCTTGAGACTTACTCTTCCGGAAATATTTCTAGTCAGTATCCAGTGGTAAGCCAGATGGATGATGCTGCAAAGCAGGATCAGGTCAATGAGCTTTTAAAAACAAATGCTCTCTCTATTATCCAGGCAAATGATCTGGATGAAAGTAAGGATACGCTTACCGTAAAATGTGAGGTTATTTCTGCAGACCGAAAACGTCTCACTTCTGTGTACAAGGGTGATCGCATGTCTGAAGGGGCTGCTTATCCGGTCAGCGTTTTTTACACAAATACAGTGGATCTGAACCAGGTGCGTGATCTGGGGCTTTCTGATTATACGGACGCTTATACTATGGCCGGTTATGTTTTAAGTGATGATGTGGAATTTCTGGGTGTGACACAGGATACAAAAGATGCGTTTTTAGAGTATCGTGACAGTCTGGATCTGGATATCCTTACGGAAGTATTTGACGGGGCTGACTTCCCATTGGCATCAGAAACTGCATGGCCGGAATCTTTTAGTTATGAAAATCACGGCACCATCTGTTTTTCTGTTCCGGTGCCCCATGCTTTAGGCGATTATGTGATCGTAACTTTTAATCCTTCTACTAAGTAGTCGTTGCTATAATCACTTCTTTCAGTTATAATAGACGGCAGACAAGACAGACAAGTATCTGCCTTATACAACACGAATAAGGAGCAAGCAAAAAACTATGGAAAATGTAATCATTTTTGATCATCCACTGATTCAGCACAAGATTTCTATTTTAAGAAAAAAAAGCACTGGAACCAATGAATTTCGTGCTCTGATCGAAGAGATCGCTATGTTAATGGGATATGAGGCTTTAAGAGATCTTCCGTTAGAAGATGTAGAAGTTGAAACACCTATCGAGACATGTATGACACCTATGATCGCAGGCCGTAAGCTGGCGATCGTACCTATTTTAAGAGCCGGTCTTGGTATGGTAAATGGTATTCTGGCGCTGGTTCCAAGTGCAAAGGTTGGCCATATCGGTCTTTACAGAGATGAAGAGACTCATGAGCCGCACGAATATTATTGTAAGCTTCCGGACCCTATTGAAGAGCGTACCATCGTTGTTACTGACCCTATGTTAGCAACTGGCGGTTCTGCCATCGCAGCTGTTAACTTTATCAAGCAGCATGGCGGAAAGAAGATCAAATTTATGGCGATCATCGCAGCTCCGGAAGGTCTTAAGAAGCTTCAGGAAGCACATCCAGATATTCAGATCTACGTTGGACATCTGGACAGATGTTTAAATGAAAATGCGTATATCTGTCCTGGTCTTGGAGATGCAGGCGACCGTATTTTCGGAACCAAATAAAATAAGTATAAGAACCACGAAACCCGCCAGCTGGCGGGTTTTGTTGTATTATGAATCTCACAGCCTGTGGTCATCGTTTTTTTAATCCATGAAATACAAAATCCCCGCCATCAGACGGGGACTGTATCATTTTCTATTTAACAACTCTTGGTTTTCTGGTTGCTCTCTTCTTTGGCGCCGGAGCTTCTTCCCGGTTTTCTTTTGCTACGATATTGTCCTGGCTCTTGTAAATAGAGTGAGCGGAAACACCGCCTCTTACGCTGGATAATGGGTAGATGTTGGTTTCCTTACCTACAACAGTTCCTGGATTGAGAACGCTGTTGCAGCCTACTTCTACGCCATCGCCAAGGATCGCACCGAATTTCTTGAATCCGGTAGCTACGTCTTTATCTTCTGCATGTACTACAACTAAGGATTTATCAGATTTTACATTAGATGTAACAGCACCTGCTCCCATGTGAGCTTTGTATCCAAGTACAGAATCGCCTACATAGTTGAAATGAGGGATCTGTGCTCCGTCAAAGATTAAAGCATTCTTTAATTCACAGGAGTTTCCTACAACAGCACCTGCACCGATGATCACATTTCCTCTTAAGAATGCGCTGTGACGTACATTTGCACCTTCACAGATGATCATTGGGCCAGCCATCATAATGGTAGGTGCAACTTTTGCACTCTTGTGTACCCAGATATCATTGCCGATCTTGCGATATTCATTTTCAGGAAGAAGAGGTCCTAAAGAACGGATAAAATCACCGATTTCAGGAAGTACTTCCCAAGGATAGGTATGGTTATCAAAAATTCTCTCTGCGATTGTATGGCTTGTGTCAAACAGCTCTTTAATTTTCATTTCCTTCAGTTTCATCGTAATCAGTTCTCCTTTTTTGTTTTGTAAAAGGCGGCAGCCGCGTCAAAAAGTCCCCGCATATCATACTGGTTATTCAGTCTGGTTACGTTCACAGTGCGCACAGCAACAAAACGTTCCAACTTTTCCATGTATTCATCTGATGTAATGGAGCCTTCCGCCACATAAGTCAGACCCTTTTCCCAGCTGGCAGTCAGCTCAGGGTTTAACAATTGTCTGATGGAGTGATCTACCACTTCATAAACCATCTCTCCCAACAGGGATGGTGTGATCACCTGGGTCTTTTGATTTAAACTCAGGTATTTGATACTGACCAGTTTTTTCAGTATCTCTGCTCTGGTAGCACTGGTGCCGATGCCGCTTCCCTTGATCTGGGCACGCAGCTCCTCATCTTCGATCAGCTGGCCGGCATTTTCCATGGCCAGGATCATGGAACCGGAGGTATATCTTTTTGGTGGAGAAGTTTCTCCTTCCTTCACCTTCAGATCCGCTATAGTAAGTATATCATTTTTTTTCAAATCTGCAAGCACCTGTAACAGCAGAGTTCGGTCAACTTTGGGAATTTCCCCGTTTTTTTCATCTGTCTGTGAAGGATTTCCTTCTTTTTCATCGGAAAAGGTCTCCTGGATGCTGCTTTTCTTTGCCAGATTTACATCTGCCACCTTTAAATAGCCTGGTTCTGACAGTACTTTAAAGTTGGCAAAAAACTGTTCTTTTTTCCGCTCCAGTACAAGACTGTATTTCTGGTAAATGGCAGCCGGATAAAAAATGCTTAAAAACCGGCGGCAGATTACCTGGTAAACTTTCTCAGACAAAGATGACAGCCCACGCAGGTTTCCCATTCCCTGTCCTGTAGGGATAATGGCATAGTGGTCTGTGATCTGTTTGTCATTCACATAGCGGGTCTTGGCGATCCCTTTAAAGCTTCCCATATCCATGGCCTCCTTTGCAAAAGCAGTCATAGGTTCATAACGCATAAGACCATTGATATTTTTATAAATTTCCTTTGCAACTGCAGTGGAAAGAACTCTGGCATCTGTTCTGGGGTAAGTGACCAGTTTCTTCTCATACAGTTCCTGGACTACTTTTAAGGTCTCATCAGGACTGATCTTAAACATTTTGGAGCAGTCGTTCTGAAGTTCTGCAAGGTTATATAAAAGAGGCGGATTTTTTGTCTCTTTCTTCTTTTCTTTAGAAAGAACCCTGGCTTCTAAAGGCGGCTCTTCTTTTAAATAAGCGATCAGCTCTTCTGCCTTTTCCCGTTCTTTAAAACCATTGTCCTTATATAAATAAGGGGTTCCAAAGTACTTTGAGCCTTCTGCTGCTTTCCATTCAGCATCTAAAAGAATCGGCGTACCATCTTGTGCAGCTGCCTGGAAGCTTCCCAGGACGCGATAAAAGGGTGTTTTTACGAAGTTTCGTATCTCACGCTCTCTGCGCACTACCATCCCAAGTACACAGGTCATAACACGGCCCACAGAAAGGACTGTAAATTTCGTTCCCAGATACTGAGACATAGACGGGCCATAGCGTAATGTGAGCACTCTGGAAAAATTGATACCCATAAGGTAATCTTCTTTTGCCCTTAAATAAGCAGATGCAGACAGGTTATCGTATTCCGACTCGTCTTTTGCGTCGCGGATACCACGCAGGATCTCTTCTTCTGTCTGGGAGTCGATCCATACACGCTTTTGACGTTTGTCCTTTACACCGGCCATCTGGGCCACCAGACGGTAAATGTACTCTCCTTCACGCCCGGAGTCCGTGCAGACATAGATGGTATCTACATCTGGTCTGGTAAGAAGGCCTTTTACGATGGAAAACTGCTTACTTACACCAGGTATTACTTCATATTTAAATTCTTTCGGCAGAAAAGGCAGCGTATTCAAACTCCACCGTTTGTATTTCATATCGTAGGCTTCCGGATAGCTCATAGTCACCAGATGACCTACGCACCAGGTAACGATGGCATCTTCCGACTCAATATAGCCGTCTCCACGGCGTCCACGTATCTTTAACGCGTCTGCAAACTGCTGGGCTACACTGGGCTTTTCTGCAATGTATAATGATTTTGACATTTGATCCCTCAAATTTCACAAGACTTCCTGGCGGAAGTCTCATTGATAGTTCTTAACTTTAAGACATATTTTGTAAGTATAGCATTTTTTTCAGGGTCTTGCAAGAAAAAACAGCCCAGAATCATATTCTGAGGTTACAGTTCAAAGCTAAACTATAACATCCAAAATAACAGATCCTGGGCTGTCAGCAAATGTGCTTATATATTCATGAATCTAAAAGATCAGGAACTTTCCTCTGTGTTTCTGCCATTATTCTGCATAGAACTTATAAATGGTGGTTGTCTTATAAGTATCTCCTGCTTTTAAAATAGGTGATGGGAAATTTACCTTGTGGCAGGCATCTGGGTAATACTGTGTTTCAAAGCAAAAAGCATGGCGTCTGTCGTAGTGGGCACCACCCTTTCCCGGACGTTCATCTTTTAAGAAGTTTGCAGTATAAAACTGCATTCCAGGAAGATCTGTGTATGCTTCCATGACGCGTCCGCTTACAGGATCTTTTGCCTTTCCTGCAATGCCAAGAACACCTGCTTCATGGTTTAATACCCAGTTATGGTCATATCCATGTCCAAAGTTTAAAGCTTCAAAATCAGCCTCAATATCCTGACCGATCGGTTTCATTTTACGAAAATCCATAGGGGTTCCTTCTACTGGAAGGATCTCTCCTGTGGGAATGGAAACCGCATCTGCAGGAGTATATGTATCTGCTGCCAGCCATACCTGCTGTTCTAATACCGGGCCGCTGTTATGGCCGGCCAGATTGAAATAGCAATGGTTGGTAAAATTGGCAACCGTATCTGCATCACTGATCATGTGATAATCGATCTTTACGCAGCTGTCTTCTGTCAGAGTATAGCTGATACGGATCTTTGCATTTCCAGGATATCCCTGATCTCCATCAGGACTGTTCAGGAAGAAATCAAGGCGGCTTCCTTCGCCTGTCTCATATGACCAGCACTCCCACATGCGGTAATGATACAGATCAGGACCGCTGTGCAGGTTGTTAGGACCATTGTTGACTTCTAGCTTATAATCTTTTTCGTCAATGGTGATCACTGCATTTCCAATCCGGTTTGCGTTTCTGCCGATAGGCGCCCCAAAATGAGGTGTATTTACCTGATAGCTTTCCAGATCATCATAGCCTAAGATCACGTCTGCCATATTTCCTTCACGGTCCGGAACCAGCATCTTAGTCCAGGTAGCCCCCAGATCAATGAAAGATGCGCTGACACCGCTTTTGTTGGTCAGTGTGTATTCATATACCTTTTCCCCGGAAAGCATAACACCAAACTCTTTTTTCTGAATTGCCATACCAAATCCTCCTTAATTTAATGGTAACAGTTCAGCCTTGCGAAGATTTAGTGTCAAAAATACATTGAAAACTTGTTTTCATAAGTGCTTTTGGCACTAAATCTTCATAAGACGGACGTCCAAAGCTTCTTGTCCGCTGCAAGCGGGCAAGAAGCTGCAAGGCTGAACTGTAACATTCAATGTCCCCCTGGCAGACTGCCGGTAGGACAAAGCATTTTTCGTTATTCCTTATTACTTAGCTGCGATATATCCCTTTGCTGTAAGAAGTTCTGCACACAGAACGGCACCGCCTGCTGCACCTCTTACGGTGTTGTGGGAAAGACCTACAAACTTGTAGTCATATACAGTATCTTCTCTTAAACGGCCTACAGAGATGCCCATTCCATGCTCAAAATCTACATCCAGGCTTACCTGTGGACGGTTGTCTTCTTTCAGATACTGGATGAACTGCTTTGGAGCACTTGGAAGTTCCAGTTCCTGAGGAAGTCCTTTGAAGTTTACTAATTTCTCGATCAGCTGCTCTTTGGTCGGTTTCTTTCTGAATTTAACAAATACAGCTGCTGTATGTCCGTTTAATACAGGAACACGGATGCACTGGCAGGTGATAACCGGGCTCTCTGCCTTTACGATCACGCCGTTTTCAATGTGGCCCCAGATACGAAGCGGCTCCTGCTCACTCTTTTCTTCTTCTCCGCCGATGTATGGGATGATGTTTCCTTCCATTTCTGGCCAGTCTTTAAAGGTCTTTCCTGCGCCGGAAATTGCCTGATAGGTAGTTGCTACTACTTCGTATGGCTCATATTCCATCCATGCAGTTAAAACAGGTGCATAGCTCTGGATAGAACAGTTTGGCTTTACTGCGATAAAGCCTCTGGTAGTTCCCAGACGCTTTTTCTGGAATTCGATCACGTCAAAATGCTCTGGATTTACCTCCGGAACAACCATAGGAACATCTGGAGTCCAGCGATGTGCGCTGTTGTTGGAAACAACAGGAGTTTCTGTCTTTGCATATTCTTCCTCAATAGCACGGATCTCATCTTTGGTCATATCTACGGCACTGAATACGAAATCAACGCTGGCAGCTACTTTCTCTACCTCGTTTACATTCATAACAACCAGCTTCTTTACTGCTTCCGGCATAGGAGTGGTCATTTTCCAGCGGTCTCCTACTGCTTCCTCATAGGTCTTTCCTGCAGATCTTGGGCTGGCAGCTACTGTAACTACCTCATACCATGGGTGATTCTCTAACAGAGAGATAAATCTCTGTCCGACCATACCTGTTGCACCTAAGATACCAACTCTTAATTTCTTTTCCATCGTTATTCTCCTCATCTCTTACAGGGCCATGGGGAGCCGCTGCTTTCGTTTTGTCCCGTATTGGGGAATCTTTCCCTATCCTATAACAAAGTCGGAAAAATTGCAACAAGAAATTCGCCATTTGCGCACATTTGTATTTTCTATGCGGACACCGGCTTGTTTTTGTTCGTCACTGACTTTATTATAAACGGACCTTTGTACCTTTTCCATCTCTTTTTGCCAGTTTTAACCTGTTTAAATGAACCTCTTTGCCTTTATAGTCGATCACAGGATTCTCGCCGATGAGGTATACTTTCTCCAGTTCTTCATTTTTCGCCAGACGGATGCCCCGGACACCTCTGGAGGCTTTTTTAAGAACAGAGATTTCCTCTAATGGGAAGCGCAGGAAGCTGCCTGCTGTGGTCTGGAGAACAACATCTGTTTCACCGTTTATCATGGTTACAGAAATCACGCTGTCTTCGTCCTGGAGCTTGGTTGCAGCTACCATACGATTATTGGTCTCAAATTCTTCTCCAGGCACCTGTTTTACCATAGCAAGGCGGGTTGCAAATAAAAGGATGCGGCCTTTCAGTTCACGGGCTGTAGTGAGGAGGCATATTGTGTCATTTCTGCCGTCGTATTTGCTTAAATTCTCAACAGGAACACCTTTATCCCGCAGCTTTCCGGAAGGAACATCCATTGCCTTGATCTGGTAAAGGACGCCGGAAGACGTAAAGAGACAGAGCTTGTCTGTATTCAGACAGCGAAGAACATGCACCTGTTCTGTATCTACTGTTTCCTGATTGCGTTCATAGGTAGATTTGTCAAGAAGCTTGCAGTAGCCAAAACGATCCATAACAAAAACTACTTCCTGAACGGAAACTTCATTTTCCACATAAACAGCTTCGGCACCGTCTTCAATGCGTGTGCGCCTTGGAATAGCAAATTCTGCCTTAATAGCTGTCAGATCATCCTTGATCACCTGGTTCATAACAGCTCTGCTGCCAAGGATCTTTTTGTATCCTTCGATTTTTTTCAACGTTTCTTTATGTTCTTTTTCCAGAGCTAATATTTCCAGTCCGATCAACTTATACAGACGCATTTCCAGGATTGCTGATGCCTGGCGTTCTGTAAAGTGAAGTTTCTTTGCATCTTCCTCAAAACCGGCGATTTTAAAATGGATATTTGAAATATCACCGTTCATCAGACATGCCTTGGCATCTTTTAAATTTTTGGAACCACGTAAAATGGCAATGATCAGGTCAATACAGTCACAGGCTGCGATCAGTCCTTCCTGTATCTCTTTTTTATCCAGTTCTTTTTCCAGAATCACATTGTATTTGCGTTCTGTGTTCTGATACTGAAAGTCCATGAAATTGCGCAGGATTCCCGTTAAGTTTAAAGTTTCCGGTCTTCCGTCTGCAATAGCCAGCATATTGACACCAAAGGTATCTTCTAACTTCGTTTTCTTATATAAGATATTTTTAATACG
>ENA-OQKP01000475-OQKP01000475.1-human-gut-metagenome-genome-assembly--contig:-NODE-475-length-32064-cov-9.141403_pt1 | contig 32064 bp, 26 predicted proteins | sample MGYA00242780_ERZ504802 | MGnify/ENA primary metagenome ERZ504802 (study PRJEB26092, sample SAMD00036406) | human gut metagenome | host: Homo sapiens | study: EMG produced TPA metagenomics assembly of... | reverse complement strand
TCGGTCATTTGTACTCTGTGTACAGGTTTCTTTTGTCTTGCCATAATAAAAGGCCCTCCTAATGATATTTATTTTATCATAGAAGGACCTTGTGATGGTTATTTTACAGAAAAAGTTTCATAGGCTCAAGCGGCCGTTCAAAAACGCATTTGCGACCGCCGGAGAGCGCAAAATACATGCTGTCATCATAATTCAATCTTTCCTTCTTTAATTATATAATTATGTAATTGCATTTCGATCCCACCCAATTTATATTTGTATGGCTCATCACCTCGGGTAAAATCTATCTGCATAACATTTTTACTTTCATTCTGTATCTGCTTGATAAGGAAATCATAAGTTCCTCTAAATAACGGAGAGTAAAAAGCATATTCCATCTTGAAACAATTTTGCATAACTCTTATGGCTCTATTGTCCATTAACCCATATAAATAACCAACAGTCACATCATTCAATTTTACAATAACAAATATTGAATTGTTCATCCTTTTCATGCTATTTTTAATGATATCATATTTTCTGTCATGCCACTCAACATAACAAGCATGCCATATTTTTGAATAATAATGCAACAAATCTAATTTTTCTTTTGATTTTTTATTTTTGACTTTTGTACGTTTGGCATGAATATCGCATAGATTATTTATTATTTCATCACTTTCTATATTGCTATAAACAGAGAACTCATATTCATAGTTATCTTTCTTCATCCTGTTTAATGCGGTTCTTAAATTCTGCCTTGTACTTTTTGACAACTTTTGATTATACGCTTCAACACTTTCTGGTAAATCAATAAATACAGATGTTGTCAAACGATCTTGAAATTCTTTTTCAGCACACCAAATAGAAATAGCTGTGTCATCTCTAACACAATTTAGATTAATATCTAATCCAGGGAACTGCTTTGCAATTTCTTTGAATGCAAAAGCAAACCATAGGTTATTAGGCTCGGAATAAATAGCGTTCATATAATCTGACCACGATTCAATCCCTAAAAAGTAAATTCCTTTTTTTCTCCCCAGCCATTTTATCCCTAAAGATTTCTTTTGTACAATTAATGGGAATAACATAACTGTATTATTATTTTCAATTACTTCGGCAATACATATATTAGATAATAATCTATTATATGCAAATTTTAGCCATTGTTCTACAAGTAACACATTCCAATCATATGATTGAAATGCCGTCATTTCTCTTCCCGTTTCAAGTTTTTTCCATACACTTTCATATTCTTTTAGTTCGTCACTTGACTTTATTATCTTATATTTAAATATCATTTTTATATTTTACCCTTTTAATTCTAAAATAGATGCTTGACCATTGAATATTGCGATGCATTGACTTCCAGAATAATCAAAGCATAATGCTCTCCTCACTCCTATATAAACTTACTCACATCTTGTTTATTAAAAATTCCATTTTCCTTTTTACTTTTTCAATCAGTACAAAGCCTTTAAATAGGCACCTATCGCAAAAATCAATCCATTTATTTGGATTTGAATTTAACTGCCTTAGGCAATTCAATTTGTTTTCATTTCTTTGAGTCGGTTGAAAAACTTCTATCTCTGAAATACATGTTTTTGATAATAGGCGTATTTCCATTTGAGAACACTGTACCATATCAATATTCAAAATAGTTGGCTGACCATATGGCATCAAAGACTCCACCCTTAATATCTGTTCACCGAGATGTATTTCAATGTTGCACTTTTCTATACGGTCAACCATCGGGTTTCCATGTAACACTATTTGTTCAATAGTTTTTTCTTCTTTAAAAGCTATATTTATACACGGATTCAAGTCTGAATCATCCGGCCTCCACAATCCTTTTGAATAATCTATCTGCAAGGGATCTTCGGTAATAATATCATTCGTATCAATAACTTTTAAATCCTTAATTTTTGTTGAATCTCCTGAAGTAGCCGTTATTTTTGCATCTCTAATCAACAAACTATCCGTTCTTTTTTTCCAAAAAACATTGTCTGCATTAATAACCATTCTTGCATGCAGTGCTGCATATTGACTCTTATGACATTTCAACGCCTTAAATGGTGTTTTCAAAAAAATAAAACCATTTTTCTCTTGGTTATTTAAAGAAATTCTTTCTTCCCATTTATATGAAACATTGCTTAACGGTATTTTAGCTACCTTCGTATTTTTCAAATCCGTAGCCGAATAGTCATCAACACCATAATATGCTGTTTCATAACAAAGTCCCTTCAAATATAAAGGTATATATGTTTTGATTTCATTCATAATATTAAATACAGCTTCATCCAATGCCAACGATACCATTCTGTGATCTGAATGGAAATCAAAATCCGTCCCTATAATCACTTCTGGCATCAATGTTCTCAGAATTTCTTCAAACTTTAATATTATGCTTTTGTCCCCATCTGTAAAAAAATGGCGTCCATTCCGATTGGGGGTGTCCGGTAATCCCAGAAAAATAACATTTTCTTTTTTTATCCCATACACCGCACATGCATTTCTGGCTTCTTGTTTTCTAATCCTTGCCTTATCAGGATTTGCATCCAATGATGAATACACAACATATACATCATATTGTCTTACCAAATACGATAATATATTACCTGCCAAATTAGTTTCATCATCTTGATGAGGTACAAATATTACTAGTTTTCCCATCTTTTCACCAACTTCTACTCATAATATAATTTCTTTATAACAACATTTGAAAGACATCTCTTTTTTCAGATAGAGAATCATTTAAAAGTAATGCTAAGCTTATTTCTATAAAAATTACTAAGCACGTCATCTCAAAACTTCCTAAGCCTACAAATTTATCAAATATATAGAGAAATACTAAATGGGTAAGATAAATCCATTCACTTGTATTTCTAAGCCATAGGGAAAATCTGTTTTTAATTTTTATCATTGGAATATTTAATGTCAAAAAACCAATACCGGCTACAGTTATAATTCTCCCAACATTCCAAAATATTGAATGTGATTCAAACACGTAATACGTTAATAGAAATATGCTTACTACCCCCCCTAAAAAGTAATAGCAATATTTATTTTTTCTTGCCCCAAAGTTAATTTTCCTCAATAACATTCCTGCAGCAAAATAACCTATGCCTGCACAATTCCCATACATGATCCTATTAACGTATACTTTTGAACTAGTTGATTTTTCGGAAAAAATCAGAAACAAAGTAAAACATAAGAGAATTTCCACTTTACCTCCAAGCTTAAACAATTCAAATATATAAAGAATAATACTAATAAAAATCAACGACCATAGGTACCATAATTGCCACGAATATGGATGCTGTCCTAATTTAAAGAATCCCTCACTATAATTATGCAAACACTCTTGTATTGTCCAACCATTTCCAATATATACTTGTATACAGATTGGGAGATAAATTGCAGACCATAAAATATACAATTTTACAATATGTTTTGAATATTTAATCAATTTATCTTTCTTAATCAGTTTATCTTCACATGCAAAAAAATATCCACTATATACAAAAAAAGTCGGCACAGCTAGATTAAATATCGAGTTAAAAAACTTTCCTATTTCAGCTGGCATTGATGATGTAACTCCTGTATGGATGCATACAACCATAAGCGAAAGGATAAATTTCATAATATCTATATTGGATTGTTGCTTCTTTTCAGCTTCATTACTCATTTACCTATACAAAATCTCCTTTTAAAGAATATCAATATATTGACCATATAATTCTTATCAGACCGTAAAATACTTTCTTTTTGAAATTCATACTACTTCCTCTGCAATAATTCCAAGTCTGTCTGTACACGGTTTTCAGGTACTTTTTTGCCTCTGCTTTTTCATCATGATTAACTTTTGGGATTATTTTATAATATGATAAGATTGCCTGTTTACAAAAAAGGGAACTCATATAAGACAACAATTCGCAGTCTCGGTTCTCGTAAAAGTATTTCACAACCGAAGCATCTGCGTCTACTCCATCCTTTATCTTTTTTAAACTTACTCTTGCTGACATTATGCTTTCAGGTCGTATTCTATAGAAATACAAAGATTTGTTTAGCAATGCAATCTGATTTGAATTCAAAAACAACTTATACGTTGTAAACGTATCTTCATAAATTCTTCCAAAAGGATATTGAACGCTATCAAACAATTTTCTGCTATATAATTTATTCCATGCTACAAACCCGAACTTCCTAGCTTGTCCAAGATATATCTGTTTTATTAATTCTCTTCCGGATATTATTTGAGCATTGTCCTGGTTATCAGAAAAAACAATCTCATCTTCATTTGAGAATTTACTATATGCACATACGGCTATCATGGCGTTTGATTTTATACAGCATTCATAAAGTTCTTCAATAAAGCTTTGTGCAATCAAATCATCTGAATCAACCAAAGCAATATATGCCCCTGAAGAGGCTTGAATTCCAACATTTCTCGCATCCGATAATCCGCCATTCTTTTTATGAATTACTTTTATTCTGCTATCTATTTTCGCATATTCATCGCATATATATGGACTTTGATCCGTTGATCCATCATCAACAAGAATAATCTCCAAATTCTTATAGCTTTGCCCAATTACAGACTCAATACATTCTTTCAGATATAATTCAACGTTGTATATTGGCAAAATTACAGAAACAAGTTCATTACTCATCACAAAACTCCTACTATTTTTCTTTAATCTTTTTTTCTAACCAGTCCACAACCTTTCTGGACGCATTTCCATCATCATATAGTGGATATTCTTCAAAATACCGATTCACCTTAGTAAAATAAGTTTTTTGATCATAGTTTTTAATATTTGTTAGCATTTCCTCATTTGATGTTGCCATAGGAAATGGAAAATCGTAAAATTCCGGTAGAAGCCCTCTGGTTTTCTCATATTCTTTTATATCCAATGTACATATAAATACAGGCCTCTTTAGAATCGCAAAATCAAATACACATGATGAGTAATCTGATATTAAAGCGTCGCATGCTAATAGTAATTCCTGCATGTCGGGATATATCATTCCGTTAAGTATGTTTTCTCCATAATTTATAAAATTGCTTTGATTCCAAACATTTGGATGAAGTCGCACTACGATTTTGGCCTTTTTATTAACTTTTTTAGAAAATTCTTTCGCTATTTCTTCGTACTCTAATTTGTAGCCCTCTAATGAATAGTTATCTCTGAAAGTAGGTGCATACAGTATATAAAAGCAGTCTTTCTCAAACCCAAATTTTTTTCTTAAGAAGTCATATTCAGATGTATTGTCAATTTGCCTTGCAAAAAAATCATTTCTTGGAAGCCCATATGATAGTATTTCGACATGATCACTTAACCAAAATGCACGTTTGAATTGGTTATCCAGCAGTTTACTATTGGAAATTATACCGTCAGCTATCTGTCCATCATATTTTGCTTCTCGCACATAATCTTCACCAAGTTCTTTTTCCGCATCAGCTTCCGCTTTTTTAGGGCCAAATGGAGCATGCCATGCCTGTAAATATACTTGCTCTTTCTTCTTTTTTACCGGATGAAGATGTCTGACATTGTCAATCCAAACCTTTGCCGTAGCTCTCATATATAAAGCTTTAATAGAATCGATTTTCACTGTTTTTATCTGCTTAGGGAATTCATAAGATGAAAGGTTATCTACTAACCAAACTAACTCATAGTTTCTTCCCGACTTAATCAGTTCTTCTGCAATATACTTTGTACTATCCCCATATCCTTTACCGCCAAAATTATCGAAAACAATTCTATTTTCCTTAATTGGTAATGAATACACAAGTACAGCAAACGGACGTTGGAGAAACTTTTTAAAGAACTTTCGTTTACCCTTTTTTATAAAATTTCCTGAAGTAAGAAGATATTTTACTCTGGAATAATTCATATAATTTAGTTTCTCCTCCTCAATTCAACTTGATTACTATAAATAGGTATCTAATATCTTACAGTAATTTGATTTCTTTAAATCACTGTAATCATCATATCTCTGCAATTTATGAATGCCGCTCATTTTCATAAGTTGTTCCCATCTTTCAGATGAGTAATCTCTTTTCAATTCAAACATCAGCATATGTGGCGAACTGTTATTAAAGGCAGGAATACTTTCCCACTCATTCTCATATCGTCTACAAGCCATTGCAAAGAACAAATGAAAAATGAAATAATTTATCGCATAATCATAATCTTTCCAATATGCATACAGCAAGTCTCTTGTCAATATAACAATTGGATTTTCAATTTCGCTTGAAATAAACCAGTTGGAAGCAATTATAGGCGCTTCTTCCTGATTGCCTAAATTCAATTGTTTGAACACAAACAAACGTTGCTTACTCGCATGTCTAAAGAAATATTCATCTGTACATAAAGCTGTAGAATCTATCCACATTCCTCCCCACTTAGCCAAGAGGGAGATTCTAAGAAGATCTGAAAAATGAGCCATGCCAATTTTACCTTTTTCAAATTTTTCTTCAATATAATCCGGAAGTTCTATATATTGTTTATAATTAGTTTTTGTTAAAATAATTATCTCTTTTTCCGGCATTACTTTATGCATTGAATTTATGCAAGCCTTAACTAAAGGTGGTGCAGATTCATAGCCTTGAAACCAGCATACCCAAACCTTATCAGAAAATTCATGATTAGAGTTTGGAGCAGCCCCTCTATCAATTATCATCTTATACTTTGTATAAAGTTTCTTATAGCCTTTGTATTGATATACTACGGTCTTCGCATCTCTGTCTTTTATATAGAGTAAACTATTTTTCTTTCGAATTGTTTCTATGATTTTTTTCTTTGTTTTCCATAAAAAAACCCCATTTTTTATGGCATCCATAATTTTATTTATCATAAGTTTGTTACCTTTTCATTTTTTCTTTCAAGAAGTTCTGCAAATATTTTAAAGTATCTACCTTAAATGCCATCGCCATACCTAAGTACAAAGCAATTCCTACTAATACTTGAATAAATAGCAATAGAACATTATTTAGCTTCAAATAGGAAACCATATATACAAGCAATCCCATAACTCCTGACATCAAAAATGCCGGAGACAAATCTTTAAGTTGTTCCCGATAAGTGTAGTCAATTTCTTTTTTTAAAGGACCAGCATTAACAACATTCCCATATATTGAATAAAGAAGCATGGTAACAGCAACGGCCGTGACATTTATTTTTACTCCAATAATCAGAAGCAATACATATACCGGTTTTTTATATACCTCAAGTTTTAATATAATGTCACTTTTCCCAATTGCTTTAATTGCCTGCAAGCTAACACCGCCAATCAAAGAAATCGCTGATGAAATACTTAATATTTGCACAAATGGTACAGCCAACGCCCATTTTGATGTAAACAAGACATTGATCAGCGGACCTGATACCGCTGCCAGACCAAACAGCATCGGAAACATCACAAAGGACATTATTTTTACAGCTTTTCGAGTCATTTCTTTAACTCGTGTTTTTTCATCACTTATATTGGCTATTGCCGGGAAAAGTACCGACATAATGGAGGTACTTATATTAGTGGTAATTAAAGAAGGAAGCTGATTACCTTTATTATAAAATGCCAAATCTGCCGATGTATAAGCTTTTCCAACAATTAAAGATCTTAATTGGTCAAAAAAGGTTCCGGATAAATCTGCCGCAAGTATTTTCCAACCATAGTTCATCATGCTTTTAGCTGATTTCCATGAAAAAACAAACTCCGGATGCCATGGAACAGTGATTGACAATACAAGAATATCGACAATTGTATTTGTAAAATACTGTGCAATAAGAGCCCATGCCCCAAAACCCTTATATGCCATAATAATTCCAACAACTCCGGAAATCAAAGTTCCACCAAGCGTAGAAAAGAAATATCTTTTAAAAATCATATGTCTTTCAACGTAAGCATGCTGTATTGCACTATATGCACTCAGTGGAATTCTTAATGCAAAAACTCGCAAAATCAATGCCAAGCCCTGCATATCATAAAATTCTTCAATAAATAGGGCAGTAATAAATAAAATCAAATAGACTAGTATTGATACTGCCAGGCTGCAATAGAAATTTGTTGAAAAATCGATTCTATCAGCATCCTTGTTTTGTACCAATGCTGTGCTAAATCCACTGGTTACAAACACATTAGCTATATTGATAAATACTAATATCAACGCAACAATGCCATAATCTGATGGCATAAGAATTCTGGCTAAAATAACAGAAACAATAAAGGAAACTCCTTGAGCTAATATTCTTTCTGCAAATTTCCAAAACACTCCAGAAAATATGCTGTTTTTCAAATTTTCGTTATCTATCATTTTATTTTCCTTGCCCTACTGAAATCCTTATCATAATAACTAACAAACAGAAAGAAAATCAAATAAACCATCATATTAAAATGTAATGTTCCTATCATATTATCAAATCCTTCTACTACAATAAAAAAGCACATAATCGGGAAAAATTTCCATCCAGCATAAGATACACTCTTTTTCTCAAGTTTCTTAATATTAACAAAAAGCAATCTAAAAAAATAATAAAAAAACGGAAAGAATCCCCAGCCAATATAAGTCCTGAGAATATCATTATGTATTTGTCCTTGTCCACCAAAATGGTATAATTTGTGTATCTCAGGTAGTGTCATATAGTAATCTGTAAAAAAGAGCGTTCTTCCTACATAGCCTGGTGAAATTGTATAATAGTCTTTAAAGTAATTCCAAAAATTAAATCTAAAACTATCACTTATACCAAACGATAAAGCGACTTGCTGTAAATATCCTGAATAAATTAATACTATATAGCCAAACAAAAAAAACACAGTTAATATGGTAGTTATTGCAACAATAATTCTTTTCTTCTTTCCAAATAATAGTAATAGCCAATATATAAATATTGCAATCATAACACCAAGATAAGCAGCTCTTTTATTGCCTAATATCACATAAAAACTGACTATCCATAATAGTTTCCTTTTTAAAATATAATTAATTCCTTTTGTCATTCCATAGTATAGTAACGTCAAAACAAACATGTATGTTAAACCATGTACCTCAAGACCCACTCCTTCTACTCGGTTGTTAAAAGGATGCAATATCCCATCTATGCCTGCCAAAGATATATAGTGTATTATGACCGTTGTGTATGAAATAACTCCAACAAGCGTAACCAAAAGAATAGCATTTTCCTTTTCAAACTTAAATATACAGTATGCAAATATAAGAATTATCCACTGCTCTATTAACAGAAAAAATGTTTGTGTAATATATGGCTTAATGCTTAAACGATGAACCAAAAGTCCTGTTATAAAAGAAATAATAGTCACTACAAAATATGGTATCATAAATGCTTCAATACCCAATTTTAAGATTTTCTCAATTTTACCGCGACTTTTTAATAGAACCAACCCTGTTAAAAATACTCCAATAAACATTTTTATATAAAAGAACGCTGTATTATTTGATAGATATCCAAAACAATAAGGTGTATTAAACAGGATATAAATCATTACTCCTATCGCTAAAGTTCTATAATTAACTTTAATTTTCATAATCGCTGTTATATAGTCATTTGAAATTTAAAATAACTTTTAACCTTTCTCCTATAATAAAGTCGTAGGGTAAAGATGACCTGACAGCCAGTCAGGCTCTTATCCCTTCATTGCCAAAACTGTTAGAATGGAATGGCATGGTTATGACGCCACCTTCTTGGACCCCAGTGTATTCCGCGGCGTCCGTCAAAATGCCAGTCGTCCAGCCATCCTTATTTGCAGCCGTTCGGTTTATGCAGGTTGAACCGCCGTTGAAAGTTACAGTGCGTTCGTATGATACCCTAGGAGATTGAATAGGCAATGAGAATTCTGGAACCATTGCAAATCTTTATTCTGGAGGAATCAGTTATGTTAAACGCGGTAGGTATTGATGTATCAAAGGAGAGAAGCACGGTTGCTGTCCTGCAACCAGGCGGTGTCATCGTCTATAAACCCTTTGATGTACCTCATAAGTCCAGGAATCTTCATGATCTCGCCCAATACCTTGGCTCTCTTGAAGGAGATACCAGGGTTGTGATGGAGAGTACGGGACGTTATCATGAGCCGATCCGGAATGCTCTTTCTAAAGCCGGACTATTTGTATGTACAGTCAATCCGCATCTGATCAAAAACTACGGAAACAACACAATCCGTAAGGTCAAAACGGATTCCGCCGATGCAAAGAAAATAGCCCGCTACACCCTTGACAACTGGGCTGAGCTCCGTGAGTATACATCCACAAAACGATGAACGAACTGGCAGCTACTCTTCCCGAGTACAATACCGTAATGAGTATGTACGGTGTAGGCCCCACTTTCGGGCCTCAGCTCATGGCCGAAATCGGGGATATCTCTAAATTACAGCACAGAGAAGCTCTGACCGCTTATGTCTTTGTGGGTCCGGGAAAGAACGATTCCGGGCAAGAAGTACATAATAGCAGCCACGCGTAAAAATGCGATCCCTCCAGACTTCGCCACACCCTGTTTCAGATCATGACAACCATGCTGCAAAACGGAGGAGATCGGTTCAATCTAAGCCGGGAACCCTAAGCGGTACTAGACTCTCTGCAACGCTGAGTTTTCTTCATGAAAATTCAGCGTTGCAGATGGTTCCAAGGAGAGCTAACACCAAGTGCTGCTAATGGGCCCGGCTTGATTTCACACGATCTCTACGTATGGCCTTTGTTGCCGCCCCTCCGGCCCCCTGCCTGAATTCAGTTGATGAGTGAACAGTAAATTTCATCCTAAACCTTTATACTAACTATCTAACTATTTCCTTGACTTTCTAAAAAGCTGGTGTTTTAATATCTATGATATAAAGCATCTTTTTTTACACTTTAACTCATTAACTACCTCTTGCTGTGTTTTTTCATTTAGCGTATTCAAATAGTCTACACCAAACATTTTATACTCATCAGAACAAAACTTTTTTTCTAGGTCACTTCTATCCATCATCTTTTTTGCTGGATATCCTCCCCAAACTTCTCCTGATGGTATATCTTTTGTAATAAGTGAACCAGCTGCAATTATAGCCCCCTCTCCGATATGTACACCTGGCATGATTAATGTTCTTGCTCCTACAAACGCAAAATCGTCTATTTGCACTAACCCAAGTTTTGTTCTATGAACAAAATCCCAAAGTGATGAATCATGAGTAATTATTTGCACCCTATTGGATAATGTCACGTTGTTTCCAATTTCAATAAGATAACAAAAACTTGTATCAATTGCACACCCATCACCACACCAGAATTTTTCTCCTACTTTCATTCCTTTGTTTATCAACCTATAAATATCTGATTCACCACGTAATTTTCTTATAAAACTTTTAAATATTCTCTTTATTCCTTTATCCTCTAGATCCGGCCAATTTACTATTTGCATATTTGTTTGCCTTAACCTTCCCATATAAAGTAATTAACTGCTCACACATAGTTTCAATACTGTATTTTTCAACTATCTTTGTACGTTTTTTCCACGCATCTTCTTTGTACTCTTGATATTTACCTATAGTTTTAATTATCTTATTTGCTAATTCAACACTATCACCATTATTAAACAAAATGCCCGTTTCCTCATTTTTGATAATTTCTGCTGGCCCCGCAATATTACTTGCAATACACGGAACTCCCATTGCCATTGCCTCTACCAATGCCAATCCAAACCCCTCTGATCTCGAAGGAACAACACAAATATCAATCTTATTTAAGAACTCTGGAATATTGTCTACATTTCCTAAAAACTTTACATTTTCTTCCAAGGAATTATCTCTTACATATTTTATTAACTGTTCATAATTCCTTTGTTGATTTTCAGCAATGCCTCCGGCAAGCAAAGCCATTACTTTGGGATGTCGCTTTTTAACTATTTTTATTGCCTCTAATAGAATATCCTGCCCCTTTAATTCAGGTATTATCCTTGCAACGCATCCTATAACAATTGCATTTTCATCATATTTTTTCAGCTTTGCACAGTCATATTTTTTTGTTTCAATTCCGTTATAAACTCTTACTACCTTTTTTTCGTCTATTCCAGCGGCAACTATATCTCCTGCAACCGCATTTGAAATACCTATAAACTTATCGCATACCCAATTCTTCAGAAGTATTTTGTTCTTCCCAATATTTTCAAATTGTCCCATCCCATGAATTGTACTTACAACTTTACAGTTAGGATTCACAATTTTGCTTAGAATGAGCAATTCCGGTGCATTAAATGAATTACAATGTACAACTTCTATTTTGTTCTTTTTAATATATTTAGCTACTTTAAATAAAGGAGAAATTTTGTCTTTTGACCCAACTTTTCTTCTTAATAGTTTGACATGAATATTTTCATTCAATGTATTGAGCAAATTATCATCTATTGAATCATTAATTATACATAAATGAACTTCCTCATTTTGATTTTCCATCTGATTGCAAATATTAGCTACTAATCGTTCCGTTCCCCCTACTGTAAAAGAAAACAATAAGTACATTATTTTCATGCCTGTTCACCTAACAATACTCTGTAATAAGTTCCTTGTTCTTTCTGTTTTTCTTCATCGAATTTATATGTCAACTTATGAAACTGCGTTTGGCTCTTTATTGCAGTCCACATTTTTTCATCAAATTGATCAAATAGCCTTAATAACAAAATATGTGGCGTTGCATTATCTCTTGGAATAATTTTCTTCCAATCTTCTTCATATTTTTCTAATACAATGGACATAAAATCATGAAGTAAAAAATAATCCCACATGGTATTATTCGTTTTCCAATATTCATAGCAGAGTTCTCTGGTAGCCATAAGAATCTTATTATTTGTTTTTGCTTCCATCAACCAGCTGCTAATATAACTGGCATGTCCATCCCTGCCAGGTTTCAATGTCTGGAAAAAGAATAAATCAGAGTCAAAAAAATATTTCGGTGCAGTTCCGGTGCATAGCACCGTTGCATCCAACCACAGACCGCCATAAGTAATCAGCAACTCTAATCTCAGCAAGTCTGTCATGTGCGTATGCGTAATAACTCCCTGCTTCCACTTTGTCACAATATACTCCGGAAATGTCACATAATCGCTTATATTTTTTTCGGTAATTACTATCACTTTTTTATCTGGATTATTTTTAACAACTGATTGATAGCATTTTTTTACCAAATCCGGAGCATTGTCCATTCCTTGAAACCAACAAATCCATATTGTATCCGAAGTCTTATGTTCCTTTTCGGTATAGGTTTTATCAAATTCTTCCAGCTTCCACTTATATTTCTTTTCTAACTTTTGCTTAGTCTTTAAAGTAGTCGAAAGCCTTAGGATTTCCAGTGCTGTCCTGCTTTTTCCTAACAATAGGAACTGTCCTATTCCGGTAAATAAAGCTCCTCCTTGCCAATATTGTTTAAGGAGCTTTATGCCGCCCTGCTTTTTAAACGTCTCTTTTAAATTCATAAAACTCCTTTCGACAATCAGTTTATTGCTTTTAACATTTCAATTGTTCTGACAATACCTGTTTTTATATCGTATTTAGCTTTCCAACCAAGGCTATTTAGCTTTGAAGAATCAAGGCGAGCTTTCGTTGCTTTGCTGTATCCAGCACTTTCTACTGCGTCCGGAATTTCAAACACAACCTTTCTCCCGGCATAATCAGCAATGATAGCTGCTAAATCTTTTAACATAATATCAGATGCTTCATCCGAAATGTTATATGCCTCTCCGCTTTCGCCATTCAGAATGACAGTCAATAAGCCAGATACGCTATCCATAACATATAAATATGAGTAAAATTGTGTTCCTGCACTTTTCAGTACAATGTCCTCTCCGGCAACGCCCTTATGCAGAAACTGTGATAATGCTTTCGTATCCGTTTTTAATAATGTTGGGCCATAAGATCTTGTTAATCTCGGAATAACAACATCTAATCCCTTTTGTGCTTTATAAGCTTGGCACAAAGCTTCTCCACATCTTTTACTTTCCGGATATCCAGCTCTCATTGTATTACAGTCAATGTATCCGCAATACTTCTCATCAAATTTCTCAACATCGCCACGATTTTCACCATATACTTCATTAGACGAAGCAAATGCAAATCTTGTGGTATGATGCTCAACCGCAAAATCAAGTAAATTTTGAACACCTATAATATTTGTCGTAATAGTTCCAATCGGATCTGTAGAATACTGCATAGGGTGTGTATTACTTGCAAGATGTAAAATATAATCTACTGTCACGTCTTCTGTCAAACACAGTTTTCTGTTTACATCATATTCAACAAAGTGAAATAACGGATTTTCAAAACAGTAATTGAATCTATTACGCATTCTTTCTTCACTTCTGCCGAGAGCGTAAACCGTACAATTCAGATTATCATTATTCTTCCTCATGATAATATCGACAAGCATGCTGCCAATTAATCCGGTCGCTCCTGATATCATAATAGATTTATTATTTAATTTTTCCCAAGGCAAATTCAGGTTCGCCACATAATTCACATCTTCTAAATATAAAAAATTGTCATATACGTTCATCAAAATCTCCTTATGCTTACTTCAACCAGTTATCTTTATCTGCCTTTAAATAAGCCTTAAACATCTCCAGATCGTCTTTCGTTGTGAGTTTTATATTCTTATCGGATCCGGCTGCAAAGTGTAATGTGACACCGAGTTCTACCATCATAGTGTTCGTATAGTGTGATCCATAAATACCAATTTCCTTTTCAAAAGCTTCATGATACTTTGCATCCAACAAATCAAATCTGTATGCCTGCGGTGTCGAGACACGTCTTAGCGTTTCTCTTGGAATATACTTGTTTGTTGTAGTTTCATCATCTTCGTTGATAACAAAAATCTGTTCATTATATGGCATAGATGTAACAGCATTACCGTATTGCGAACATTTGCTGATTACATCCGATAATACTGAAGGCTCTACTAACGGTCTGATGCCATCATGAATAATGATATTATCGTCTGGATTGGCCTTACCTTCCAGGCCATAGACACCATTTCTGATCGATTCCTGCCCAGTTTTGCCACCAGATACGATCCACTTTAATTTTGTAATATTGAACTGTTTAGCATATGCCCAAACAATTTCGTGCCAACCATCAATACATACTAATTCAATAGCATCTACCTGAGGATGCTTTTGAAAGCTCTCCAAAGTATAAATTAAAACTGGCTTATCATATACATTGATAAATTGCTTTGGCAGGTCTTGTCCCATTCTCGAACCAACACCACCAGCAATAATTACAGCAATATTCATCTTATTCTTCCTCTCATATGTTTCTGCATTTCAATATTTTAACGCCATGTGCAATTCTGTCTTTTTCCGGAGGCAATTTCATATAATCACCATATAAGCATTTTAAAATAGCATCACTATTTTCCGGTATGTTCACTTCTTCATCTTCAAAGGCAGCTTTTTGGGGTGTTCCAAACCACTCTTTTTTTACTATTTCTCTTTCTCTGTATCTGCCAAGCATGTTTCCACACCATTCAGCTTTATCAAAATCTGATTTTCTTAGTAACCTTTCCAGGCTATCCAGTATTTTATTTGTATTGAAAAGTTTTCCCACTGGAACCTTTTTACAAAATTCAATAATAACCTTTTCATATGTAGGTCTATCTCTATGAGAATCTACCTGTGTGGTGATATGAGCAATTTGAACCATATAGCGTTTCAACAATATGTGCTTTACTCTAAACCAACGTAAAATTTTATTATCTGGAAGTCCATCCAACGGGAAAATATCAATCCATATATGAGCCTTTCTCGGCTGTTCTGCCAAGTTAATTTCTATCTCTGACTCCAAATCAATAAATTGACTCATGGCAAAATGCCAGTTCGGATCTGTGAATCGATTACAGATTCCATATCCTTTTGGCATATCCTTACTCAGTAATTCATGAAGCTTGTCAAAATCTTTTCTTGGCAGTCCTAAATCAATGTCATCATCCCACGGTATAAAACCCTTATGGCGAAGAACTCCAATTAACGCACCACCTGTAAAGTAATACCTTAAATTATGCTCCTCGCAATAGCCAATAAGGACATTCAACGTATTCATTGTTAAGTCTTGCACTTTTTTATTATCTGTCACGCTTAATTACCTTCTTAATTAATTTAACATTTCCCATGTTTCTAAATATCTTTGGCAAATATATTCCCAGCTGTATGCGTCCTTAATTCGCTTCTTAGCCTTTTGCCCCAGCAACTCAATTTCTTCTTCCGGCAATGCATCTGCCTTATCTATCAGCGTTGCAAGATTACCATCTTCCTTTGTCCAATAAAGAGCAGCCTCTTCTGCAACTTCTCTATTAAAGCCTACACCCAGAAGAAGATTAAGTTTTGTTGCTCCCAAAGCTTCAAGCAGGCTTGGGTTTGTTCCACCCACTTCATGCCCGTGGAAATAGGCATATGCATTTTCTCGAATCTTTTTTAGTAACTCTTTGTCATAAACTGTGCCAACAAACTTGATTCTCTTGTCTTTGCTAAAATGAAGCTTATTATCTAATTCCGCCAAAAACTTATCATCTTTGGTGGTAATGATTGCAAAATCCTTATCTGTCTTGCTATTCATAAACTCACGGATCATCGTTTCAAAATTGTTTTCCGGCACAAATCTTCCCACTGAAACATAAAACTGATGATCTCGTAAATCGTGTTGTTTAAGCCAATCTGTGTATTTAGAATCATTATCAGCTAAGGTCGAAGGAAGAATATCACTACCATATGCAATAAACGTGGTTTTGGGATTATATTTTTTATAGTCCGCTTGTATATGCTTCTCAATATTTAAACTGTCGCAAATAACCAAATCACTGTGCTTAACCATTCCATGTTCAGAAATACGCCAATACTTTCTAACCGGAGCCGCATATTTTTTTCTGAGATCCTCTCGTCCGTCAGGGTTGTTACAATATATACCTCCCATTGCATGGATTTTCTTGGCAAAATGCCCCATTACAGGTCCCACACGAGATGAAAGAACATATATGATTGGGTGTTCTATATTATGTTCTTTTATATAATTGCAACAATACTGAAGTGCTTTAATATCGTAGAAGATTGCTTGTGCAGAACCAAATTCCGGAGATTTGATTTTAAAACAATGTGCATTATGGTAAATGTATTCTGAATCCGATATTCTTTTTGCACCGGTCAACTTTGTTTCATCTGTCATTCCCGGCCCATTTGCTTTGCAAGCAATATGGTATTTAATATTTTCATTATTCTGATGGTACTCTGTAAGCTTATCGAGAAATGTTTCATAACCACCATATGTAAAGCCCTTGGCTCCAACAATAAAAATATGCTGCATAAATTTTCCCTCACACTAATGTCTTTCATAGTATTGGCGTGATATTTGCAAATTGTTTTATTTTTTAGTTCCCTAATAATTAATATACATTGCAGAAATCACTATACTTTATCCACTGCCTATTAATGGTATAGAGATTACATTCCATATAACCTCTATACTATAAGCAGCCATATTCTTTATTTCGTCGATAATCAAAATCCCTTGTCCGTATTAGACATAGTCTTTTGAGCTTTTATGACTTTTTAATATATTTAGAATACGTTTATGCCTTGCAAAAAGCCGATAGTTGCATATTCGTTAGCAACTATCGGCTTTCCCATTTATATTATTTATTACATCATTATCATTGTTAAATTTTAGCATCAAATCTCAAGTCAAAATCCATCATTAACTCCAAATAATTGCTATTATTTGGACCTGATGGTAAGCACCGCTGCTTTGTCTCATATATGTTCACAGGAGTACAAGTCCCGTGCGTTTTTTTCAGTGTCTAATATAACACGCTCCGCTAAAAACTTCAATAGATTCATAGAATCTTAAGACTTATTATTATTGGAAATCCTGTTTTTTTATGGTAATTTAAGTATGATGCCATTGATTTTGAACCTATATTTTTAAATAGTTGTTAAAATAATGCCATCATGGTAAACTAAAGCATTATAAAACGTCATTTTAAAGGAGCATGATTCATGAAAACCATATGTTTTAAAAATTTGTTGGATGATTTTTGGAAACACAAGATCATTGTATCTGTATTGGCAATCGTATTTGCGCTGTCCTTTGGTTTCCAGGGATATCGAAAGGGCATTCAGTCTCAGAATCCGTCCGTTCAGCCTGTATATGAAGAAAAATTAAAAGAATATGATTCTAATATCGCAGATGCCAAGAATAGTCTGGAACTGGTTGAAAAGCAGATCAATGAGCTGCAAGCTTATGTAGATAATTCCATTTATATGAAACTGAATGGTCAAAACCTGCAGCTTGCATCTGCTCAGTATGCTGTGCGTTCTTCCGACAATGTTGGAAATGTTTTAAATAGTATCATCCTTTATATCAATGAAGGTGGATTAAAATCTGACGTTTCTACTGAATATGCTGATTTGGAACCTGACTACTGGCGTGAGATTATTTCTTGTTCTTCTTCCGGAAATATTCTAAATATTTCTGTCATGCATTACGAAGCTGAAACAGCAAAAAAGATTCTCTCCATCGTCTGTGAAAAGATTCAGGAGCAGATTCCATCTATCGAAGCAGTTCAGGGCAACTTTACCTTAGAAGAAATCAATACTTCTTATTATACTAAATCAGATGTTAATGTGATTAACAATCAGAATAATTATCGCAACAATCTGAAAAACTATATTAACAACCGGATCGACCAGAATAATAAAGTAATCTCTCAGGAAAATTCTAAATCTACTTATATTGAAAAAAATGAAGCTGCCTATACTACTGCCGCAATCAATCCTGTTGTATCTGCCATCAAATTTGCTTTGGTGGGAATTGTTTTCGCTGTTGTATTACCTGGTATTTTCTTTATCCTCCGCTATCTTCTGGGAAACCGGATTCATTCCGCCAGAGATGTTGAAAATATTGGATTAAAAGTATTATCTATTTACAAAACTGATAAAGAAAATCCTTCTGTCAAGCGCACTGCTCTTAGTATCCAGTGTCTGGCCAAGTTAGCTGGTACATCTTCTTTGTATCTGTGTGCTTTCCAGAAAGACGATAAAATACTGCAGTGCCTGAAAGAATATACTTCTGCCCTTGAAAAAGATGATTTACAGATCTTTTCTGGTTTTAATACTATGAATAACACAGATGAACTAGAAACCATGCTGAACTGCAAAAATATTGTATTGTACCTTCGTATTGGTACCACTACTTATGAAGAATTGGAACAAATGATCCAGACATGCAATAATTGCCACATTTCTGTTTTAGGCTGTGTTGCAGTTGAATAAGTTTCTGGAAGATTATTGGAGTATATGAGCGATGAAGAATTTTAAATCAGAATTTAACTGGAAAGAATTTTTGTTCTTCACAGGTTTCATTTTTTATCTTGGAAGGGGAGTCTGGGGAACTACTATGTTCCCCTTTCCCAACATTCTAAGTAAGTTATGCTTTGCTCTCGCTATATTATTTATCTGCTTAAAAATACTTTTATTTGACAGTTATCCCTTTTATCTATTGATATTTGCTGGAATTATGGGATTAGATTCCGTTCTTTCCTTATATTACAGCCATTATCTGAATATTCTTTTCTGGGTTCTGCTCATATTAGGAGCAAAAGATATTTCTTTTAAAAAGATCGTGCAGGTCTACTTATTAATAGAAATTTCTATTGTAGGACTCGCTATTATATCCTCACTGGCTGGTGTAATTTTAAATTTAAAATATGTTACAAGCACACGCAGTATCCGTCAGTCCTTTGGAATTGTTTATACAACTGATTTTGCTTCTCATATTTTCTATATCATACTTACCTTATTTTATTTTTGTGGACAAAAGTTGAAATGCTATCATTACCTTGCTGTGTTACTTATTTCAGGTTTAATCTACCATTTCTGTAATACACGTTTAGACTGTATTTCTATGGTCCTGATCGTATTACTGTTCGGTATAGGGAATTTCATTACAAAAAGCAAAAGAATTCCAGTTAATACATCTCTTGTATGGGATAAGATCTGGAAATGGATAGCGCCATGGATTGTTCCTGCATTCGCTATGTTCTCTTTCGCCGTAACACTTGCCTACAAAAAGGATTCTGACTTCTGGACAAAACTGAATAAAATCGTCTCCAACCGTCTTAATCTTGGGCTTCAGGGAATACAAGAATATGGTTATACTCTTTGGGGGCAGACAATTGATATGAAAGGAGCTGGAAGCTCTACGATAGAACTAAAGGATTACTTCTTTATTGATTGTTCCTACATCCTTGTCTGCCTTAGATATGGACTTGTTGCATTTTTGCTGCTTTTAATTGTATTTAGTGCAATCTGCATCAAGAATCGTAATGACCTTTATTTTCTTTATGCAATTACATTGTTAGCTATTAACTGTGTAATCGCACATCACATTCTGGAACTGGAATATCATCCTTTTGCATTGGCATTATTAAGCCAGAGCCTGCGTCCAAAGGACGATAGCCTGTTTCATATTAAGCAACGTTTTTCCGTAAATCCTCTGCCTGATTCATAAAAAGAAGCCGTGCCTTGGTTTTTATATTCCAAAGTACGGCCTCTTTTCTGCCATTTTACAGTCCCAGATAGTTTTCCCAGGCCTCTTTTGTAGTGATTTTTTTAATGTTCTTTCTATATTCTTCTGCTATTTTATCGTGTTCACACTGTATACGGAATAGTGATTTTAACATTATGCAGGAACATCCTAATATTTCCTTCCATTTCCGTTCTAAAAGTACTGCCCGCCCTGTCTCTGGATCCCAGGTTAGCACTTTTCTATTTCTTAAATATGCAGATACAGCATCCCCCGGCTTAAGGCGTTTTATATTCTTTGTTTCATACCTTTCTACCAAAACAAGCTTTTCTGCCTGTCCCAATAAGGACTGATGCAGTGATTCCGGCTTTAATTGATAAACCCACATCGGTCCTCTTAAGAAGTCCTGTATCGCTATACAAGCTAGTTTTACATCCTTATAACGGTAACGAAGTAATAAACCGGCCATTCGCCTTATCATACCTTTCATTGCCGTTTTTCTCGGATTCTTCTGTAAAACCATCTCAATCAAAAGATTTCTTACGTCATAATACGTCATAACTCCCGGCATAGAAGTTATGACATTTCTGTGCCACACATTTACACCATTGAGAAATGTAATGCCTGCATCTTTATTTCGGATTCCATATTCAATATCGTCATGATGAACAAAGAAAGGAAATGGCAGATTATCTTCTCTCACTACCTCCAGAGAATAACAGCAGCACCACCAGCCAGAATATAGCTCATGCTCATGTGCTGGAACTGTCAAATATGGATCTGTTGCATTTTCATAATCACCCATATCTTTATTATAAACAGGATTAGGCGCTGTATTTCCATCTTTCCACCACTCTCCTGAACAGAAAAGACGTCTTGGATTTTCTAAGCGGAACAGCATTCCACCTACTTTCATTCTCTTCCATTCTTCTTTCAGCGTAGTCAAAAGCCCATACAGTCTCACCATCATATCAGGCTGCACTACAGCATCATCATCCATAAGCAGAACATGCGTATATCCGTCTTGTTCTTTTCTGTTTAAGATTTCTATCATTCCTCTTGTGAATCCACCAGAACCACCAGCATTCATATTAGGAATAATATCCAATTTATCGTTTAAACAGCCAGCAACTTTCTGTATTTCTCTATTTGCATCTAAGGTTTTTCCATTATCAATCAAAAAAATATGACTGTGATGAGATATTTCTAACTCCTGGTGAAAAAAGATATTCTGCTGTAACCTTTGTAGATTACATAACACATCTTTTTCTCTTTTATAAGTACAAATATCAATTCCAATATTTACTTCCCTGAATAAAGGTTCTTCTATCTCTCCCCAGAACATACCTTCTATCAGACAGCCACGCTGCTTTTCAAAAACTAATGCAAAGGCAAAAACTCCTTCATCATATTTATCATATGGAAAAGGGATTATATATTCTCTTTCATTTTCCTCATCCAATTCAATCTGCTGAATTTCTTCATGATCATGAAGCAAAATAAATTTGTCAAATCCCTTTAAACGTATTTTTAAAACCAACTTTTGAATATTGGTATATTTTTTTCGTTTTTCTATATAAATAAGATTAAAATATCCATCAAATATGATTCTTTGCTTTTCTTCATGATAATACAGTTCCTTAATATCACATATACCTTCTTGCGGGAGTAATACACTCTGTAACTGAACATCCATTACTTCTTCTTTTCCTCCTTATATCCCAGTCTCTGTACCACCATTTTACCTATTTGAGTTATTATCGCTTCTTTCATTATAAGAAGCATCCCCCCATAAATCCCACAAAACACTCCAAAACACACCACCAACATCAGAAACACACCAGCATTCAGCCGATCTCTGACAACCATCATCACCCCACCGGCCACAACCACTGCCACTAGGATCTTTCCTATTTCTATTTTCCTGATGATCTCCCAGGCCATGTCTTTAAGTGCCACTGCCTGTACCGCCAGAACGACTGCCTCTGCCACCAGTGTTCCAAAGGCTGCTCCAGCTGCCCCGAATCTGGGGATGAATATGGCATTCAGGATAATATCTGCCACGGCACCGGCAATCTCAGAATAAAGAACGATAGTTTCCTTTCCCAACGGAACCAGCATCTGTACCCCAAACACATTACTTGCGCCAATCAGTATCAATGTCGGCATAATAATGCACATTGGGACAACGGATGGCAGATATGCATTTCCTGATAACAGAAGGATACACTGTTTTGCCATAATAGTAAAGCCAACTGTAAGTGGAATTGCCAGAACTGCTACAAATTCCAGAGCTTTTGCAGACACTGTCCTGAATTCCTTTTCCATTTTCATTTCCACGTAGTAGGAAGTTCTGGGAAGCAGGACGGCTCCCAAGGAAGTAACGATATTTACAAGGATCACCTTGATCTTGATCGCTACATCATAGTATCCCACTTCTGTATTATCCTTCATAAATCCTAACATGGTAATATCCAGATTAGAGTAAATGGTAATTGCCACAGACATGGCAAAGAAGATGAATATCGGCTTTAGATGGCGCTTCAGCTGATAGTCTTTAAATCGTTTAAATGTAATGTGCCTGCGCAGATTTAAAAAATTGAATACACCATAACCTGTATTGGCAAGAACCGTGATCCCTGCATATTTCACATAGTTTTCTTTTGTATGCACCATCAGGAACATGCAGACAACAGCCAGCACCTTAAAAACTAACGATCTCACCGTAATATAGGTATAGCATTCTAACGCCTTGTAGACCCATTCCATGGCGATCAGATTTAAAAACATGGATAAACTGCAGACAATCAGCAACAGCCGTTCTTCCTGAAATCGTGGAACATATAGAAGCGCGGCTGCCAATCCCACATAAGCGATAGCTGTCATGATCCCGTTGATGATCCAGATCTCCTGAGCTGTTTTTGACATCTGTTCTTTATCATCCCGCACTTGTGCACAAGCCCTGATACCATATGTGGGAATCCCCAGCATGGCAAACATAGAAAAGTAATTGATCACGGAATTGGCAAAGGCAATCTTCCCATTTCCTTCCGGCAGAAGAACACGGGTAATATAGGGAAATGTGATCAGCGGAAAGAGAAAGGCCGATGTGGTCAGGAGCATGTTCATAACCAGATTGAATTTAATGGATTTTTCCTTTTTTTTCATAGATTATGCTCCTGGTTTCCAGCCTGGTCTGTATACTGGATGAAGACCGAACTTCTTCTGTCTGGCATTTTTAAATGCCTCTTCAAGGATAGTAAGTCTCAGATTTTTCTTTCCTGTCAGGTGGTTGAAAAGGATCTTGATCTGTATTTTCAGGCAAAAATAGTCATAGCAGATGCCAGGAAAATGTTTGCTGTAGGTGTCGATCATATTTCGGTAAGAGTAATACAGTTTCCAATTAATACTGTCATCTTCTTTTCCCACCTCATGGTAAGCCACAATTGCCGGAACTCCCAGGATCTTTCCTGCTTTTTTCATACGCATTCCATGCTCCAGATCATCCCAATAGATGAAGTAGTCTTTATTGGGTAATCCCACTTCCTGCAGCTTTTTCTTATTCATAATGGTGCCTACATAGGTAAAACTGCCCATTTCAAACTCTTTCTTGTTATACATCTCTGCTGGAACAAAGGCTTCGCAGATATGGATTCCCTTTTGGTAATAATATTTTCCATGATTGGTATCCATTTCTCCATTCTTAATTACTTTTCCGCAGATAGCGGAAATCTCTCCCAGGTCTGTCCTTCCATCCAGATAATTCGATGCCTGCTTTAATGCATCCTCTTTCAGATAAGCATCATCATCAGATACCCAGATCCAGTCTGCTTCCTGTTCCATGGCCTTTTTGATCCCAGCATAGAATCCGCCGCTTCCGCCAGTATTGCTTTTCATGGTAAGGATGATTTTTTCAAAGCCCGCATCTTTTTCCTGCCACTGCTGCAGATACTGCGCAGTAGTATCTGTACTGGCATTGTTTACCACGATCACATAGACAGGAAGATACTGCTGATCTTCAAAACTCTTTAACGCCTTTTTCAGCTTGTCCAGACGATTATATGTAACAACCACTGCGCCTATCTTCATTTTTCTGATTCTCCTTCTTGTACTTTTACTACATTTCCCTCTGAGTGCTATTAGAATCAACGGTTTCTCCGATGCTTTTCCGATGCTTCTCCGATATTTTTATTTTCTAAGGTCATCGGTAAAGAGTTTTTGCAGGCTTACGCCTCTTCTATTATTAAAGATTATGTTCCTTCAAATATGCAAAATATCGTCCAGGGTCAATGACCTTTCCTCTTTTATTCGCCAGACCATCTTTTACAGCTTTAATAATAAGCTGGGAACGCAATCTGTGATAGCCCTTTAATTTGCTCTTTACAATGATAGCCATCAGTCTCGCAGTCAGAAGTCCGTATCCCAGCCACCGCACAGCCCTATTTTCCTGAAACTCACGGATCATAAAATACTGGTTCCGGTTGCAGTAATATTCTTTCCACCATCCGGCTGGTGTCATATTTGCGTCTAATACCGGGGCGTCCTGGTGATCGATCACCGCATCCCTGATCAGATACAGGTTATGCTTTTTAGAAACCCTTCTGGTATATTCTGTATCATCACCATAAATGAAAAGACTGCCGTCAGCGATTCCCAGTTCTTCCACAATTTTTCCTGGAAAAAGCGGACCTACAAAGGCATTGGCTTCTTCTTTTGTCACAGCCTGCAGCTGGCCTTCATCCCGGATGACCGGACTGTTTTTCATCATAAAACGGGAAAGTTTTTTGTGATGGAACAACTGATAGTGCTTCAGATCGATTCCATAGATAAGAGGACAAAGTCCTCCCACATCTGGCAGTTCTTTTCCCTTATTTAATAATATTTCCAGGCAGTCTTTTCTTGGATATGCATCATCATCCATCAGCCAATACCAGTCCGGAGACAGCGTTTTCGCCTCTCTCATGCCTGCTTCAAAACCGCCTGCGCCGCCTTTGTTTTCATCTAGGAACAGCAGCTTTATTTTCTCACTTTTTTCTGCGATCTTTCGTATTTTTTCCTGTTCTTCTACATTGCTGTGATTATCAGCGATAATGATATAGTCCACTGGGCGGGTCTGATTTAACAGTGCGTCAATACATTTTTCCAGTGTTCTGGTTCGGTTGTACGTGACAGTTATGGCTACGACTGTTTCTTTTCTCACATTTTCCCGGCTTACCGTTTTCCCGTCTTCAGTCTTCCCATTTACACTTTTCCCATTTCCGGACGCATCTACCCCATACTGTAACTTATTTTTCTTCATATACTTCTGCTAATATCCTTTCACTGGTCTTCCAGCTGAAATGTTCCCTGATATAATTTCTGGTCTTAGCTGCACAAAGTGCTCTCTTTTCTGGATGAAGCAGCTGATCCAATATCTGCGCTTCATATTCCTCATCAGTTTCTGCCGGTATAAGGACCTGATAAGCTTCATCAATTCCTTCTGCGCCTACTTTTCCAGTGATCACCGGCGTACCCATTGCAAGGCTTCTTAAAACCTTTAATTTGATCCCGGCTCCCAACGTCAATGGAAATACTGCCAGTGCCGCTGTTTTAAGATAAATGTCCACATCTTCTACAAAGCCGGTTACATGAACCCATTCGTTTTCCCTCTGTTTTAATTTCTCCGGCGGCCGGTTTCCTACAATATATACCTGAAGATCCGGGATCTGCTCCTTTACCTTTTCTGCAATGTTGATCAGGCGCATAGCCGCCAGGTAATTTTCATCTCTTCCCATCTGACCTAAAAAACAGATAGTATATGGCTCTCTTTTACCTTCACTCTGTTCTTCTGCCCCTTCACTTTCCAACACACTGTCTTCTATCCCATAATATGGATTAAGCACTTTGCAATCCGAAACTCCATATCTGTCCTGGATCAGTTTTTTGTCCTTCTGATTCAATGGAAATACCTGATCTGCTCTCCGGCAATATTTTCCTTCTTTTTTCAGCACCCGATCCAGCTGAAATTTCAGATATGTGCGTTTTAATCCGTGGCTGTCAGCCACCTTTCGCTCATAAGACTGGGCTGTCATATCGTGTTCTACTATATTGAACTTAATATGTGGAAACAGCCTGCGTATCCAGAGATATTGCCCCATGGAAGCATATTCTGCATGGATCGCATCGATCTTATATTTTTTCACCATGTTGATCAATTCCCATGCAAAACGGAAAGAACTTCTGGCAGCGAAGTAATTCGGCATCCATGGCTCTGCTATCACATGAGCCATACGGGTTATTTTACTGATTTTTATACTGTGATAATGTTCATCTTTCTCGTATTCTTTTTTTAAACCTGCATCAAACTCTGATGCTTCAAATGTGAGCACATACACCTGATGCCATTTTTTCAGTGTTTCTACCTCTTTTCCCATGCAAACGCCACCTGCATGATTTGCCTTTGTAGAGGGAAAATAGGGGGATATGTGAAGGATATTCATAACTGTTTCTCCCGTCATTCTCATATATTTTCAGCAAAATGTCTTTCCTGCCTTACAGCAATGGAAATACACGTTCTCTTATAACGGTTTCTGCTGCTTCCGGCGTGAACCGCTCTATATACAGTTCCTGCATCCTGCGCCTTATTTCAGGGATTTTACCGTCTTCCAATAAAGTAAACAGCTTATCTACGCTGCCATTCACTGCGCTTCTTTGATAATTAACACCAATCTGCTCTTTTTCTACCAGTTCCCAGGTATCCCCTGGTATGTTATTAATAAGAGGCAGTCCATAGCAAAAATAGTCGATGGATTTCATCGTCAGCCCCACGCATATGCCCGGCTTCATCATATTGATGCCAAACATACATCTGGAAAATATTTCTTCTTTCACTGTTTCATCATATACAGCACCATAGAATTTTGCGTCAATTTCTTCGCTTTTCAGTGCTTCCTCAAAAACCGTCCTGTTTTCCCCATCGCCGATCACATGCAGGAATACCTCTTTTCTGGCTTGCACATGTTCCAGGAAATTCACGATTCCTTCTATATCTATGATGTTATTAATAGAACCAAGGTACGCAAAATGAAGCTTTCCATTAACATCAGCGATCTGACCATCATTTTCCTGGTTTTCAGAGGATTCCCCTTGGAATTCTGCAAAATCCCCTTCAAATTCCCTCCGGTTTTTCTCCCAGTTTTCTGGAATCTCCTTCGGCCAGTAAACAGTGGCCATTTTTTCTTTCTCTGTCTTTAAAAACTGCTGAAAATAGCTGCATTCTGTGATAACCAGGTCCGCTGCCCCTAAATGATCATCCCGCAGCCGTTTCCAGCATTGGAAAGGCCACAGTTTCTGGAGTTTTCCTATGCCAAGGGCTTCCGGCCACAGATCCAGGATATCAAATACAAGAACAGGGGCTGTGTTTGCATCATCTGCCCGTTTTCTCCGCGCCTTTTTCATATTCCTAATCAAATTTTCCCCTGCTTTCGCCAGAGAATTGGCCGGTAAAATGATATAAACCAGGTCTGCCTGTTCTTCCTTAAGAAGCTTCTCCGTCTTTCGGGCAAAATCATACTGGGAATACAGACGCCTTACAGAAAGGTTTTTTCTGTAAGGCACCGTGTCAATATAAATATGATCAGGTGCGCTGCGCACCTTTTTTACTTTTTCTCTGTGGATAAAGTCCGTTTCCACCCATAACACCTGGGCGCCCTGACTTTTAAACAACTCTCCCACCCATTCTGCCCTTGGCTCATAGCTGGAAGAATTGGTAATGACTATCACTTTTTTGTTCTGTAGTTTCATACAGCCCATTCCTTTGTTTTTTACCTAACACCTGCGTATCTTTTCCCTATTATGTGCGTTCGGAATCTTTTTGTGCTTGATTCTAAAGAAGATTTTTGTCTGAATCTTTCCTTTGCACTTCTATACATCGTCTTCTATACGTCGTCTTCTTCCTCTGCCTGGATCTGCTCCTTGATCCGGCGCTGCTCTTCCTCTGCTGTCTGCTGTTCCATAGCTGCAGACACTTCATCAGAAAAACCTTCCGTACTTTCTTTCTCAAAAAGGATCTTAACTGTCTTAAACAAAATCTCAATATCCAAAAGGACTGAATAATTTTGGATATACATCAGATCCATTTTTAATTTATCATAAGCCGTTGTATTGTATTTTCCATATACCTGGGCGTATCCGGTCAGACCGCCTTTTACTTTCATGCGATAGCTGAACTCCGGAATGCTTTCAGAATACAGATGTACATGTTCAATACGCTCCGGTCTCGGTCCTACCAGGCTCATTTCCCCTTTCAGGATATTCAACAGCTGTGGAAGTTCGTCAATACGAAGCTTTCTTATTATATTGCCAACTGGCGTGATCCGTGGATCTCTCTCTGTTGCCGGAACAGAAGTGCCATTTTTCTCTGCATCCACGATCATGCTGCGGAATTTACAGATAGAAAATACTTTTCCGTCTTTTGTACACCGTTCCTGATAAAAGAACACCGGTCCACCGTCATACAATTTGATTGCCAGCGCCGTTACCAAAAAGATTGGTGAAGTGATCACTAACATGACAATTGAAACAAAAATGTCCATGGTACGCTTGATAAAGGCCTGTTCAATGGAAAGTCCGTCATTTCTTGACAGTAATAATGGTGTATCAAAATAGTGCATGCTCTCCGCGCTTCTGATAATAATATCAGAAATCTTCGGCGTGCTGTATACACGGATGGATCTTCCATAACAGAACTTCAGCAGCTCATTTCGCATTTTCGATGGAAGATCGCAGATCACAACTCCTTCATACTGAAGCAGCTTTTGCTTTAACTCTTCTGTTACACCTTGGATTTTTAAGACTTCACCTATTTCAAAGCAGTCTTCTCTGCTGTTGATCTTATTCATAAGAGCCGCCACCGGACGTTCTCCATAAACCATGATCACTTTTCTAGGCGGATATAATTTCCGGTAAAGTCCATTTGCCAGATATCCCCAGATACAGATGATCACAAACTGCCCTACTGTCATAAGGATCAATGGCACAACCGTCTTAAAATGCTTTACCAGAAGCACAATGGGGATATAAGAAACTGCATTGGCACAAATAGTGGCCAATGTATGGGTATAGATCAGTTCTCCATTTCTAAAATACCCCAGTCGCAGACTGCCATAAATGGAGCTGGACACATACAGCATCACCGCATACACAGCTGCCAGGAAATAATGTCCCATCCTCTGGTATGGCATCTCCATATGTGCGTTGTAGCATCGGATCCACACCTGCATAAAGACCCAGGACTGAACACCGATCAGAAGCACCCCAGCCATAAAACGGATCAGACGCTTATATTTTTCATAACTATTCACTTGTAATTATTACCTTTCTATGGATCTGATGTACGCTTGTATCCCGTACTTCCCAGCCAGACTAAAAGCTGACTTCTTAAGTCTTTTTCCGACTCTTCAATGCTCTCTTTTCTGACCTTTGTACAGTATAGCATTGAATCACACCAAACGCAAGAAATCCCTGTTTTATCCAGTGTTTGACAATTATTTTCACCAGATAAAACAGGGATCTTCCTCAGGCTCCTGCCTGCGTTATTTATTTTTCATCCCGGCATGCTGCCAGTCCCATAGCCATCAATGCAAACATAACCGGTGCTACGATCGGCACACTGATATTTACTACTGCCTGAGCTGCATAGCAGATCACCGCCATGGCAATAGAAAGGATCACCGGATTTTCTTTTCCCTTACGGATGATCCGGACAACGGAAGCAACCAGAATGCTGATGTATGCCATAGTGCCTACAATGCCAATGGTTATCAGATACTGAAGATATTCATTGTGAACGCTGTCGTATTTCTCATTAAACCGGCCCACCATTTCATCAAAATATCCCTTAACTGTCAGGATTCCAAAGGTATCTGGACCGTAACCGAACAATTTATGCATAATTGGGAATTTCTGGTAAATGCGGACAGCCAGATGCCAGATATAACCTCTGTGGGTTCCCCAGTTATCATCAAACCGAAGATACTTGCTCAGAGAACTATATTTTTCCGCATTTCCTCCAATATTTACATCATATAATACCTTTCCAACGCCAAAGAGCACAACGATCACCACTGCCAGCCAGATCCATCTTCCAAGATTGCTTTCTTTTGCATTTTTCAGAACACTTTTCTCTGCTGCAAATATTCCAATTCCCAGGATCCAAAGAAGAACCGTAACCACCGGAAGATATTTAAAATCAGTGATCACATTGAAAAGTCCATTGATCGCCAGCACCTGATCCGGGAGCTTATCCACAATTGTTCCGATTACAATGAACTCTGTACACACAATTGCCAGGATAACCACATAGTTGCGCACACCTTTCACACTGCCGAAAAGGATGAATGGCAATAAGCCAAGTAATGCCAGCAATGTAAGATATGCATTATCGCTGATTCCTACGATTAAGGCAAATAATGAAATCGCTACGCATATTGTATACCAGATCTTTCTCTTTGCTTCTGTTTCAATGGTAAATAAAACGGTACTGACACCTACTACTAATGCTACGTAAGAAGTATAGGTATTAACATTTCCAATGGTAGATGTAAAATCTACATAATCCAGATAATTCAGGTCTTTCTTAAATCCGATAGGATCGATTTGAAAATAATGTAATATACCGATCATACATACGACCATACCTGTTGCAAGGAAAACATCCAGATACCACTTTTTAAATTTCAGTTTCTTTGTTATGATAAAAAAACTGATGGTATAAAGCATGATCATAAACAGACCAACAAAGCGGCCCTCATTGCCCCAGAAGGATTCATATACATATTCTGACTGTAATGTAGAAATTGCTGATGCCAGAAAAAAGGCTAACATGGCCCATTCTGCTGCTGTAAAAGATTTAAGCGAAAATTTACTCTTAAATTCTTTCAGGATCGCCCCATTGCACCATTTTCTGTCCTTATTCCAGAATACAAGGGCTGCGATCACATAAAGAACGGCAACTGTAATCACCACGCCGCAGTAATACCAGTATTTTACCTGAAGGATGTTAAAATAAAAATCCTGAAAAACCAATGGTAATCCCACCATGACCAATATCACCAGTACTGCCGCCAGTCTGGCACTCGTCTTATCCCAGAAAGAACGCACTTCTCCCTGCAATGTTTCTGTCATTGTTTTTTGTTCTTTTGCCATATGTCTGATCTCTTTCTTTTATCTGTATTTGTTTGCGCCATTGCTGTTCTGCCTGCAGTATGACCAGCAATCTTGTGTCTTGTATGCCTACAGGCATATTTTGCAGGTATCTTTTATTCCTGCAACTGTATTTAACAGTATAGCATTTTGGCCTTTTCTGCGCAACTTTATAACTATTTTTTTACTTTTTTATTCATCCCCTCCCACGTCATTTTCTCTACCTCACGATACTTTTCCTTATCGGAAGTATAATCTACTCGTAATGCAATAAGGAATTTCAAAAAGTATTTCAAAAATCAAAGGAGAGTGCATTCATTATGAAGAAGCAGACAAAATTAGTTGCTGTATTATCAA
>ENA-OQKP01000466-OQKP01000466.1-human-gut-metagenome-genome-assembly--contig:-NODE-466-length-32677-cov-6.009124_pt1 | contig 32677 bp, 42 predicted proteins | sample MGYA00242780_ERZ504802 | MGnify/ENA primary metagenome ERZ504802 (study PRJEB26092, sample SAMD00036406) | human gut metagenome | host: Homo sapiens | study: EMG produced TPA metagenomics assembly of... | reverse complement strand
TGAAGCTGGTATTGAAGATATTGGCACTGCCGGTGCTGTTCGTTGTAAAAGTGATTTGCATTCTTGGAAATCTGCTTACAAATGTTGTGTCCTATGTAATTGGTTTATTGCTCTTGGTCATTGGCGGCTCTGCGATTTACTGCATTGTAAAGGCTTTGTGGCAGTCCTCGCTTATCCTTGTGGTTCTTGGAATTGCGACAATAGCAGCGGTGTTCCTGCTCGTCTGGGCTGTTATGATAGCTGAGAATATAGGAGAAAGTCTGAGAGCATTTATCAGGTCATAAGATAATATCAGAGAAAAGTCACCGACCGGTGGCTTTTTCTTTTTTGGAAGGAAGTGATGGAAATGGCAGCAACAAGACTGATTGCGCTCCATGTGAATAAGGGAAAGACGGTCGCTCAATGTTTGGCAGACAGAACCGACTACTCACAAAACGCTGCAAAAACCAATGATAGCGAATTTATCAGTTCTTATGAGTGTGATCCAAAGACAGTAGACGAGAAATTTCTGCTTTCTAAACGGCAGTACCAACACATTACCGGCAGGCAGCAGAAGAACAATATCATCGCATATCAGATACGCCAGTCTTTTAAGCCAGGAGAAATCACTCCGGATGAAGCGAACCAGGTCGGCTATGAAACAGCGATGCGATGGACAAAAGGCAAATACGCTTTCATCGTTGCGACCCACATCGACAAATCTCACATTCACAACCATATCATTTATAATTCGACCTCGCTGGATGCCACACGGAAATTCAAGAATTTCTTCCTTTCTGGTCTGGCCGTTCAAAGACTCAGCGATATGGTTTTCCTGGAACACGGTCTGTCCATTATTACACCGAAGCCATATCGAGAACGCCAGAAAAGAACCGTTTATCCCAAGAAGCGTACCCACGTGACGAATTATGTGATGCGATTGATGCGGTGCTGAAGCAGAAACCAAAGAGCTTCGATGGCTTCACTCAGGCTCTGGCTGACATGGGATTTGAGTTCAAGGATGGAAAGCAGCCTGCGTTCAAAGGCAAGAATCAGAAGCGTTTCATTCGGCTGGGTTTTCTGGGCGAAGGATATAGCAAAGAGGAAATTCAAGCTGTTATCTCTGGTAAGAACCTGCATAAATCAAAAGGCAACTCTGCTGAGGCTCCTGCTCCGAAGCAGTTCCAGATGCTGATTGATGTTCAGGCAAAGATGGAAGAAGGAAAAACCATCGGTTATGAAAAGTGGGCGAAGAAGTTCAACCGCAAAGAAGCTGCCCGTACAGTCATTCTTTTGAAAGAAAAAGGCTTGGGCAACTACGACGATCTGACTGCTCATATTGAAAATCTGTCTGCCCGGTTCGATGCACTTTCTGATTCTATCAAGGCCGCAGAGAAGCGAATGGTTGAGGTTCAGGCATTGCAGCAGCACATCAAAAATTATCGCAACACAAGACAAATCTATATCGAGTACCGCAAGTCTGGATATAGCAAAAAGTTCTTTGAGGAACACCGTCAGGAAATCACACTTCATAAAGCGGCGAAGCAAGCCTTTGACGAATTGCAGATTATAAAGCTCCCATCCAGTCAATCTCTGTATGAGGAATTTCATCAGCTGGCAGTCCAGAAAAAGCAGGACTACGCTGAGTACCGTCAGATCAGAAAAGAGAAAGAAGAATTGCTGATTGCCAAGCAAACGGTTGAAATGATTTTGAATATCGACAGGCAGAAAGAGCAGGAAAAAGAACAGGAGAAAGAGGAAAAGAAGAACTTCCGTTAAAGCAAAAAGCCACGGTCTGCACTCCCCCTAAAGGGTGCGGATCGTGGCTGCTTTTTTATTTTTCGACTTCGGTGATTTCAACCATGAGCAAATTTTTATTCTACTGTTCTTTAGGAAACGATTGAAAATCGTGTAGCCATCATCGGCAGATGATGTTCAAAGGGGATGGGGGATGCTTCCCCAACAAGCAAATTTGCGAAAATTGTACTGAAGGGAAAATCGAGAAAATGAGTGAACCTGTACAGGTTTACACTGCTTGCCAATTTGTGACTTTATTATTCGAATTACTTGATTTTAGAATCTGCGTTTTTAGCAATCAATAATATAATTGTCGTTCCTCTTGACAAGTAACCATTCGGTAACTATAATAGATACTGTTACCGAGCGGTCACATCTGAGTAGACCGCTGGAATAGTACGCCAGACGCTAAGACGCAGTGCAATCCGAGTTGATCGGTTTGTATTACGTCTTTTGCTTTTGAAGGACAAACGCGACAGAAACTATGTCAGCAACGTTTGAAAGGAGTTGTCAATGAAGGATAGAATCATATATGTCCATGGAAAAGGCGGTTCGGTGGAGGAAGCCGAACACTATAGAGGTTTGTTTCCCGAAGCAGAAGTCGTCGGTTTTGATTACCACGCACAGACCCCGTGGGAGGCCAGAGAGGAATTTCCACAGTTTTTCGCTGAGCAGCGGAAGCACTGCGACCACCTCATGCTCATTGCGAACAGCATTGGTGCGTTCTTTTCTATGTCCTCGCTGAACGATACGCTGATCGACCAAGCACACTTCATCTCCCCCGTGGTGGATATGGAGAAGCTGATCGGCAACATGATAATCTGGGCAAACGTAACCGAGCAGGAGCTTGCAGAGAAATCGGAAATTCCCACCCGGTTCGGTGAAACTCTGTCATGGCTGTATCTGTGCTATGTACGGGAGCATCCCATCGTGTGGCAGGTTCCCACCCGTATTTTGTATGGCGAGCATGACAATCTGACTGATCTGGAAACCATATCAGTTTTCGCAAAGCGAGTTGGTGCAGAACTCACCATTATGCAGGGCGGTGAGCATTGGTTCCATACTGAGCAGCAGATGCGGTTTTTGGACGATTGGATTTTGAGAAATTTTCAAAAAGCGTAAAAATAAGTGAAGTATGCTTTTGATTCCAAAAGTAAAATAATAAAAATGGAGGAATTGATTATGTTGTGTCCCAAGTGTGGAAAAGAAATGAAAAAGGGCTATCTGTTTGCCAGCAAGGACGGCGCATTCAGCTTTGCCGAGAAAGTACCCGGTGCATTTGAAAATGCGCGCAACGCAGAGGGGGTTGTGCAGATCACGGAGTTGAAAGCAGGCCACCGGACAAGCGCAGCGGCAAACTGCTGCGAAGATTGCAGAATGGTGGTCTTGAATTATTGACCGAAAATAAAGGGAGAACAACAGTTATGCGCGAACTGCGTCCCGGTGCGATTTATACACATTTCAAAGGTAACAAGTACAAAGCCCTTTTTACGGCGATTCATTCGGAAACGCAGGAGCCGATGGTTGTCTATCAGGCTCTTTACGGGGACTTCGGCTATTATGTCCGTCCGCTCTCCATGTTTCTATCCGAGGTGGATCATGAAAAATATCTGCAAATCACGCAAAAGTACCGCTTCCAGTTGGAGGACGAATAAACTGTGAGGAAACAACAGTTGTAAGGAGCATTTCAAAATGGGCAGAAAGAAAATATGGATACCGATTGTAATAGCGGCGGTATTGATTTTTGGCTTCATGCTTTACAGCCAAATGCGCTCTAAGAAATATGTGCCTGCTGATGATGAAATAGTTCTGCACATACAGTTCGACACAAAAGATGATATCGGCTTGTTGGTTTATGATTATCGTGTGGACGATCACGAATACAGCGGAGGTATATCCAATGCAGACAAATATATTCGGATGGAATCATCTCCCTACAAATGCCCGTTTCACCGGCTTCTGCATTGGAATGTTGGGTGATCAGATTTTTCTGCTCTCCGTCCTTTGCATGAAGGATAGCTGGCGAGCAGGCATACCCGACAAGGATAAAACGGAGCTGGTCACAAGCGGTATTTACCGATTCAGCCGCAATCCGGCATTTCTCGGTTTTGATATGATGTATTTCGGCGTTTTGCTGATGTACTGCAATCTGCTGACAGGGTTCTTTACGGCATTTGCCGTGGTGACGCTGCATTTGCAGATCTTGCAGGAGGAAAAGTACCTTGCCGGTGTATTCGGTAAGGAATATCGGGAATACCGGAAGCGGGTGTTTCGGTATCTCGGAAGAAAGTGTTCATGATTGATGGAGGGCAAGAATCATGCGTATAGAGCATATTGCAATGTATGTGAATGACTTAGAGAAAGCAAAGGATTTCTTCGTTCATTATTTCAATGCGGCGGCGAATGAGGGCTACCATAACAAGGTAACTGATTTTCGTTCTTACTTCCTGTCATTTGATGATGGTGCAAGGCTGGAGATCATGACCAAGCCGCAGATGACAGCGGGCGAAAAAGCATTAGACCGTACAGGGTATATTCATATTGCATTTAGCCTTGGGAGCAAACAGGCTGTTGATGAATTGACGCAGAGACTACGTGATGACGGATACCCTGTTGCCAGCGAGCCAAGAATGACCGGTGACGGTTACTATGAAAGCTGTATAATTGGAATTGAGGGTAATCAGATCGAGCTTACCGAATAAGCAGATTCTAACTTATGAGAGGTGGTGATTTTCATGCCGCAAATGAACAAAGGCGGAAAATACATTTTCGGGATGTCTCTCATCCGTGAGGATGGGAGTGTGAAGTTCCCCACGCAGGCCGTGACGGAGTACCGCATTGCCGAGGAAGGAAAGGTGTATCTGTTCACCGGCAGCAAAAGCACAGGCGGCTTTTGTGTAACACGGCGGGGACTCCTTCTTCCCTCCAAGCTGGGAAAGATCTTGGAGGAAACACCGGCACTTAGGGACTATACTGCAAAACAGGGGGATTTTATTCCCTATAAAGGTCGGTCATACTGTTGGACAGAGATCACCCAAAGTGGGCAGATTACTTTAACGGAAGGGATGATGGCCTTTCTGAACATAACGCCCGGTATGAAGCTCCTGTCAATCCGCAGCAGCGATATTGCCTTTACCATGGGCGCAAAAGGGCCATTACTGGAAAAGGCAGCGCATTTCGGCGGTGAGATTCCGTTGTTTTCATGACTGTCCAGTGGGTATGCAAATGTCACTTCCTATCTCAGCAAGAAATATCGAGAAATCCTTTTTGAGAAACAGTAAAATAGCTTTGCAATGAGGAGGTGAACAGCATGAAAGAACAGATTTTGGCGGTACAGAGAATGCAGGATTACAGTTGGGATGACAGCAATCCCCGTATTCAGTTGGAACCTCGTGGCAATCCGTGGGTACATCGAGCTCAAAGCGGTCAAACAGAAATAAGGATGTCAAGGGCGGTGCCGAAGATGTACCGCCCTTGACACTTTTTATATATGGTTTTTCTTAAAAAGTATTGACAAGTAACCACTCGGTAACTATATTATAGTTACCGAGTGGTTACTGTTATAAAGGAGGATGATTATGGCTGGAGATACGAAAGAGCGAATCATGGAAACGGCCTTGGAGCTGTTTGCGGAAAAGGGCTACCTTGGAACATCCATGAACGATATTGCAAAGCAGCTTGGTTTTACAAAGGCTGCTCTGTATAAGCACTACACCAGCAAACAGGAGATTTTGGATCGAATCGTGGAACGGATGAATGAAATGGACTATGAACGGGCAAAGCAATTTGAAATGCCGGAGGGCAACCTTGCCGAGATCGTGGCAGCTTATCAGAAAACGCCGATTGAAAAGGTTCGTGCGTACAGCAAAGCCCAGTTCCTGCATTGGACGGAGGAAGAATTTTCTTCCCGCTTCCGCAAAATGCTGACGCTGGAGCAGTACCGGGATTCGGAGATGGCACAACTTTATCAGAAATATCTTGCTACCGGCCCTGTGGACTATATGGCAACGATTTTCCGTGGCTTGACGGATTCCGAGGAAAATGCCCGACACCTTGCGCTGGAATTTTACGGGCCAATGTTCCTGCTGTACAGCGTTTCCGACAGCGGAGCCGATCAGGAACAGGTCTTATCTCTGCTGGATGCCCACATTGACCGCTTCATTCATCAGATGGAATCCATACACAGGAAGGAAGCGAGAACATGAGTGATGGTGACAAAGAGGAAAAGCAATGGGTACTGTGTCCCGTGTGCGGAGCAAAAACACGGCTGCAACTGCTTCGGGAAACGGAGCTGAAAGCATTTCCGCTGTTTTGCCCTAAATGTAAATGCGAAAGCATTATTGACGCAAAGAACTTTATCATTGAAACCAAAAAGCCAGACGCTAAGACGCAGTGCTGACCACGATTTTCGTGGCTCGGTGCTGCGTCTTTTTCAGGAAGAAAGGACAGCAAATTATGAAAACGATTGGATTGATTGGCGGTATGAGTTGGGAAAGCACCGTCACCTATTATCAACTGATCAACGAAGCCCTCAAAGCAAAGCTGGGTGGATTGCACTCAGCAAAGATTCTTCTCTACAGCGTAGATTTTGCGCAAATCGAACAGTATCAGGCATCCAGTGAGTGGGATAAAAATGCGGAGGTGCTGACTGATGCGGCAAAGCGACTGGAGTTGGCAGGGGCGGATTTCATCGTGATCTGCACCAACACCATGCACAAGATCGCACCGCAGTTGCAGCAGGCTCTCCATATCCCCATTCTCCACATTGCAGATGCCACGGCTGACGCTCTGCTGGCGCAGGATATTCGTAAGGTTGCCCTGCTGGGGACTAAGTACACCATGACGCAGGACTTTTATAAAGCACGGCTCATAGCACGCGGTATGGAAGTCATTGTCCCCAATAAACAGGAAATCGAAGTTGTAGACCGTGTGATCTATGAAGAATTGTGCCTCGGCGTAATTTCTGAAGCATCCCGTCGAAAGTACAGCGAGATCATCAAGCGGCTGAAAAAGGATGAAGGTGCGGAAGCGGTGATTCTTGGCTGTACGGAGATTGGACTGCTGATAAAGCCGAAGGATTCTGCGCTTCCCGTATTTGACACAACACGCATCCATGCGGAGGCGGCTGCGACTATGGCGCTTGATGTGAAATAAGGATTTAGGAGATCAAACAATATGAACGCAATCATTTATACTACCAACACCGGCAGCACGGAGCATTATGCCAAGCTGCTGGCACACGAAACAGGGCTTCCCGCCTACTCGCTGGCAGAAGCCAAAAAGAAAGTTTATCCCAGAACAGAGGTCACCTACATGGGCTGGATCATGGCAAGTTCCGTCAAAGGTTATGCCGAGGCAGCCAAACGCTACCATGTGTGTGCCGTCTGTGCCGTGGGTATGGGGCAGACGGGAACGCAGACGGATGTGGTGCGAAAAAAGAATCGCATCCCTGTGAATATCCCTATTTTTACATTGCAAGGCAACTTCGATGTTGCAAAGCTCCACGGCCCATACCGTCTAATGATGGAAATCATGGTCAAGACGGCTGGCAAGGGACTTGCCAACAAGCCTGACCGCACACCGGAGGAAGATGATATGCTGGATATGATGCTCCACAGCGGCAACCGTGTAAGCATCGAAAATTTAGGTTCTGTGCTGGATTGGTACAGAACTCGGAACTAACTGAAAGGTGGAACCATTATGAAACTTTATTTTGGAAGCACTGTCACCACTGTTACAACGGTGATGCTCCTTGCTCTGCTGGGCTTTATGGGCTATTCAATTATCAATCGTGCAAATGTCCAGTATTGGGGACGAAGAAGCCTGTTCCTGCTGGTATTCGGCCTTGTGGTTTGCTGCTTTGCGGCAGCACGGGACGGACTGGACAAAACCATTCAGTGTGCCATTGATGGAAGCTGCGCGCCTGGGCTGTTCCCGCTTGTCAGCTTACCTACCGCCATCGGCTGCATCGGTGCACTGATTATTATCGTTGCCGCTATTGCCACGCCCATCGCCAAAACGCAGCGGGCACGGGAGATCTGGTTCTTTCTGATGTCCGGCGGCGCTGTGCTGAAAATCGTGACGATGGAGATTGCACGAATGATTCTCTAAAGGAGGAGAAAGCCTATGCCGCAAATGCAGCTTCTCTCCATCCGCAGCAGCGATATTGCCTTTACCATGGGTGCAGAAACGGTCATCCTCGGCTGCACGGAAATAGGCCTGCTGATAAAGCCGGAGGATTCCGTGCTGCCCGCATTTGATACGACACGCATCCACGCAGAGGACGCCGTAACCTTGGCACTTAATGGAACTCATCAATCAAGAAAAAATACTGAAAGAGAGGTGCAGAATGAAGCCGACCGTCATTGACCCGAAAACAACATCCCGCGCCGAAGCCTATGAGCTTTGGATGAATGCGTCGAATCCGATGGTGACCTTCTTCAAAACGTTGGATGTGACGCCGCTCTACCGGTTCAGCCGCAGGCGTAATCTTAAATTCAATATGCTCCTTTGCTGGTGCATCGGCAAGGCGGCAAGCGGTGTCAAAGAGTTTTATACGCTCCCCGTAGGACGCGAACTACTGCAATATGAAAGCATTGCGGTAAATACCATCGTGAAGAACAAAACCGGAGAAGTCAGCTCATGTGATGTGCCGTTCAACACCAGCCTTGCGCAATTTAATACGGACTACCTGCGCCTAACGCAAGAGGTTGCAGAAAACTGCAAGAATCACGACCTGACGGAGAGTATGGTCATCGGCACATCTGCCATCGTGGATACTGAAATTGATGGTGCTGTTGGCATGAACAGCGGTATTTTCAACAACCCTTTTCTCATTTGGGGTAAATATCATAAAGGGCTTTTTCGGACAACGATGAAGCTGTCGTTCCAATTCCATCACACCCAGATGGACGGCGCACATGCGGGACGATTTCTTGAACGACTTCAATCCAACATAAACGGAATCATGTCAAATGATAAATGAACGGCCGAAACTAAATATGGAACTGGACTCAGCCGTTTTTCGCAATTTCTATTATCTGAAGCAGGAATTGATCGACTTTGGCCGCGAAAACCGACTGCCAACTTTGGGCAGTGAAACCGAACTTGCGGATAGAATCGCACACTTTCTGGACATGGGAAATGTGCTGAAATCTTCTGCAAACAGAAAGGAGAAAAAGAAATGTTCCACTATGTTTGGACGATGGTGCTGATCGTCATATCCAATACGCTGTATCAGATATGTGCGAAATCCGTGCCGGATAAAATGAATCCCTTTGCGTCGCTTACCCTTACATACGCAACAGCGACAGCATTTTCGGCAATTATGTATTTTGTCCTGAACAGGAATGGGAATCTGCTCCATGAGTATATGAAAACAAACTATGTGCCGTTTCTGTTTGGGATTGTCCTTGTTGCATTGGAGGTCGGCTGGGTGTATGCCTATAAAGCCGGATGGCCGGTCAGCACGGCTTCCATTGTGCAGAGCGCATTTTTGGCAGTCGCATTGTTTTTCGTCGGGTGGCTACTTTATCGGGAAGCCCTGACTTGGAACAAGGTTATCGGCACAGTGATCTGTTTGGTCGGCCTTGCGTTTATCAATCACAAGTGAGCAGTGAAAAGAGTGCAGCTATATACGTGAAATCCCAAAGCCTAAATAGAAGGAGTCCATACAAATGCACAGTAATTTAGAACAAGAAACTATGGTAAAGATCCGACACAGTGCAATATGGTCGCTTCTCTATATTTCGCTCTATGGCGTATTGACCATTGCGAGTTGTTTTCTCTTATCGGAACAAACCCTTGCGACAATCGGAATTGTTGGTGGCATATTTGTTCTTATAAATATCTTTCTCCTTCCGTTTAAGCGGGAATTGCTCTTTGTCGGTGGCATTATTTCTGTGCTTGGAGTTATGTACGGCGGTGTGTGGGTCGGAAAACAACTTGATTTAGAGGGTGTGCTGGCTATTGGTGCAGCAGTTACCACAATGGACATTATCAGCTTTACCAAAATCGGAAAAAGAACAGTAAATGCAAAAGCAATGTCCAATGTAAGGCTAACATCCAAGCTGTTCGTCTACGGGAAGGAACAAGGAGATACGCTGATTCCCACCTGTGGCATAGGCGATTATTTGTACTATGCCATCTGGATTGCTGGAATGCACACTGTGTCAGCTTCAATCTATGCCTATGTCGGTGCTTCCTGCTTGATTTTCTTGGGCACGGCGATACAGTATGCACTGATTGTCCAATTAGCAAAAAGGCCAAATTACAAAGGCTTTCCGGGGACGGTGTTTCCCTTTTTGTGCATCCTTGCGGAATATTTGCTGTTAGGGTGTTAATCAAGTAAGAACAGAGACAGGTTGAAATATGAGCGTGAAAATACTGATCATTGATGATGACATTTCCATTGGCAATTTGGAACAGGAGATTTTGGAGCAGACCGGTTATCAGGTACTTCGTGCCTACTCCGGCACAGAGGCAGTATTGCTTTTGAAAAGCTGTCGTCCCGATCTGATTTTACTTGACCTGATGCTGCCGGGGCTTTCCGGCGAAGAAGTGCTGCCGCAGATTCAAAATATCCCGGTGATCGTGGTCAGTGCCAAAACTGCGGTACAGAATAAAGTCGAAATGCTGACAGGCGGCGCGGTGGATTATCTGACGAAGCCCTTCGCAACCGGCGAACTGCTGGCGCGTGTTGCCTTGCGGCTGCGAGAACGGGTGGATTCAGCACTGACCACCGTATATCGAAGCGGTGACCTGACAATGGATGCAATTTCCCATGAAGTCTGCGCTGCCAGTGTGCCGGTTACGCTGACACGGACGTAGTACGCTATCTTGAAGCTCCTGATGCAGAATGACGGACAGGTGATCGCAAAATCTGTCTTGCTGGAGCGCATCAGCGAGGATACGCCTGATTGCACGGAAAGTTCCTTGAAAACACACATCAGCCACTTGAGGGGGAAATTGCGTGCAGCAGCAGGCAAAGACTACATAGAAGCAGTTTGGGGCATCGGATTTCGATTGAAAGCCTGATCTCAACCATTTCTCAACGGTTTCCTTAACCGCTGTCTCAACCTTTTGCTGGTATCATGCAGCCATCAAGCAAAAGGAGGTACTTATCATGGAATATGTGCTTGAAACAAAAGCACTTGGGAAACGCTATCAGAATTTTACCGCGATGAACGGTCTGAATATGCACATTCCCAAGGGCGCAATTTATGGCTTCGTCGGAAGAAACGGCGCAGGAAAAACCACCCTCCTCCGCCTGATCTGTGGCTTACAGGAGCCGACCAGCGGCGAATACACCCTCTACGGTGTGAAAAATACCGATGTACGGCTGAACCGTAGCCGTCGCAGGATGGGCGCAGTGGTGGAAACACCGTCCATCTATCTGGACATGACGGCAGAGCAAAATCTTCGTCAACAGTACAAAACACTTGGTTTGCCCTCTGAAAAGGGAATCCGTGAGTTGCTGCATCTTGTGGGGCTGGACAATACAGGTAAGAAGAAAGCAAAGAATTTCTCACTCGGTATGCGCCAGCGGTTGGGCATTGCCGTGGCAATGGCCGGTGATCCAGACTTTCTTGCTTTATAGGAAAGACCGCTTGCGGCGCTCTCTTGAATTGAAAAGGGCCCGCACAGAGGCGGGCACAACAAGCAGACGAATGTTGGTTTAGAAGATATAAAAACCTTCTTCACCAAAATCGTCATCAAGTTCATCATCATTTAAGAAATAATCCATATCCAGAAGTTCATCCTCGCTCATAAGGCGAATGTCCTTGGAAGTCATACCTTCTGGGGGGTTATCCATATATTTTTTGCGTAATTCCTCGATGTTTTGTTTCATGGTAGTTTATCCTCCTTTCAGAGGATTATATCATAAAATCTGGGGGATTTATGCAGAAGAACGCTTTCCACGAGATTTGGACATTGCTTTCTCGTAAAGTTCTTCGAGAGATACGCGTTTGTGATTGTAATAAAGTTCAAGAAACATCATCTTGTGTTTACAGTCTGGACATTCCAGAAGGTCATAACCGAAAGAGGAAAGAATAGCAGTTCTCCACTGATTGAAGCTGCGATAAATAGGATGTTTACTTTTTGAAATGGCACGATGGAGCTTGGAATCGATCTTCCGATGGCGGGCGTAGAGACCTCCATAACGGATCATTTTGAAATGCTTTTCTGGTATGTGCCGGATCAATCGTTGAATGAATTCCATGGCAGGAACCGTTTCTTCTATGTATTGTTCGTCTTCATGTCGGTTGTAATGGAAAGTAACCATTTCGCCATCGTATTTATCAATTCTGGATGTAGCGATGACAGGACGCCCCAGATATCGACCGATATATTTGACAACTGTTTTGGGGTCACATTTGTTCGGTTTGGCATAAACGTAAAAACCGTGCTTATGCTCCGTATAGCAATCCGCTTTCACTTTTTTGAAAGAAGGACCGATTTTGGACTCCATTTCATTAAGCCGAGCAGTGCGGAAAGCATTACGTAAATAAGTGTAATTAAAGTGTTTGACATGGCGCCAAAAACCATCGTCACTGTATCCGCCTTCAGATAAGAGGCAGTGGATGTGCGGATTCCATTTCAGGTCTCTGCCAAAAGTATATAAAACCATAATGAAACCGGGTGTGAAGTTTTTGGACTTATTTATTTTGTAGAACATACGAGAGATCACGCTGTTTACAGAGTGGAACAGACAATCGAGCAGAGAACGATCCTTGAGAAAGGATTCGCGAAGATTTTCATCGATCGTGAAAACGCAATGGCGATGTGTGACATTTACCAGCTTAAAGGACATACTGGTGGTGCGTTCTATGGCATATTTGTTTCCGCAGGTAGGGCAGAAACGGCTGTGACAGCGGAAAGGAACGAATTTGAGTTTTCCGCAGTGAGGACAGCCATACATTGCGCCGCCGAATGATGAATCGCCACAGTTGATCATCTTGTCAATATTTTCCATCTCAGTAGATCTGGGATGAAGAGTATATTTAATTTCTTCGTAATGGTCTGTAAAAATTTTCTGTAAGATATTCATAAGACTATTATGAGGTATATTTTAGAAAAAAGAGCCCCCTAATCCCCTCAAGATTGAGGGGCAGGGGAGTTGAATAGGCGAAGCCTATTTTTTACCACAAAAGGAGGATTTGAATGTCATATAAATTAGTGATTGCCGAGAAGCCTTCGGTGGCTCAGTCTATAGCGAAGGTAATCGGTGCAGATAAAAGAGAAGATGGATACCTGGAGGGCAATAGTTATATTGTCAGCGGGTGTGTGGGACATCTGGTGGAGCTTGCATCCCCGGAGTATTATGATGAGAAATACGAAAAGTGGAGATATGATGATCTCCCAATCCTTCCATCACAATGGAATTACCAGATTGCAGCTGCGACCAGAAAGCAGTTTGGTATCTTAAAAAAGCTGATGGAGAGGGAAGATGTAACAGGATTAGTAGAGGCAACAGATGCCGGACGTGAAGGAGAACTGATCTTCCGTCTGGTGTACAATGAGGCAAAATGCAAAAAGCCATTCGAGCGCTTATGGATTTCTTCAATGGAAGACCAGGCGATTTCGGATGGCTTTTCTAATCTGCAAAACGGAAAGAAATATGATGATCTTTATCGAGCGGCTTTATGCAGGGAGCGTGCGGATTGGAGCGTTGGAATGAATGCAACCAGATTATTTTCAACTTTGTATGGACAGACATTGAATGTGGGAAGAGTCATGACGCCGACACTTGCCATGATCGTTCAGAGGGAGGCAGAGATCGAAAGCTTCAAGCCAGAGCCAATCTACAGACTTTCCATCAGCTGTGGAGGAATTACCGCGGTATCGGATTGTTTTGAAAAGAAAGAGGATGCAGAAAACATTCTTATAGTGCTGGAAGAACAGAAAACCGCACAGGTTATAAAAATCGATCCGGCAGACAAGCAGGAAAAGGCACCGCAACTCTACAGCCTTACTGCACTGCAGAGAGATGCCAACCGTTTTCTGGGGTTTACGGCACAGCAGACACTTGACTATACGCAAAGTCTTTATGAAAAGAAACTGGTGACCTATCCAAGAACCGACAGCCGTTTTCTTACAGAAGATATGGAGAACATGATTCCTGATCTCGCAAGAAAAATGGCGTCGAAATTCGGATACACCAAGAATATATCGGTTTATCCCAAACAGGTAATCAATAACAGCAAGGTCAGTGATCATCATGCAATTATTCCTACAGTGAATGTAGCAGATACAGAATTTGGGAAACTGCCATCCGGGGAACAGAAAGTATTGAGCCTGATCACAGCCAGACTGTTATCTGCTCTTGGCGAGTCCGCAGTAAGAAGTGAGGTCGATGTAGAATTTACCTGTGCAGACACTGTGTTCAAGGCAAAGACAAAGAACCTTACCAAAAAGGGATGGAGAGAAATTCAGGATTGGATCATGGGAAGCAGCATGGATTCCGAAAATGAGAAGGAAGAAAAAAGTGGGAATGCTAATATGCTGGCGTGTATCGCAATGCTGACAAATGGAAAATCGTATCCGTTACAGAATCCAAAGATGGAGGAAGGAAAGACCTCGCCTAAGAAACATTTTACAGAGGACAGTTTATTATCGGCAATGGAGAGAGCCGGTGCAGATGAGATGCCGGATGAAGCAGAGCGGAAAGGAATCGGAACATCAGCCACAAGAGCGGCAACCATTGAGAAGCTGGTGCGGATTGGCTTTGTGGAAAGAAAAGGAAACAAGAAGACGAAATATCTTTTACCGACCCATAAAGGAGTGGCACTTATCACGGTTATGCCGGAACAGATCCAGTCCCCTTCCATGACAGCTGAATGGGAACAGAAACTTCTGGACGTGGAAAAGGGAACATTTCAGGATACAGAGTTTATGAGAGAGATTGATGGAATGGTCACAGAACTGGTTGGTACATACAAGATTATTGAAGATGCTGAACTGCTCATGCCGCTGTCAAACGAAAAAATAGGAATCTGTCCATCCTGCGGACAGCAAGTGGTGGAGAGGCAGGAAGGATATTCCTGTGAAAACAGGCAGTGCAACTTTGTGCTCTGGAAGCAGAACCGTTTTTTTGAAGCACTTGGTAAGAAGATGACCAAGCAGACTGCTATCAAACTTCTTTCGGATGGAAAGGTAGCATTGAAGGGATGTAAATCAAAAAAGACCGGGAAAAGCTATGATACAACGGTTGTCATGACGGTTGATGAGACACAGAGGGCAGTGTTCACACTGGATTTTGAGAAGAAATGATGGAGAGATCGAAAAGGATAGAATTAAGAGTGACTGCTGAAGAACTCCGGCAGATCCATGAGCGTATGCAGGAGACTGGTATTTCCAGCCTTACTGCATACGTGATCCGAATGGCAATTCATGGATATGTGCTTAAGATGGATCTTTCTGATTTAAAAGAGATGCTTCGGCTTATGCAGATATCGGGAAACAACCTAAATCAGTATGCAAAGAAAGCCAATGAGACAGGAAGTATTTACTATGAGGATATTGAGGAACTAAGAGCAGTTCAGAAAGAAATTTTGCGGGAAATGAGGAAGGTGCTGGAAAAATTGACAGCGATTATGTAAGGCAGGTGAGGAGATGGCGGCAACAAAGCTGATAGCAATGCATCAGAACAAAGGCCGGAGTGTCATACAGTGTCTGAAAGACAGAACGGCTTATGCAATGAACGGAGAGAAAACAGAGGATGGGAAATATATCTCATCTTATCAGTGCAATCCGGAGCTTGTTGATCTGGAATTTGCCCAGGCAAAAAAAGAATATCTGCATAAAACCTGGCGGCAGCCAAAAGGGGATGTCATTGCATATCAGATCCGCCAGTCCTTCAAGCCGGAAGAGATCACACCAGAAGAAGCAAATGCAGTCGGGTATGAAACGGGAATGAGATTCACAAAAGGAAAGCACGCCTTTATTGTTGCAACGCATGTTGACCGGGTTCATATTCATAATCATATCATTTTCAATTCTACCAATCTGGATTGTGACCGGAAGTTCCGTGATTTCTGGTTTTCCGGGATTGCATTGCAGAGACTCAGTGACATTATCTGTCTGGAACATGGACTTTCTGTTATTCAGAAAGCGAAACCAAGCGAGAGACAAAAGCGGACTAAGTACCCGGACCGTGTGAGCATGAGAGATATCATCCGGGAAGATATTCTGAAATGTCTGGCTCAGAAGCCGACAGACTTTGAAGAAATGCTGAAATTTTTACAGGCGGAAGGATACAAGATCAAGTGTGGAAAGCATACTGCAATCTGTGGGAAAGAACAGAAACGCTTCATCCGATTCCGCTCTTTGGGAGAAGATTTCATGGAAGATAATTTGATAAAAGTGATTGCCGGGGAGAAGGAAGCTCCTGAAAGAAACGAAAAATTACCGGCTAAGAAAGAAGAAAAACATGAAAAGCGTAAGTTTGATCTGGTGGTTGATATTCAGGAAAAGATGGCGCAGGGAAAGAACGGAGGATATGTCCGGTGGGCAAAGAAATATAATGTGAAACAGTTTGCGGAATCTATTCTGTTCCTGCAACAGCATGACATTCACGATAAAGAAACACTGGATGCGCTGGTGACTGAAAGCTCTGCGCGGTATCATGATCTCATGAAAAAAACCAAAGATGCTGAGGAAAGGATGGCGGAAAATAAGGCGATCAAGACGCATATCATCAATTATTCCAAGACCAGAGAAACGTATATTGCTTACCGAAAATCAGGGTACAGTAAGAAATTTCTTGAGGAACACCGGGATGAAATCATTCTTCACAGGGCAGCCAAGGAAGCCTTTTCTAAGCTTTCAGAAGGCAAGATCCCTAAGGTGAAGGATCTGAATGATGAATTTGCAAGACTGCTTTCTGAGAAAAAGGCAGCTTACAATGAGTACAAAAAAATAAGAAAAGAGATGCAGGATTATCAGATCGCGAAGCAGAACGTGGAATCCTTCTACACAGCTCAGCAGAGCTGGGATGCAGAGGAAGATCTGAAAAAGAAACGACAGCAGCAGAGATAAGTATCAGGGCAATCATCAAAATGCAAATTGGTGATTGCCCGCTTTTTTTATTTCCGACAGAACCGGAATGAATCAGCACGCACAGAGTGAGGGCGTAGCTTGGCATAGAAGATGACATTTTAAGGGGATTGGGGAGGTGCCTCCAACAAGCAAAATGCGCTCGTGTACGTACGAGGGCACTGCTTGCTAACTTGTGAAGCAATGACCATAGTGAGCAAAATTATGATGACAGCAACTTACTCAGATAAGCAGTCTAGTATAGAAATTATCATAAATAATTAGAAAGGTGACAACTTGAAGTATAAAAACGGGATGGTTTCGTCTTCGATCGACATGCATGGTTAGATTGACTTTAAGCGTACTTTAGTGTATTATTATTTTGTATAATTTTGATTGTTTTTGCACACTAGAGCGGGAGAAAATTGTGGAATATTTATCATTGAGACAGACAGCAGACAAGTGGAATCTTTCAGTTAGAAGAGTTCAGACATTATGCAGTACAGATCGGATTCCAGGTGCAGTGAAAATTGGATCATACTGGGCAATTCCTGCAGAGGCAGAAAAGCCGAAAGATGAGAGAATTAAAAGTGGAAAATATATTAAGATGAAAAAGGAGCACAGTTAATCGCTTAGCTATAAAAGTATTACCTTGATTAAATTATAGATTACGAAATGATGAGTTAGGAGATATGGAATGGAAGCTGCAGTTCAAGTTGGAAAATATACATTAGAATCGTTGACAACGGGCATGTATTCAGATCCCATGATTGTATATAGGGAATATATTCAAAATAGTGTGGATTCTCTTGAAAACGCTGTACAGCAAGGAATTATAGATCATTCTAGTATGAGAATTGACATTATAGTAAGTGAAGAAAATTCACGAATATCTATTCGAGATAACGGAACCGGCATCAGTAGCAGTGAGGCTCGGGCTACTTTGATGAATGTTGGTAACTCAAAGAAACGCAATGCTAATAATCGAGGCTTTAGAGGAATTGGCCGTCTTGGTGGCATGAGCTATTGTGACACCTTGACTTTTTATACTTCATTTGAAGGAGAAAACTGTAAGTCTGTCATTTCTTTTGATTGCAAAAAATTGAAGAAATTACTTGTTCCGGGACAATATGAAGATTTGTCTCTATCAGATGTTTTGGGAGAGATAACAACAATTGAGGTGCTACCTGAGAAAAAAGAGAAGCATTATTTTGTTGTTGAGATGGAAAATGTAAGTGGTTCTACTGATTTGTTAAATATAGATGCAGCCAAAAGTTATATTTCACAAGTAGCCCCTTTACCATACAAAACAAGACAATTCATCTATATTTCTCAACTCAAAGAGTTTTTAAAGGGCAATGGATATGACCTTGAAGAATTTCCTATTTTTGTTGGAGAGGAAGAGACGGACCTAGAGCCGGTGTATAAGCCAAACAAAAGCAGATTTAGATCAGACAGAAATAAAAAGACGGTAGATGAAATTTTTAGTATGGAGTATTTCGATGTTACCGTAGATGGCGAACTTTACGCATTGGGCTGGTACGGTAATTGTGGCTGGTATGGTTTCTTATCGGATCGTGAATTGTCAGGATTTAGGGTTAGAAAAGGAAATATATTAATCGGTGATAGCCGAACTTTGAATGGAATATTTAAGGAATCAAGATTTAATGGTTGGACCCAGGGTGAGATTTTTATTGTAACGGATAAGCTTGTTCCGAATGCAAGACGAGATGATTTTGAACAAAATGAAGCATATTATCAATTTATAGATGCATTAAGTAGTGGTGTCGCTATTAATATTGCGAGAGCCATACGAGAAGCATCGCAAACACGAAATGATCCATCAGCAAAAGTTCTTAAAGAGGTGGACAAAAAAATATCTGAAGCAACTGCGATTATTTCGGAAGGATTCAATTCGTCTGTAGACAAAGAAAAGCTTGTAGAAGAGATGGAGACAACAGTTGAAAAACTAAAAAAGACAAAAGTGAAAGATGAGCTTGCACCTCGCAAGGAAGAACTTCGTCAAAAGTTGGAAGATACAGTAGAACAGGTTGCTTCCAGTAATAATTATAAAATAAACAAAATAAGTTCGGGAATTGATAAAAAAAGCAAGAATGTTTTAAAAACGGTCAGCGATATATTATCAAAGAAACTTTCAAAGTTTTTGGTCGATGAAATTATAGATGAAATTATAGCAGAATTAAATGGAAAGTAGGATAAAGCTATGGAAATATATCCTTCGGAATATCAGCAGTTAGAACTTAACCGATATGAAAAAATATTTGTGCGGCATGCGAGTAATGATGAAAACTATGGACTTGTTCTTTTGAAAATAAATCCAGCTATGCTTAGTGGAGAATACTTGCATGCTGTTATTATGTCACAAGGTGTAGTTCTTTGCAAATTTTTGCCATTAACAGATGCATCAGTTCTTGTAAATTTCATTGGTCCATACATGTACGGTGTGTTTAAAAATACGGTAGAAATAGTAGGTCAAAAGTTAAAGACAAATAAGGCTTTATTGAATGTAAATGGAGAATTGACAGTAAGGTTTGCATATATTTGTGTATTTCCAGAGATAAAAAAAGCTGATGTTCCATCTAAGGATATGTCAGAAGCAGAAAAAGAGTTTTTAGAGGATCATTGTTTATTTGCAGAAGAATTCAAGAACTTAAGAGGAAATTTTGATAACACATTAGGTCGCTTTTTAGATAGACCCAATGTGCTATGTGCAGAAAATTGTATGGAAATCAGTGATATGAATGTTAATTCTATCCTACACAGAATTGCCCCGGAATATACAACGGTAAGGTTTGCAATAGCAACAGATAAGAACAGTACACCAGGAGCGTCACAAGAGTTATTGGTTGTTTCTGAAGATGATATAGCAGTTAGAGCCTTTAGATTGGAACCTGAGCAGATAAATATCGTAAATAAGATGAGTAAAGGTGATCAGTTGATTTTAGCGTGTGCGGGGAGCGGAAAAAGTGTTCTTTTGATATCAAAGTGTTTCAAGGCTGCTAAGATGAATCCCAATAAGAAATTTCTCATTACTTGCTTTAATCGCAATCTTCAATCATTGTATACCTGGTATATAGAAAGAGCCGGTCTACAGGAGAGGAATGTTGAATGTTGCACATTTGATGGTCTATGTAAAAAATTGCTTGAAAAAAATAATCTGTTTTTACCGGGGGGAAATAATGCCATAGAAGATAGACGAAAAGCTGTCATGATGGCATTTTCAAACGGGAAAATAAAAGATAGATATTATGGAATTTTTATAGATGAAGTCCAGATGTTTGAACCATCATGGTACAAGTTTTCATATAACCTTTTAGAAAATAAAGATAATGGAGATCATATTTTTGTGATTTGCGGAGACAAAACTCAAGAGATAAAACAAAGGCAGAAACATGGAAAAGCTCCATGGAATGCAGGAGAAGGGTATCCAGTATATCGAGGAGGAAATAAAAGTATTCGAATTGAAAAAAACTTCAGGAATTGTGTTGAGATCAATGACTATATTAATAGGTATGCTCAGTATGCTCGCACATTGATAAAAATGCACAATCCTGAGGAACAATTTGACCCTGATATGTTCTTGAGGGGACAGGCATTTAGGCATGGGGAAGGAGTTACCATTAAACAATTTAATGGTAATGCGTCTGTTGAGGCTAAAAAAGTAGTAGAATCAGTAAAAACTATTCATGATGATAAGGGTGTTCCTTATGATGAAATTGCGATTGTTATGTATTTCAGGAAATATAGGCCTCTTGATTATTATTTAGAGTCTGAATTATTGAATGCATTTGCCAGAGAACATATTCCATACAATCTTCTTTATAGCAATGACCAAAGCTGGGGCGGAAGGTATGGAGATGGAGGTGTTTCATTTATAACTTTTGATTCAGTTTTGGGATTGGACTTTCAAGCTGTTGTGGTTTGCGGAGTTAAGCCATTAGGAGTGTATGATAAAACAAAGCAATTAAAGAGAGAAGATATATTAGATGAGGAGCAAACAGAGAACCTCAAAAAGAATATTAGTTATCTATATGTTGCGTGTACGCGAGCTAAAGACTATTTGCACATTGTGCTAGGCGAATCAAGTAGTAAGTCTATATACAACAAACTGTTGACTGACTCGGAAGAATAGGAGGTTATGCTATGCATGGAGAATTGATCCAGTTTAATTCTGGGGATCATGTCTTAGGAAATAAAAATGTCACAGAAGCTGTTATAACTGATGGGGATATTGTCTTTAATGAAAGCTACGTGGTAATTGGAGAATCGCTTGAGGCAAAAAATATACATGCTACATATGACTTAGATGTTGTGGCTAATATTGCTGCTGTAACAATTAGTGTAAACGGTAACTTGTTTGTAAAAGGTGATATCGAGGCAGATGAAGTTATATGCAGAGGATCTTTTTATTGTACTGGAGAAGCCAGGGTGAAAAAGTGTAATCTTGGTTCTAACGCGCTAATTGGTTCAGTTATCGGCAAAGAAGTATATGTTGCAGGGGATCTTTTTATAAAGTCCACGATTGACACTGACGAATCGTTAGAGGCTGATGGCTTGGTAGTTGCTGGAGAAGGGATTATGGGCAATGGTTTATTTAAGGCAAAAGCAGCGATTGCTAACGAATACTTTGAATTTAGTGGTAGAAACAAGAGTAAAGTGTTTGAAATTTCTGAGATGCAATTTACAGAATCTTCTGACACAGAAGACATTGATAACGCACATGTTGAACCGGATGCGTTGGATATAGAGAGTGCTGTAGAAGTATTTAATAAAGTATTTAATAAAAGTATTGATGAATGGAACCAGTTCGAAGAAGAGAAGTTCATCATAGAAGTACGCAAGGTTGCAGAGTCAATGTATGATTTACGAATGATTGATCGGGTTGTTGATACGGTAATAGCACTGTCATATGAACGTCAGATTGAAAACTTCAAAGATTATCTATTTGTACTTTGTGCTAAGAATACATTCCCTGAAAGAATGGCAAAGTATGAGACATTACAACCGGTACTTGAAGATATGCTAAATGCTGCAACATATCGCATAGATAAGATGTATTATAAAGCTAAAAATATCCAGGAATTGGCAGTTTCGTTTTGGACCTTAAATAAGTATTACGATCAGCTTCAGATTAGTAAGGAAGAAGCAGCAGATAAGATTTTTTCATCAATAGGGATACGCTATTCAACAGTAGAACATATTTGGAGGGAATATAATGGATAAGCTTGAAAAAAGTAGGCAATTACTTTCAACGGCTATTCTGAAAAATTTTGTTGGAAGAATTACAGGAGCTGGTTTGGATAGAATAGTAGGGAGCAATCCAGAAAATGTTCTTTTGGTTGGCAAATTAATGTCTACTAATGATGCAGATGGGCAAAATGCTAATTCGTCAAAAACATTTATTAAAAGTATAGGCGTAGATTTTTATATATCGGAAAGCGATCTGGATAATGCTGTCATTAGGCTATTTCCTCAAGGTGATTTCTATTATCGTGCAATACCGACGTTAGAAGAACAGCGTATGACAATGCTTAGGGAAATCAATGAAAGCCACGATTATAATGCATTTGATTCTTTTGAAGATGTTGCAGCTGCTTACAAAATAAATCCTGCAAACTTTTCTAATTACCAGATAAAGCTAATACCGGTATATAAGAAGATTAGTTTGACTGAAAATGCACAGGTGTTTTTTAAACTGAAAGATGTTTTGGATGAGTTTGGAGAATGTGGATTTATATGTGAAAACCATAGCATTAATGGGGAACTAGACAGCTATCTTCAAGGAGTCCAAGTAAATATAAATAACGATGAAGAGGCGATGAGCCAGGTAATTACTGAGCCTACAAAAGTAGAACATTTACTTTCTTCTGCAAACTATAATAGCTTTTTGCAGAACTACGCTAATAAAAGGGTTCAACAAAAAAATCAGAACTGGAAAATTTATTTTGATATTCAGGTAAAGAAGACAGGGATCAAATATCTGGTATCCTGTTTTCTTGTTAATAATTCTATTGTGCTCTATTCAGGATCACATAGATCGAGAAAAGACGACAAGTTTACAATAGAGACCCTTTTTAATTCTGGAATAAGAATAGAACTTGAGAATGCCGACTTTTGCCCAATAGAGTTTGAAGAAAGGTGTGCGCTACAATACACAGGTTGGCTATCGGTTTGTTTTGAATCTGGTCAGGAAAGAAGATTTCGGCTACCGCAAAATCAGCACTGTCAAAGTATCAGATGCGAAACAGTGGTTTGCAAAGCTGCAAAAAGATGGCAGAGGCTTTAGTACCATCAGCAGTGTGAGAGGTGTTATCAAACCAGCATTTCAGATGGCCTATGATGAGGATGCCGTCAGAAAGAATCCGTTTGTTTTCAAGCTGACGGATATAGTGGTCAATGATACGGTACCGAGAGTTGCATTCACCGAGGAGCACTTGGGAATCTGGATGAATTTCATCGAGAAAGACAACACCTACTGCAAATACTACGATGAGTTCGTGGTACTTCTGGAAACTGGCATGAGAGTCAGCGAGTTCTGCGGTCTGACCCGAAAAGATCTGGATTTCAAAAATCGTAGAATCCGTGTGGATCACCAGCTGATTCGTGAGCGTGGCGGAAAATACTATGTTGAGGAGACCAAGACGAGCAGCGGACGCCGCTTTCTGCCGATGAACGAAGCGGTGTATGACTCTTTGAAAAAGATGCTGGATCGCCGCCTTGAGGTCAAGACAGAACTTATGGTAGACGGCTACAGCGGCTTCATCATGTTGGACAAGAACGGGAATCCCAAAGTAGCATTACACATCGAAAACGAGATGCGCTGGGCGATGAAGAAGTACAAGAAGCTTCATTCGGACAGTCCTCTGCCGCATATCACCCCTCATGTGTTCCGGCACACCTTCTGCACAAACTATGCAAACGACGGCATGGATATTAAAAATCTTCAGTACCTGATGGGTCACTCGGATGCGGGCGTGACACTAAATGTTTACACCCACGCAAGCTACGCACACGCTGCGGAGCAGATGGCGGAAATCTCACAGTTCCGCCATTCCCCTGAGGCAAAAAAAGACAGGGGTTTTGCTGTTGGATAAACAGCAAATATGGTGGTAGTATCTTACGTTTACTACACCACTTGGTGGTGTAGTTACATAGATTTATGGAGACTTATGAAAAAATAGAGAAAAACCAAAAGCCAGAAAACCCTTGTAATATCAACGATTTCGAGGCTTATGGAGGAATATAGAGATTATGATAAAAGTGCTTTTTATTTGCCACGGCAGTATTTTCCGAAAACGCTGAAAACCTTGAATTTAGGGTATGTTTTGGACTCTAAGGGAGCAATTTACTAAGAATTTACTAAGAACAAATATTAGTAAGAAATCCCTAGCACGAATTTAGAAATGAATATGAAACTTAGGACTTTATTAGTTGTGAAAACAATTAGTAGAGTCCTTTTTATTTTCAAAAAAGGAGGTTCAGAACATGAACAATACAGCGTTAGGCGCAGAGAAAATTATTTTTATTAGCGAAGCACATGAGAAATTCTACTATGAAAAATTGAAAGAGGTAAGGTATCAGGATGTGTACCACAAGGCACTTTGCTATTGTCTTGGAATTAGCGATGATACCAGAAGAAATGCAAATCGCATTTATGATTTTGAGACAGGCTGTGTAAAAACAGAATGTTTACATGAAGGCTGGCAGACCAGCGGAAGTGTAAAAGTAGTCAGAATGGCGTTTAATCTGTACTGCAATGGTACACCAAGCGTGGACGATTATAAGGACGCAGAGGAGCAGATCAATGAGTGCAGGCAGTATTCAGTGGAAGAATTGTTCTGCTGTGCCTACGCACCGTATTTTTGGCAGGCGATACAAATCCGGTATCCGGAATATGCAACCTATAACCGGAAACTGTATGCCCTGTTTGGAGGAGCAGATTGATGTTAAAAGTTCGATTGATGGGAACAAAGAATGATATTAAATGGTTTGGGAAGATTTTGCAGAGAAATCCCAAGATTGAAGTAACAGAGTTTTCAGATTTATACCCGAACAAGGGTACAAAGAAATTCCACAGGGCTTATGTGGAAGTCAGAAAAAGCAACGTAAAAGAAAATCAGTAGAAAGCAAAGGAGAATTTATCATGTGTAGAGTTATAGCAATCGCAAATCAGAAAGGTGGAGTCGGAAAGACCACCACAACAAGCAACTTAGGAATTGGATTAGCAAAGCAGGGCAAGAGAGTTCTGCTGATAGATGCCGATGCACAGGGCAGTCTTACCGCAAGTTTGGGGTACACAGAGCCGGATGCAATCGAGATCACATTGGCATCGGTCATGGGAAGTCTGATTAAGGACGAGGAAGTTGAGCCGATGGAGGGTATTTTACATCACGAGGAGGGAATAGACCTTATGCCGGGAAATATTGAGTTTTCCGGTCTGGAGGTTTCCCTTGTGAATGTCATGAGTCGGGAGCGTATCATGCAGGAGTACATAAGCATGGTGCGGAATTATTACGATTATATTTTAATTGACTGTATGCCCTCACTTGGCATGATTACCATAAATGCCTTTGCCTGTGCCGACAGTATTCTGATACCTGTGCAGGCAGCATATCTGCCTGTTAAAGGTTTACAGCAACTTATTAAGACCATTGGCAAGGTAAAGCGTCAGATTAACCCGAAACTGGAGATAGAGGGCATTTTATTGACGATGGTTGACAGTAGGACGAATTATGCAAGGGACATCAGCGCCATGCTGAAGGAAGTCTATGGAAGCAGGGTAAAGATATTTACCAACAATATCCCGATTTCGGTAAGGGCGGCGGAGATCTCTGCGGAAGGTGTTAGCATTTATAAGCATGATCCAAAGGGGAAGGTAGCATCAGCCTACAATTCTTTGACAGAGGAGGTGCTTGCGAATGAGCAGTAATACAAAGACAGGAAGCGCATCTAAAATCAAAATGGAGAGTTTTGATGATTTGTTCGGTGGAAGCAGCGCACAGGAAATAGGTGCAGAGCAGATTATCAATGCCCCGTTAGCAGACCTTCATGAGTTCAAAGACCACCCGTTTAAGGTATTGGACGATGAAAAGATGGAGGAAACAACGGAGAGTATCAGACTTTACGGGGTACTTGTTCCGGGAATTGCAAGACCGAGAGCTGGCGGCGGCTATGAGCTGATCGCCGGACACCGCAGGAAGCATGGCTCGGAAAGAGCCGGAAAAACGGAAATGCCGATTATTGTCCGCAATTATTCCGATGATGAAGCAACCATTATCATGGTGGATTCTAATATCCAGAGAGAGGACATTTTGCCGAGTGAAAAGGCAAAAGCCTATAAGATGAAGTATGAAGCCATGAAGCATCAGGGAAAGAAAGCGGGCAAGAATACCCTTGATGAAGTGGGGGAAGCTGCCGGGGAGAATGCGAAAAAGGTACAGCGTTATATCTGGCTTTCAAGGCTGTCCGATGAGCTTCTTGAAATGGTGGATGCCAAGAAATTAGGCTTTTCACAGGGCGTGGACATATCTTTTCTGTCAGAGGAAGCACAGCAGTGGGTAGAGGTCATTATAGAGGAACAGGGCTGTAATGTCAGCACCGTACAATCCGGGAAACTAAAGGAATATGGCAAAAGCGAAGAGCTTACGCTTGCAATGGTGCGGCTGATCCTGACAGAAGAAAAGCCAAAGGAACGTAAGGTTACACTGAAAGCGGACAAGATAAACAAATATTTTTCAGACAGCTATTCCAATGAGGAGATTGAAAATGTCATCATTTCACTTCTTGATAAATGGAGAGAGGAAGGGGCTGTTTGAGCATGGGATATTTGACAAGCGGAAACGAGATTGTTGACGCAATGGGTTCTATAAATATCTCCGGAAACATTATCCCGGCTATCTGGTATAAAACAATCACAAAGGAGAATGGGAAACCATATCTCCTTGCGATTGTTATTTTGGCGGATATTGTCTATTGGTATCGCCCTTCCGAGGTGAGGGATCAGGGAACCGGGCATATTCTTGGATGGAAAAAGAAGTTTTCAGAGGATATTTTAAGACAGAGCTATCAGTATTATGCGGATTTGTTTGGAGAATCGAAGAAAACAGTAAAAACTGCAATGGATAAATTGGAGAGGCTACAGGTAATCAGGAGAGAGTTCCGGACAGTCAGCTACGGAGACGGACTTGTTTGTAATAATGTGATGTATGTGGAACTAAAGCCGGATATGCTTTTCCGACTGACATTTCCAGAGGAAATTCCTGCTATGAATGGGGAGAACAATTCATACGCAGATGTATCCGATGTTAAAATGGGAGGGAGACTCCCTACAAAATCGGATACCCCTATGGAAATTTCGGGAGGGAGGGGTATCCCAAACGGGATACAGGTATCTACAAAATGGGATACAGGTCATGACGAAACGGATAACAGTCTCTCTCCGGAACCGGATACAGGTCTATCCCAAAACGGAGAGACAGATTCATATACTACTGCAAATATTACTGACGGAGAATCCTATCATATCAATCAAGCTGACAGTGAAGCTGAAAAAACGATTGATGCGATGGAGGATGTCAACGCATACATTGAAATCATCAAGGAGAACATTGAATACGATCACTACATGAAATACAGTGATTGGCAGGACAGGGAGCTTTATGATGAGCTTTTTGAGATTATCTGTGAAGTGGTCTGTGTAAAGCACAAGACGGTAAAGATTGGCGGGGACGATTACCCGTATGAGCTGGTAAAGTCAAAGTTCTTAAAACTGAACAGCTCGCACTTGGAGTATGTAATGGAGCGCATGAAGAATACAACAACCAAGATTACAAATATCAAGGCATATATGGTGACAGCGCTCTACAATGCACCAAGCACAATAAATCATTTTTACCAACAGGAGGTACAGCACGATATGTTTGGAGGTGGATGGCATGAAAAGGGTATTGTTTAAGGTTATTGTTCCGGCAATGATAGTTGTGGTATGGATGCTGACCTGTTATCCGGTATGCAATAGAGCGGAAGGCTTTGACTGGTTTTTATATTGGATTATTGCAGGGTGTCCGTTTGGTATCCGCCGGATGTGCCTGTGGCTGATACCCAAGAATTTTGGTATCAGCGGGAGCATTGGTGTTCTTGCTCTGAATTGTATCATAGGCGGTTTAATCGGCGGTGTAGTGTTGATTTTCAAGATAATCGGTATTGCAGGAGAGCTTATCAGTATTGTAACAGGACACTTCTGGACGAAAAGTCCAAAAGTGGAAATATAGAACTTCTGGACATTTTGTCCAAAGGTGGGGCAGTCAGAATATGGCTGCTCTTTTATTGTCAGAAGGAAGGAGCAAAAAGATATATGGAGTCAATGAGAGATGTGGACAGGGTAATGGAACGGGATATTAAAAAAGGAAGCACGCCCTTACAGTTTGAACAGTTAGGTTTTGGCGATTACAGCTACAATGAAATTACTTCAAAGGAAAAGCTGTTGCAGGTGCTTTCCTATCTGTTGCGGCTTGGTGAGTATGAGCCATTCGCCGGAAAAAACATAGGGAACAATGTTTATATGGATATGCGGGGGAAAAAAGCTGTTTTTAAGAGAACAAGACTGACCTATGAGAGAAATAATATTTTTGCAACAATCAAGCGACTGGCAAAGAAATATAAGCCGGACTATGAGGGGAAGGTGTGTCTGGAAACAGTAAGATGTTTCTTTACCATATCTGAGGAAGAATTGGAAAAGTGCCGATACAATTATAAAGGCAAGGACACCTATGCCTTTGTGATGTCTGACAGATATATCATGGCTTTATATACATACTGCCTATCCGCAAGAAAAGCGGTGGCTTTGGAAAATATAGAGCTGGAGGGACTTTCAGAAGCGGAGCTTTCTATGGTAAAATTAGAGAGTGTCAGGGAAGTGTTATTTCAGGCATTGTTACTTGATGATGTTAAATTTGAAGATGGTAAGATGTATGCGGAGCTTGTTAGTATTTTTGTCTAATGTAGTGTATTTGGATAAAAGATAGGTGAGAAAATGTTTGTGTTTGAAAAATGCTCTTATGAAGAATTGCAGATAATTCGAGAGAGAGAACGATTGCTTTTGAGTGGATGGACTTTAATCGAAAAAGAATATATTGATGAAACAAAAAAGATATTTGATAAAGCTGGTAACATGATTGCCTTGATAAATTTCTATTTTCATGATGAAAAGAAAGAAAAAATGTGTATAGCTTTATTTGAAGTATTTCCACGGTATCGAAATAAAGGGTTAGGTAAGCGAATTATAGATCAGTTTTTGAAACGCTATCACGGAGAAGTGGAGTTATTACCTTCAAGTAAGGCAAGTGAATTTTTCTGGGAAAAGTGTGGCTTTGTAGAGGGTTGCTATTTAGATTTGAGATAGTAAGGCAGAGAGGAGTGAATGGCTTGAAAATCAATGACAAAGAATTTAAGGACTGGACTGAAGGAGATTTGCAGGAAATTATAGAGAATGATGTTTACAGGGAAAATGAGTTTTGGGATTACAAGCAAACTTTTGCTGTCTTAGAATGTCAGGATAAAGAGAGCAAACGTAAAAAACAGAATGAATTTCGTCATGATATTTGTTCTTTTGCTAATGCAGAAGGTGGGTATCTTATTGTTGGAGTAATGGAAGAAGCAGGGGTACCAACGGAAATAAATGGAATTGGTATTTCTAACACGGATAAGTTTGAGCTGGATCGAAGAAATGAGTTATCTGGAATACTTCCAGTTGTACCTAAAGTAGAGTTTTCATTTATAAAATTATTAAATGGCAATTATGTGGTGGTAATAAGAATTTACAGAGGTATGTATAAGCCGTATTTATATAGAGAAAATGAAGATAATTATAGGTTCTATGTTAGAAGAGGAAATAGAAAGCAGGCGATGAGTTATATGGAGATTAGAGATGACTTTTTACACTCCAATCTTTTGTCAGAGGAAATTAAAAGATTTCGGAAGGAGAGATTACTTTCTTATATCGAGGAATATCCTAATACACCGTTTGCTATTGTTCAAGTTATTCCTGCAGATTTTGTAAATGTTGACGCTATGTCTCTTCTGTATAATGAGTATAAAGAGAAAAATATAAAGTTTCATGATATTTTTAATGGACTTTGCTATGGACACATATTTCCAAATGTAGATGGAATCAGTTTCCCTAACTATGGTTATGATAATGGGATATATTTACAACTTTACAATAATGGAATATCAGAGCTTTTTTATAAGCTGGATATTAGAGAAAAAAATGGGGAAAAATGGCTTTGTATGCCAGGCATTTTAGAAAATATGAGATCATTGGTGGAAGGCGCAAAGGAATTGTTTGCATTACAAGAAAGGCATACAATGGCATATATATGTGTCACAATTTCGGGGTGCAAGGGATTGTGGAGTGACAGTGATTTCAAAACTGATTATTGTGCACAAGTTGATAGGCAAGAAATCAATTGTATGCCTGTTGAAATACATGATATTACAGATGATGATATGGTAGAGCAGGCAATCAATACATGCGCAATGATTATGAACTATTCTGTGGGAAGAAAAAGTAGATAGGAGGCACAGTGATGGAGCAATATTGCTGTTTTGTTAATAATGAAAAATATTTTTTTACTTACGGCGATTTAAAGTATAACCGTAATGGAAAAACATATAGTGGAGTGGCAGAATTCTGGAAAGAAGGATGTGAAAGAGAAAGAGATACTGTGCCATTTTATACAAAGGAAGATGAAATTGATTTGACGCATAAAAAAATACAGGAGCAAATTGAAAAGAAAATATGTAAAAATTAACTCTAAAAAATAAAGATAATACAAGAGTTGGGATTGGTTGTAACCATACAAGAGATGGAAAGAAACAAAATTGTTTTTTTGTTTCATAAAAATAACTCAACAGTATTAACAGCAAAAAAAGGATTTTACAAGTCTTATATTTACAAAGATAGAGATAATAATATATTAGGGAGAAGTAATACAAAAATGAATGATGAAGAGATAAGGAAAGAGATTGACGATATAATTGAAGAGGAACTAAATTTATTAGTAGATAAGTTTGATTACAATATTAGTACGATTCAAATGTTTGTAATCATAATAGAGTATTTTTTTTCGACGAATGAATTACTATTTGCAACAAATGCATTGGCAGGATTGGACATAATTTTTGAGCGCTTAAAAACTAGAAAACCAAAACCAAAGAAAAAAGCATCAATTAATGATTTTGTGGCTATGTTAGATTTTGCTCAAGAATATTATGTTTTACGTGATTACATATATTATTCATTTGCTAATAAAGAGTCTATTAGCTGGAAGAAAAAAGGAAAAATTAGCATAAAGGTAAATGATAACAGTATTTTTTCACAACATATGCAGGAGTGGAATCTTTTTTTTATAAATTCATTAAAAAAAAGAGATGTGACTGTACTTTCTGTGGAAGAATTATTCAGCTTATTAAAAGGACAGGATGAGGAAGAAATATATAAAAATCAAGAAGTTAAGATATTTATAGAAAATGAAACAAAAAACAAATTAGATAGTTATAAGTTTGGTATGCCTAAAGATAATAATATTTCATTTGGAAAATACACATTGGGTGAATTTTTAGATATATATGAATGTTTACTAGCATCCGCAGTTTATAGAAGATATTATTCTTTTGCTAATGATTTGCCAAGCGTAGTAATAACTACGAGAGATGAATATATTCAGAACATTAATGAGTATGATGAGGAAAAAGTGTCTGCAATTTTAATTGATATAGCAAGAGCATCTAAAGGCACATTCTATTACATTGAAGAAGATGATACATTTGTCTTAAGCATGTCGGCATTTTCATTAAGGAATGGGATTAATGATTTACTCAGATATCATGCACGGATAAACGGGAATTTGTTTTTAACTAATATTTCAGGACCACTTGGTGATGAATTGGTTAAAGAAATGGAAAATCTGTTTTTGCAATATGAAAATTTTAAATGCAAAACAGACATGAAACTTAACAAATTTGATGAAAGTTTGCCAGATATTGATCTATTAATAGTTTCCTATGAACCATCATTAGGGTTTCATATATATATTTGTGAAATAAAAAATGCACTGCAAGCAGATTGGGCGAAAGAATACTTAAAAGGTATTGATAGAAATGGATATTTGACAAAAGCAACATCGCAAATTGAGAAAATAAGAAACTTTTTAGATACTGAGGAGGGAATCAGATATATTATTGATAATGTTTTAGAAATGTTTTCTGATTTAGATATAAAACATCTTTTTCCAGATGGGTTATTTTTTCCGATAGAGTTTATGATAATTACATCACAAAATTTGGGTGTAGTAATGGAAGAAAAAGAATCAATTATTATTGCAGCACCAGTACTTAAGCAGTTTGTTGATAATTCAGATGGAGATGTTGTTTATATAGAAAAATGTATGCAAGAATATAAAACGTCTATAAAAAATTGTTATGTTACGAAGATGAAAACTAGATACTTTAAGGATCAAAGAGTAGATTTTGAGGTTCCAAGTATAAACTCAATATTTACGACTTATCCTAATAAATATATTAGTAATGGCATTTATAAAAAAATTGAAAAAGAATCTTTGGAGAGTGGGTATTGCTATAGTAATGAAGTAAAAACAAAAATGGAAAATTAGATGATACATTTATAAATAATAAATACAACAGCGTAAGTGCATATTCGAGACTATGAGAAAATCTCTGTAAATTAGATTCTTCTATGATAATGAAGGGTGAGAAGCTTACAAATCAGGCTTTTCACCCTTGTTTTATATATAACAGTTACTGCTGGGCATGTCAAGAGCAGGCG
>ENA-OQKP01000461-OQKP01000461.1-human-gut-metagenome-genome-assembly--contig:-NODE-461-length-33168-cov-23.449018_pt1 | contig 33168 bp, 29 predicted proteins | sample MGYA00242780_ERZ504802 | MGnify/ENA primary metagenome ERZ504802 (study PRJEB26092, sample SAMD00036406) | human gut metagenome | host: Homo sapiens | study: EMG produced TPA metagenomics assembly of... | reverse complement strand
TTCTTGGTAAGAACGGATTGCTAAATGGACAAAAGCGAAGATTTCTAAGAAATTTTTGGATACAATTTAACTTTAAAGGAAAAATGGTGCTGGGATGATCCCAGCACCTAGTTTGTCTACAGTCTGAGGAGTCAGATTATTCTGACTCCTTCAAGTATGTGTCCGAAAGTATATATCAATTCTGTTTTAAATATGACTCAATCAAACAGTCATGTTTCTTATTTCTCTTATCATAATTAATACATATCTCAACCGCTGTCGTTAACTCTTGTCGAATTTCTTCATTTGGCACAAATGCTGTCTTCTTTTTTTCATTATATCCTAGATACCCCAAATGAATCATATATGTCAACACATCATCTTTACTTTTTATATCTTCTACATCATTTTGAAATGTTGCCGTGTTCACTTTGACTTCTGCACCTGAAAGCATCTCGATAATCGCTGTTTTCAATCCATCAAAGTTCATATTGATCAATGGTACAACTACATCATAAGATGCTGTTTCTGACCAATAGCTTTTAAATTCGTCTCTCATCATAACACTAACAACAGCTCTTGGATTATAAACTTGATAATCTTTCAAAAGATAGCCATCATACCATCTCTTTACCTCATCAAAATCCTGATGATATTCTTTTGCCAATTTTTTTACTTCATCTTCTGTAAATCCAATGTAAGGTGCCAGCTTACTTGCACTTAACATTGTAAATTCATCAAAATTATTTAAAGCTGATTGTGTTTTTTCTTTTTTGATTGGAAGAATACCAGTAAGGTATGCAAGTTGAATATATTTTGTTGGTTCCGTCCCTTTGAACATTCCTCGTAAAAAGGTAATGTATTCACCTTGTCCTTGTCGGTTGATCACCGCATCACGAATCAGTACATCCCATTCATCTATAATAACAATAAATTTCTGTCCTGTTTTATCTTTTATCCTTGAAAGAGCATCTGGCAAATAAGATACCTCATCCGATAATATTTCTGGATAGATTTCTTTTAGTTCATCTAATATATTCTTTGTAATAAATTCTACAATATAATTTACATCCTTGCAGTTTGCAAGAAACCATTGGATATCCATGTGGATCACATCGTATTTATTAAGATGTTTTCTAAAATCTTCATCCTTACTAATCTCTAGTTCTGAGAACATTTCTTTTGAATCTGCGCCTTTACTGTAATATGCAGCTAACATATTCGCTGCATAAGATTTACCAAATCGGCGTGGACGGCTGTTACAAATAAGTGCATCTGACGTATCAAGAACACTGTTTGTATATTCGATCAAACCTGTCTTATCTATATATATTTTAGAATTCAGAGCAACCTGAAATGCACTATTATCTGGATTTACGAATCTTCCCATGCTTTTCTTACTCCTTTCTAAAATTGTTTGATATCGTTTACTTCAATTACTATTAACAGTATACTATAATCAAATAAAATATTCAAAAAAAATTTTTTTCTTTCACTTGTGAAATATTTTCTTTCACAAACGAAATATATACCGTAGACCTTATGTTATCTGGCAATTTCCATATCTTGTTCTTTTTTAAGATTACTACTTCTGCTTTTCTGATTTCTTCATTCTACGCCCTTTTATTGTATTGTTAATTCCTTGTTTTCTGACTTCGTAAGGTCTCAGGGAACTTAAGTCTATATTTTTCTTTCTATTGCTTAAACACAAAACTATTGCTGCCTTTGTTTTTCTCTAAATCGGCTTATCTTTGCTTTTATCCAAAATATAATTTCCATTAATATAGCTGTATACATAATAATAAAAGGATCTATTGGAAATAAACTACTTTTCAAGATTGTAATTTTACCTTTAAAAATCCAGAAATTACCAATCACCAATTCATTGGGTCCCGATTTTATATGATCTAAATCTGTTTCACTTATTTCTTTTTCTATTATTTTTTTCTCTGTTATATGATAATCCGTATAATCAAACTTGCCTGCATATACATGAATTCCATTTCTTTCATTCTTAATCATATCAATATCATCCTTAATTAAGATACTCTTAATAAAGTCGCCATTCTTGTTAAATTTCTGAACGACACCTAACATTCCAGTCGCAACATATATATTCCCTTTGTCGTCAATGGTTGCTTTATTCCCTGGAAAAATACCAACAGGTATGGAATATGATTTTTTAATAAAAGAATCTTTTTTATTTTGTAATTGTATATTACATGCTATCATTGCAACAAAGGTAATTAAATATATTAATATCATTATTATCTTTATATGTATTTTTTGTGTTTTTTCTGCATAATATTTTACTTTTTGTTATATAGACAGAAATAAACATGCCATTTTACTCCTGTCTATATATTTTTAATATAAATATTTTAAATGTTACACTTTTTGACTTCATAAGATCTCAAAGACGTTACAAAGTCTTTAACATTACTTACAGTAAAAATATTTCCCGAAAATATTGATCTATTTCCGAATTACTTGGAAATAGTTTTTTAATTTCTCGTAAATACCATTTTCTTTTTTTTATCCATTTTTTTCTCTTTCCTTGTAAAATGCAAATATAAAAAATATACACTTCGAATTTTTCTTGATTATTATCATATAGTTTTTTTATTATATTTTTTCCTTCATCAACTATATTATAAATATCATTTTCCTTATTTAAGAAAAATAAATATTCCGTGGTTGCATAAAAATAACCTGTAAGTAATTGTATTTTGATATTTTTTTTAAAAAACCTTTTTTGATATTCTACTAATTCAAAAAAAAGTTTTTTTTCGTAGCAATCTTTCTTATAATAATCTATAACATTCTCCATATAAACTTCTTCTAATGACATCCAAAGCTGTGTATATAAAAGTAAGAAAATATCATCTCTCTTATTTTGTTTCCACAAAATATATAACTCTCGATTCGTTTTTCCAGTTTGATTTGAAGAAAAAAATGGCTGATTATCATAAACCAATTGTTTTAACCCATGCATCACTTAATTTTACAACTCCTTTCTTAGCTATACATGTACCTTCGATAATTTTCCCTTTATATCCTAATCTTTTAGCAACTAATCTACCTTTATATGAACCAGCTACTGCACCAACATTTCCTTCTGTTCCAATCAAGTTCTGTGAGTTTTGATTTCCGTCAGCATCTGTCGTATAAGCTGCAACACCATCCTGATAATAATAGTTGGTCATCTCATCTCCATCGACCTTCTGGATTCGCTGTCCTTCTCCATTATAAGTGTTTTGCTGTATTACAGATATCTTTCCGTCTTTCGTCACAAATACCTGACTTAAGCGATTTTCTGCATCATATACATAAGTCTGATTCTCACCAGTCTTTGTGTTCTTTACATCTGTCTGGTTTCCATTCGCATCGTAATCATACTGACGAACTTCTTCTACCGCAGTTCCTTTTTCTTTCGTGGATGTCTTTAACTGATCCAGTCCATTATAAGTATACGATATTGTCGTTGTTCCATCATCTTCTTTGAGCCGGTTTCCAACATTATCATAGGTATATGTGACCGTCTTTGTCTTGTCATCCTTCTTATGATCTGTTGTGACCGTCTTTGTCAATCGTCCAAGTGTATCATAAGTATAGGCTTTTGTCTCATTAACTTTGTCCGAATCTTCCTTCGGATAGTTATTAACCGCTATTTTCTCTATGATATTAGAATTCTTATCATAGCTGTACTGATAAGATTCCATCACTTTTCCTGTCTCAAGATTTGTGTAAGTCATCTCTTTTACACGGTCAAAACTATCATAGGTATAGACTTTTTGAACTGCCTGATCACTGTTATTTAACAGATTTCTGTGGTCTTTAATCTCTTTGACTTTTCCATAGGCATCATAAGTGTAACTTCTGTGACTTCGTAAGGTCTCAGGGAATGCTTAAGAAATTTTAAGATTCTGTGATACCTATAAAAAATAATAATTATCCTTATTTACTTTCATTTTTTTTATAATAAAACAATTCGGATATTCTTTAAATCCTGGAAGTGTTGATCTATATTTTTTCATTACACTTCGTGCTTTTTTCCAACTTCCAAAATAACCAATCATAAGTAAACTACCCTCATCTTCATATGTCAGTTGATATATATACATATTTGACCACCTCACTCCCTAAAAATATTTTTCCATCCAAAGTTTTCAATTTCATATTTTTGGTTTAAAAATTTCAACATATCTTCATATTTATCTATTTTATATAGAATCTTTCTTTGTTGTTTATCTAAACAATACATTTGTCCATTCTCAGTATTTTTTAAACACAAAAATTTTTCATGGTCATAATAATAATCCATTTTTCCATTATACACTTTTATATTTTCTCCATATTTTACTTCTATATCATGATTTTCTGGATTATATTCTTCTTCTTTTTCGATCATATAATTATTTAAAAGTTTTATTATAAAATATGATTTTGTTGCTCTCCAAAAACCTTCATTCCACTCTGCTTCATTGATTTTATATTCATTAATTTCCAAAAATTCCTCTTTTCCTTTAAATCTTGGTTGTTGTGAAAATTTTTTCTTTCCTATTTCTGCCTTTTTATATGATGAATATACTGCAATAATTATTTCATCATTGTTTTCTGAATTATCCTCATAATACGAGAATTTCAACTCATAAATCATGAATATATTTGCACCTCCAACAAGTACTAATTTTATAACTGTATACATTGCTGCCGCAAAATGCCCACTAGGATCCGCATAATTCACTGGATTATTCGCACAATACACATACAAATGTCCAGTCTCAGGGTTCATTATCTCGCCACGATAACTATTCTCTGTCATAAACCTACCATCTTCCGGATTATAATACCGTGCATTCAGATAGTACAACTCCGTACTCTGATCATAAATTCCACCAGTATAACACACTTCATTTTTCGCCTGATCATCACCCTGGATCGTTGTCTCTCCAAAATCCGTATACTGGTAAGTCGCATCCGCACTTCCATCTTCTTTTACCAGACTGCTTGTACTTCCCTGGATATCTTTGTTGTAAATATAATATTGTGTTGCATTCTGTTGAAATCTTTCTGTTGCGAGGACATTTCCATCGGTTCCGATCAGATTCTGTGAGTTTTGCTCTCCATTCGCATCTGTCGTGTAAGCCACAACTCCATCCTGATAATAATAGTTAGTCGTCTCATCTCCATCGACCTTCTGGATCCGCTGTCCTTCTCCATTATAGATGTTCTGCTGGATCACCGCTGTCTTTCCGTCTTTCGTCACGGACACCTGACTTAATCTGTTTTCCGCATCATAGACATAAGTCTGATCTTCTCCAGTCTTTGTGTTCTTGATGTCCGTCTGATTTCTATTAGTATCATAGCTGTACTGACGGAGTTCTTCGACTGCAATCCCTTTTTCTCTGATCGCAGTCTTTAACTGGTCCAATCATTATAAGTATAGAAAGAATGTATTATGTTCCCAGATTCTTAAGAACCTAGTTCAAGAATCCGTACGCATCTCAAACCGCACATTATAACTCCCAATTCCAAAAGTTATCACTTACTTCTTCCAATAAGATTAATGAAAAATTCTTCGGCTTTATGATTTTCTTTAAAATATCCATTTTAAGAAAAGTATCATAACTATATAATTTGTTTAATGGCATCTCTTCAATTTCCTGTAAAGATATATAGACCACATGTTTTTTTAAATCTTTTTTTATTTTTTCATACTCCGATGTGTCTGGACTTGTCAATCTACCTATTATATGATAGACTGCTGGAATATCCTTATCACATTCAAGAGATTCTCTTGCATATTTAAGTGCAGTTTCATTGAATAAATCATATTCATCTTTTACAACTTCCCAAACCGCTCTTAAATATAAGATCAATGCCTTATTTTTCTCAGATCCGTTATTTTCTAACCATTGCTGATATCTATTGATTTTACTATTTCCATAAATACTTTCCACATAGCTTCCAAATATAAAAAATTGTTCTTCCATCATATTGGTCCTATTTTTTTCTAATAATTCCAATATCATCTCATATCTATCATTATTTACAGGATAGTATAGTTCGAATACACATCTCTGTAATATAAATTTCCCACCTAATAATAATCTTTGATATAATTTTTTTTCTTTCTGGCAAATAATCGTTTTTTTCTTTCCCATTCTTTCTCGAATCCTATTGATGAGTCGTTCTCTGTAAATTCGGTTATATCTTTTATCTTTTTCTATATTATCAATCAATTTTTTATTTATTTTTTTTAACCACTTGTTATCATCTTCATTTATTATTACATCCTCAACAGTATAAAGTGCCTGATATCTTATATCATCATCCCAAGATTGTAATCCATTCAAAATAGCATCTAAATATTTCTCATTCTTTGTTATATAAAATAAATAATCATAAATTCTGTATTTTTCATAACCTTTTTTTTCTAAGTTTTGTAAAATTTCTTTCATCCTTTTTTCAATGATATCATCATCTAATTGTCGCATTATCCCAATATATCCTATCGCTTCAATCAACTCATAATTAATAAACTCATCTTTTTGATATTGTTCAAATAAATTCAAAAAATCTTCTAACCTTTTAAATTCTTGAATTACTGATATAGACTTTTCTGCAATTAATCGATTCTTATCTTTTATCATATATTTTGAAATATCATAACTCCAGTCAGATAATTCACATTGAAGAACATCTAATACTTTTGTTTTATAGTAACTATTATTACATTGGCTAATTTCTCGTATAATCTCTATATCTTTTTGCGAAAATAATATGGCTTGTTTCTGTTTATTTATTATCGACATTAGTTTTTCCAATAAATTCATAGTCATTTTCTCCCATAATAATGTCAAAACCTAAATCATTCATTTCCAAAGCTTTTATTTCGAATATCTTTCTTATAGATTTACCTATTCTTTAGTACTTGATTCACTTAAGAAATAGATAATTTCCTATATTAACTTCTATATTAGATACATTATTTCAATATTGGAAATATTTGTTATCTTAAGCGAATCAAGTATCACTATTTTCTGAAATCTTAATGTCCCTGGGAACTTAAGTCACTATAGTATTAGTCATCTTGCAATCCCGGAAACTTTTGATAAATATATTTTTTTATTCTATAACTATTACTGTCTGTCACAGAATAAAATACGTTCGTATTGTATAGCAAACCTCATTTTCAGACTGATCATCTCCACTGATTGTCGTCTCTCCAAAGTCTGTATACCGATACGTTGCATCTGCACCTCCATCTTCTTTTAGCAGACTTGTGGTACTTCTCTGAATACCTTTGTTATAAAGATAATACTGCGTCGTATCTTTCTAGTACATCTCAAAAATAACCGCTTCATTTATAGAAAGTATTTTTCATGAATATATACAATTTTTATCATATCTTGCTCAACAAACATTAGGAACCGTATCTCCTAATTATATATATACATATCTTTTGTATCAGCTAACCAATAAAGATAAATTGTAAGACCAATCATTGAAATTGATAACATTGTCATTAGAATTATTAGCCCTATATTTTTAACATCATTCAACATCTCTATCTTTTTCATTTGCTTAATAGGCATATATTTTTTTTGACCACATTGTAAATCGTAAGCTAAATTGTATTTATTTATTATATTTTTTCGATCTTTTAAATATCTAATTTTTTTTCCTTTTGTTATCGTTTTAAGATCTTTCTTTGAAATACTAGGATATTCATCCCACTCCCCTTCTTTTCTCAATATACAAATCTCATCACCATTTTGAATTTTTATAAATTTAAGAATTTTTCCATTTGAAATTTCTTTTCCATCTTGAACTTTTTCTATTACCCCCTCTCTTTTATGACATTGTGTTTCATCTATTCTATAATTCCATGATTCCTTCGAAATTTTCACAACATACGCTACAATGATTATTGAAAAAATAGATAAAATAAATGCAAGAGAAAATGAACGTTTCCCCCATTTTTCCATCCTAAAAAATTTCATGTTACCAACCTCCCATTATAATTTATTATCTGTTTTATATAATAAACGCATCGTTTACACGACAATTAGGAAATCACAGAAAATAACCTTTTGTTTGACTTGATATGTGCTACGATGCGTTTGCCTTACAATCTACATTCCTAACTTATTTTTTAGAAAAATGTTTCATACAAAATTTTATAACCCTTCTTGCTCCTGTTATTACTGCTGTTTTTGCTGCTCCTTTTAGAAATTCTTTACCACTTTCTATAGCAACTTGTTTTGTCATTCTAAAATTACGTGATGTTATTTTTATTGTTGTTCCATATTTAATAGTAACATGTTTATATGTATAACTTCCTTTTCTAAATAATCCTCTATTCCAATATCTTCTTCCTAATCCTCCATCTTTACCTCCTATAAAAGCCGCAGCTCCACCTGCTATTGCATCCTTCACTGCATTGGTAATTATCGTCGATGTATTTTGCTTTCTATTATTTAAACATGAAATTATTGCCGATTTTACACTTCCCGCAATTACTTGTGCATTTCGTTTTAATCTTGTAGACATCAATACACCATCAACTACTCCTGATATTGCAGAATAAAATATTTCTGTACTTTTTACTTTGAATCCCTTTAATGAACCTTTTTTTGCTATATAATATATAAACGCTTTTAATGAAGTATCTACTATAGTTCCAATAATTCCTCCTGCTATTGCATTAGCTACTTTTACTGCAAAATGTCCACTAGGATCCACATAATTCACCGGATTATTCGCACAATACACATACAAATGTCCTGTCTCAGGTTTCATTATCTCTCCACGATAACTATCCTCCATCATAAACCTACCATCTTCCGGATTATAATACCGTGCGTTCAGATAATACAATCCCGTACTCTGATCATAAATCCCACCAGTATAGCACACTTCATTTTTCGCCTGATCATCACCCTGGATCGTTGTCTCTCCAAAATCCGTATACTGATAAGTCGCATCTGCACTTCCGTCTTCCATTACAAGGCTGCTTGTACTTCCCTGGATATCTTTGTTGTAAAGATAATATTGTGTTGTATTCTGTTGAAATCTTTCTGTTGCGAGGACATTTCCATCGGTTCCGATCAGATTCTGTGAATTCTGGTTTCCATCTGTATCAGTTGTATAAGCCACAACTCCATCCTGATAATAATAGTTGATCGTCTCATCTCCATCGATCTTCTGGATCCGCTGTCCTTCTCCATTATAGATGTTCTGCTGGATCACTGCTGTCTTTCCGTCTTTTGTCACGGACACCTGACTTAATCTGTTTTCTGCATCATACACATAAATCTGATCTTCCCCAGTCCTTGTGTTCTTTACATCCGTCTGGTTTCCATTCGCATCGTAATCATACTGACGGACTTCTTCTACCGCAGTTCCTTTTTCTTTCGTGGATGTCTTTAACTGATCCAGTCCGTTATAAGTATACGATGTTGTCGTTGTTCCGTCATCTTCTTTGAGCCGATTTCCAACATTATCATAGGTATATGTGACCGTCTTTGTCTTATCATCCTTCTTATGATCTGTTGTTACCGTCTTTGTCAGTCGTCCAAGTGTATCATAAGTATAGACTTTTGTCTCATTAACTTTGTCTGCATCTTCCTTTGGGTAGTTATTGACCTGCGTTTTCTCTGTGATGTTAGAGTTCTTATCATAACTGTACTGATAAGATTCCATCACTTTTCCTGTCTCAAGATCTGTGTAGATCATCTCTTTGACACGGTCAAAACTGTCATAGGTATAGACTTTTTGAACTGCCTGATCACTGTCTTTTAGCAGATTCCTGTAATCTTTGATCTCTTTGACTTTTCCATACGTATCATAAGTATAACTTCTGAGTACTTTCTCTGTTGTCTGCCCATTGGAATGCAGTTCTCCTTTGATCTCCTGCAGCCATCCGTTTTCATCATAAATATAAGATAATGACTGGATTCCATCTTTGGTGGTCGGATAGGATACCTTACTGAGATTTCCATCCTCATTATAAGTATACCGGATCTGATGGGCTTTGATATCATCTGCCGTTGGCTGAGCATTCTGACTGATCTCTGCAAACGCTGTGATCCTTCCTCTTGTGTCATAACTATATTCTGTATAACGGTATGCCGTCTCTGTTGCAGCGGACACTCTGTGATCTGTCATCTCTGACAGCTGGCCTTTATCATCATAACGATACCGGCTGGTCAGTGTTTTTGTTCCTTCTTTGTCATAAGACTGTGTTTTTGTAACCAGATTCCGGCTGTTATATTCATAGGTCTTTTTCGCCCCATTGGCATCTGTAACACTTGTTGTCGTTGATCCGTCTGAATTCACCTGATAGGAAACTTTTGTCTTCTGTCCTCCCTGTGTGATCTCTGGATTCTGGATCGCAGCTGTCTGTTTTTATAGCATTCTCCCCTTATGCTTGGATTGTAACATTTCACCATTTTGCAGGCAATCAGATTTAGTTTTTTCGTCATTTAATACAAAAAACTTTTTTATTTTTGTGAAATATTCTGGTTGACTTTTTAATAAGTATACCTACTTAATATATTGTTCCATTACTATACAAAAAAAGAACCCTGATAACTAAATTACCAAGGTTCTTTGCATATTTCCGTAAGAAACTAAATCATATAATCTTAGCTTCTTGCTCTTTCTTCTAATAAAGCTTTAACTTCTGCTTCTGTTTCTAACTGCATTACTTCATCTACTAATGCTTTACATTCATCCATTGTCCACAGAGACATTACTTTTCTTGTAGCAAGGATTGCTGTAGCACTTACTGAGAATTCGTTTAATCCGAATCCTAATAATACTGGTACTAATAATGGATCGCTTGCTGCTTCTCCACACATACCTGCCATGATGTCTTCTTTGTTTGCAGCTGAGATGATATTTCTGATAGAACGAAGTACAGCTGGATTGTATGCAGAGTACAGATATGCAACATCTGGGTTACCTCTGTCGGCTGCCATTGTGTATCCAGTTAAATCGTTTGTACCGATACTGAAGAAGTCTGCTTCTTTTGCAAGAATGTCAGCAATTAAACTTGCTGCTGCAGTTTCCATCATAACACCAACCTGGATGTCTTTGTCGTATGCGATACCTTCTGCATCTAATTCCTGTTTCAGTTCTTCGATGATCGCTTTTACAGCACGAAGCTCGTCTACACATGTTACTAATGGTACCATGATACGAACTTTACCGAAAGCACTTGCACGTAATAATGCACGAAGCTGTGGTTTGTAAATATCTTCTTTTCTCTGTAAGCAGAAACGTACTGCTCTGAATCCTAAGAATGGATTCTCTTCTGTTGGAAGTCCAAGATATGGAAGAGCTTTATCTCCACCGATATCCAGTGTACGAATGATCACTGGTTTACCGTCAAGAGTTTCAGCTACTTTCTTGTATGCTTCAAACTGAGCTTCTTCAGATGGAATTGCATCGCTTTCCATGAATAAGAACTCAGATCTGAATAATCCAACACCTTCTCCATCACGCTCTAAGACACCTTCTGCTTCGTCTGGTCCACCGATATTAGCAACCAGTTCCACAACGTGTCCGTCTGCTGTCTGGGATTTCTGTCCAACAAACTTCTGAAGGGCAGCTTTCTCTTCTAAGAATTTTTCTTTCTTAGCTTTATATTCTTCTACAACAGATGCTTCAGGATTGATGAATGCTTCTCCTGTTGATCCGTCAAGAACAACTTCATCTCCATCATTAACGATAGAAACGATGTTTTCGATACTAAGAACTGCTGGAATTTCCATAGATCTGCAGATGATCGCAGAGTGAGATGTCTTACCACCGATCTCTGTTAATACACCCTGAACGTTTGCAGGATTGATTCCTGCTGTCATAGATGGTGTTAAATCTTCTGCTACTAAGATTGTTCCTTCTGGAACTGCACTGATATCTACTTCTTCAATTCCAAGTAAGATCTTAATTAAACGAGTTTTGATGTCGCCTAAGTCAGATGCTCTCTGCTGAGTCAGTTCATCATCTGCCATAGCGAAGATCTGTGCGAAGAAATCGCAAGCTTCTTCTACAGCAGCTTCTGCATTGATCTTCTCTCCATCGATCTTAGCTTCGATCTGTTCTGAGATCGCTGGATCCTGGATCATCATGATATGACCTTCTAAGATCTCTGCTTCCTGCTCACCAGCAGTTACTTTCATGGATTCAACCATCTTCTGAGTCTTCTCAATGAAAACTTCAATTGCATCGCTTAAACGTTTTTTCTCTGCTTCTGTATCTTCGATAGACTGTTTTGTGTAATTAAGTTCTTCTTCCTTAATCTTAACAATCTTACCAATACCGATACCAGCAGATGCTCCTATACCTTTATACATGTTGCCACCCGTCCTTTATCAAATTATATGTTACACCCATTATGAGCAGTGACTATTCACCTAATCCAGATTCGATCAGTTCTGTTGCGTGTGCAAGAGCTGCTTCTTCGTCTGGACCTTCACATACTAATTCGATTTCAGAACCACATTTGATACATGCTCCAATGATATTTAATAAGCTTTTAGCGTTGATCTTTTTATCTTCGAATACAATAGTTACGTCAGATTCGAATTTAGTTACGGCTTTCGCTAAAACTCCAGCTGGTCTCATGTGTAATCCCTGTTCGTTTTCAATGACAAATTTCTTTGATACCATAATTGTTTCTCCTTCTCACATATAAAATAATTTTAATTTATCCGGATCTTTAACTGGCTTATCTTTGTACTCATCTAAGTGCAATTCCTTAAAAAAGCATAAAAAAAGACCTACTTTAACAAATGTTCACACTTATTAAATAGGTCTTGCCTGCCTCACCAGTCACAATCCAAAATTCGATAATATTATAATATCAAATTTTGCCTTATAAGTCAACCTGGTTTTATGACTGATGCCCCATTTCTAAGATCAGTCTTTTGACATAAATGATCAGATACATCTTCTCATCTGCTGAGAGTTTGCAGTTGTAATGCTGCTCGATATGTTCTACGATCTTCTGACTGCACACGTAAGCTTCTGGATACTTCTTCTGATTACGTTCATAAAATTCAACATCATCTTCTTCGTCTTCTTCTATCGGGCGTTTCTTTGATAAGATTTCTGTCTCAAGATATTGTAAATGTGTTGCAAATCTCTGATATGCTGGATGTTCCGTATCTAGCACGATTTCATAAAACTCCTGAATGATCGCCATGACTTCCTGTACAAAAGATGATTTACCACTAAGGTCCAAGGTAAAAATCTTCTCAATCTTCGTCTTATCTAATTCGTCTCCTGTTTTCTTACGAAATCCAATTCCTTTTCCCATCAAAATAACTTCTTTTCCGTTTGAATCAAATGTACTGACCACGTTATTGTTGATTACTTTCTGTATGATCACTTTCTCGCCTCCTAGATACTTCCAAGAATCTCTTTTGGAATGTATGCTTCTACGTAAATTCCATCATCTCTGTATTCTTCTTTCAAAAGCTGTCCATGACTTCGGATCAGCTGGATCTTTCCTGCTTCTTGATAGCCATACAGCTTTTCTAAATATAATTTCTGTTTTTGCAGTATTTTCTCAATCTGCTCTAACAACTGATCGGTTCCTTCGCCATTTTTCCCGGAAATCCTTACCACCGCTTCTGCATTTGAATCTTTTAAGATCTCATCACCATTTAACAGATCAATCTTATTGAATGCTGTAATGATCGGTGATTCGTTAGCTCCTAACTGCTTTAATGTATCATAGACTGCTTCCATCTGTTTCTCTTTCTGCGGATTGGATGCATCAACTACATGCAGGATCAGATCACTGTATTTGGCTTCTTCTAATGTACTTTTAAATGCTTCGACCAGATGATGTGGAAGTTTGCGGATAAAACCGACCGTATCCGTCATAAGAATTGTCTGCCCGCCACTTAAATCTAAACTTTTTGTCGTTGGATCAAGGGTTGCAAACAACTGATCTTCTTCATAAACTCCTGCATTGGTAAAATGGTTTAATAGTGTTGACTTTCCTGCATTGGTATATCCAACGATACAAACCACTGGCAGGTGATTCTTCTGGCGTTGTTTTCTCTGGACTTCTCTATGCTTTACAACATCTCTTAACTCTGCTTTTAATCTGGAGATTCTTGTACGGATCAGTCTTCGGTCCATCTCCAGTTTCTTCTCTCCCGGACCTCTGGTTCCGATTCCTCCACCTAATCTTGATAAAGCTCTTCCTTGTCCGGTAAGCTTGGATGCTCTGTATTTTAACTGGGCAAGTTCGACCTGGATCTTACCTTCTCTTGTAAATGCTCTCTTCGCAAAAATATCAAGAATGATCAGTGTTCGATCCATCACTTTGGTATTTAATGCTTCTTCTAAATTGCTGATCTGTGCTGGTGATAATTCGTCATCACAGACGATCCCTGTCGCATCAGTTCCGTATAACAAAGCATTGACTTCATCAATCTTACCTTTTCCGATATAAGTTCCTGGATGTGGTGTTTCTCTTACCTGGATCACCCTTGCTGCAACCTCGGCTCCTGCCGTTTTGACCAGTTCTTCTAACTCATCCAGAGATTCTTCTGCTTCTGTTGTGTCTTGATCAGCAACCGCGATCAATATCACTTTCTCTATGATTTCTTTTTTGATTTCTTCCATAATATATGTTCCTGTATCTATTTTCCTAATTTCCCTAATATCTGTTGGACTGCCATGTCAAATGCTTGCTTCTTCGCTGAATCCCTGCCCATTGTCTGATTCATCATTTGACTTTTTTCAATTCTTTCCTGATTCTCTTTATAATATTTGATCAGGTCCATTCCTATATATTCTTCACATGACCGACAGCTATTCTCCATCTCCTCTTGCGTAACTTCCCATGCATCTACAACTCTGTGATCATCCTTGCTGACTGCCAACATTAATGTTACGGGTTCCGTAAATGCATTCGTCTGTGCATAACCCATAGAGATCACTGATCCTCTCCCATATTGTCCTTTAAATACTTTGTATACTTCGGATGTGTATCTTGACCGTTGATTTTGTTTATAAGAATAACAAATAAATACTATTATACAAAATACAATTCCGATTCCTACGGCCAGAATTAACATTTCATTCTTGTATGATGTTTTTATAGAAACGAAAACATCATATTTCCTTTCTTTTTAATTTGTGATGCTAAGAATCATTATACAACGATTCTTTTTTTGTAGCAACCAGAAAGAAACCGGCTTTGCCATACTTTCTTATATCATAGAGAGTTCCATCGGAATTTCCTGCTATATTATGTTAAAAAAAGATATCAGCTGATCCTAAAACCAGCTGATATCTTTATCTTCTATGATCTTCTATCAGAAATTATTCTATCCTCTTGTCTTACCACCCGCAACGTTAACCGTCACACCATGTACGTAAGAAGATCTCTTGCTTGCAAGATATACACACAGATCTGCAACTTCAGAAAGCTTTCCAGAACGTCCTAGTGGAATTGTAGATGTTTTGGAATATCCTGCTCTTAACTGTTCTACTGTGATCCCTCTTGTATAAGCCAGAGCTGTTTCATAACCGATCGTACGAAGTCCTGTAGCTTCCATGATCCCAGGTGCTACTCCGACAACGCGGACTCCCTGTTTTCCTAATTCTTTTGCCCATGATCTTGTTAAAGAGTTTACTGCATTCTTTGTAGCTGCGTAAACACTCTGTCCTTCGGATCCTTCCAGACCACTTTCAGAAGACATGTTGATAATGACACCTTCACCTTTTTCAACCAAGATCCTTCCAACTGCCTGCGCACAGAAGAAAACACCTTTTAGATTTACATTGCATACTTTATCCCATACTGCCTCATCTAATTCATATTGTCCTTTTGGATCCTTTGGATCAACTAACAGACGTGGAATATTGATTCCTGCATTATTCACTAGTACATCAATTGTTCCGAATGTTTCTATTGTTTTTGCTACCATAGCTTCAACATCAGAAACTTTTGTTACATCTGTTCTTACATATAATAACTGGCCTTCTTTTGCATCCATCTCTGGTGCATTCTCTGCCATATCAGAAATAACTACATTCGCCCCAATATTCAAAAACTCCTGCGCAACTGCCTTCCCGATTCCGGATGCTGCGCCTGTGACGATGACTGTCTTCCCTTCTAATTCTAACCAATCGTTATTCATCGTTATGATCTCCTTTTATAATTTTTCTTCTGCAACAGACTGCTCGTGTTGTGCCACATTCTCAAATGAATCCCATTTTGTGGAGAACAGTAATAAGAACAGTGTGTCGATCACTGACATCGCTGCCATTCTTGTGAAACTAACCTGATCATGGAAAATGTGTTCTCTTGTTGCTGTCAGCAAAACATGATCACATAACTCTGCAAGTGGCGATTTGGATTGATTGGTGATCGCAATTGTTGTTACACCATTATCTTTCACGATCTCTACCATCTTCACAAGTCTTTTGGATGCCCCAGAGGCAGAAATCGCAAAAAATACATCACCTTTTCTCAAAGTTCTGGAAAATGCTTCCTGACTCTCCCAAATTGTTGAACTAACTGCTTTCAATCCTAACTGATTGAACTTGTAAGATCCATCCAGTGCGATCGGGATCGTATCTCCCATCGCAGCGAATTCAATCAGATTGGCATGTATGATCAAATCCACGATCTCTCTTAATTCTTCTGGATTAAAATTGTGAAACGTCGCTTTGATCTCTTCCACTTTACTGATCATGATATTATTGAGTGATTTGTCCATCTGATCGATATCGATCTCGTTCGATATCACCTGTTCTTCCTGCTGTCGTTGTTCTCCGGCCAGCTTGATCTTCAACTGATGAAATCCCTTACATCCGATCTTCTTACAAAAACGGATGATCGTTGCCTGGCTCGCATCACAGTGAGATGCAAGTTCTGATACAGACATCTCGATCGCTTCAGATGGATGACTGATCAGATAATCGGCTACTTTCTTCTCTGCATCATATAAACTATCATATGTTGAAAAAATCTGGTCTCTAACTAAGATATCACTACTCATACTACTCCCTTCTAAATCTCAGGAGCATTCTGTATGAAATACCTTTCTGCCTCTGCGCTCCATAAATTACCATTGCGTTCTACGATTGATTTTAATTCTCTGATATACTCATCATCGCTGTTTTCATCGAATTTGTCAACCTCTGTTAATGGAAATTTTTTGTGCGTATAGACAATTTTTTTACTTCCTTCAAGTTCTGGTAACGCCTTTGTTGTTTCAACCGCATGGTCAAGCCCTAATATATGTGTTGCGATCTTTGCAACATTGACTGTCTTGCTCTCGATCAGTTCAATGGATTGTTTCATATCTTCCGTATTTCCACCACTTGTTCCCACAAAATGTGTAGAATTATAATGAATATTATAGAAATTTACTCTGGATGAAAATTCTTGATTGGCAGGCCCTGAGAAGAAATTCAAACATCCATCGAATGCTAACATTTTCACTCCGTATGTTACCATTTCTTCATTTGGTGCAAAGATAAAGACATCATCAAATCCTTTTTCTGAATATTTACGTAGCTCTTTATTGACATCTGCTATATCTCTTGTATTGACGTATACAAGATCTACACCATTCTTCTTTGCTTCTTCTACTGTGTATAACCTTGCTGCCATATCAATCTTCTTCTGTGTTCTTCCTGTGACAACCAGCGTCTTTGGTTTCTTTGGTCCATGGATTGCAAAGTCGATCGCTAAAAATCCCATTGGCCCTGTTGCACCGAGAAGTGCGATCGCTCCACCTTCTTTAATTCCCATCACATGTTCATATGAATACATTTTCTTCATATGATACTGTGCATTAAATGCACCTACGACACATGACAGTGGTTCAACGAGAGATCCTTCAAAGAAGGAATCTCCGTTGTATTTTAATAGTGAACCATTTTCCATAACCTGATCAGAAAAGATGATCGTTGTGGCATCTCCTCCCATATGATGGAAAGAATATCCTGGGGCATAGCCTCTGATATCTCCAATGTTAGGCTGAATTACAAATTTGTCACCTTCCTGATACTGATTTTTCCATTTTTTACCGACCTTTTTGATCGTCCCACAAAATTCGTGTCCTAAAATGATCGGATTTTCACTGATATCATCTGGTACTTTTTTGTGTTTTTGTGCCTGGGTAATCGCTTTGTAACTGGACATACATAAACTGTCTGTTACAACCTCTGCCATAATTTCATCATCTTGCATCTCTGGCAGTTCAAATTCATCCAGTCTTAAATCCATTTCTCCGTAAAGTCTTACTGCCTTTGTTTTCATAACTTTCCCCCTAACAGATTACGCTAAAATTCCTAATCCATATCCAACAATACCTACTGCAAATAAGATAAAGATAATTGCGATCGGACTGATGTTTTTCTTTAATAATTTAGATACGACCAAGGTTAAAACTAATGCTAATAATCCTGGTAATAACTGATCTAAGATATTCTGTACTGTTGTTACTGTTGTTTTTCCGTTTGTTGTTACTCTAGATACTACAAGTGGTACGTTGATCGTCGTCCATTTAGATACCAGTGCACCCATGACGAACAGTCCAAGGATAGAAGCTCCTTCTGTGACTTTCTGTAACATGTTTCCTGCTAAATGTTTTACAAAGTCTAATCCTTTTTTGTATCCGAATTCAAGTCCAAAGTAAAGTGCTGCCATACGTACGATGTTGAATGCTAAGAAGAATAATACTGGTCCTAATGCACTTCCTGTTAATGCTAAGGATGCACCAATCGCTGCTGTGATTGGTCTTAATGTTCCCCAGAAGATTGGATCACCAACTCCACAGAAAGGTCCCATTAACCCAATCTTGATACTTCCGATCGTTCCTTCATCGATATCTGCTCCATTTGCTTTTGCTTCTTCCATCGCTGCTGTTACACCTAAGACTGGTCCTACAGCTGCTGGTGTTACGTTGAAGAATGTCAGATGTCTCTTTAATGCTGCTACTTGTTCTTCTTTTGTATCATATAATCTTTTAATAGCTGGTACCATGTCGAAGCACATACCTAATGCATGCATTCTTTCGTAGTTAAATGATGCCTGCTGAAGGTTTGTTCTCATGAACATATTAAATCTATCGCCTTTTGTTAATTTCTTTTCACTCATCTTTAAATTCCTCCTCTTTCTTAGTCAAGTTCGTCGTCTAGATCATCATCCAGATCATCGCTGCCACCTGCACCTGCTGTTACTGGTGCTGCCACTGGTGTCTGGAATTTAGGATTTAACTGTACATATACGATTGCGAATACCGCACCCATGATTCCGAATGCAACTAAGTTAAATTCTGTAAACGCTGCAATTACGAATCCAAGGAAGAAGAATGGCATTAAGTATTTTGCACCCATCATGTTTAATACCATTGCGTAACCTACGACTACGATCATTCCACCTGCAACTGTTAATCCACCAGTTACTACTTTCGGAATGCTGTTTAATAATGTCTGTACACCTTCTGGACTTACAACTGCTGCTACTAAGAATGTAGGGATCGCTACACGAAGTGCCTGTACAACCAATGCGGCTACATGACAGATATCAAGCATCTTGAAGTTTGCATCTTCTGCATATTTGTCAGCTGCGTGCTGGAAGAAGATTGTTACTGTACGAGCAAATACTGTTAACACCTGACCTGCAACTGCAACTGGAAGTGCGATCGCGATACCATTTGCTACAGACTGATGTCCTACAACTACAAGAATCGTAGAAATGATACTTGCTAATGCTGAGTCAGGAGACTGTGCTGCTCCGATGTTCATCCATCCAAGAGCGATCATTTCCAGTGTACCTCCAAGTAAGATACCTGTTTTTACATCTCCTAAAATCAATCCAACAACTGTACATGCGATCAGTGGACGATGTGTCTGGAAGGAATCAAGCACGCTTCCCATTCCAGCGATACATCCAAAAATAACTAATAAAACGATTTGAACTGTAGATATTCCCATTTTTAAATCCTCCTTTGTATCTCTCTTATCCTTCGATGCCTTCAATCTTGCTCATAAGATCTACTTTTTTGTCTGTGGCTACCGGACGGATCTCTAATTCAATTCCCATCTCATGCAGTTTCTTAAATGCTGCGATATCGCTTTCATCAACAGATACTGCTTTTGTAATCTGAGTCTTTCCTGTCTTGAATGCCATTCCTCCGATGTTAACACTCTTGATCGGAACCCCTGCTTCTGCCATTCGCAGAACATCCTGTGGACATGTATATAAGAAGAATACTGTGTCCTTTTCATATTTTGGATTGTTGTAAACACGAACTGCTTTTGCTACGTCTACAACGCTTACTTTTACTCCTGGAGGTCCCACCTGTAAAAGTAATGTTTTACGGATCTGGTCTTTTGCTACTTCATCACTGCAAATGATGATTCGCTGTGCGTTTGCTTCTTTGGACCAAACGGTTGCGACCTGTCCATGGATCAGTCTGTCATCGATTCTTACTAAATTGATTTTCATAGTTCATCATCCTCCATTTCATCTTCGTTTGTATTACCAAGCAATTTCTTGCATGATTTCACATAATCTTCTGAAAGTTTGTCATATACTTCGCCAGCCTTGATATCTTCTTCCATTGTTCTGATTCCTACAACATCGATCAGCATTGGTAAGCTCAATCCTGTAATAACATCCATTCGATCTTGTCCGATCACGGTCTCAAATGCTGCATTATAAGGACTTCCTCCAAATAAATCTACAAGGAATAAAATTTCTTCGTCTTCCTTATAGCCATCGATCAATTCTTTGTATCTGGCTTTTAATGTCTCTGCATTCTCACCTGGAACAAATGTTACGATGTCAAGATCATCAATTGCTCCGAACACCATTCCCGCAGAATTCACAACCTCTTTTGCCAACATTCCATGGGCTGATACAATTAACTTCATTGCTCTCCCTCCTTTAGCACGAAATTTATTTTTTTACTTTTGTCTCATGTGAAATTTTATTTTGTATCTTGATTATAGTCATAAACCTAAATTTCGTCAACTTATTTTTCATAAAATTTTATTTTTTGTATAAAGTCATGATTTTTGCTTTCTATTTTTGTATATTTTGCACAATTTTCAATTGATCTTTTCTGTTTCTGCACAAAAAAAGAAGGACTTTCGTCCTTCCTAACTCTTATCATGAAATTGTCACGAAATTATCGTGTCTCCAAAAATGTCAGCTCTTTCTTGCCATTTGCATCCTTTGGATAGGCTTTTACATAAGCTTTTGCATAACGATATGCTGTATCAAAATCAAACATGGATTCATACGCACTGATCCTAGCGAATAAAACTTCCTTCTTATTCTCAAGCTCCTTCTGTTTTAATGCTCTCTCGATCACTTTTAGCCCTTGTGTATACTTCTCCTGCTTTGCTAACACCGCATATTTTGTACAATAGATCTCTCCATCGTCTGGATGCTCTTTTATTCCCTGATCACATACATCTATTGCTTTGTTTAGCTTCTTCTGCTGGGCAAGGCAATATGCTTTCAAAGAATATGCCCGGCTTTCTCCATGATCGATCAGCTGATCATAAATCTCTATGGCTTTCCCATACTCTCCCATCTGGTAAAGAGCCTCTCCTTCATAGAATAAAACATCTTTCTTTTGTTTTGTGAAAATGAGAGTGAATTTCCCTGCTGCATGGTCAAATTGTTCGTATGCTTTCTGATATTCTTTCTTATCAAGATATGTAATTCCTTCGCTTGCTGTCATTCTTTGGCTGATATATCCAAATCCGCAAAAAGCAGCCAGCGCGATCAGGACAACTATAACTGCTGTAATGATTCCTTTTCCTTTACTGTTCATAATCTTTCTCCTGCTTCGCATTTTTAATTCTTCTGCCTCTTAGTATAACAAATTCTCTTTTCGCATACAAGCTAAGCCTTCTTATATCTTTCTTCCCTTATTTTGTAATATAGAATCCAGAACTCTTTCGCTGTGTGATATTTCCACATTTATCGATAAATCTTGCGTAGATACTCACTTTTTTGTTCTTCTTTTTGTAGGTTATCTTATTCGCCGTTTTCCATCGATATTTGGATGCTTTTTTGCCTTTTGGCACGATCTTATATTGTGTCTTTGATTTCCCGCTGATTCCATAGGATGCTGAAAATACAAATTTGGCTGACTTTTTGATTTTTTTATTGTAAGACGTTTTTGTTGACGTTTTTAACGTCTTGATCCCTGATCTGTTAACCTTGATCTTCGTCTTTGTTGGTGCTTTTTTATCTACCGCAATTCCTGGAAGCTGCATCTCATCTATCCCTGCATCTGTGACAAACCTCACATAGACTCTGCCTATCATACCATCTTTAATCGTTAATGTTGTACCGTTTTTGTATGGCACGCTTCCTTTGGAAGCTCCTTTTTTCACAAATTTGTACTGAATCTGTTTTAGATTTGTGAAGCTTTTTGCCTGTGCTGAAATCCTGATCTTGATGTTTTTTCTCTCATAATGCTGATATGCTGCAGAGGCTTCCGAACGAAGTGGTGTCATTTTCTTCTTTGTATTTGCCTGCACTGTAACTTTCTGCATCAATGGGGTACGCTTCTGTTTCACTACATAGCCCGCATGACTTGGTACATTGCCGCCTTTTTGTGCTGACACACTTAGATTCTTACCATCAGACGATACTACGATCGTTCCTTTATCTGATGTCTGATAAACATCCATTCCTGACAGATCACGAAGTACATTGCTCTCTGGTGTCTGGTTTACATTTTTATATCCATTACTGATGATCGCAATACTTGCACCTGTTCGATCGATCAGATACTTATGATCCGAATCGTATACATAACGACCTTTCGGTTTATCCTGCAAACGAACATCCTGATATCCATGATGTGGCTGCTTTAATACCTGTGCACTTAAATCGTAACCTCTGGCTGCAATCTTTTTGATCGTTTCCTGCTGTGCATCGCCTGTCATTAAAAATGAATTACTGCCATAAACGATCCTCGTCACTATCGAATATTTATTTACCTGTCTTGTATTTAAATTTGGTGCATCCTGTGCTCTTCCATACCTGTAGGTATTGTCTAACGGACCATAAAAGGTCATTATCGCTTCGCCTAATTTTACGGATGTTCCGGCCTGTGGCACAACATACTGGATATGCAATGATGCATCTCTGTATGAATTCCTCTTCTCTAGTTTCTTCTTGAATGTCTGATAAGTCTGTGTATCAAATGCTGTCCATCGGGCTGTTTCCTCTGTTTGCTTTTCTTTATCTTCGCTGCTTTCAAGATATTCAAACTCCAATGGATTTCCATAAATCGTATCGATCGTAATATTCTTATCTTCTAGTATCTTTTTCATTCCACCGATATGATCTCCGTGTGGATGAGTAAGAACAACAAATTCCAGATGTTTTACTCCATGATCCAGCAAATACTGGTGCACACGGTCTGATACATCGATCGTATCGTGATCTGTTGTCTCATAAGAATAAGCCCCAGAATCGATCAGGGCATACTTCGCGTTTTCTCCTTCTCCATATTGAAGTAAAGCTCCATCGGCGGCTCCTACATCGATAAAATGAACCTTAAATGTCTGTGCTGCATTAACTTTGATCGTTTGACCTCTCGATACGTGCAAAACAGTGATGCCTGTAAGCATCACTGTCAGCAGTACCGCTATGATCTTCTTTGTAAAATATTTCATACTTCCATCCTAGCGTTTTCTTTGTTATTTCTTAGTTACGTAAAATCCGTTTGTCTTCTTTGTTGTGATATTTCCAGATTTATCAATATATCTTACATATAAACGAACTTTTTTATTTCTTTTCTTATAAGTTACACTATTTGCTGTTTTCCATTTGTACTTGGAAGCTTTTTTTCCTCTTGGTACAAACTTATACTGTGTCATGAATTTTCCACTGGTTCCATAATTTGCACTAAATGTAAATTTGACAGACTTCTTGATTCGTTTACTGTAAGTATTCTTTGCAGATGTTGACCGTGTTTTGATCCCTGACTTATTCGCTTTGATCTTCACACTGGTTGGTGCTTTCGTATCAACTGTAAATCCAGGAAGTTTGATCTCTGTTGATCCTAATGGTGTATTATATCTTACATAAAATCTTCCACAATTTCCATTTTTGACTGTATAGGAACTTCCTGTCTTATATGCTATGGTTTTATTATTCACACCTTTTGGCACAAACTTATATTCAATGCTTGTCAACTTTGTAAATCCTTGAGCTGCTCCTGAAAATCTTACAGTAATATTCTTCTTTTCATAACGATCATAAGTATTTGCAGCATCCACACTCGTTGCTGTCAATGGCTTTGTTGTGTTTGCTGTGATATTCATGGATTTCATCACTGGAGATGATGTTTCATCATCACTTTCTTTTCCTTTGACACTTGGCTGGTTATTTCCTTTCTCTGTCTGGATAGATAACTGTGAGCCATCGGATGTTACAATGATCGTTCCACGGTCTCCTGTCTCATAGACGTCTAGTTTTGATAAATCTCTTAAGACTTTTGTATATGGAACACCACCTGTATTCATATATCCATTACTAATGATCGCAATACTAGCCTGTGATGCATCGATCACTGTTTTATGATCAGAATACTGATAGCCATTGGCTAATTCTTCTTCTGTGACATCCTGAAATCCATGATGTGGCTCCTTGAGCACCTGTGCTGTCAGATCATATCCCTTCGCGATGATCTTCTCGATCGTTTCTTTCTGGGCATCTCCAGTCATTAAGAAAGAGTTGCTTCCGTAAACGATCTTTGTGACGATAGAATATTTATTTTCCTGTCTTGTATTCAAATCAACTTTACGTCCATACTGGTAGTCATTCTCCAATGGTCCGTAGAATGTCATCTTTGCTTCTCCAAAGTTGATCGTTTCGCCAGCTGTTGGTACTACATAATCTACTTTTAGATTTTCTTTCTCTGTTTTGTCTTCTGCCTCTTCAGCAAGTTTCTTTCTTGCTTCTAAAGCTGCTTTAAAGTTCTTGTATGTTTGGGTATCAAATTCTGTCCAATTTGTTTCATCTGAAGACTGCTTGTTCTTATCTTCGCTGCTTTTCAAGTACTGAATATTCAGATCATTCCCATAAATCTTATCAATCTTGATCGTTGTATCAGAAAGAATCTTCTCCATACCTCCAATATGATCCTGATGAGGATGTGTCAGAAGTATAAATTCCAGATGTTTTACTCCCATCTTATTTAAATATTCATAGACTGGTGTCTTTGTTGTATCAATCGTCGTATCCTTTGTATTATGATACTGGTTTGCTCCTGTATCGATCAATGCATACTTTGCTTCTGTTCCTTCTCCATACTGTAATAATGCAGCATCTGCACATCCGACATCAATAAAATGAATCTTAAATGTCTGTGCCGCTTTTGCTGTATGCATTCCACGCCCGGTTACAACTGTTGTGCAGACCAATATCCATGCCAGAAAGCACACTGCAAGTTTCCTTATAATGTTCCTCATTTGTTACTCCCTTTCTTTGTTTTTCATCTTTACTCTTGATATTTCTTTTTTACAATCGAATTTTAACATACTCTTAATATTTTTGCAATTTTTTTGAAATATTTTATCATTTCTTTTTACACGAATAAAGGAAGAGTTCCTCCTTTTGGAACTCTTCCTCTTAACTTATCATATTCAATACTATATTTCAAGACTCTATATAAGACTATCTGATCTTATCTAAGTGCCAGATATCATCGACATATTCCTGAATTGTACGGTCAGATGAGAACTTGCCACATCCTGCTGTATTGGTCATCGCCATCTTAGCCCATCCTTTTGTATCTCTATATGCTTCTTCTACTTTCTTCTGAGCTTCTGCATATGAACGGAAGTCTTTTAAGATGAAGTACATATCTGCCTGGCTTCCTGTATCACCAAACAACAGACTCTGGTACAGATCTTTGTAAAGTTCTGGATCACCATTTGCATATGTTCCATCTACCAACTGATCTAAGACTTCATGGATGTCTTTATCATTCTGGTAAATCTCATATGGATGATATCCACCGTTATTCTCATAATTGATAACTTCTTCTGAGCTCATACCGAAGATAAATGCATTCTCAGCTCCAACTTCATCAACGATCTCTACATTCGCTCCATCCATTGTTCCAAGTGTTGGTGCACCATTTAACATGAACTTCATGTTACCTGTTCCTGATGCTTCTTTGGATGCTGTTGAAATCTGTTCGCTGACATCTGCTGCCGCAAAGATCCATTCTGCATTGGATACACGATAATCTTCAATAAATACAACTTTTAACTTACCTTTGATGGACGCGTCATTATTTACTTTATCAGCTACAGAGTTGATCAGTTTGATCGTCTGTTTTGCACGAAGGTATCCAGCTGCTGCCTTGGCACCAAAAATAAATGTTCTTGGGTAGAACTTCATATTTGGATTCTTCTTTAACTGATTATACAGATACATTACATGTAAAATATTCATCAGCTGACGTTTGTATTCATGAAGTCGTTTTACCTGTACATCAAAGATGGATGTTGGATCAACTTCTACGCCATTGTGTTCTAAGATATATTTTGCAAGACGTTTTTTATTCTGCAGTTTGATATCCATAAATTCTTTCTGAGCTTTTGGATCATCCACATATTTCTTCAGTCCTGACATTAAAGAAAGGTCTGTTGCCCATGTGTCTGTTCCAAGTTTCTTTGTTACCCAGTCTGCAAGTAATGGGTTTCCATGCATTAAGAAACGTCTCTGTGTGATTCCGTTTGTCTTGTTGTTGAATTTCTCTGGCATCATCTGATAGAAATCTTTCAATTCCTGATTCTTTAAGATTTCTGTATGAAGTTTTGCAACACCATTGACAGAATATCCTGCTGCGATCGCCATATGTGCCATACGTACCTGTCCGTCCCAAAGGATCGCCATCTTCTTGACTTTCTCTTCGTTTCCTGGATACATCTCACGGATCTTGTTTACGAAACGACGGTCGATCTCTTCTACGATCTGGTATACTCTAGGAAGTAATTTAGAGAATAAGTCGATTGGCCATTTCTCTAACGCTTCTGCCATGATCGTATGGTTTGTGTATGCACAAGTCTTTGTTGTAACTTCCCATGCTTCATCCCATCCAAGACCTTCTTCATCCATTAAGATCCTCATCAGTTCTGCAACAGATACTGTTGGATGAGTATCGTTCATCTGGATCGTCATCTTCTCATAAAGTTTTGTAATGTCATCGTGGTTTTTCTTATATTTGGCTACTGCTGCCTGTAAACTTGCAGATACGAAGAAATACTGCTGTTTTAAACGAAGTTCTTTTCCTTCGTAGTGATTATCATTTGGATATAATACTTCTACGATGTTCTTTGCAAGGTTCTTCTGTTCTACTGCTTTGTCATATTCACCTTTATCAAAAGAATCCAGCTGGAAGTCAGTGATCGCTTCTGCATCCCAGATCCTTAATGTATTAACGATATGATTTCCATATCCTACGATCGGATAGTCAAATGGGACTGCCATAACTGACTGATAGTTCTCCTGAATAAAGTTGGTTCTTCCAGTTGCTTCATCATATTCTGTACGGATATTTCCACCGAAACGTACTTCTTTGGCATATTCTGGACGTTTTAATTCAAATGGATTTCCATTCTTTAACCATTCATCTGGTACTTCTATCTGATATCCGTCTTTGATCTTCTGCTTGAACATTCCATATTGATAGCGGATTCCACATCCATAGGCTGCATATCCAAGTGTTGCCAATGAATCAAGGAAACATGCTGCTAATCTTCCAAGACCACCATTACCAAGTGCTGGGTCTGGTTCCTGGTCTTCAACGGCATTCAGATCTACGCCTAATTCATCAAGTGCTTCTTTCACTTCTCCATACATACTCATATTAATGAGGTTATTTCCAAGTGCTCTTCCCATCAGGAATTCCATGGACATATAATATAAAATCTTTGGGTCTTTCTCTTCGTAGGTCTTCTGAGTATCCATCCAGTCCTCAATGATCCACTCTTTCAGGGCATAAGCCACAGCCTGATAAATCTGCTGCTGGGATGCATTGTCAAGCTCAACTCTGAACTGAGTCTTTAGATTATTGAGTACTTCCTGTTTAAACAGTTTCTTATCAAATCTTTCTGTTTTCATGATTGTCTCTTCCCCTTTCGTATTCCCAGTGTGTTATTAATTTTATCATATAAATTGGAAATATGATACAAAAATTACAAATATCATTTGTATTTTTTTTCGTAAGTTCTTCTATTTATACAAGCTAGCTGCCACGCATAATTTTCCATATCCAATTTCATTGTTTGGATAGTCCAAAAATCCATTCATTTTCCTTGCACCTTTATGAAAATAAGCTTTGATCCGCTCTCCATACAAATAAGGATCATTTTTTCTTATGATCCCCCATTCCATCAAAAGAGCTGCCGCTCCTGTGACAAATGGCGTTGCCATTGACGTCCCGGACAAGCTGTTTTCACCGCCTCCTGGTGCTGCTGCCAAAATTCCAACTCCAGGTGCCACAAGATCTGGTTTCTTTACACCATATTTTTGATCACCCCGCCCCGAAAAATCTGCATAGGACTGATATCTGACATCATACGCACCTGCTGAGATCACATTTTCTGCAGTTGATGGGATTGTTAAAGTAAACTCTTTATCTGGCTCTAAAAATCTAGTTTCCTGATTATTTCCTGAAGATACCGGAAGCCACATCTGATATTCCCCATTTCTGATATTTCGTGGAATCAATGTAAGATCCCATTGTCCACTCTCTATATGTTCCCCCTCTTGCACAATAAAACTAAGGAATATTTCCTGTCTTACATTGTACGGTGTTGGGTAACCATTGTATACAAAGACGATCGTATTTCCATATGAATATTGTGACTTTCCCTGTTGATCTGTGATCTCATAAGATATTCCCGATGGAGATTCCAGCTGTATTCTTAACTCATCCACGAAATCTTTCCATATCTGGAGATTTAGATTCTGTTCAAATGGTGCAATATCCAATAAGATTTTTTGTTCTTCCTTGATCAGCTTTCCTTGTTTATGCTTTCCACTATTCCCCTCATTTCCTGTTCCAATGCAGATCGTACATTTCCATTGCTGTGCGATCTGTGATATAAATCTTTCTAACAAGGAATTTCCTCTATGGTCTCCATAATTATGTCCATAACTGATATTGACTGCAACCGGCCGTCCTGCCTGTGATGCTTCATTGATCACATATTGTAATGCTGTCATCAATTGTGTCGTCCTTGGAAAACCTTTTTCTCTCGTATCTCCCAATTTTACAACGACCAGTTCTGCCTCTGGTGCAACCCCGTTTGTCCCGGCACAGATTGAGGCTACCTGTGTTCCATGCCCAGATCGATCCCTGCTTTGAAAATCGTATCTTCCACTTTCTGAGTGCAATACTTTATTGATTTCTTCTTTCGTATAGAGATTTCCGTTAAGAAATGGTTTTGGCGGACTTCCTTTGACCGTTTGATCCCATAGTGCATAAATCTTAGTATCTCCATTTTCATCCACAAAATCCGGGTGAAAAATATCAATTCCTGTATCGATCACAGCGACAAAAACACCTCTTCCAGTCAATGAAAGAGGTGGATTCTTGACCGACAACATGCAAGATGCCGCTATCGATGGTTGTCGGCTTAATAATAGATTTTTCGGTTTTTCTATATAAATAACTTGTTCATTTGCCCCAAATGCTTCCAACTCGTCTTCTTTTATATAGGCGATCGCATAACCCATACTCAACGGTTCGATCCTCGTTGTGTCTGACCATCTGATCGTATCAAGTGTGCCTGCGTAGCGAAATATGATCTCCCACTGATCCGTTTCTTTATCGTATCCTGCATCTAAATCTTTGGATTTCTCCCGTTCTTCTTCGCTAAGATCCAGAGCTAGATTTAATTGATTTTCAAACTTTTCATCCTGTTCCATACGCTATCTGTACACTTTCGTTTTTCTTATCTTATGCAAAATCTGTGGGTTTTATTCTCAGATTGCTCATATCTCTTTTTTGCAGTATTTCCATACGGATGCACAAATTCCGTAAACAGAAGATGCTGTCATGATCCCTGCCGCAACCGCCACTGCGATCAGCAATGTTTTTTGTCCATATAAATAAAATAAATGCCACTGTTTTGCCAAGACATAATTCATCGTATAGTATAAATTTCCACCTGGTACTAATGGAATGATTCCCGTGATCAAAAATACTGTTACAGGAGTCTTTAAGATCCTTGCCATTGTTTCTGCATAGATCGTCGCAACTGCGGCCGCTGCCAGGTTCGCCACAAATGTACTTGGCATCTCATTCCACACAATAAGGTAGGCGATCCATGATACCATCCCAGAAATCCCAGCCATACAAAGTTTCTTCCCTCGAAGGTTATAAAGTACTGCAAATCCAAAACTTCCAACAAAACTTGCCAGTACCTGTATGATCTCTGCTTTCATTTATAATACACCTCCTAAGAACATCAATGCCATAAAAGAACCTGCTGCAAGGAATACAGCTAACAGTATCGATTCACAGACTCTTAAGATTCCTGACATCATGTCTCCACCGATCATATCCCGAAGTGCATTAACAAATGCAACTCCAGGAACCAACAGCATGATATTACCGATGATGATCTTTCCATAATCCTCCGTCAGTCCGAATTTTGCACTGATATATGCAAATGCTGCAACAAAAAATGATAATAGAAAGTTTAATACCATTTCGTTGGGTGCTAAGATCTTGATATATCTTGCAAGGACCGTGACAAATCCCCCTGCGATCATTGCTATGATCCCTTCTGTAACACCACCTCCATAAAATGAAGTCCATGCTGCTGCAATGACCGCTGATGTAAGAACTTCCTCTGTAAAAACGACGACTTTTCCCTTTTTAATCTCTGAAATCTTTCGTTTTACTTCCTCTTCTTCCGGAAGTTCTTTGCACATATATCTTGATAACTGATTTAACTCATCCAGTTTGGTAAAGTCTGTCTTATATGACCTGATACGCTTTGTCTGCGTTAAGATTTCTCCTTTTTCATCTTCGATCGTTGTTACAATACTTGATGTGATAGAAAATACATTGGCTTCTTTTGCTCCATACGCCTTGCAGATTCTTGAAATCGTATCTTCTACCCTTGAAACACCTGCTCCTGACACTAGCATGCATTCTCCGATCTCCATTGCGTATTTTAATACTTTTTTCATTTCCATAACATCTATCTCCTGCTATCTATTGTATCGAAATTGACTGTATTGTAACACAAAAGAAACCCTTGTGCTATGATCACACAAGGATTTCATGTAAAATTCATGTTTTGTTTACATTTCTTCGAGATGAAAAGAAGATTAATGCTATTAATCATCAATCTTATGTGTCCAAGCAACCGCCAATGCACCTGCACCAATATGACATGCAACACTTAAAGATAACGGATCTTGCTGGAATTCCATTCCTGGGAATTCTGCCATCAGTTCTTCTTTCCATTTGAGCGCTGCCTCTTCATCTTTTGTATATGCAGACTGAAGATATGCGTGTTTGCCAAAATCTCCATCTGGGAAACGCTCTTCTAGCTCTTTTCTTATTGCTGTGATCATCTTTTTCTTTGCCTGTTTGACACCTCTTGTCTTCGCAAATGCATCCAGCTTCTCACCATGGATCTGTAAAACTGGTTTGATTCCAAGCACTGTACCGATGGCTGCTCCTGCTGCTGTAACACGTCCGCCTTTCTTCAGATACTTTAACGTATCTACCATGATATAGATTCCTGAATCTAATTTGTCTGCTTCTAAGATGTCCTTAATCTCTTTGGCTGACTTTCCTTCTTCCGCTAATTTAGCCGCATCTAAGACAGACTGTCTCTGTGTGACAGAAATCCTCTGGTTATCTACAACCTGAACTTTTCCATCATAATCATCTGCTAACATTGCCGCTGTCGCACAGGAACTGCTTAATCCACTAGACATCGCAATGTGCACGATCTCATCATGGTCTTCTAATAACTTCTCCCACAGATCCAACACATCTCCAGGTGCAGGCTGAGATGTTTTGATATCTTCATCTTCGTTTAATTTCTGATAAAATTCATCCTGTGTTAATGTAATATCTTCAAAATATAATTCTTCATTAATATAAAATGGCATTGGAATCACTGAGATTCCTAATTCTTTACCTTCTTTTTGAGTAATTCCGCTGTTACTATCTGTTACGATCGCAATCTTGCCCATTCTTCTAATCCCTTTCTTAAAATTTCCTATCAATATATCTGTTTTTTGCCTTTATCTCACATCATAACAGAGATTCATAGATATCGTCAAAGGTTTTCCCCTCATATTTGGAAAAAATACATGACTATTTTGTGATTTCCTGAAAAAATCTTGCAATTGGAAATCCTACAACATTGTAGTAATCTCCTTCGATCCCTTTGATAAAGACAGCTGCTTTTCCTTGAATTCCATAAGACCCAGCCTTATCCATAGGTTCTCCAGTCTTGATATAATGATCGATCTGCTCATCACTGATCTCATAAAATGTAACTTTTGTTTCTTCATAAAATGTTTTTGTTTTTCCATCTTCGATGATGCAAACTCCTGTATACACTTCATGTGTCTGTCCGCTTAACATCGTAAGCATTCTTTTTGCGTCCGCTTCGTCTGTCGGTTTCCCAAGAATCTGTCCCTGATATGCTACAACGGTATCTGCTCCCACGATCATACTTTGTTTCTCTGACTTCTTATATATGTCTTTTGCTTTGATCGATGCTAATTCCATAACTACTTCATTTGGTGCTGTTTTTGTTGTGATCTCTTGTGCGTCGCTTGGCATAACATCAAATTTCAGATCGGCAAGTTCCAGGATTTCTTTTCTTCTTGGGGAAGCAGATGCTAATATAATATGTTTCATTTGTTTTATACCTCTTATTTTACTTAAGTTATCAAATTCTCCTGTGAATTACCCCTCCCATGCGGTACAGTAGTTCCTATGGAAGTGGCTTCTAACAGTCGTGACAGTTACCCATTCCTGACCAAAAGATTGGCTGTCCGTACCAATCAAGGCATATTCACTTATGCCGCTATCCCTTTGACGGGAATACCTTTCGGATTCAGTTTGTGGAATCCATACACATCAGGAGCAGAAAGAAACGTAT
>ENA-OQKP01000460-OQKP01000460.1-human-gut-metagenome-genome-assembly--contig:-NODE-460-length-33189-cov-7.551902_pt1 | contig 33189 bp, 31 predicted proteins | sample MGYA00242780_ERZ504802 | MGnify/ENA primary metagenome ERZ504802 (study PRJEB26092, sample SAMD00036406) | human gut metagenome | host: Homo sapiens | study: EMG produced TPA metagenomics assembly of... | reverse complement strand
GGTCGCCATACGCTGCTATAGCTCAGTTGGTAGAGCGCATCCTTGGTAAGGATGAGGTCAGCAGTTCAAATCTGCTTAGCAGCTCCAGCGCTGATGCCCACAGTGCAAGATACGCATTGTGGGCATCGTTAGTATAGGGGCATAGCTCAGTTGGTAGAGCAGCGGTCTCCAAAACCGCGTGCCGAGGGTTCGAATCCTTCTACCCCTGCCAAAAGCCGCTTATCTCGTCTGAGGTAAGCGGCTTTTTGTTTTTGCTGCGTCGTAGGGGGCCGCATATATACGGCCCGCAGGTTTGCGGCAGTAACCCGTTGACATGTGATTGCTTTCGCGCTGCAGGCCGGGCATGTGCGGCCCCCTAATGATGCGTTGACTATATAACCAACAAAAAAAGCCGAATCCGTGAGGACTCGGCTTTTGCTGTTTCTGACAGCCATCTTTGGTCCGAGTGGCGAGAGTCGAACTCACGGCCTCTTGAACCCCATTCAAGCGCGCTACCAAACTGCGCTACACCCGGTCAACCGGGCTGTCTCGAATCAGCTTGATTATTATAACTGACTGCACCGAGAATGTCAATAGAAATGTACGAATTTTATAAATATATTTTGTTTTGTGACTGATAAAGAAAGGAAAGAAGGGATAAATCATGCCGAATAGCCTGGAATTGAACGTCTCCCCTGCGCTGCTGCACACCTTCGCCAACCATCCGTTCCATGTCCGCAAGGATATGGAGATGAACGAACTGGTGGACAGCATCCGGGAAAGCGGTGTTATTGTTCCATTGATCGTGCGCAGCAGGCCCGAGGGCGGCTATGAGATCATCAGCGGACACCGCCGCTGCGAGGCCTGCCGGGAGTTGGGCATTGAGAAGGTGCCGGTCCGCGTGCAGGAGCTGACGGATGATGAAGCTACCATTTTAATGGTGAACAGCAATATTCAGCGCGAGCATGTGCTGCCGAGTGAAAAGGCGTTTGCGTACAAAATGAAGATGGATGCGATGAAGCATCAGGGACGGGCAACTTCGTGCCAACTTGGCACGAAGTTGCGAACTGACGGAGTTCTTGCTGAAAGCTCGTCAGATAGCGCACGGACAATACAGCGCTACATCCGCCTCACCTATCTCATCTCCCCCATTCTGCAAATGGTCGACGAATCCCGCATGGCATTCAACCCCGCGGTAGAAATCTCCTACATGACGCCTGAGCACCAACGGTGGCTGCAGGACGAGATGGAGCTTTGCGAGGCCACGCCCTCTCTGGTGCAGTCCCGCCGCCTTAAAGAGATGAGCCAGAGCGGCACGCTGACGGAGCATTACCTGCATACCCTGCTCACCGAGCAGAAGCCCAATCAACGCCAGAAGTTTTTCTTGAATCAATCTGACGTGCAGCGGTTCTTCCCTCCCGGCTATACGCCCGAGCAGATGCAGAACACGATTTTCTCTCTGCTGAAAACCTGGGGCCATGCCCACGAGCATACCCAGAGCCAGCAGGAGCTGGAACGGTAAAATGCCACACACAACCTTATTTATAAGGCCCGGTTAGGATGCCAAAAGCACGGTATTCTGTCAGGCTTATTCGAGTGCGCGCTTTTGGAGAAGCAACCATGCAATTTGACTACTTTTACGGCAGTCAGGCCGAGCAGTTCTCATTCTATCGCATCCCCAAGGTGCTGTTCACAGACCCACAGTTCAAACCGCTGTCCACCGATGCCAAGGTCCTGTACGGCATCCTGCTGGACCGCATGAGCCTGTCTGTCAAGAATCACTGGCTGGATGAACAGAGCAGGGTCTACATCATCTTCACCACCGAGGAAATCATGGAGGCCCTGAGCTGTGCCAACCAGAAGGCCTGCCGCCTGATGCTCGAGCTGGAAAAGGATGCAGGTCTGATTGAGCGCAAGCGCCAGGGCCTGGGAAAGCCCAGCTTGATTTATGTAAAAAACTTTGCTGTTTCGTCATAAATCAAGAAATGTGAAAATCACATTTCTTGAAGTGTGATTTTCACACTTCTGGAGATGTGATTATCACACGCAAATAAGACTGATAGTAATTAGACTGATTAGAACGATACAGAAAACAGATTGAAAAACAGAATACGGGGTGTAGAGTATGGCCGGGGTGACGAAAGAAGAAATCGCGCGGGCGAAGGAGCTTGACTTGCTGACCTACTTCAAACTCGTTGAGCCAGGCAACCTGAAGCTCGTGGGCAAGGAATACCGCCATAAGGTACACAGCTCGCTGACCATCAGCAAGAACAGCCTTTGGTGCTGGCACTGCATCGGCCTGCGCGGGCGCACGGCGCTGAAGTATCTGATCGACGTCGAGAAGGTTCCCTATGTCGAGGCTGTGCGGGAGATCAACCGCCTCCAAGGCGGTGTGGTTCATTCTTTCCAACCTGTAAGCCTGCCGCAGCCGCGCGCTGAACCGGAAGCACCTCGAGATTTCAAGCTGCCCAAGCCAGACACAAACAGCTATGCAGCTATGGCGTATCTGCGTGGGCGCTGTATCCACCCCAATGTACTGGCGTTCTGCCGCAGGGAGGGCATTTTGTACCAAACGACCTTCAAAAATCACCCGAACTGCGTATTTGTCGGGCGCGACGGTGAGGGTATTGCGAAAGGCGGCAGCTTGCGTGGCTGTACGCAGCTGCAATTCCGGCGTGATATTCCCGGAAGCAAGAAGATTTACCCGTTCTACATACAGGCCAGCACTAAGGCCGACACGGTTGAGGTATACGAGGCCCCCATTGACGCTAGCATCATTGGTTGCTTATCTGCGCCAAGATACCTGATTACAACATTTTCACTGTTATATTCATATGAGATGCCATAGTAATCGCCATACCGTTCCACTGGGTTTCCAGCAGCATCGAGGTAAAACTCTTCTGTAACCTGCCCATTTGCATTCCGCGTTCTCTGTACTGTCGCATAACCCATGTCAATGGCATCTGTGATAACCCCGTCAGAGTTCACATAACTCGCGTTCGTTACGTTTTCCTCCACGGTCTCCTTCACTTCAAGATCCGAAGACGTGAAGCCGGAATCATGATCAACCGAGGCATATGGCAATAAAAACAAGATTGAAGCCACGACAAAAGCAAGTAACAGCGCATGAACACTTTTCTGTTTCAGCTTTGCGTTCAAACTCCATAACCCCGGCTCTTGATGGTCTCCACAACCTGCGACACATACTTCTGGCAGGTGTCGTGATCGGGAGCTTCGACCATCACACGCACAACAGGCTCAGTACCGGACTCGCGCACCAGAATACGACCGGTGTTACCAAGCGCTTCAGCCACATCCTTGACTGCTGCCTGCACTGCTTCGTCATCCTGTGCGGCTTTCTTATCGGTCACACGGACATTCTCCAGAACCTGCGGGTAGATCTTCAGTGGCTCAGCCAGCTTGCTCATGGGCAGTTTCTTGGCAAGCATTACTTCCATCATTTTCAGACTGGTCAGGATACCATCACCAGTGCTGGCGTACTTGGAGAAAATGATATGACCACTCTGCTCACCGCCGATACGGCAGCCATTCTTAGCCATATACTCGTAAACATACTTGTCGCCCACAGCGGTCTTTGCGTAGCCGATGCCCTGCTCATCAAAGGCCTTGTACAGACCGAAGTTAGACATAACGGTAGTAACGACAGTGTTTGTCAGCAGTTTGCCACGTTCCTTCATATAGCAACCGTAAATGTACAGGATATGGTCACCTGTGATAACATTGCCCTTCTCGTCCACGCACAGGCAACGATCAGCATCGCCGTCATAGGCAAAACCAACGTCCAAACCCTTTTCAACCACGAATTTCTGCAGGCCTTCGATATGGGTAGAGCCAGCGTTATTATTGATATTCGTACCGTTGGGCTGTGCATTGATGACGTAGGTGTCTGCGCCCAGCGCTTCAAACACAGACTTAGCAATGTTCCAACTAGAGCCGTTGGCGCAGTCCAGACCAACCTTGACGCCCTTAAAAGAGTAGATTCCGAGGCTAATCAGATAGCCCATGTAGCGGTTGCGACCGGACACATAGTCCACAGTGCAACCGATGTGTTCCCGATGGGCAAAGGGCAGCTCCGGCCAGTCCTTGTCGAACACATGGAGCTTTCCGTCGATGTAGTCCTCTACCAGCAACAGGATTTCCTCGGGCATCTTCTCGCCATAGCAGTCGATCAGCTTGATGCCGTTATCGTAGTAGGGATTATGGCTGGCAGAAATCATGATACCACAGTCGAAGTCATCCACGCGGGCGATATAAGCCACAGACGGCGTAGTTGTGACGTGCAGCAGGTAGGCATCTGCGCCGGAAGCTGTCAAACCGGCAACCAGGCTGTACTCGAACATATAGGAGCTGCGGCGGGTATCCTTGCCAATGACGATACGGGCAGGTTCGTTGTTGCCGTTGCGCTCGCGGAGCATATTGTAATACCAGCCCAGAAAACGACCAACCTTGTAGGCGTGGTCTGCGGTCAGAGTGATTCCAGCTTCGCCACGGAAGCCATCGGTTCCAAAGTATTTTCCCATTATATTTTTCCCTCATCCAAAGAACGAATTGACGAATAGGCATATGCTTTAGCCGAGAGGAAATCTCGTTGCCTGCTGCTCACCACGGAGAGGTAGCACACTTGAGCAACACAGCCATGTGGCAGAACACATGGCTGCTATAAGTATTAGTCTCTGCGGAACAGGTCGCGGGTATAGACCTTTTCCTGTACGTCATCCAAGCAGCTATCATGGCGGTTGGCGATGATGGCCTGACTGCGCTTCTTGAACTCCTCAAGGTCGTTCACGACTTCGCTACCAAAGAAAGTGGTGCCGTTCTCCAAAGTCGGCTCGTAGATGATCACAGTTGCACCCTTTGCCTTGATACGCTTCATGACGCCCTGGATGGAAGACTGGCGGAAGTTGTCGGAGTTGGACTTCATAGTCAGACGGTACACACCAATAACACATGGCTTCTCTTGCGACTTGTCGTATTCATTGTCCTCGCCGTAGCCGTAGTACCCTGCCATCTGGAGTACACGGTCAGCAATGAAGTCCTTGCGGGTACGGTTGGATTCCACAATGGCTTCAATCAGGTTTTCAGGCACATCAGCGTAGTTAGCCAGAAGTTGCTTGGTGTCCTTAGGCAGGCAGTAACCACCATAGCCAAAAGAAGGATTATTGTACTGATCGCCAATGCGCGGGTCAAGGCAAACACCCTTGATAATTTGCTGAGTATTCAAGCCCTTCATTTCAGCGTAAGTATCCAGCTCGTTGAAGTAAGACACACGCAGAGCCAGATAAGTGTTAGCAAACAGCTTGACAGCCTCGGCTTCCGTAAAGCCCATGATCAGAGTGTCGATGTTTTCCTTGATGGCACCTTCCTGCAACAGACCTGCAAAGGTGTTGGCTGCTTTTACCAAGCGAGCATTGTCCACATCGGTGCCCACAATGATGCGGCTGGGGTAGAGGTTGTCGTACAGAGCCTTGGATTCCCGCAGGAACTCCGGACTGAAGATGATGTTATCACAGTGGTACTTCTCACGAACAGAAGCCGTGAAGCCGACCGGAATCGTGGACTTGATGACCATGATGGCATCCGGATTATACTGGATGACCAGCTTGATAACTGCTTCAACCGCAGAGGTATCAAAGAAGTTCTTCTTGCTATCGTAGTTGGTAGGTGCTGCGATGACAACGAAGTCTGCATCCTTATAGGCAGCTTCAGCATCCAGTGTGGCAGTCAGATTTAAGTCCTTTTCTGCGAGATACTTTTCAATATACTCGTCCTGAATAGGCGACTTCTTGTGGTTGATAAGATCAACCTTCTCCGGGATGATGTCTACTGCCATAACCTCGTGATGCTGTGACAGCAAAGTGGCGATGGACAAGCCGACATAGCCAGTACCTGCAACTGCAATTCTATAGTTTCCCATAATCGTATCCTTTCCGGACATTAAAGTATTACAGTCTCCAGTAACGCATGCCAGAATTATTCAGATCCTGCACTGTGTAAAGTCCCTTAACATCCAGCAATACTTTTTCATCGTCGGGGCTTTCCTTATACAGCTTCTTAATATCGTCGAGACTGAGGGCCTTAAACTCTTTATGAGCAACAGCCACAATCACGCAATCAGCATCTTTTGCGTCTTCCATTCCATGGAGCTGTACACCGTATTCCCGCATAGCATCGCGTTCACTTGCCCACGGATCGATCACGATAGGATTAATGCCATAAGTCTTGAGGCGCTTGATGATATCGTTCACCTTGCTATTACGAGTGTCCGGGCAATTTTCCTTAAATGTAAGACCCAGAATCACGACCTTAGACTTCTTAGGTGCCTGACCTGCCTCAATCATTTTCTTAATTGCGGCATCAGCAACATATGCACCCATGCTGTCGTTGACAATACGACCATTCAGAATAATCTGGCTGTGATAGCCCAGCTTTTCTGCCTCATAGGTAAAATAATACGGATCAACGCCAATGCAGTGACCACCAACCAAGCCAGGGCGGAATCCGAGTGCATTCCATTTTGTATTCATGCCATCAACAACTTCATTGGTGTCGATACCCATCCGGTCAAACACCATCGCCAGCTCATTCATGAATGCGATATTAATATCGCGCTGGCTGTTTTCTACGACCTTTACTGCTTCTGCAGTTTTGATGTTGGAAACAGGATAGGTACCAACCTCAATCACAAGATCATAGACCTTTTTGATTTCTTCACAGGATTCAGCATCCATACCGGAGACAATTTTGCGGATATTTTCCAAGCGATGTACCTTATCGCCCGGATTGATACGTTCCGGTGAATAGCCCACCTTAAAGTCCTCTCCGCACTTCAAACCAGATTCCTTCTCCAGAATCGGAATGCATACATCTTCCGTGCAACCAGGATAAACAGTGGACTCGTAAACAACAATAGTACCCTTAGTCAAGTTACGGCCCACAATCTCAGATGCACCAATAACCGGAGTCAGGTCCGGCGTGTGGTCGGTGTTCACAGGCGTGGGAACAGCCACGATGATAAACTTTGCCTCCTGAAGTCTCTTCTCATCGTCTGTAAAGTCAACGGCAGTTGCTTTGATGGCTTCATCTCCAACCTCTTTCGTCGGGTCAACACCTTGTTTGTACAGATTGATTTTCTCACTGTTAAGATCAAAGCCAATGACATCAACCTTTTTTGCAAAGGCAACAGCAATCGGCATGCCGACATAGCCCAGACCAACCAATGCGAGTTTTTCCTGCTTGGAGACAATTTTTTCATACAGAGACATTTTTCTTTTCCTCCATTATATTGTTTGCGCTAAATTACTTTAGCCCTTACGCCAAACCATCTTATTGACCACGTTGACATACCCCTGAATGATGCGAACCACCTTCATAGACACGGTCTCGTCCACATAATCGGGGCAGGGTTTGCCCAAGACACCCTTCTGCTTCATCTCAATGGCCATATCTGTGGCATTGAGCAGCTCCCGGGTGGTAATGCCAGCCAAGATGAAATCACCGGCTTCCAGTGCCTCGGGGCGTTCGGTGGAAGTACGGATGCACACGGCGGCGATGGGATGCCCGATGGACAGGTAGAAGCTGCTTTCCTCGGGCAGAGTGCCAGAATCGGAAACGATTGCCAGAGCATTCATTTGCAGCTTGTTGTAATCGTTGAAGCCCAGCGGCTCATTGACCCGGACACGGGGGTCGAGCTGGAAGCCGCTCTGTTCCAAGCGGTGCTTACTTCTGGGATGGCAGGAGTACAGGATGGGCATATCGTACTTCTCTGCCAGTGCGTTGATGGCGGTAAACAGGCTCAGGAAATTCTTTTCAGAGTCGATGTTCTCCTCCCGGTGGGCAGACAGCAGAATGTACTTATCCTTTTCCAGTCCCAGCCGCTCCAGCACATCGCTTTTCTGGATCTTATCCAGATTCATGTGCAGCACCTCCGCCATAGGAGAGCCGGTCTGGTAAGTTCGCTCCTTGGGCAGTCCGGTGTCCGCCAAATACTTCCGGGCAAACTCGGAGTAGCACATATTCACGTCAGAAATCACATCCACGATGCGGCGGTTGGTTTCCTCGGGCAGGCACTCATCCTTGCAGCGGTTGCCCGCCTCCATGTGAAACAGGGGGATGTGCAGCCGCTTAGCACTGATGGCGGACAGGCAGGAGTTGGTATCCCCCAGCACCAGATAGCCTTCCGGCTGCAATTCGCTGAGCAACTCATAGCTCCGCCCCAGAATGTTGCCGCAGGTCACGCCCAGATTCTCGCCCACCACGGGAACAAGAATGTCCGGGCCATACTCCCCAAAGGTGTTCTTCAGTTCAAAGTCTTCCCAGAAAACGGTGGAAAGGTTTCTGTCCCAGTTCTGGTTGTAGTAGACTACGCAACAGTCAAAGTATTCCCGGCAGCGCTTGATAACAGCCGCCAGCCGAATGATTTCTGGACGGGTGCCGCACCCAATCATGACCTTGGTACGCCCGTCGTTTTTCCATTTAAAATTGTGTTCCATAGCATCCTCCTAAGCGTAACCGACCTAACTTTCAGACAGTAATGGTTACGCTTTTTTGTTTGGTTTGCAGCAGTCTCAAGTCAAAGCAGTAGGCGGGAAACAGATGGCTTCAACAGTCACTCCTACCTAGTCTCAGACCTCGCTTCTCTGTTTCCAGTCAAATTCGCTCCGCAATCCAATCAATATTACGCTTTACTTCCTTTGCGGGAACTCCTGCAATAACACAGTTCGGATTTAAATATCGTTTACACAGAAGAGATGCTGCGCCAACCATGCAGTTATTTGCAATGGATGTTCCCTTTAGTACTGTAACTCCTGTCCCAATCCAAACATGGTCGCCAATTTTGACGGATTCAGAGTAATTTAAGCGATTTCTTGTTTCTTGCTGAATAAGACTGTGTGAGTCTCCTGTACGAATATCAATTTTACTGGAGAGCAAACAATCCTTACCTATTTCGATTTCTGTCCCTTCAATCGCCGCAAGTTGTATTGCTCCGCATAAAGCGGTATGTTCTCCAAGTCGTATCGAATTGCCATCGTCTTCAATCCAAAAATTCGCATGGTTACATACGCAACGATTATCAATATATATCGTATTATTGCTTCCCGATATCGTAATTGTACAATTTATCAATCTGGAATAATCACCTATGACGATTCGATTATTCGCACCTCGATTGACAATTTTACACCCCTTTAGGAGAGATAAGCCAATGTCAGGCTTTCCCCCCCCCCACGAATTGTTAAATGGAATCCTATTAACCATAGCAAATGCGACTCGAAAAAGTGCCTTATGGTTATCCATCATTTCGATTATTTTTTGTTTATTCACAATCAAACCTCCTCGTAAAAGGTGTCCGGGTGCTTCGGGTCAAAAATCTCATTGCAGGTCATCACCGTCACCAGATTTTCCGTCTCTGACAAGTTGATGATATTGTGGGTCCAGCCGGGAATCATATGGACCGCCTCGATCTTATCGCCAGAAACCTCAAACTCTACTGTTTCCCCGGTGTTGATGTTCCGTTCCTGAATCAAGCCGTGACCGGCAACCACGATGAACAGCTCCCACTTGGAGTTGTGCCAGTGCTGCCCCTTGGTGATGCCGGGGCGGCTGATGTTGATGCTCACCTGACCGCAGTCGGCGGTGTGTACCAGCTCCGTGAAAGAGCCACGATTGTCCACATTCATCTTGAGGGCATATTTAAACTTGTCCGTGGGCAGATAGGTCAGGTACAGGGAGTACAGCTTCTTGGCAAAGCTGCCATCGGGCATTTTCGGCATCATCAGCGTACTCGGCTGTGCCTTGAATTCTTGCAGCAAATCCACGATCTCGCCCAACGTGACCTTATGTGTCACGGGAACACAGCAGTAACGACCGTCTGCTTTCAGGACAGTTTCCACACCGTCGAATTCGCAGTGCTGCTCTTTGCCTTCCAGCAGATCAAACATTCCTTCTACCAAATCGTCAATGTACAGCAGCTCCAATTCCGTGCTGCGGTCGTTGACGGTAAACGGCTCGTCGTTAGCGACTGCCCAGCAGAAGGTACTGACGGCACTGTTGTACTTGGGGCGGCTGTGTCCCATCAGGTTCACAAAACGGTAGACGGCAACCTTTGCCCCAGTCTCCTGAGCATACTGGAAGAACAGTTCCTCGCCAGCCTTCTTGCTGCGACCGTACTCACTGTTGCCGAAGCGCCCAGCCAGAGTGGCCTGAATGGAGGAGGACAGCATGATGGTTGCCTTGTTATTGTGCTTTTTCAGGCAGTTCAGCAAGTCGGAAGCAAAGCCGAAGTTGCCCTTCATGAAGTCTTCCGGATTCTCCGGGCGATTCACGCCAGCCAGATTGAACACGAAGTCTGCTTTCTTGCAGTACTCGTCCAGCTCCACTGGGGTGGAATCCAGATCATACTCGTAGATTTCTTTAATATCCAATGCCGGACGGGTCCTATTTTTCCCATCCCGGATGTTTTTCAGGTTATTACACAGGGCGGTACCCACCATGCCCTTTGCACCTGTGACTAGAATGTTCATCCATTCATCTCCTTAATGTACTGCGGTGCAGTCCGGAATATCTGCGCCAACCGGCACGGCTGCATGATTGCAGACGGTGCAGTTGCTGCCGATGTGGGCAAGACTGCCCACAGTCGCACCGGTGCGGATGACGCTGTTGGTGTAGATCAGAGCGTAGTCTCCTACCGTTGCATCACAGTGGATTTCCGTTCCGGCATTCAGCAAAACACCGTTGCCTACGGACGCACCATTCTGGACACAAGCGTTTTGCAGAATCACACAGCCAGAGCCGACTTTAGAAAATAGACTGATATAGGCACTGGGAGCGATGATATTGGGAAAGGCAAAACCAAGGGCTTTTGCCTTCTCATACATCTGCGCCCGGAACTGATTGTTGCCAATGCCTACCACTAGCAAACCATATTCTTTCCGCAACTCCAGCAAATCGGCAAGACTGCCAACCACCGGAATGCCGCAGATAGCAGCGCCCACAGCTTGTCCATCGTCCACGAAGGCGCAGTCATACTGGAGCATCGCCTGCTCCGCTACCATGCGCCCGAAGCCACCTGCACCAACCAGCAGGAGCTTTTCCTTAGACATTGGGGATGCCCTTCAGCTCGTTCTGGACGTACTCGGTGGTCATGATCTTCTTGACGGTGCCTTCCACATCCAGACGGTTGGTGTTGTGGCTGGTGTAGGACTCGTCAGCCATAGTGTGGACTTCGCCCTTGACCACGAACTTATCGTAGTTCAGGTCGCGGTTGTCGGCAGCAACGCGGAAGTAGTGACCCATGTCCTCGCTGCGCAGACGCTCCTCGCGGGTCATCAGGGTCTCGTACAGCTTCTCGCCGTGACGGGTGCCGATGATGTTGGTGCCGGTATCGCCGAACAGCTGCTGGACGGCCTTTGCCAAATCGCCGATGGTGGAAGCATCAGACTTCTGGATGAACAAATCACCGGGATTTGCATGTTGGAAAGCGAACAAGACCAAATCCACAGCCTCGTCCAGGTTCATCAGGAAACGGGTCATGTTGGGATCGGTGATGGTGATGGGGTTGCCAGCCTTGATCTGGTCGATGAACAGAGGAATGACAGAGCCACGGCTGCACATGACGTTACCGTAACGGGTGCAGCAGATGGTGGTGCCGCCACGCTCAGCGGCCACACGGGCGTTGGCGTAGATAACGTGCTCCATCATGGCCTTGGAGATACCCATGGCGTTGATGGGGTAGGCTGCCTTATCGGTGGACAGGCAGACGACACGCTTGACGCCAGCGTCAATAGCAGCGTGCAGAACATTGTCCGTGCCGATGATGTTGGTCTGAACAGCCTGCATGGGGAAGAACTCGCAGGAGGGAACCTGCTTCAGTGCGGCTGCGTGGAAGATGTAGTCAACGCCGGGCATTGCGTCCTTGATGGACTGGGGATTGCGGACATCGCCGATGTAGAACTTCACCTTCTTGGCGTTCTCCGGGTGCTTGGCCTGAAGCTCATGGCGCATATCGTCCTGCTTCTTTTCGTCACGGGAGAAAATACGAATCTCCTTCAGGTCAGAGTCCAGAAAGTGCTTCAGAACGGTAGAACCAAAAGAACCAGTACCACCAGTAATCATAAGGGTTGCGTTATCAAATACAGACATTTTTATTCCCTCCATAGCCTAATTTCCATTGTGAAGAAAACGGTATTCCTGTTATGTAATATTTATAATAGCTGTTTCAATCGACAGTGACTGCTGCCATATATGCGATAATTCTGTAAGCCCTCCTCCATATTTAACCGTGGAAGAGTAAAATTTGTTTTTTTCGTAATCCAATTTGTTTCACCTCCGCCTGCTGCAAAAGCATAGTCGTAACATTTTTCTGTTTGCAGTATGCGCAAGGTTGTGTCATCAAACTGTCCATGGGAGTAAGCAAACAGCCATACACTTTTTCCTGTTTTTTCCTCTAGAATATGCTTTGAATCCAGCAGTTCCATTCGCTGCTCCGCCTCGTCCATTCCGTGAAGAATCTTATGTGTTGTCCCATGTGAACCAATGGTCACCAGTGGATCATCTGCCAGTACTTGCAATTCCTTCGATGACAAATAACCTTCCTGGTCCAAAAAATCGGTTACAATAAAAACAGTAAATGGTATGTTTCTTTTTTTCAATTCGGGATAAGCCACCCTATAAACGTCTTTCAGGCCATCATCAAATGTAATCAGGCATGGATTTTTCCAAGAAAAGACAAACTGTGTATATTCTTCTGCTGAAATAAAGGATATGCCTGAATCAAGGATGTCCACAAATGATTTCTTACTCAATCTGCAACCGCTTCTCACAATGATGTTTCCGTCATCGATATGGTGGAACATCAAGACAGTAGAGGACGGCAGAAAATCAAATGCCATCTTTTTTATCAACCGCTTGCCATGAACCATAAATCCAACTCCTCTAGCCATTAGATTTTTTAACTGAATATTATTGCCTTGAACTCGATACAGAGCTTTTTTCACTTAACTCCACGAAGTAAAAAAGCATCAATCATCAGTCTAACATTCGGCCTCATATCTTTCCAGCAGCACGGAAGAACTAGGCTTGTACAAACCTCTGTAAGTAACGATGCCAACGCTGCTCCACTCGCTCCCCACATTGGAATCATAATATAATTCAAGCCTACGTTAATAAAGGCGGCACTCAAGTACATATACTTGAGGTATTTTTGCTTATTCATGCAGACAATCCATGCATTTCTAGCCACTCCAAGGTAAGAGAAAATTGTATACCAGGTAATGACCCTTAGCGGTCCAACTGCGGGCATATATGCATCACCGTATAGAATCTTTATAACAAGAGGAGCAAACAGTACAAAACAAATCGCAGCAGCCATAGAAACATAAATTACTATCGCATAGAGTTGGCGATTCTTTCTATTAAACTGTTCTCTATCTTCCTCGAATAGTTGCATGATCGTGGGGTATAGTGAATCTATAATTGCCTGCAATACAAACACCCACATTAAATTGACCGAAGCTGCTATCGAATAGTATCCAACGGAGGTTTCATCCAGCATCTGCTTAAGCATAAATTTGTCGGTTTGCCCGTAGATGGCTACCATCATTCCGGATAAAATATAGTGATAACTCCGCCCAAGAAGGCTTTTACCTTTTTCGAGTGATATGGAAAGTTTTGGTCCATTATGTTTTTTATAAGATAAGAATAAAAGCACCCCAAGAACGATATAATCCACCGATGTGGCAAATGCAAACCACCTCACATCCTTATGGAGTGCCAACAACACGAGTCGATACAAAGCTGTCGCTGTGTATGCCACAAAAGTAGCAATTGAGGTAATTTTGGATTCATAACGAGATTGAAACCAATAGTTAAATGTATCAAAAACCTGAAACAATAACGAAACGCTGCAAAGCGCCGCTACTACTATTGTTGTAGGCTCATTGTGATCAACAACGCTGACAATACAGAAAGTCATCACTGCTGAAAAAAAACTCGATGCAAACCGCATAATCAGAGTTGTCCCAATTGCCGCCCCTTGTTCCTGTGGTTTTTCAACAAAATCTTTAATTATGACAGAATTAATTCCTAATGTACACAATGATGTAAAAAAGGCAATATACGCATTCACATAACTGATCGTACCATAATTACTTGGGCCTAAATATCGTGCAGTCAAAATACTAACAAAGAATGAAAGTATCATCTGAGCAAGTTTACCGCATATTAGCCAACTCGCATTTTTTACCTCTTTATTATTCCTAAATCTTTGTATTACCTTGTTGAGTATTTTGTTCATTTACCTTGCACACCCCCGGTTAATAATTATATCCAATCTTTACAGGAACAACCATCCTATTGATATTGAAATCACTGTTTAATACATTAAAAAACATGTTAACAATCTCTCTATTCAAGTTCTATTGCTCGCCGAGCAATCCTAGCATATGAAAAATATGGAATCGCCTTATTTCTTGCTACTTCCCTCATCTTTTCATATTCAACTGTCGAATCAAGTATTTCAGAGATAACTGTTTTCAGCTCTTCCTTATCATCTCCACGAACAAACCGTGCATTTCCACCCAAATCGACATGTCGCATTCCAACCCAGTCCTTGAAAATACCTGGAAGGCCACACGAGCATGCTTGCTCCCATAGCACAGAATGTGTTCCAGGGAATACTGCAAGGTCCGATGCGAGGAAATAATCATATACTTTCGTGGAATCCAACCACCCAATATATCGCACATGGCTATCTCGTGACATATCTTCGATTAATGCTTTCATATCTTTATCTGGCTGTCCGAAAACAATTAGTTTAAGATTGTTACGGTTCATCTCCTCGACAACGTTTATAAGCACATGAATATTTTTTTTACTATCAATTTTTCCTCCTGATATAAGAACGAAATCTTCTTGGCCTAAATCCAACTCTTCACGAATTTGCTTTCTAATCTGCTCTTGCATTTTGAAATGAATATATGTGTCATCTCCGCCCATGACCAATAAATCAATTTTCTCTTTGGGGATTTTGTAAACATCATTTAGGTATTGACACCGCCAAGGGGTAACCCCCCAGAACTTATTGACATACGGAATTGCTTTTCTCATCCAGTGACCATATATCCAATGTTGAACGAACCGATTTTGCCAGCGATCAAGCCTCATATTGTAGTAATCACCATGCTGGTCGATATATAATTTAACTTGCGAGTTACGCTTGCAATAGGCAATCACGTCCATAAGAGCAACAAATTGACCTCCATGGACAAAAATGATATCTGGTTTTTCTTTTTTTAGTGTTTTAAATAAATCTGCGTAATCTCCAAACTTCGAATACGGTCCATATCTTTTTGTGCGCTGTAAGGCAATAACATGAACTCCATATGGATTTACATAGTCATTTTCTTCCCGTATTTTTTGCGTGTAGTTCTTGTCAAAAACATGATCAGACGTCAGTACCGTCACGTCATATCCCATCGCACGATGGCATTGAGGTAGTATGTTTTCTTGATAACCGAACCCTTCAATGTATACTGCGGCTAAACAAATATGTACTATTTTCATCTTGAACTCACCTTATTGTTATTCATCTTCCAAAAACCTTTTTACATCATTAAAGCAATAGGCTTTTTTTTGAATCACTTCTTTGGGCCAATTCCACCACTGTATACGCAGAAGTTGTCCGATTGTTTTATCATCAAATCTTTTTCCGATTTCCTTTGCCGGAACACCACCCACAATAGTGTAAGGATCTACATCGTTCGTAACAACTGCACCTGCCGCAACAATTGCGCCATCATGAATATGAACTCCCGGTAAAAGCAGAACATTATTAGCTATCCAGACATCATTCCCAATAGTAGCTACATGTTTTTGATCGTCAACATATATTCCCTCAGAAAATATGTCTTCTGCTACATACGAAAAACCCGCTTGTTTCCTTGTGCTATAGAAAGCCGGGTGCGTTGAAACAAATACCTTGGTAGGATGCGTTCCAGTACTTGTTTTAACATTTACACCTATTGAACAATATTTTCCAATATTTGCATTTAGGTCACTATCTCTTCCTATAAAACTTCCATAGCCAATGGTTCCTCTGTAAGAGACATTTTCATGAAAGACATTCATTCCTTCACAATAAACCCCTTTTGCAGCAAGATTGCACGACCAATCAATCGCAACTTTCTTTCCAGAAAATTTCAGTTTATATATGGCATTTTTCATTAGTCTAGCAATTTTTTTTTGCACGGTAGAGCCACCTCCTTATTCAAGAATTTCTGATCGATTAACTCCTACTGAGTTCTTTCTAATGACCCCCACACAGAGTCCTACTAACAAGAAAAGGGGACCTTCGTCTATGTATGAACCAGACAGAAACATCTTAAAGAAGGAGGCACATAGCATTGTGATTATCATGCCTTTTTCGACTTTACTACTACTATTAATGTAACCCCGCCACAAGGTGATAACTAACGCCAGCAGAAGCACCGTGCCGATAATTAGACCAAATTCCACCCACAATTCTATTAGTAGATTATGTGCATAAATTCCTATAATCATTCTATCTGAACATAGCCCTGTTCCCAAGAGGGAGTGCTCTCGTATCGAAACAAGCAACTGCTCTGTCAGATGGTCTCTTCCAGAAGACCCCAGTTGCGTTCCTGAAAGCAGTTTATCAAAAATTCGTATGCTTAATCCAAATTTTTGTGCGTTTTTATACATCCATAAAATTACAGCATCATAAATTGGACTTGCAAGAAATGCACCAATAGCTCCAAATAAAGCAACTATCCTCGCAACTGTCTTTTTTGAATTATTACCGGAAACAATGTTCCACGCAATATTAATCAGTAAAATCAACGCTGCTCCGCGTGTCCCTAACATCAGTAAATAAAAAGTTCCAAATATAGTAAGAACAATATTGAATATATTTGACTTTTTTCGAGCGTAAAATGCAACCAAGCAGCAGTGTGGCAACAAATTGTACGCAAGATCCATATCTCCCTGATACTGTGATACTATCGCATCCATTGGAGTTCCAAAAACCACTTTATAAATGAAGTTAATAATTATCGTGACTGCTGACAAAATATAAAGATGATATATCACATCTTCCTCATTTTCGTATTCGGATAAAGCTACTCCAACAAAATATAAAGGGAGTGTTGTTATAAGAAATTTGGGAAAGTATGCATCCAAATATGGATTTTCTTGGAACAAACATTCCAAAACAAATACTGCAGAAAATCCTAATACAAAAAGGATATCTTTGGCACTCAATCTAAATTCCGGAAGTGATAAAACGATAACAACAATGTATAAAACAGCCATAACAGCATCAGGATATGAACCTATAACTGGTATTCTCATAACTGCTGCCCGAACATACTGCATTAATATTGTTTGTGTCCAAATCATCCATATAAGTATTTCAAAGAAAAATCTTCGCTTGATTTGAAGTTTATCGGTCATTGACTTCTCTACCTCTTAAAACAAAACCTATCATTTCACAAATTTTACGCACCTGAATCGTACTATTTTTTCTTGTGAGAACGAAATTGCGTCCAATATTTCCAAGTTCTTGGCGTTCTTCTCTTGTCATTTCACATACTTCAACAAGCTTCTTCTTCAGACTTTCGATGGAGTCATCCGCCACATATTGGATGTATTGATCGTACTCGTCCGGAATACCATCCAGCTTGTAGGCCACAACTGGAATTCCGGAAGAAAGATATTCCATCGTTTTTGATGGAAAGCTATATTTAGTAAACTCCTCATTATTCTGTCTCGGATTCACCAAAACCGTTGCTTTTTTCTGCCACTCTATAACTTCATTTCTCGGAAGCTGCCCGAGGAAGGAAATTCGTGAATCATCTTTCACTGCATCCTTAATTGCCTGTTCACTGTCCCCAATACCACAAATCACCAACCGGTAATCTGGGTCTTCAATCTGACTGAACGCATTTACGAGATTCATAACGCCAAATTTCTGATGCAACGTTCCAGTATACAGAATCGTCTTCTCTGAGTTTTCTTTTCTCTCAATCTGCTGTGTTTTAGAGGCTATCCCTTCTACTACACAATATGGCTTTTTTATATGCAGGTAATCTGCCATTTGTTTCGTAAGAAGCACAAAGCAATCCGCACATTCCAAACGATTCAATGATTTTCTTGCCTTGTAGTCAATAAACCACTGAAGCAAAGCAGATTTCTTGCTTGAGAGATTTGTCATACCAGGAAGATCTGCGATAATGTCGCACACAATCACGTTTGGATACTTTTTTTTCAATTTCTCAGCCGCCGCCAAAAACTCGGCCGAAGCAGAATAAATACAAAGAACCACTTCGCCTGCTTTTGCTTTGCAATATGTCTTCAGGCTTTTATACACAGCTCGTTCAATGAAAAAATTGCGAATAAATTTTATATTACAAAAGCCCAAATTCTTATGATCGGAACGACCGCATAATTGAAATGTCGATTTCTTTACAATCGCTTTTCGGTAATACTGTGGATAGCTTCCAATCGGAAGTACATTAATTACCTTCGGCGGAGTAGGAAGATTCGCTGTAAATCCTTCCATCAGATTGTGTTCCAATGCGTTTGCAGCGTCTGCCATATTATTAGACGAGTACTGCTTAACCTCATCCGCTATTTCTTGTGGAATCATCAATGACAAAAAGATGTATTCTTTCTCTCTCAACATGCTCTAATCCACCTTCTTTATCTTTGCTTAATTCCGTCAAACGCTTTTTCAATCGCCTTCTTTAAGCCGTAATCTCTTGTCTGCCCCCTATTTTTAAGAAACAGAGCAATCACTAACGGATATGCCATTCTTCCAAATATTGTACCCATAAGTATCCCTTTATCATAAAAATACTTATCTGTGTATCCGTTGAACCATGTAGAATCTCCATGGGTCACAGATCCGATATACCCCGGAACTGTCCAAACCTTCAGACCGGATTTTAGGGCACTTGCTAAGAAGATGCTGTCTTCACCACAACTGTATTTTGCTCCGCCACCAAACAGCAAATTATAAGACAGCCCCCTTGCAAAGGCCCTCTCTCGTCTGCATGCAAAATGAACTGCACCATAGTGCATGGAGTTATACCACTTTACTCGACGAAACGCATACGGTTTCTCTGGATTCTTCACATCGCCGATAGCTTCCAAATCGAACAACAACATATCCGCATTCCGGTTCTTTTCAAAGGCAGACTCTATTACCTGAGCATAGCCATCCTTATATCTCACATCTTCATCTGCAAACAAAATAATGTCAGCAGTCGCTCTCATTAAAGCAGTATTTCGGCTCAATCCAATTCCACGTTCATTCAAAGACATCCATAAGATTTGATGTCCATTGTACATAAACCGCTCTACTTCATTGCGGTTACACTGGTTAACAACTATCGCATCAGATTGAATATTCATTTTTTCTAGCAAACTATGATCCGTCTGGTGCATAGTTGCAACCAACACCTGCAATGTCATACGATCCTCCGGTAATATCAAATTTGAAGATTCTCTCCCATCTCATCCAAGAAGCTCTGCGGGAAGTTCGGGAATACGCAGCAATCCGGTGAGAATGTCAGTTCTCCAAACAGGACCTTTCCATTTCTTTCATAAAGGTCTACTCTTACAAAGTCGAAATCTTTCGATAGAATCCGCGCAATCTCCACCATACGCTCAAATGTCTCCGGCTTGGGAGTTGTACCATCTCCGGGAAGTTCTTTTTTATGAGGAATCATCCCTTTGATTTGCTTCCAATTCATATCGAACATGTCAAAGCTCAGGCTCATACCATTATCGCCATCGGTTTTTCTATCATATACAGTCAGAACGAACAATGGTTCGCCATTTGCACAGTGGAATTTATAATCGGTCAACTGCGCTGCGTCTGCCAAGAATTCTTCAGCATAGATTCTGTGTGGAATGGTCAGATAATGTGGTTCCATTGAATATGCTCCATAGGTCGTCGCCAGCCAACGCGACATCTCTGCTTTGCATTTTTCCCTATCGAGCTGTTTTTTATCTGCCACCAAGTAGTTCATCTTACACCCGTGTGTTGCCTTTAGAGCGAAACTATCTGGAAGGCTATCAAAATCAACATCCTCCACATTATCCCACGGTCCGCCAACCACTGGAATCAGAATGTCCTCCAGTCCTTTTTCACGGATATAGTCACGAACCGCATACTTATCAGTACACATGGGGGCCAATGGAGACTGCTTATGTAATTCAACGTAAGTAACTTTGTCTGCCAAAGAAGTCGGATTCTTTAAATTGAGCGTCCTGTGGAATCGCAACCGAGTATCAAACTTTTTTGCAAAATCCACGCCAAACATATGGCTCATTGTAACAAGCATTTTTCCGTAGATTACCTTAATGTTCATCTTTCATACTCCATTCTTTTTATGCAAAGATGGAATATGAACCGTCCGACTTAGATCTGCAGCAATTTACCCATCTCTAAATCAAACTTATCCGAAAGGTACGGAAAAACACAATGTGCCGGGGAGAACGTCAATTCTCCGAAATAAACCTTTCCCTCAAGCTCATACAAGTCCACTCGTACAAACTTGAAGTCTTCTGACAGAATCTTAGCTATACGAATCATTTCATCTAGGTTTTCCGGCCTCGGTAATTCTCCATTGCCAGGACGCTCCAACCCAGAAGAAACAATTTCAGGAATCGGCTTCCAATCCATGTCAAACAGGTCTAATGTCACCTGCATCGCTTTGTCGCCGTTGCTCTTTCGGTTACTACACGTTAGCACAAACTGCGGTTCCCCATTAAGGCAATGAAACTTGTAGTCCACAAGCTGATCTGCCTTTTCAAGATACTTTTCAATGTAGAACCGGTGTGGAATCTCAATGTAATGAGGCTCCATCGAGTATGTCCCGTATGTAGTGTCCATCCATCTTTGGATTTCTTTTTTACACTTTTCTGAATCAAACTTAGACTTGTCCGGCACAAGGTAATTCATCTTGCAGCCATGAGTTGCCTTGATTGCAAAACTGTCGGGTAGCTCAGTCAAGTTGATATCTTCAAATCGAGTGTACCCCCCCCATAAATTGGAACGAGGATATCTCCTAACCCCTTATTCGTAACATACTCTCGCACTGCATATTTATCAGTACAACTGGCCGCCAATGGAGACTGCTCATGCAGCTCAATGTAAGACACCTTATCAGAAAGCGTCTGCGGATTCTTCAGATTCAGTTTCTTATGATCACGAAAAAGCGTATCAAACTTCTTCGCATTATCAATTCCAGCGACTGCCGTTATACACGACAGTAACCCGCCATATACTTCCTTCTTATTCATTTGAAAGGAGTCCCTCCTTCTCAGGTTTTCTCATTTTCTCTGACGATCACTCTCGGCTTGTTCATAACCACTGTACAATTATCCGGAACATCATCCACTACGATTGCGTTTGCTCCAATTCTCACATTATTGCCGACATGGACATTTCCGATAATTTTCGCACCTGCACCAATTAAGCAGTTGCTGCCAATGGTTGGTGCCCCCCCCCCGAGAATTTTGGAGGTCATTCGAGCCAATCGTAACCTGCTGGTAAATCATACAACCCTCGCCGACTTTCGCTCTCTGTGAGATGAAAATCCCGTAAAAACCATGTGGCGTTGCAAAGCGGTTGATATCAGGCAAAATAGGAATGCCCGCACCATAATGCTTTCTGATAATCTTACAAAGATAATTTTCTAAGCAATGTTTCCCGGGGCGTTTCAAAATTTCCTCTCTTGCCATCCAGAAGGCATCAACATCCCCCAAGCCAAACAACGCCTTAATGTATCTCAGTGGATTCATTACACTTTCCTCTTATCAATACCCATTCCAGTGCCCTTGACCCAAGCCCAGCAGCCAAGTTCGTACAGGCTGCGAACCACATTGTGCCCTTCGATTTCATGATAGAGCTGCCAGTGGTACTTTGCCTGTTTCAGCTTATTGCTGGACACCGAGCCTGCACGACCCATGCGATATGTACCAAGAACTTCCTCCATCCCGTAGCAGTAATCCGTCTTTTTCAGAATCTTGAGCCACAGGGCAAAGTCGTTTCTCTTTTTAATCGGAGGCACCTCGAACTTGCCAAGTGCTTCCTGATCGTACATCACGGACAGATTGCCGATTGGATTGGACAGCCGAATCATCTTTTTGTAGTCCGTTTTCTTCGGAGGAATGAATACCGTGTGCAGGTCGTTTCCTTCCTCGTCCATCCAGCCATAGCCGGTCGCACTAAACTTTGCGCCAATCCGCTCCATAAAGGCGATCTGCTTTTCCAGCTTATCCGGCATCCACAAGTCATCGCTATCCAAAAATGCGATATACTTGCCTGTCGCCCGCTTCATAGCCTCGGTTCGGGCAACCGCCGGTCCTCCATTCTGCGGAAGAACATAGTAGTGGATATTGGGATACTTCTCCAAGTACGGCTTCAGCACTTCGGCAGTGTTATCGGTGCTGCAGTCGTCCACAATCTGAACCTCCCAGTCTGTAACCGTCTGGGCAATCACAGAATCAAGCGATTGCAAGATAAACTTGCCGCAGTTGTAAGTCGGCATAATCACACTAACCAGCATTCTATCGTTCCTCTCTCGCACAAATAACAGCCCAGACTCATTCTCCAAGAGTCTGAGCCGTTCCTTTTACCTAAAGCTCTTATACTATTGTGCACTTCACGCGCGTGTTATGTAGACTGCGGTGCGTACATCACAGTTGCTATTGGCCTGTGCTTTGCACATCGCTCTGCGCCAGCCTCTCACCAGTAGCTCACAGTCTTCGTACCATCTGCATAAACTCTGTCTTACTGTAACAATCATCACTGCCGAGCCTTTGCTCACACTCGTCTGTGTGAGCATCTCATCAGCGCGGAGGTCTTTCTATGTCCCTTTGTTATGGAAAGACCTTTGTTTATACCTGATGTCACATTCTCGAAAAATCATTGTAGCATCAACACTTTTCGGTGTTTTCTACGTTCATATCATCTCGGTGTACTCTGGCATAAACTCAACCTACTGTAACAATCATCTGTGAGCCTTATTTCCGGCTCATCGCCCCGCAACAGTAACCGCTTCGTTTATGCCCGACTCCACAAAACTCAGAAATATGCCGTAGAATCAATACTTTTCGGTGTTTTTCTCATCTTTTCTGCTTTAGTGTACTCTGGTATAAACATCCCTTTACCGTAGCGTTCTTATGAGCAGTACACTCTTATCTCCAAGACCGATTTCAGTCTCAGATGATATTTTCATCGTCCCGCAAGGCTCGAAGAATGATAATGTCATCGAAAGACCTATGTTTATGCCTGATGTCACTTTTCTCGGATTTTCGCTTGATTTTTGTCTATATTGCTACAAAATCAAACTATCTAGCCGTTAGTTTTTGCCACTCATGGCAGTGGTCTGCCCCTCGCTGACACCCTCGGTACTTTCAGGCATAAACATGATTTTCACTGTTGCAAACATGATTTTCAAATCTTCGACAATGCTCGGATGAGCTATGTACATCAAATCCATAGTCAGTTTGTCGTAAGGAGTAGTATTGTACTTGCCATAAACCTGTGCATAACCAGTCAGGCCAGCCTTAGCCTGCAGGCGCAGTGCGAATTCCGGCATTTCTTCGCAATACTGAGCAGCAATCTCAGGGCGCTCCGGACGAGGGCCGACGATGCTCAAGTCACCCTTCAAGATATTTATAAGCTGCGGCAATTCATCAACGCGGCAAGCACGAATGATTTTGCCAACGGGCGTGATGCGATCATCGTTTTCGCCGCTGGAAAGACGGGCGACGCCGTCCTTTTCAGCATCGACCCGCATGCTTCTGAATTTGAGAATACCGAATTTTTTGCCATCCTTCGTTAAACGAATTTGCTTGTAAAATACTGGACCGTGATCCGTTGCTTTGATGGCAATAGCCGTCACAAGGAAGATCGGACTCAGAATCACAAGCGCAATAGCAGAAATGACAATATCCAGCAGTCGTTTTACAAACAGATACTCCGGCTGAGGATTATACCGACCAACGCGAAGCATCGGCAGGTGGAACATATGCATGTGATGTGCACCGGACATAATAGTGTCACCGATGCGTGGTACTACAAATACAGTAATGTTGTTTTCTACACAGTATTTTAGAATAATATTCCGATCATGGCTGTGGATGCCGCTCAAAAACACTGTGTTGATGCCATCCAGCATGGAAAGATTCTCGATGCACTCCCCCGCCGTAGCGGTGGAGACTACTTTGTACTTGGCATCAAGACCGTACTTACCAATCAGCTGCTCCATGCCACGTCTGGTATCATAAATAACAGCTGTGGCCTGCGGCGGGAAGGTTTTAAAGTAGGCGTGGTGAGCGTTATAAGCCCAAATTGAGGCCATAATAACCTGCCCCACAAGAGCTGCAACGCCAGGAAGAATGTTGGGCAGGTGCTTGGACAGTAGCCAAATCACAATGTACATGATAAAGTCGCTGACCGCAGCCGCCAAAAATTGCTCGTAGATAATTTCGGAGATACGTTGCATCGACATCAGAAAGGCGTCATAAACGCGTCCAAAGATGATGAACAGCACAAAGAACAGTGCCACGACCAGGTAATCGCCATTTGCATAATACGGCGATGCAACATGCTTAGCATAGTATAGATACCAGCACATTGCAAATGGTATCGTCACAAGCACAGCATCTAACAGCTTTATCATCCGCAAAATCAAGTCATGCCTAAACCTTGTCATGTTCTTACTCCTCGTCCTTCTTTGCACATATATTATTTTCAATACTGCAATTGAAATCAGGGAAAGCAGTTTTGAGCAGCAAAAGGCATTCCCACAAATTACTCATGGAAAATCCTTAGCACAATTCAGCAGTCTACCAACGCAATATTTTGCCAATATATGTATTGATATAATAGCACACAATTCGACATTTATCAACAAATCGGATTCACTTTAATTATACAAGTACACAAATTCAGCACATTTTACAAATACACCCTTGTTCATAAGGTGAATGAGGCTAAAATCCGATAGATTGTTATATGTAACAGTCAATTGATACACGATTCATATCTCACTTAAAACGCAACTGATTCAAATTAAAACAGATTGCTGTGCTTGCAGCAATCTGTTTTTATTTGAATCAATATTAACTACTAACGCTTAGATCATCACCTGCGTCCAAACTTCTTCCGCTTCTTTGGCGGGTGTTTTTCCTTGTTCAATTCACGCTGATACGCATCTTCAGAACTGAAACCAAAGATTCCTTCTGAGACCCGTTCAACCAGTGCCGTAAACATCTCGTAATCGCGCAAGTAGTTATTCCTTGCCTTGTCATCCATTACTTTAAAAAACCTCGCCATCAAACTCATGTATGCGTTATAGTCGCCATTCTGCGCAGCCTTGAGCAGGCATTCAAACCGCCTTGCAGATGGGGTCCACAGTTCTTCCCTTTTCATCTCAAACCAGCTTCTTTCTCAATTCTCTTGCAATTTTTCTTCGTGCCTTAGAAATCGTGTTGGGTCTAACCTTAAGCTTCCTCGCCACAACCTCTATTGGATAATCCAAATAAGTACGAATAATCATTAGCTCTCTGGGTGAGAGCCTTTCCAATTCCTGCTTCAATGATACCAGAAGCTCTACTCGAGCGAATTCATCTTCCGCACGAACATCAATGACATCAGCCACATCATCAATATTGATAATAATTGGCTGATTTGCATTACCAGCAAGTCGCCTTTTCCCCTTGTTCCTATATCCAAGGAGACGTTTCTCTGACCTGTATTTAATTTCCTCTTTGTCTAACAAATCAAGGATATGGCTGTTGAACGAATTACTAAGCCAGTTTTTTTCTATCGTCTGGTTAAGCTGATTATAATTGGCCCATAAACGAAGTGTGCGCCAAAGTTCATGCATTTCTAATTCAGTCATTTTGACCTCCTATAGCGATTTGAATTGTTTCGGTCAAATCACATCTAGGAGGTCCCCTGCTCCGAGCGCAACTAAGCAGTTTCACCACAAAATCACCTATCCCCTCAGTTACAATGGATTGCGTCGCTTAGGTGATTTGGGAATCGTAAATATAAATTTCACAATTCCCGCATGTGGTTTATAAAGAAGGCCACCAGAGAAGCCCAAAAAAGACTTCTTAGGTGGCCATCATATTGACTGTATTTAATTTACTATCCGCATCCAGTTGAATGATTCGTATCATACTACATTTATCCGTATTAGTTATAATACAACCTCCAAGCAAACCATTTCAACGTGTTTTCACTCTTTTTCTGTCGAACTTTGTTAAAATTCCAAGAGAATTATATTCCAGTATTTATTTCAGGTTTTTATTCCCGCACTCATTTTATCGTAAGCGATCAATAATCCCCCGTGAAGGCAAAAAATAAGAGCACCTCGAAACCGAGATGCTCAAAAAATCAAGACAGATGGCAATATTCAGGGAGCGCCGTAGACCAAGGCAATAGCGGCAGGAGTTGCTCACGAGTTGGCTCGCTTCCGAGTTTGGGAAGCTCCTGCAAAAGGAACAGAAGGTATCCAAAGGGATCCAGCTTGTTGCGTTTAGCTGTTTCAATCACGCTGAAGCACAGGGCACTGGCATCTGTGCCTTTGGCTGTGTCGCAGAATAAGAAATTCCTTCTAGCCATAACAAACGGCTTAACGGTTTGCTCCGCCACATTGTTCGTAAGTTCCAGTCTTCCATCCAGCAGAACAGCCTCCAACTGTTTTCTCTGGTGTAGCAAGTATGTTTGTGCCTTTTGCAGATTCGAATCTTTTTCAGAAGAAAAACTGGAAAGGAAGTTCCAATAGGCATCCATAACGGGTTTCATTTCAGCCATACGGTGTTTTTGACGTTCGTCAGGTGACATATCTCTCCAGCAAGCTTCTAATGCGAAAATCTTTTCAACATATGCGAAAGCCTTTTCGGATTGGCTCCCTTCAACAGGTTTCTTGCCCTCAAAGCAATCTACCCATTTGCGCCTTGCATGAGCCCAGCATCCGACTCTGGTCACAGATTCGACATCGTTGTACGCCGAATAACCGTCGGTCTGCAGGTAGCCAGAGAAGCCCTTAAGCACTCAGACAGAATGACCTATTATGTTATCCGTTTGTTTCCAATACATAGATTGGGGCTTTATCCTTTGTCTGCTGAGCCAAATCTGCTTCGTCTTCGATAATTGCAATCTGCAGCATACCCGAAACCTCCCCATAGGATTTGCATTCTTTCTTTTCTGTCATCATTCTACCAAGTGCGACAAACAATGTCAAAAAGATTTTCTAGAGCACTTATGCAGTTTTTCAGTCAAAGCAAAAGGAGCGTCCGCCAAAGCAGACGCTCCTCTTTATGTTTCTTGTGCTTTTTGTAAGCGTGCAGATTACTTGCCGCTGCTGTTCAGGCGCGGGATGGTCTCAGTCTTCGTTTCATTGCAAACTGTGCAGGTATAGGTCTTGACGCCATCTTTTTGAGCCGTGGGTTCAGTAGTAACGACACCGTTATCCCAAGTATGGTTGTTGGTTTTCGGGGTGGTATCGATAATACTGCTCACTTCACCGCAGGCGGTGCAGTAGATTTCGGTGCGACCCTCTTCCTTACAAGTGGGCTCGATAACACGCTTCGCGGCACGATGACCGGTGGAGTGTACAATGTTGTCCTTGTAAGAGAAGCTGTCATCCTGATTGCACTTATGCATCGTGTAGCCGTCTTCGGTACAAGTCGGCGGAACAACGGTAACGGTGAAGGTATACTTGGTGGGCAGGACCTTTTCGGTCTTGGTCGCATCACAGTTCTTGCAATGCAGAGTCTTTTCACCGTACTCTTCATAAGTAGGCGGAGTAGTGATGACGCCCTCATTCCAGATGTGACCTGTACCGCCGTAGTCGTAGGTCATGGTATGGGAAGCATCGCGCTTGCAGTGCATCAGCATGGTGCCCTTCTCGGTGCAGGTAGCCTTTTTCAGGCATTCGGTGTGCTCGGTGTCCCAATCATGGTAACCGATAGCGGGCACAGGCATCAACACTCTTTCGTTGCACCCCTCGTAGCTGCAGTACATCCAACGCTTGCCTTCAGTTTCGCAATAAGGTCCCTCGATGATTTCGCCAAGGCGCGTGTAATCGTGGGTATGCACCTTGGGGATGTCTTCGGTCTTTGTTGCTTGGCATACCTTGCAGGTGAAGGTCTTGATGCCGCTCTCAGTAGCGGTCGGCTCCTTCGTTACAACGCCTTCCTTCCACTGATGCTTGCCGGTGGCAGGAAGGTCACTCACATGCTGCTTATCGTTGCAGCGCTCACAGACATTGTCTACGCTGCCAGGAGTGCCACAGGTAGCGGGAGTAGTGACTTCCTTATACTGATGGCCCAGTGCAGGGACAGGCGTATCCTGATAGGTCTTTGCGGGATTCTCATTGCAGGTATGCAGCGTGTAACCGTCCTCTGTGCAGGTAGGAGCGACCACAGTATCCGTGAAGGTATAGCCCAAAGCGGGAATTACTTCTTTATGTACATGGGTCTTGTCCTTCTGGCAGGTGTAGGTGCGCTCGCCATCTTCTTCGTAAGTTGCTTCCTTGGTAACAACACCATCGTCCCAAGCATGTCCCGTCGCAGGAACAACTTCCGTATAGGTATGGGTTGCATCGTTCAGGCAGGTGAAAGTCTTGACGCCGTCCTCAGTGCAGGTAGGAGCCTTGGTGACAGTGCCATCATCCCACTTGTGCCCCAGAGCCGCGATTTCTTCGGTCTTGGTCTCTGTGCAGCCGGTATTCTGGCACTTGAAGGTCTTTACACCGGGAGCCTCACAAGTAGCGGCCTTAGTGACAGTGCCGTCATCCCACTTATGACCCAGCGCGGCAATCTCCTCGGTCTTTGTCTCGGAGCAGCCATTACGGGTGCAGGTATAGGTCTTAACACCAGCGTTCGTGCAGGTCGCTGCCGTTGTGACTGTACCAGCGTCCCAAGCATGGCCCAGTGCATTCGTATAATCGCGTTTTTCGGTCAGAGCGGAATCCTGGTCGCAGATGTAGATGGTATAGCCCTTCTCTGTGCAGGTAGGCGCTACCGTATTGCCCTTATGCCAGGTCTTCTCGACCATCGGAATATCTTCCGTGTATGTAGTGCCGCAGGAGGTACAGGTAAAGGTCTTGATACCCTTCTCATAGATGGTAGCAGGCTTCGTGACCTTACCAGCATCGTAGGCGTGCGGCAGCTTTGCCTTGTAATCGCCCTTGTAGGTCAGGCCGGGGACTTCATTGCACTCATAGATGGTATAACCCTCAGCGGTGCAGGTCGGAGCAACAACGCTCTTGATATGATATGTCTTGTCGAGAGACGGGATTTCCTCGGTGCGCGTCTCATCGCATTCCTTGCACTTGAAGGTCTTGATACCGGTCTCGGTATAAGTAGCAGCCTTCGTGACTGTACCGCCATCCCAGCTGTGTCCCTTTGCCGGAACAAAGCGGTCATTGTAGTTCATGCCGCCCCACTCATGGCAGATATGCTCATCGTAGCCTTGCGTGGTGCAGGTCGCCTCATGACGGCGAACCGTGAAGGTGTATTTTACCTGAGGCTTTACGGTAGGAGCCGGAGTAGCTGCCGGAGCAGGTGCCGGTGTTTTTGTCGCTGCCGGTTTGGTAGTCCCGCCGGAAGTCGAAGTACCGGTACTCGGCTTCTCCGTCTTAGTCGGCTCGCTGGTGGTGTTGTCCTTCTTATCAGTGTTCTCAGCGGGCGTGGCGGTCGGTGCAGGCGTAGCCGTCGGTGCAGGTGTGGCAGTTACTTCCGGTGTTTCCGGAACCGCAGCCTGACTTTGGCTCGTGGTCACATCCGAACTCGTCGTATCGTTGGTGTTTTTTCTTTTCTTGCAGCCGGTCAAAGAAACCGCAACCGTAGCAGCTAAAGCTACAGCAACGATTCTTTTCGCTGTACTAACTCTCCTTTTCATAATAGACCTCCTCGTATTATAAAGTAGTAGTTATTAGAGTCCCTCTCCAAGGACAAAATGCTACAATAGACAAGGTGCTGTGGATTGGTTTAAACCTCCTACCGCAAGACGGTTTCAGAAAGGCTCCAACCATGGCTCTTTGTTTTTAGTGTTAATCAGTTAGATACCGCCAGACGGTTTATATAGAACGAGGTTACATAGCAAAGAGGTGTGGCTCTAAGCAGCACTGTAAAATAAAACGCCGGAGGTAAAAAGAAATGATTTTTGTTGGTATCGATGTTGCAAAGGACAAGCACGATTGCTTTATTCTTAACTCGGAAGGAACGGTCTTGGCAGATGTATTTACCATTGCCAATAACCGCATCGGTTTTGAGACGCTTCTTTCAAGAATCCAAAGCTGTTCCCAAGGTGAAAGCAAAATAAAAGTAGGGCTTGAAGCCACAGGACATTACAGCTACAATCTGCTGGGGTTTCTTTTAGACAGCGGCCTAGCAACCTATGTCATTAACCCTCTGCACACGAACCTCTATCGGAAAAGTCTCAGCCTGCGAAGAACCAAAACAGATCGGATAGACGCGCGTACCATTGCAATGATGCTCATGTCTGATGTGGACCTCAAGTCCTACTCAAATACAGCATACCACAATGAAGAGCTAAAGTCACTAACCAGATACAGATTTGATAAGGTAAAAGAGCGCGCCAAGCTGAAAAGCTCCGTTGCGCGGTTAGTGAATATTCTGTTTCCGGAGCTCGAAAAGCTGGTCTCAAGCCTGCACATCGCTGTTGTATACGCACTGCTGAGCAACTATCCGGGTGCAAGCTATATCGCAAACGCCAATACTGAAGAACTCGCTGAGACTCTTTGCACCGCCTCTAAAGGTCGTTATACCAAGTCTAAAACCGCGGAAATCCAAGTAGCCGCAGGGGTCTCCATTGGCTCGAAAATGCCTGCTAAGTCTATGGAGTTGAAACACACGATTGCTCTCATCCGCGAGCTGGACAAAGAAATTTCTGAGGTAGAATCCGCAATTGACAAGATTACGTCTCAGATGGATTCTCCCATCTTTACAATCCCCGGTATTGGCCGACATATGGGTGCAATGATTCTTGCTGAAGTTGGAGATTTTTCCAACTTTGCAAGCGCAGACAAGCTGCTGGCTTATGCTGGACTCTCTCCATCTACATATCAGTCAGGGCAACTGCAAAACTGTTATGCTCACATGGAAAAGCGTGGCTCCAGATATTTGCGATATGCTCTTTTCAATGCCGCCAAATATGTTTGCCTTTGGTGTCCTACATTCTCGGCCTATCTTGAAAAGAAGCGTTCTGAGGGAAAGCATTACAATGTTGCCATCTCTCATGCTGCTAAAAAGCTGGTAAGGCTTATTTTTGCTATGCAGCGTTCTGGAAAAGCCTTCTTAGCTGATTATTAAGCGTGCGATTTTATACGGAGCGAGTATCCGACAACGGATGCTCTTGTTTGCTATACCAATTTTCACCACCTTAAAATTTCTCTCGAAAATTTTGTTTTGGGGCTTGACTTTTAATAGTTAGTCTTCCCTTTATGGGATAGTTTCTTAACTATATTATATCAAAGAAAACATCGCGTTTACATTTATTTTTATAGATTTTACAACTCCTCTATCAAGTTCTACCGTTTGCATAAATGCAACATCCTGTAACTGTGCATAGTATCCAGTACATATGGCTAACTCTCAACCTTCACCACAAACTGTTGATTTTCGCTATTTGCTAAAAACTTCCGTCATGTTGCATATTGACTCTTTTCATAGAAAGGAGTACGCTATTCTGAATCGAAGGAAGGGATTGTCATGGAAGTCAGTGTATTGCTCATGCAGCAGATAGCCCAGCTGTTTATCGTTCTTCTGATGGGCTATGTAGTCGTCAAGGCAGGGCTTCTGAAAGCCTCAGACAGCAAGGTTTTGTCCGTAGTTTTCGTGTATCTGGTCATGCCGTGTGTTGTTCTCAACGCATTTCAAATCGATGATACGCCGCAGATTCGCACAGGACTCTTGTACTCGATGGGCATAGCGGTCGGAATGCATGTCGTGTTTCTGGTCCTCAATGCTATCTTTAAAAGGCCGCTTAAATTGGATGTCGTGGAGCAGGTCAACATCATCTACAGCAATGCGGCTGCGCTCGTCATCCCTCTGGTTCAGGCTTTGCTCGGCGAGGAATATGTCGTGTATTCCTGCGCTTTCGTCATCGTTCAGCTGATTCTTCTCTGGACGCACGCAAGTGCCTGCCTGCAAGAAGGCACAAAACTCGAATGGAAGAAGATTCTGACCAATGTCAATTTGATTGCGATTGTTGCCGGTGCGCTCTTGTACCTTCTGCACATCTCGCTGCCCTCGCCTATCGTAAGCACTCAGCAGCGTAGGTGCTATGATAGGGCCTATGGGTATGCTGCTGGCCGGTATGGCGATTGCGGAAGTACCGTTAAAGAAAGTCTTCTGCACACCGCGCAACTATCTTCCCGTTGCACTTCGTCTGATTGTAGTTCCTATCATTGTTCTGCTGCTACTTCGCGTGTTCCACGCATCTGACTGGATTGCAGATGGTAAAGCAATTTTAATGACAGTCTATCTATCGGCTATTACGCCGTCTTGTGCGACAGTCACCTCAATGGCGCAACTCTACAATCGTGATGCGGCGCACTCAAGTGCATTGTATGTTCTGAGTACGCTGCTTTCCATCATGACGATGCCTCTGATGATTGGACTGTTCGATATGCTGGTGTGATATACCTTTTATAAGTACAAATTAAGAAAGAGAAAAGCGCCCACCTTTCACGGTGAGCGCTTTTTCATTTTGTGGAGTATTCCTGGATACCCAGAGTGACTTTCAAATTGTCATTGAAAGAATCTGCGATGGCGTGAACATTTCTATATGCCTCGCGAATGAGAGGGATTGCCTATTTAACTAAGTGACATTGCCTTTATCGGAATAGTTCTTTCCTTTACAACAACCTCACCTTACAGTTTGGGAGAAACGCTTAGCGCTTCAGTTCCAGCAACGCATCCCCCTGCTTTACGGTGCCACTGGCTTTAGCCTCGACAGCGGCATAGTCATCGGTATTGCAGACAATGATCGGCGTGGTCACAGGATAGCCTTCGGCCTTAATGGCTTCCAGCTCAAAGCGGATCAACGGCTGGCCTTTCTTCACCTTGTCGCCCTCGTTGACGAGGTAGGCAACGTGCTTGCCGCCCAGCTTGACC
>ENA-OQKP01000454-OQKP01000454.1-human-gut-metagenome-genome-assembly--contig:-NODE-454-length-33378-cov-7.794412_pt1 | contig 33378 bp, 30 predicted proteins | sample MGYA00242780_ERZ504802 | MGnify/ENA primary metagenome ERZ504802 (study PRJEB26092, sample SAMD00036406) | human gut metagenome | host: Homo sapiens | study: EMG produced TPA metagenomics assembly of... | reverse complement strand
CGGTTCCCTTGCGAAGATTTAGGGTCGAAAATACGTTGAAAACTTGTTTTCATAAATGCTTTTGGCGCTAAATCTTCATAAGGCAGACGCCCAAATCTTCTTGTCCACTGTAAGCGGGTAAGAAGATGCAAGACTGAACTGTAACTAATATCCACTATTTTTAATTTGTAAATAGGTGATAGCGTAGAAAGCCACCGGCGCGCATTACAGAATAAGCATTTGTTTGAAAATCCGTGAGTGGGCGAGCATAGCGGCAGAACGGAGAACCGTGCCCGAACACGCGAAGCGTGTGAGTTGGGTTCGCAGTTCTGACACTAGGCGGCGCAAGCCCACGAACAAAGGATTTTCTCCCAAATGCGCATCTGTAATGCGCGCCGGTGGCTTTCGGACCTTTCACGACTATATAGCAATTTAATGAGACACCTTTTTTAAATGTTCCATTTGTTGTTGATCTGAGAAATGAAATCAGTGACTTAAAATTTCACCAAGTGCTTTTACTAATACATCATCTTCTGCTTCATTCCTGATAGCAATTCTTAAAAACTGACGGTTTTCACGTTTTATTTTAGAAGAAAGATCTTTGATGAAAAGGTTGCAGCGGGTTAAGAGAAGTTCGGTTGCTTCTGTGGCAGTGACCTTTGTGTTTATCAGTTCCACCATCAGGTAATTTGCCTGGGATGGAAAAACACGTACACCAGGAAGTTCTCCTAGGCATTTGGCAAAGCGGGTCCGCTCTGTGCGAAGCTTCTCTAAAGAAGCCCCATAATCTTTTCTGTATTTTTCTTCAATCTGCATATAAAATTCACCGAATGAATTGATATTCCAGATCGCTACATTCTTTTTCAGCATTTCAATGAGCTTTGTATCACCGCTTGCTGCGATCCCAAGACGCAGTCCAGGGATACCATAGGACTTGGAAATGCTTTTTACCACTATCATATGTGGATTTTCATCTAAAAGTTCTTCCACTAAAAGAGTAGGATCTGCTTCTTCTGAGAAGTCCACAAAAGATTCATCTGCAAGGAAACGGATCCCCTTTTCTTTCGTCCAGCGGGCCAGCTTTAGCATACCGTTTCGGGAGATATAATTTCCCGTTGGATTATCCGGATTCACTAAAACCAGGCAGTCAAGGTCTTTATCTTTAAAGAAATCCATCACATCGTTCTCATCATAGGAGAAATCCTCTGTCTGAGGCACAAAAGCAATGACTTTTTCTTTATCACAGCGGTTTGCATATTCTTCAAATGCAGGACGGACCACACCCAGATTGCCTTTTACCTGCTCCATAAGGGCTTTGATCAGCTCTGCGGCGCCATTTCCTACTACGATCTGATCCTGGCGCAAAGAGAAGTTTCTGGCTGCTAAAAGAGAGTTTACCGCCATTCCAGAAGGATACTGTCTGACAAGAACATCAAAATTATGTTTGATCTCATCCATCATCTTTTCAGGTGGGTAGTAACTGTTTACAAGATAACAGAAATCCAGCATCTTTGGATAGCGCCAGTAGCCGCCAAAACGTTTCTGGATCAGGTGGGTGCGCTCTTTTTCAGGTGCGAAAATGGATTCTGCGATATTTAAATCCTGGATATCATCGATCTCATACCAGCGTTGATTTTCATCCAGACGTTTTGCCTTGATGCCCGGATCATCTAAAGTTACCAGAACTTTCAATACCTGCTCATAATATTCATTATTTCCCAGTGCCTTTGTGTAAGCTTCCAGGAAAGGAACATAGTGAGTTCTGGAAAATTCCCGGCTGAATTTATAAAGGTTTACCGTCTTGTAATAATGTTCGGTATCAGAAAAACGGAATTTTTTGCCTGGGATCATAGCTTCGATATCATCCTGATCAGACAGTACCAGACAGGTTCCATCCATCCAGGATTCATACTTTGCAGCCAGTGCCAGACTGTCTCTTGGGTCATCTGTCAGGCTGTTCAGTACAGAATCTTCAAAAATAATATCTGACTCTAAAAGAAGGGTATCTTCTTTCAGAAGATAGTCTTTTGCAAGGAAAAGGGAGTAGATATTATTGGTACGGTCATAAATAGGGTTATCAATGAAAACAACGGGAGTTTTGATGTGCAGACTTTCAATATGATCCCGAAGCTTCTGACCTTCATAACCGGTTACAATGACAATCCGGGACAGGTCATGCTGTTCTAACTGGCTTAAGGTACGGTTGATCAGGGGAACTCCGTTTACCTTTACCATACATTTTGTGTTATTTTGTGTCAGCTGCTTTAAACGTTTTCCCATTCCGGCAGCCAGGATGATTGCTTGCATGCGTTGTTTTCTCCTTATGGTGAAGTGAAAGATATTTAGTGTTGCGGGCTGAACTGCAACTGTTTATTTAGGGCCGCTTCCAGGCAGATAATCCGGGGATTTTCCGTCAGGCTTTTTGCGGCGGTTTTTCAGAACATCTTTGTAAACTTTGATACGGTAGCGTCGTATTTCTTTCTGGTTTCCAAACAGAAGCCCAATCGTATCCAGAACAATATGGGCTTTATGATTTAACCAGATATATGCCATATACAGATGAGGGTTTTTTGAATACGTTCTGCCGATATCAATAGCATTGCGAAAGCCATAGTAGTTCTTCCAGCTGATGACCGGGGCTGAACCTGCAGGCGCTGTTTTGTGGTTTAAGACAGCTGTGGTTACATTTAAGATCCGGGACTGGTCATGAAAACGCAGGCAGTATTCCGTATCGTCAAACCAGATAAAATATTCCGTTTTTGGAAGCCCGATCTTTCGTACCATGTGTGCATTTACCAGCAGACCGCAGAACGTACTGATATCGTATTCAAAAGAAGCCTTGGCATATTCAGATTCAGGCACTGGTGCATAAAGCATCAACCGCGGACATCGGATAAAACGCCGGTGAGTGGTATCAATGGCTCCGGCGGTGGTCACAGTGCCGGAGTATGCCAGATAGTCTGTTTTTAGAATTGCCTTTTGAAGCTGTTCTATATAGTCAGATGCGATCATGGCATCATCATCAATGATCAGGATCCAGTCACAGTCTGTTTTCCCAAGATCTTCCAGACCTTTTGCAAAGCCGCCTGCGCCGCCGATATTTTCCGAAAGGTGGAGAATGTGAAATTCTGCTCCCTGTTCTTTTGAAGAAGCAGTTTCAGATACCAGTTCATCCAGGTATTCCCCAGTACCATCCGTACTATGATTGTCTACGATACAAATATAAGAAAATGGAACGGTCTGTGACAGAACCTGCCGGATGCATTCCTTTAATAATTCCAGACGGTTATAGGTAACAATAGTAACTGCGAATTTCACAGGTGAGCTCCTTTCGTGCTGCGCTGGATGTTCGTACTTATTTCTTACGCGCTTATTACACAGTATAGCACAAGCAATGGGAAAGTCAAAATACCTTTTCGTCAGGTATTATTAGATTATTATGTCATAGGAGGGGAAAAATACATTGCATGTATGGCAAAAGTGTGATAATCCATAGGCATGGGATTCGTAATTTTTATTTGTAATTTTGATCCGCTTGGCCAGAGAAAATGCCGTTATACGATCCGTCGATATTGTGAAGAAACGGGAAAGGCATTTTGTGATGGTGATTGTACTGTTTTTCTCAATACGAACGGAGAAAATCGGGAAGAAGTACCAAAAGAACTGACAGCATTGCTTGATTTTGTTAAGGCTGATCTGGCGGGAAGCGAAGCAGATTATGGGGATGAACTGGTTAAACAGCTTCAGAATTCCATGAGCTGGATAAAAAGAAGCCGAAAGATGGGAGAACGCTATATGATGTTTGAACAGTATATGGAGGAGTATGTCCAGGAACATGCAGATGAAATCCGAAAAGAGGCAAGAGCAAAAGGTCATGCGGAAGGCCGGGCAGAACATCTGATTTACAGCGTGCCTTGAAGGAACCGAAGTATTTGAAACAGTTATTACAGGAATTTGGCTTCTAGTGATCAAAATAAAGTACAGTTACTATGAAGTTCATGGGAGTAAAAAAGTTCGGCTCATATTTCTATGAGCCGTTTTGCCTAAGTGGCAGAGTCTATTTGTATTAAGTATCTTATAATAATCAAAGTCAATTCGACTGAAATTCAGAAAAGGTACAGAGGAATCCTTTAATCATCATAATCATCATTATAATATTCGTCATCATCTTCTGATGCGGTGTCTCCAGGTTCATCTACGGCGTCATGGTAGGTTTCATCCAGTACACCATCGGAACCGAAATAATAATATTTACCTTCTATGGTCAGGCCGCCGGTTACCATGGCACCGCTTGTATTAAAATAATACCAGTGTCCGTTTAATTGCTGCCAGCCGGTGAGCATATAGCCGTCGCTGTTAAAAAGATAGGTAGAACCGTCAATATCGATCATTCCGTTAGCATAATAGGTATCTTTGGAAACCTGATACCACCAGCCGTGTTCATCATGCTGCCAGCCGGCGGAAAACATGTCCGCTTCTGTTTCTGAAGATGCTTGTGTTTTAGAAGAATTGTTGTTGGAAGAACCGCCTGAAGAGCCGGAACTGCCAGAAGAAGAACCGCCTGCATAGGGGCAGACGCCGTTTGGATGCAGATGGGCAGGATGACCGCCGCAGTGATAGTGATAGCTTCCAAGTCCGCTTTTATTTTTTGTATCTCTGTGTCCGCCGTTTGAATCGGTCCGTCCAGGATGTGCCTGGGCTTCCAGAACCAGGTCCCCGGGAATTTGACCCAGCGCAGGTGCAAGGCCCAGAGAAAGACTAAAAGCAGTGACAAGAATAGCCAATGGCTTTTTCATAATGTAAATCCCCCTTTAAAAGTTCTTACTATCACTATAGTTATTTGACAGATGAAAGTCAATGGATACAGGCGCGATGTCTGTAAACCGCTTGCTTAAATAAGATTCCATGGTTATAATGAGCCAAGAGACAGAAAACGGCAGCAGTTTGGCCTTACCAAAATGGAGAATTTTATGGCAAAAGCACCCAGCGTTCGGAAAAATTATATTTACAACTTAATCTATCAGGTGATGACATTGATCACCCCGTTTATTACAACGCCTTATATTTCACGTGTTCTGGGAGCAGACGGAACGGGAGTACAGAGTTATACTAATTCAGTGGTTCAGTATTTTGCAATCCTGGCAGCTTTGGGAACAGCCTCCTATGGGCAGAGGGAGATCGCAAGACACAGGGATGATATGAAAGACCGCAGCAGACTTTTCTGGGAAATTGAGATCCTTTGCGGGGCTACTACGGCAGCATGCTTGCTTATATGGCTGTTTGTGATCGGCTTTGCCAGGGAATACCGCCCTTACTATATCGTTCTTACCATGACACTGACAGCAGTAGCATTTGACATTTCCTGGTTCTTTGGTGGTCTGGAGCAGTATTCCCTGATCGTTCTTCGCAATACAGCCGTAAAACTGGTGGGAATTGCCATGCTGTTTCTTTTTATCCGGAAGAAAGAGGATCTGCTTTTGTACGTGGCTCTTACTGCGGCCACAGGATTGCTTGGAAATATTTCCATGTGGGGCTATCTAAAGGGACAGGTGGAAAAACCTGTTTTAAGGGAACTTCACCCTTTGCGTCATTTAAAAGAAACACTGGTATACTTTATTCCCACGATCGCAACTTCCGTGTATACAATTTTAGATAAGACCATGCTTGGCTGGTTTTCAGGAGAAGATAAATCCCAGAATGGTTATTATGAATATGCCACCGGATTTGTGAATATGGCTAAGATACTGATCATGTCCTTTAATGCTGTTATGTCCGCCCGCATGTCCTATTTATTTGGAAATGGCCGGATGGAAGAGATTCATCAGCGTATCCGGGAATCACTGGATTTTGTTCTTTTAATGGCGATACCCATCATGCTGGGGCTGGCGGGGATCGCGGCGCAGTTTATTCCCTGGTTTTTAGGCAGTGGGTATCTGCCGGTTACATTTTTGATGTATGTGTGCAGTCCTTTGGTACTGGTGGTTGGATTAAGTGACTGTATTGGAAGCCAGATCTTAACGCCGGGAGGAAAACGTGCCCAGAGTGGTAAAGTGATCGTAGCGGGAGCCGTAGTGAATGCCTGCTTGAATTTTCTGCTGATCCCTCATTTTCAGGCGTCTGGTGCAGCGGCAGCTTCTGTGGCAGCAGAGTGCTTCATTACAGCTTTGTATCTCTGGCTTGGAAGAGATTTTATAAAATTGAAAATGTTAGTGACTTATGGTTGGAAGCGACTTTTTGCGGCAGTCGTTATGTTGGGAGCTGTGGTATGGACAGGACAATTCCTGGAACAAGTTCGGGGACTGGGACCAATTACCACTTTTATACAGATCGGTACCGGGGCAGCCGTGTATTTTGTTGTACTTCTGGCAATGCGTGATTCGTTCCTGTATCATTATCTGGGAAAGATCATTCAGAAATTTACTGGTATGCAGTAATGATCACGGTGAAAAAATGGAAGAAACAGTAATGAATCAAATATAAAAATTGCAAAATTGTAAATAACTGGAAAATAGAAATGAAATAGAAAAGCAAACAGAGGAAAATGATCTATGCTGAAAGAAAGACCAGAATTTTATAAAGAAGAAATACGCTGTGGATATACGGTAGATGAAAAGACAAAACGTGTGTGGGCGGTACAGCTGGAAATGCTAGATGAGGTGGAGCGCATCTGCAAAGCCAACGGACTGAAATACTTTGCTGACAGTGGAACTTTGATCGGTACCATCCGCCATGAAGGATATATTCCCTGGGATGATGATATTGATCTGGTGATGCTGAGAGAAGATTATGAACAATTCGTGCAGATCGCCCCGGACTGGTTGAAAGAAGATCTGGTTCTCCAGACTGTGTATACAGAAAAAAATTATCTCAGAGGGCATGCACAGATACGCAACAGCAAAACCTGCGGCTGCAATGAAGAAGATAAAAAAGCGGGGTATAACTGCGGTATTTTCATTGATATTTTTCCCTTGGATGGTATGCCGGATACAGCAAAAGGAAGAAAAAGCTGGGCGAAGAAGATTGAAATTTACTGGACCGTACTTTATACATGGTACCGGTTTGATTATTATGAAAATGCAACGTTTTTCGGAAAGCTCCTTCATGGCGTTGGAACCATTCTTCATGTTCCTATGCGCAAAGCGTATAAGGGTTATGAAAAATTGTGTACCCGTTTTAAAGGAAAAGACACGGAATACGTCTGCGATACTGTATTTATCCGCTATCTGGAGAAGAATACCTGGAAGAGGGAATGGTTCAAAGAGGCTGTCTACATGCCTTTTGAAAACCGTAAAATACCTGTTCCAGTAGGTTATGACGGAAGACTTACAGCTGAATATGGCGATTACATGAAACCGGCCAAAGCGCCGACTATGCATGGCGGACTGATCTTGGATCCGGATGTGCCATATACGGAATATTTAAAAAGAGAAAATTGATAGGGCTTTACCCAGGTAATTATTTGAGGTGGAAAATTTCGCACGATCCCCACGCCGTTGGTACAGACAAGGGAAACCTGAGAGATGCAGGAGAAGTGTGCGCCTGCCAAATAATTATCTGGTTTAGCATATATAGTAGAACGAAACAGGCAGAAACTTCGCATATTATAATTGCAAAGATTCTGCCTGTTATCTTTATCTTGTATACGAGATGAATACGTTTTCTTTTTGGAAATGGACTGTTATTATCTATTTAAACAGAGAAAACCTATTTTTTTCTGTAATAATACTGGATACCTCTTAAGAGTCCATCTGTTTCCAGATGGTCAAAATCGAGCTGAACAGGAATGCCTGGAATATCTGGAAGGTAGAATCGCCCGTCTTTGATCTGGGATACAACCTTAAAGTAAGTAATCAATACTTCATTTAATGGCTGATGGAATTCCAGAAGTTCATTTTCGGAATAGAGGGCACCTAAAGTGGCATTTATAAATGGAAAGCCGCCAGTAGAAATACGGCAGTTATGTTGGTGGGCATAATCCCGTACACGTATGATTTCAGCAAGGCAGTATAAACGGGCAGGCTGGAGATGATCTACGCCATGTTCTGCATAATCCACATGAGCATGATAACTTCTGACAGATTCACCCATAGCAATTTCCATGGAAATACCGGCATTATCCATCTGGTCGCGCAGAGAGCGAAGCGCCTCCATGTCAAAAGCATGGACAGGTTCTTCAAACCATTCCACATTATAAGGAGCAGCAGCTTTTGCAAATTCAAAAGCGGTATCAGCATCCCAGGCTTGGTTTGCATCTACAGCAATGCCAAAATCATCGCCCAGAGCCAGTCGGGCTTTTTCAAGACGGCGGACATCTGCAGACCAGTCATTGCCATTTCCACCAATCTTAAATTTGGTGATTTTGAAACCTTCTGATTTGAAGCGGAGAAGATCGTCTAAAAGGGCTTCATCGCTAAGAAGCACAGAACCGCCGCCTTTATAGACGCTGGCCCAGTCTTTTGTGGCACCAAGAAAACGATGAAGTGGTTTTTGGGCCCGGTTGGCTAAAAGGTCTAAAAGGATCCAGTCCAGATTAAACATTTCTGCAACATAAGGGCTTTGATAGCCAAAGTTGCGGATCTCCCACCAGAAGTAATGAGTCCATTCACTATTGGTTTTTCCGCCTTGCTCTAATAGTCTTGGGACAAAGAAATCTACCATGATACGGGAAGCTGGGCCCTGACCACAGAAACCATCTTCGTCATATACTTTTAGCCAGCCCTGGAAAAAGGATGCATGACGGATCCCGCCAGTTCCGTCTTTAAAAGGAACTGGAAGTGGAATAGGTGCTACATCATAAAATATAGCTTCTTTGATTTTAAGGACATCTGGATAGTTAAAAAGATAGTTCATGAAAATACCTCCTCATAATGTTCAAAATAGGTTTCAAATGTGTCATAAAGCAAATTTTCCAAATCTCGGGTCACAGGGGGCATGGCGCGGATCGGATGATGGGCCATGATCAGAAAATATCCCTGAGGTGGTGTAAAGGAATGAATATCATCAGGAGTGTCAGCAAAAATCTTTGATGGAAGGATCGTGTTGCCAATTCCATTTTTTTCCAGAAAATGCAGGATGGATGGAATAGCCTCACAAATGGAGGATACACAGGCCGGACATATCTGTTGGAATAAACGTTCCTGTTCGCAGTGCAGCGCATTTGTCTGAGGGACCATCATAGCTTTTGCAGATTCTAAAGAACAGGAAGCAATATCGTTTTTAGAACAATATACTAGTTCATCTTCATCCAGAATACGGCTGTCTAAAATGGGATGTTCTTCTTCACAGGAAAAATAGATGCCATAATCTGCGGATGCATTTAAAAGAGCTTCCTGGATTTGTTCACGGTTACCGCAGGTGATATGAAGCTGGATATCTGGATGCTGTTCCTGAAAAGCAGAAACAATCTGAGTTTGTATAATATGTATCAGACTGGGATCACATTGCAGGTAAATACTTCCCTCATGTCCTTGCTGATAAGCTTTAATATGTTCGGACATTTCAGCTTCAATCTGCAGGATGTTACGGGCGAAGTTGACAAATACCTTTCCAGCATTGGTGGGGAGCAGTGTATTATGTTTGCGGGTAAATAATTTGGTACAAAGCACTTTTTCCATACCATGCAGATACCGGGAAAGAGCAGGCTGGGTAAGATAAAATTTTTCGGCAGCTTTTGTCAGACTTTTTTCATCAACAATGGCAATAACGTAACGCAGCAGTTGTAGATTCAGATTTAATTCAGGAGGATTTTGTGTGGATGCCAAAGTACCAGGGATATCTGGTGCAGAAATACCTGAACCTTTACTTCCTAATGACAGGTCAGCAGCCAGAAGCAGATCGTTGACCTGTGAGGATGGAATGATCTCAAAGTGTTGATCTGGATCAGACTGCAGATCCTGGATCAGTAAAGATGCGAGATATTTTTCCGGTTCTGTCAGTTTATACCCCAGAGGAAAACGAAGATGTGTGACCTGGTGAACAGGTGGATCTAAAGGAAGAAACACCAGCTCATTACAAGGTGTGACATATGTTTTGGATACAAGACCTGCTCCAGCTGCGTGATGGAGCATAGAATCAACAAGAATCACATTATCTGACTCAAAAGTGATCACAGGTTCAAAGCCTGCTTCCTTAAAAAGTTCTTCTGCAAGGATGCGAATGCTGTGTCGGGGCCCCTGTAGTACAAATGGGGTATCTTTCAGATCAGCCAGACGGATCTTGCTGGAAGTGGCTAATGGATGAGCTGCAGGAAGTGCAACCAGAAGCTCTTCATAGGCAATGGGAATATCTGTTACTTTATCAGAGGCTTTTCCAGAACCAATTGCCAGATCTACCTGCCCATGCAAAACAGCGTTCGTTTGTTCATTAGAGTAAAGCTCTGTTAAAGATAATGAAATATTGGGATAACGGTTTATAAATGACTGGTAAATACGGCTGTATATCATGGATCCGCGATTGGGGCCGGTTGCCAGGCGGATACAGGAATGATCCATATTTGTGATCATTCTTAGTGACTGGGAAAGTCTTGTTTGTTCATTTACGATTTTATGTGCATATTCGATTACACAGCGTCCTACAGAAGTAGGCACCAACTGTCTGTGATAACGAAGGAAGATCTGGAAGCCCAGTGAGGTTTCATATTCAGTAAGAAATTTGCTGAGTGCAGGCTGAGAAATCTGCAATGCCTGTGCTGCTGCTGAGAGATTTCCAAAATCAGATATAACAGTAAGATAATAAAGCTGTCGTGTTGTCATGTGAGATCCACCCCTTTCTTGTTGTTTTTTTTAATTATAAACAAAATCTAATGAGTGTCAAGAAAAAATGAGTTTACTATAACTAAAATGATATGAACACTATAATCAAAATGGCTTTGTAAAATGCAAAATCGAAGTATATAATACGAAATATAAAAGCGATTAGCGAAAAAATATAGCAAAATTGCTAAAAATGCAAATAACAGAGCGAAAGATTGCTCTGTTAAATATGATATGAAAAAGGAGAGAAAAAACTATGAAAAAGAATTTGTATCGTTTTTTAGCGGCAGGTGTGATCCTGGCAGCGGTAGCAGGAATGGCAGGCTGTTCTGAAAAAAAAGATGAAACAGTTTCTACTGCGGCAGCTTCTGAAGCGGAAACGCAGGAAAATGACAGTAAGGCGGCTGCTGATACAGAAATTGGTTTCCCAAAAGATGAAACGATCACACTGGTTGTTCCTGGAAAAGCAGGTGGCGGCTCTGATTTGGGAATCCGTTATTACAGTGAAGGATTGAATCGATTATATGGACTTAAAACAACCGTTACCAATTATGACAGTAATACGGTGGGGCATCAGACAGTAGCAAATGCAAAGCCTGATGGAACAACTCTTACAGTGGCAACGTCTGCTTTAAATATACAGTATATTACGGGTAATACTGATATTGATCCGAACAAAGATTTCACATTGATCGCATGCCTTCAGGACAATGGATTTCTTACGTTAGCAGTTCCGGCTGATGCTCCTTATGATGATTTTACAGGTTTTGTAGAGTATGCTAAGGAACATCCAGGAGAATTAAATGCAGGCATGCCTGCATCTGGCTCTAATACATTTTTATTTGGAATGTTAAGTAAAGAACTTGGTATTGAGTTGAATTCTGTTGAGTGTGCATCAGAAACAGACCGTCTTACCAATCTTGCAGGCGGATTCATTGATGTAGGTGTTGTTGGCGTTGGAAATGCAGTAGAGTATGAAAAAGCAGGAAAGTTAAAAGTAATTGGCACTGTTGCATCAGATGGAATTACGATTGGAGATTACCCGGAAGAATTACCGGATAATTATAAGACATTACAGGAACAGGGATACGAGAATTGTACAATGTCTATATATCATTATCTTTTAGGACCTGCAGGTATGGATGAAAAGATGGTAGCTGAAATGAATGAGGCTATGAAAGCGGTAGCAGAAGATCCAACTGTAAAAGACGGTATTGCGAGCATTGGCTGCATTCCAGGCTGGCATGATTTGGAAGAGTCTAAGGAGATTCATGATAAAGAATATGCACAGTTTGTAGACATTGCAAAAAGCTTAGGTGTATGTGAAGTGGAATAATGGAAAAGGATGTCCTAAGGGATCTCTCTCAGGACATTTTAGAAAGGAGAAGATTGGGAATATGAAAATGCACAGAGATACGATCACCGGTATTACAGGTCTGGTGGGAAGTGCTTTTTTTCTGTATTTTACCCGGTTTATCAAACAACCGGCTAAATTATTGGAACCAGGACCAAGGATCGTGCCATATGTAGCACTGCTTCTTATTGCGGTCAGTTCTCTAGCTTTATTGATCAAAGGGGTCATAGAACGAAAAAGGGAGGAAAAGCCATATTTTCCCAAGGGAGGTATCTGTAAAATAACATTAAGCTTTATGAAACTGCTTCTTTATGCTGTTGCTATGAATTATCTGGGATTTTTATTTACGACGCCCTTTGCTACTTTTGCATTTATTTATGATCTTAAGGGAGAAAGTAAGGTGCGGCTGGTTACGGCAATCATTATTTCTGTGGTAGTTACAGCCAGTCTCTATGCAATGTTTGTTTATGGTTTTCAGATAAAACTGCCGTCTGGCATACTATTTGAGTAGAAGAGAGGAGAAGAAAAATGACGGATTATATGAATGCATTGCTGATCTGTCTGCAGCCAGTCAATTTCCTGTTGATCATAGCCATGGTTTCGTTAGGAATTGTATTTGGCGCAATTCCAGGACTTTCAGCTACCCTTGGTATTGCTTTATTGCTTCCTATTACATTTGGCCTTTCTACGGAAACTTCTTTTGTATTACTTCTTGCCATTTGGATCGGCGGAGTATCGGGAACTTTTATTTCGGCGGTTTTAATCGGTATTCCGGGGTCTTCTTCCGCTATTGCCACTTGTTTTGACGGCTTTCCTATGACAAAGAAAGGGCAAGCGGGAAAAGCATTAGGAATTGGTATGACGGCTTCCTTTATAGGAACGGTGGTTTCCGTTATCATTGCAACTGTATTATCTCCGGTTATAGCAGAATTTGCGCTTCATCTGGGACCATGGGAATATTTTTCACTGTGTTTTTGTGCCATTACATTGATTGCTTCTTTATCAAAAGGAAATATTTTTAAAGGGATCATGGCTGCAGGTATTGGGCTGCTTATGGGATGTGTAGGCATGGATCCTATTAATGGATCACAGCGTTTTACATTTGGAAGTGTATACCTTAGTTCTGGACTCAGTACAGTAGCGCAGATGTTGGGAATGTTTGCTATGTGTCAGATCATCCGTGATTCTGCATTGGGAGAAGGAAAGATGCCGGAAGCAGATGTAGTGAATATGAAGGGGATTGGTATTGGGTTGAAAGATATTTTTGACAATATCAAGACTATTTTATTTGCTTTTGCAACCGGTCTGTGGATTGGTTTTCTTCCAGGCATGGGTTCTGGTATTTCTAATATGGTGGCTTATGGATATGCAAAAAGTATCAGTAAAGATCCAGATAGTTTTGGAAAAGGAAATCCAGCAGGTGTATGGGCATCAGAAACTGCAAACAATGCATCTTTAGGTGGTGCGTTGATCCCAATGATGGCACTAGGAATTCCTGGAGATGGAATTACAGCGATGCTGATCGCAGGTCTGACGATTCATGGATTACAGGCGGGACCGCTATTCATGACAGAACAGCCAGATTTGGCCATGCTGATATTTGCGTGTGTTTTGGTGTCGGCAATTGTTACTTATGTAATACAGATTTTAACAAAAAGGTGGTTTCCATACATTTTGAAAGTTCCGTATCACTATTTATACACAGTTATTCTTGTGATCTGTTATATAGGTGGTTATGGAATTTCCAATACTATGTTTAATATTTATGTTATGTTGGCATGGTGTGTGCTGGCTATCTTTATGAGTATTGCGGGACTGCCGACTTCTCCGTTGGTACTGGCATTTATCCTTTCAAGTAAATTGGAACGTTATTTCCGCCAAGGTATCAGCTATGCCCATGGAAGTTATAAAGAATTTTTTACGCGTCCGATATCCTGCGTTTTACTGATCATTTCTCTGGTTTGTTTAGTATGGCCACTGATATCAGATGTATTAAAATCAAAGAAGAATCCAACAGAAACTATGGAAAATATCATACAGGCAAATGATGATTGATCTAAGAACTAAAAAGCTGCCATTTTATGATCTGGTCTATCATGGATCATAAAATGGCTTTGATCTTGGATCAACTTAAAAACGATGCCACCGCCGCTTCTTTAGAATGTATCAGATGCACCCGTATAGAAGCCACTGCGCTTGGCAGGTCGTGGTTTTTGATGTAGTTGATCAGCTCTAAGTGTTCCATGGCGGCTACTTTGTGGCGTTCCCAGATGTTTTGCTCACCCAGAATGCGGATGCGGATATTCTGGTCGTAGATCTGGGACAGGTTCATGTTCAGGTATTTGTTTTTACAGGCGTCGGCAATGGTGCGGTGTAAGGCATCGTCAATATTGCAGAAGATAACGGCGTCTTTCTGCTCTAAGATATCACTGCTTAAGATCTTATTTGTCTGTTCTTCTAATTCAAGAAGTTTATCCATATCAATATATTTGCTGTAGTTTTCAATAATATAGGGTTCCATGAGCAGTCTGGCTTCAAAGGTCATGGCGATCTCTTTCATGGTCAGCGGCAGGACCATGATCCCCTTTTTGGGAATGATCTGGACTAACTGCTCCTGGGCCAGCATATTTAAGGCTTCACGGATGGGCGTGCGGCTTGCGTCGATCTCTTCCATTAACATCATTTCGCTTAAAATGTCATTTGGCTTGTATTCGCAGTGGATGATCTTTGATTTTATGGTCTCATAAGCGATTTGTTTTAAGTTTGTGTCTGTTTTCTTCATGTCAGTTGATCCCCTTTATATGAGTTTTTGGCTTGTTTTGTATATCACTTACATTCATCTTGCATACAAGATGAATACGTTTTCTTTTTAACAAGTTGCTGTTATCATCTAATTATAACAAAGAACCGACATGTTGGCAAAGAATTAATAGCTGTTTTGTATAAGATGTGAAAGCTGCATCAGATGATGATGCAGGAAGAAGGGAGTTTCATAATGGGAATGAAATGGAAGAAAGCAGTTTCCGTTTTTGCGGCGGCAGCAATGACTGCAATGGCACTTTCAGGGTGCAGCGGTATGGGAAACGCAAAGGAAAGTGAAGCACAGCCGGTCCACTTAACATTTGGACATGGTCAGGCAGAAGGTCATCCTTATCATATAGCTGCTCTGGAGTTTAAAAAACAGGTAGAAGAGAAAACAAACCACAGAGTTATTGTTGATATCCAGCCAAATGGAAACTTAGGTGATGAGCGTGAGATGACAGAAGGACTTCAGCTTGGAACTATTGATATTACAGTGGCAGTTGCGGCAACCTTAAGCGGATTTGATCCGGACATGGACGTATTTAACTTCCCCTATTTGTTTGATTCCAGAGAAGAAGCCTTTAAGGTTTTAGATGGGGCAACAGGACAGGAGATCTTTAAGGGACTGGAGAAACAGGGAATCGAAACTTATGGAACCTTTGATCTTGGTTTTAGAAGTATGACAAACTCCAGCAGACCTATCGTTCATCCGGCAGACGCAAAGGGGATCCGAATGAGAACACTGGAAAGTTCGGTTTGTGTTGATTCTTTAGGAGAATTGGGAATCGATGCAGTATCTATGAGTTTTGGCGAATTGTTTACTGCGCTTCAGACAAAAGCAGTAGATGGTCAGGAAAACCCATTGTTTACCATTTATAATTCCAGATTTTATGAGGTACAGAAATATTTGTCATTAACAGAGCATTTCTACCCCGTATGTCCGGTTATGGTCAGCGACCTGATGTGGAAGAAGTTAAATGACGAGGATGCGGCCATTGTAAAAGAAGAATTGTACGAAATGGTGAAATATGAACGGAAAGTTGCCGGAGAACAGTTGGATGAGACTTTACAGAAGTTAAAAGATGCAGGAATGGAAGTAAATACTGTAGACAAGTCCGAGTTCAGAAAGGCTATTTCGCCGGTATATGAGAAATACAGTGCCCAGTATGGCGACCTGTTAAACAAGATCGAGAAAGCGAAGGGAGAATAAAAATGAAACTGGTATATCAACTGGATAAAATCGTAAATAAGATCCTTCAGCTGATCGTGGTCATTATGTTAAGCGTTATGTCTGTAGTGGTTTTTGCGCAGGTTATTTTCAGGATCATACATATGTCTATTCCGTGGAGTGAAGAACTTTCCAAGTACCTGCTGATCTGGAGCACGTTCCTTGGTTCTGCCATGTGTATCAGGAAAGGTTCCATGGTAGGCCTGGAATTTTTAAAGAACAGTCTCAGTGGGAAGAATCAAAAGATCTTACAGACCATTTTAAACTTAGTTGTTTGTGTGATGCTTGCATTTCTCATCAGTGTGGGCTTCTGGGCCGCACATCGTGTCTGGGGCCAGACTACAGCCGTTTTAAAACAGCCTATGGGCCTTATGTATGCAGCAATCCCTGTTGGTTCCGTATTTATGCTGGTCAACCAGATTCTTACGACTATTTATCTGTGGAAAGGAGATGAAAACGCATGACCGCCGTATTATTTATCAGTTTGATCCTGCTCCTCGTTGCAGGTGTGCCCATTGCCTTTGTTTTATGTGGTTCCTCTATTATAGCGATCCTTTCAACCAATGATATCCACAACGCCATTGTGATCCAGCGTATGTTTTCAGGAAGCGGAAGTTTCACGCTGTTAGCAATTCCATTCTTCGTGTTAGCCGGTAATTTAATGAGCTCCGGTGGTATTTCAAAGCGCCTGGTCAACTTATGCAACAGCCTGTTCGGCCATATTTCCGGTGGCCTTGCAATGGTAGCAATTGTTACATGTGCTTTTTTTGCCGCAATTTCCGGTTCCAGCGCAGCAACGGCGGCAGCAGTAGGAACGATCATTATCCCGGAAATGCTGAAACATAAATATGATAAAAATTTTGCAGGTGCCACCGTTGCATCTTCAGCAGAACTGGGTGTTATTATACCTCCAAGTATTGGTCTGATCCAGTACGGCGTTGCAACGGGAACTTCTATTAGTGATTTGTTCATGGCTGGTTTCCTTCCAGGAATTTTTATCTGCCTTGTTTTATGTGTAGTTGCCCATTTTATGTGCAAGAAACAGGGATTTGAGCCAAGCGAAAGAGCTACTACAGAAGAAAAGATCCAGGCATTTAAGGACGCCATTCTGGCGCTGCTGATGCCGGTGATCATCCTTGGTGGTATCTACAGTGGTTTATTTACTCCTACAGAGGCAGCTGTCATCGCAGTATTCTATGGACTGATCGTTGGACTGTTTGTATACAAAGAAATCAAATTTTCCGACATTCCAAAGATTCTTACAGAGTCTGCTATTACCATGTCAACGGTCATGCTGATCATGTCTGCATCCACCATTTTCGGCTGGATCTTAACAAAACTTCAGATCCCACAGGCAGTTGCGCAGGGATTTTTAGGAATTTCCGCAAGCAAATATGTATTCCTGCTGTTAGTCAACCTGCCCCTTCTCTTCATCGGTATGTTCTGCGAGGCAGGTGCTGCAATGGTCATCCTGGCACCGCTGTTAGCTCCAGTGGCAAAAACATTGGGAATTGATCTGGTACATTTCGGTATTATCATGATGTCCAATCTGGCAATCGGTATGATGACGCCTCCGGTTGGTGTAAATCTGTATGTGGTATGTGATACAGCAAAAGTAAAGATTGAAGGAATGTTTCCGTATCTGGTTCGCTATTTTGCGGCATTGGTTGCAGGTGTTCTGTTTATTACCTATGTGCCTCAGCTTTCACTGCTGTTTGTAAACTTATTTGGAAAATAATGGAAAATAAGATCCTGAAGATCAGGATCATGGAAAGAGGCGTTTTATGAAAATTACAGATATTAAGACCATAAAGCTGCATTATCCTTATAAAAGCTGGATCGCTGACGGCTGTGGAAGCTGCGGTGCCAGAGGTGCCTTTCTTATATTCATTGAAACAGATACGGAACTGACAGGTATTGGAGAAGCAGCAACTTTTGGAAGCTCTATGGAAGCTATGGAATCGATTGTAGAAAAGCAGTTAAAGCCGCTGCTTTTAGAAGAAGATCCGTCTAAGATCGAATTCCTCCATCAGAAGATGCTGTGGAACTGCTGGGCAAACGGCAGACAGGGAATGGTTATGGGCGCGATCAGCGGCATTGACGTGGCTCTCTGGGATTTGTTGGGAAAGGCAGCCAAACTTCCAGTTTGCAAGCTTTTGGGCCAGGTGGCAGACCGGGTGCAGGGATATGCAAGTGCTGGATTTTATGCAAAGGGAAAGAGCTTGGAAGATTTGCAAAAAGAAATCGAAGGATATCTGGATAGAGGATTTACCGCTTTTAAAATGAAGATCGGCAGAACTGCCAATAACTATAAAATGCGTCTTCAATATATGAAAAACGGTGATTTTTACCTGACAGATGAAGAGGACAAAGCCAGGATTGAACTGGTAAGACGAACCATTGGACCAGACAAAACTTTAATGGTAGATATGAATTGTACCTGGGATGTGGATGATGTACTTCGTGCCAGATCGTTTTTTGAAAAAAATGATATTTTTATGATCGAAGAACCGATCCGTTCGGATGATATTGCCGGATACAGACGTCTTACAAGAGAAATGGGAGGAATCCGGGTAGCCGGAATCGAATCAGAACAAGGAGTTTCCAGATTTGGTGAGATGATCGCAACGGATACCATGGATGTAGTACAGGCCTCTCTTGGATGGGCTGGTGGATTTACAGGCTGCCGCAAGATTGCCTCAACGGCCCAGGCTTTTGATAAATTGTATACACCACATTCCTTTTTCTCAGCCGTTATGACAGCTGCTAACATCCAGTTTGCAGCGTCCCAGGTAAATATACCGTTTATTGAGGCAGAGGAAAATGAAAATCCATTGCGCACAGAGTTATTGAGGGCCCCAATCGAAACAGATGGTCACATGAACTATCTGGTGACAGATAAGCCGGGACTGGGCATAGAACTTAACTGGGATGTAGTAGACAAATATATGATGCATTAAAAATCCCCCATGCATAAGCAGGGGCAAGGACAGAGAATCAAGTACATTAAAATTCAAATTTCAATAACAGGAGGAAACAAAAATGAAAGTAGGATTTATTGGATTAGGAATCATGGGAAAGCCAATGGCAAAGAACCTTTTAAAAGCAGGTCATCAGGTTTGTGTTAATGACTTTAAAAAAGAAGCAGTAGAGGAACTGGTAGCCGCAGGCGCAACAGCAGGTGCAACCAACGCAGAAGTAGCAAAAGGCGTAGATGTGATCATTACCATGGTGCCAAACTCACCAAATGTAAAAGAAGCCCTGTTAGGAAAAAATGGTGCCGCTGAAGGCGCAGATAAGGATACGGTAGTTATCGACATGTCTTCCATCGACCCGGTAGAATCTAAGAAAATCGCAGCAGAACTGAAAGAAAGAACCGGCATGGAAATGTTAGACTGCCCTGTTTCCGGCGGAGAGCCAAAGGCAATCGACGGAACCTTATCTATCATGTGTGGTGGTAAGAAAGAGGTATTTGACAGATTTACAGATCTGTTAAAGGCAATGGGAAGCTCTGTAGTATATGTAGGCGAGATTGGTTCCGGAAACGTGGCAAAGCTGGCCAACCAGATGGTAGTTGCAGCGAATATCGGTATCTGCGCAGAGGCAATGACCTTTGCGAAAAAGATGGGAACCGATCCGGAACTGGTATATCAGGCGATCCGCGGCGGATTAGCAGGTTCTACGGTTATGGATGCCAAGGTTCCTATGATGTTAGCGGGAAATTATAAACCTGGATTCAGAATTGACCTGCATATCAAGGACTTAAATAATGCATTAAACGCTTCCCATGCCATCAATATGCCGGTTCCTATGACCGCACATATGATGGAAGTTATGCAGGAATTAAAGAACCATGATGAAGGAAGCTGTGACCATGATGATATCATCCGCTATTATGAGAGAATGACCGGAGTTTCTATTGCAAAAGAAAAATAGCAGCAAAACAAGATAAGAAATGGTCAGAAGATCCGAAATTGGATCTGAAAGGAAAGCGTTATGAATACAGACTTTATCAAGGGAGTTATCGTTCCTATTATCACAGTTATTGATGAGGATGAAAAGATTAATGAAACAGCCATGCGGGCACAGGTAGACTATGTGATTAATGGCGGTCTTCACGGGATCCTTGCTTTTGGTTCCAACGGTGAGTTTTATCAGATCGAAGAAGAGGAGATGGAACGGGGCTTTAAGATCATGGTAGATCAGGCAGCGGGAAGAGTACCTGTTTACTTTGGCATCGGAGCCATCAATACAAAGAAATGTGTCCGCCTTGCGAAAATGGCAGTGAAAAACGGAGCAGCGGGAATCTCCATTTTGCAGCCAATGTTCTTAAAACCGAATTTTAATGAACTGTTCCTGCATTTTAAAACCATTGCAGAAGCAGTTCCGGATACGCCGGTTCTGTTGTATAATAACCCTGGAAGAGTTGGTTATACCTTAAGTGCAGATCTGGTGGAAAAACTGGCCCATGAGGTGGAAAACATCGTAGGAATGAAAGATACCTCCGGTGATATCACCCAGACAGAAGAATTTATCCGAAGAAATGCAGATGTAGGCTTTAAGGTATTTGGCGGAAAAGATACGTTATTATATGCCAGCTTATGCATCGGTGCTGTAGGGGGTGTATGCACGGCAGGAAACTTTATGCCGGAACTGATCGTAGATATTTATAATAAGTATGTGGCAGGAGACATCAAAGGTTCCCTGGCAGCCCAGTATAAGCTAAATCCTGTCCGCCTTGCAATGGACGGAGCAAGTTTCCCGGTAGCAGCAAAGGATATGGCTATTATGCGGGGACTGGCAGCGGGAAAACCTTATTTACCCAATCTTCCAACACCGGAAGGTGCATCTTATGATAAGATGAAGAAAGAAATGGAAAAAGCAGGTCTGATTTAATATGAAACATATGGTTACATTGAGAAATAGGATCCAGGTTCCAGCCTTAGGGCTTGGAACCTGGTTTCTTGGCGAAAAAAAGGCTGCCAGAGAGCAGGAACTGGAAAGTTTAAGAGCAGGAATTTCAGCAGGAATGACGCTGATCGATACAGCGGAGATGTATGGAAATGGAAAGGCAGAAAAGCTGGTAAAAGAAGCAATTGCCGAAAACAAGCGGGAAAATCTTTATCTGGTTTCCAAAGTTCTTCCCAATCATGCCGGAAGGCATCAGCTGGAGCAGGCATTGGATGAATCACTGAAACGAATGGGCGTAGAATATCTGGATCTTTATCTGTATCACTGGCGGGGAAGTTATCCTTTAGAGGAAACCGTAGCAGAGCTGGAACGGGTAAAAAAGGCTGGAAAAATCAAAGATTGGGGCGTTTCCAACTTTGATATTGATGATATGGAAGAATTGTGGCTGGTTCCAGGCGGCAGAAACTGCCTGGTAAACCAGGTGCTTTATCATACCGGATCCAGAGGGATTGAATACAGCCTTCTGCCATGGATGAGAAAGCATGATGTGGCGTTAATGTCCTATTGTCCACTGGCACAGGCGGGGACTTTGAAAAGGGGAATCTTAAATAACCCGGTTTTAAAAGAAATCGCCCAAAAGCATAATGCCACCGTAGAGCAGATCATGCTGGCCTGGAATATTCGGGATGGACACACCATTGCAATTCCAAGGAGCGGCAAGGCAGAACATACATTTCTCAATGCCGGGGCAGATAAAATACAGCTGACAGAAGAAGATTACAAAGCCATAGATCAGGCTTATCCGCCGCCAACTAAAAAAGAATATCTGGATATACAATAAAAAATACCTCCTGATTCAGATGATAGGAACATCACCTGGTCAGGAGGTATTTTATAGGTCAAACGCTACTGTAATCCATTTTCCGGTACATTTGCATCGGTAGGATCATAGGTCTGTGTATCCGGGATCATGACTTTGATGCATGGGCGGTCAAATGGTCCTGGGATCGGGGACTCATATACAGTGATAGAAGTTCCCAGTGCGCAGTGCTCGTAGATCCAGCGGGAATCTGCGGTAGTCAGACGGATGCATCCGTGGGATTTGGTAGCACCTAAGTAGTTGTAGGTAAATGCCTTTAAGGTATACGGATCTGGTTTCTCATAAATAACAGAGTGGAGAAGAATCGGGATACCTGCATCCAGACGTGTCAGGTACTGGCAGTACTCATCTGTATTCATCAGTCTCCAGCGGTATTTCTCAGGAGTTTTGTGTTCGCCTAATGGGGTGTCATCGCCAGTAGAACACAGGAAGGACTTGTACGGGATAATGTATCCGTTGTCACCATCCGGGATATAAATGGTCAGGCAGTTCATCTGTTTGTTGATCTTGATCTTAAACTGTCCCTGGTAATTTAAGTAAGGTTCCAGATCTGTTACCAGTTTGCCATCACCTTCAAAATAGTACTTGTATCCGTCTATGTACTGCCATCCGGTTACAATGGCATTGTCTACCACATAATAGCGGTCTCTGTCGTTCCATACCCATCCGGTAAAGTTGTCACCGGTACCATTGCTGAATACAGGTGTACCGTTTTCAAAGTGGATGCCGTCAGGAGCAGCAGATACTAATGGATTGTCCATCTTATAGGCAGCGCCTTCAACGCCTTTGCCCCACATGGAGAAGCGCATACCGGTAATAATGCGGCCGCTGGCCATAGCACCGTTGGTGCCGCCGTTTTTAGACCAGTCACATTCTGTACTGTCAGACAGGTTGGAACGGTAATAAACATCAAAACGGTCACCGAAAATACCATTTAAACGAACCTGTACTGCTTCAACTGGATTGCCGGCAGCCCAGTCTGTATGTCCGCCATTCATAGCCCAGTTGCTCCATCCACGTGCGCTGCTGTAAGTACGGTAAAGCACATCGCCTGGAAGATTGTTTGCATAGATACACATACTTAAAAATCCGCCATCCCCTACAGAAAGAACGGAATCATCGCGGACCGGATCACTCCATACCTGGTCAGAAGCCCGAAGAAGCTGCACCTGTAAGAAAGCCTGGTTTACAGGAACCTGAGCAGAAGTATCAGTTGTGGTATTTTCTGCTGCTGTGGTGTTGTCAGTTGTATCGGTTGTCTGAGAAGCTTCAGACTGTGTGTTGTCTGCAGTCTGGGAAGAATCTTCTACAAGAATGTTCTGGGAAGCGCTGTTGTCCTGGGACTGGGAAGAATTTCCGTCGCCAGGCGCCTGTAAAGATACTTCCGCAGTTTTTCCGGAACCTGGGCCGTTGTTTGAGTCGTCCTTGAATGCAAAAGCAGTGGTAGCTGATCCTGCGATGAGAGCAGTAGCCAAAGCTGCCATTGCCAGATGTTTAAAAGTCTTTCGCATAATAAAACCTCCTACAGTTTGTTACGGGTTATTTTTTACAAGAAAATGCCCCCATAACCATACTGCTACTAATTTATCATAATTAGGGGAAAAATGCCATATAGGATTTACATTTTAGGGCCTGTATTGTAAAATCGTAAATAAAATGACCACAGAATGTAAGAAATAGTGAGAATGGAAAAAATTATGGAAGAAGCTATAAAAGCAAAAGAACAGGCAGTACACGTTATATATGCTTCCAATGATGGTTATGCAGGACATCTGGCGGCATCACTATGTTCCTTGCTGGACAATAATCGTTATATAAAAAATCTGGATGTTTATGTGCTTTCGGCCCAGATGTGTGAAGCGTTTCAAAAAAGACTGAAGGATCTGGCAGCAGGCTTTGGCCGTCAGTTGTATACAGTGGAACTAGGAGATCTGAAAAAAAGATTTCCTTATAAAATAGATACCAGAGGTTTTGATATCAGTGCCATGGGGCGGCTTTTTGCACCAGAGGTATTACCGCAGACAGTGACAAGGGCTTTGTATCTGGACTGTGACACCATTGTCTGCAGTTCCATTGAAAAAATGTATGAAACGCCTTTGGGGGATTGCCTGGCAGGTATGGTCATGGAACCTACTGTTTATAAAGAGATGAAAGAGTCTATCCATATGGAAAAAGATGATGCCTATTTTAACTCTGGTGTGATCTTAATGGATCTGGCAGGCTGGCGCAGAGAAAATGTGCTGGGAAAACTGCTGGATTTTTATGGAGATCATGCAGGCAGTCTGTTTGCATGTGACCAGGATACCATTAACGGAGCGTTAAAAGGTCGGATTTTACCTCTTTCTCCACGGTATAACTTCTTTACGAATTACCGGTATTTCCGTTATAATACATTAGTACAGCTGTGCGATGCTTACCGGGTGGTAGGTCAAAAGGAGTTTGCTGCAGCGAAGAAAAAGCCGGTCATCATCCATTTTCTGGGGGATGAACGGCCCTGGATCGGCGGAAACCACAATCATTACGGAAAATGGTACCGGAAATATCTGGATATGACACCATGGAAAGACATGCCGATGCAGAAAGGAAAATTCTGGTATATGCAGCTTTGGTGGTGCTTTAACCAGATGACAAGACTCTGCCCGGCCCTTCGCCTTGCTATCAGCAGACGCCTGGGTATGAAGGTTATTGACAACCGCAAGAAGAGCCAGGGAAAATGATAGATGGAAAAATAAAACAGTGAGAGAAAGGAACTATGGACGCAGACACGAATATATGTGCCGTAATATTAAATTATAATGATGCACAGACAACCAAAAAACTGGCAGAAAGCTGGAAGGACAGCAGAGCCATTCATAATATTATTATCGTAGATAATTGTTCTACCGATGATTCCTGGGAAGAACTGGGAGAATTTAAAGAAAGGTTCATGTCAGAAAAGGTGCAGCTGCATCTTTTCAGAACTGCAGAAAACGGCGGTTATGGAAGCGGAAATCAGGCGGGGATCGATTATGCAGTGGAATATCTGGAGCCTGATTATATTATGATCGCAAATCCAGATGTGCAGGTAAGCGATACCTGTATCCTGCGGGTGGAAGATGCTCTTGAAAAACAGGAAGACGGGGCAGTTGCTTCTGCCATGGTGGTAGATACAAAGGGACAGCCTTCCTTTAGTTACTGGGATCTGCAGTCAGTCTGGCTGGATCTTCTGGATACAGGTCTGGTGACCAGACGGTTGTTTGGCGCATTTTTAAAGACGCCTCTTGATAAGCTGCCAGTGGCAGCAGATGGAGTCAGCCGCATGGTAGGAGCTCTTCCAGGCTCCTTTTTCATGGTGAAAACAGGCTGCTTCACGCCGGGAGACTTAAAAGAACTGTTTGATAAACATGTATTTCTCTATTATGAAGAGAAAATATTAGGACAGAAATTAAAGAAAATGGGATTAAAAGAGCTTTTAGTGACAGATGCTTACTATGTCCATGCGCATTCTGTAAGTATTGATAAAAGCTATAAGAAGATAAGTGAGAAACAAGAGCTTCTTCATAAGAGCAAGTTATATTATTATGAACATTATCTGGAACTGGGAGAAATGAAAATGACTGCAGCAAGAGCATTTCTGGCTCTGGTTCTTGCAGAAGTAAAATTTCTCACAGGCGTATTGAAGATGCGCTGGTAATACCGGATCATGGATATAGGAGCAGAAAAGACGGACAGAATGTCAGAAGATAATCAGAGGAACAGAGACAATGGATAAGGTACTTTTAGTTATACCGGCCTATAATGAGGGAAAAAATATTGAGAGAGTAGTAGACCACATCTGCCGGGACTTCCCGGAACTGGATTATGTGGTGGTCAATGACGGCTCTAAAGATGACACGGCTGCCATTTGCCGCAGGCGGGGTTATAATTTTATTGACCTGCCGGTAAATTTAGGACTGGCGGGATGCTTTCAGACCGGTATGAAATACGCATGGCAGAAAGGATATAACTATGCGGTACAGTTTGACGGCGACGGACAGCACCGCCCGGAATATATTAAGGCCATGAAAGAAAAAATGGATGAAGGCTATGACATTGTCATTGGTTCCCGCTTTGTAACAGAAAAGAAAAGCTGGTCCATGCGAATGCTTGGAAGCCGTCTGATCGGAACGGCTATCTGGATGACTACCGGTGCAAAGATCAAGGATCCTACTTCCGGAATGCGTCTGTTCAGCCGGAAGATGATCGGGGAATTTGCCTGGAACTTAAATTACGGGCCAGAACCGGATACAGTGTCATTTTTGATCCGTCAGGGCGCAAAGATCGCGGAAGTGCAGGTTACTATTGATGACCGGACAGCAGGGGAAAGTTATTTGAAGCCATTGACAGCAGCAAGTTATATGGTTCGTATGCTGCTCTCTATCCTGGTCATTCAAAATTTCAGAAAGCGTTAAACAAGTATTATGAAAAATCTTACCAGACAGTTATTATATAAGGGAGATAATGTTGCAAGAGCCAATGTGATGTGGAATATTGCAGGCAGCTTTGTGTATGCCTTTGCAAGTATGGTTCTTTCTTTTCTGGTCATCCGCATGGCGGGAGAAGAAAAGGGAGGTATTTTCTCTTTTGGCTATTCTACACTGGGACAGCAGCTGTTTTTAGTGGCTTATTTTGGAATAAGGCCATTTCAGATCACAGACGGAAAGGGAGAATATTCCTTCAGAGAATACAGGGAACACAGAAATATAACCTGTATGATTGCATTGGTGGCAGGAGCTTTGTTTCTCACAGCAAAAACCATTGCTTTCCGCAAAGGGATCGGTGACTATACAGCAGGAAAATGTATGATCCTGCTTCTTCTTGTGATCTATAAGGTCATTGACGGATATGCGGATGTGTATGAGTCTGAATTTCAGCGTCAGGGATGCCTGTACCTTACAGGTAAATCTAATTTTTTCAGAACGATTTTTTCTGTCGCAGTATTTACAGTGACTCTGGGGGCATTTGGACATCTGCTGTTTGCCTGTCTTATGGCTGTGGCAGCCCAGGCTATGGGCGTGTTTTTATTTAATCTGGATGTGATCCATGCACTGGATCATGTGGATTGGACTTTTACCAAAGGAAAAGTGACGAAACTCTTTAAAAATACGGGGTTTTTGTTTATTTCCGTGTTCCTGGATTTTTACATTTTTTCGTCTGCAAAATATGCCATTGATGCACGGATGAACAATGCGGCATCAGGATATTTTAACTTGATTTTTATGCCTACCTCTGTTATTTATATGGTAGCTAATTTTGTGATACGTCCCTATCTGACTACGCTTACAGATCTTTGGACAGAAGAAAAGATCGCAGAGTTTAAGAAGACGCTGGTGCGTATCGCAGCGGTGATCCTGGGGCTTACAGTACTTGCAATGGCAGGTACTCTTGTTTTAGGAAAATGGGCACTTTCTGTTATGGAGCTTCTTATGGGAGGCGAGAAAGGAACATTGACCGTTTATTTTTGGGCATTTGCAGGAATCGTTTTAGGCGGCGGTTTTTATGCCCTGGCAAATCTGATGTATTACGCACTGGTTATTATGCGCAGACAGAAAACAGTGTTTTTTGTATATGCGGCGGCAGCTGTGGCAGCTTTTTTCCTGTCAGGAGTTCTTGTTGGGGCTTTTGGCATTAACGGGGCAGCGCTTTGCTATCTGCTGCTGATGGCAGGACTGACGGCAGGTTTTGGCCTTTGTACCATAAGATCCTGCAGGAGTGAGGAAAAGGAGATAAGGCAATGACAGAGGAAAGCTGGAGTGAGAAAACTCCCAAAAAACCGCGGGTAGACGTGGTGATTCCTACCTATAAACCGGGCAAGAAATTTTCCAGGCTTTTAAAGATGCTGGAGAAACAGACCTATCCCATAGGGAAGATCATTGTAATGAATACAGAAAAGGCATTCTGGAATGAAAAGGGCTTTGAAGGGATAAAAAATCTTCAGGTCCACCACCTGACGAAGGCGGAATTTGACCATGGTGCTACCAGAAACAGAGGAATGCGGTTTTCAAGGGCAGATATCGTGGTGTTTATGACCGATGATGCTGTTCCGGCAGATGAATTTTTAATTGAAAAGCTGACAGATGCGTTTAAGCAGAGAGGTCCGGAGGGCGAGGCGGTTATTATGGCTTATGCCAGACAGCTTCCTGATAAAGACTGTCCGCTGGCAGAACGGTATACACGTTCCTTTAATTATCCGGAGGAAAGCTGCATAAAAACAAAGGCAGATTTAAAACGTCTGGGTATTAAAACCTTCTTTGCTTCCAATGTGTGCTGCGCCTATGACCGGGAGAAATTCTGGTTTCAGGGGGGATTTATTAAAAATGCCATTTTCAATGAAGATATGATCTTTGCCGGAAAGGCAGTGATGGAAGATGATTATGCCATTGCTTATGTGGCTGATGCTAAGGTGATCCATTCCCACAATTATAACTGTACCCAGCAGTTTAAGCGCAATTTTGACCTGGCTGTTTCTCAGGCAGACCACCCGGAGGTATTTGGCGGTATTCATTCCGAAAGTGAAGGCATCCGTCTGGTAAAGCAGACAGCCCATTATCTTTCAGAAAAGCACAAACCATGGCTGATCCCCGGAATGTTTGTAAAAAGCGGTTTTAAATATATGGGATACCGCATGGGAAAAGCATACCGCATGCTTCCTATGTGGCTGATCATGAAATGCACCATGAACCGGGAATACTGGTTGGAGAAAAAAGAAGGCGGTGACAGAAGATGATGACAATAATGCTTCGTGTGGTACTGATCATAGTTTCTGTTATCACAATGACATTTATGATGCGAAAAATACGTCAGGCGAAAGTGCAGATCGAAGCTGCCATGTTCTGGGTGATCATGTCGTTGATCCTTGTGGTGTTTGCAGTGGTTCCGGGAGCAGCGGATCTTTGCGCAAGACTTTTAGGTATTTATTCCACACCGAACTTTCTGTTCCTGTTTATGATCTTTTTATTGATCGTAAAAGCATTTGGAATGACGATCCAGTTGTCACAGCTTGAAAGCAAGCAGAGAGAGCTGATCCAGAAGATGGCTCTGGAGCAGAAATTTCTGGAAGAGAAGGAAGCAGCCCTGGAGAAACGTGAGGCTGCACTGGAAACCTGTGGGAAAGGTGAATAAAAGATGAAAAAGAAATTATCGATCTGGCTTTTATGGCCTTTCGCTGTGTTTCTTCTGGGAGTATGGCATTTTCTGGATGTACGTGCATCTGTAACGGAAACAGGTCACCAATGGCTGTATGGCTGGTATGGGGGCCTGTTTTTCCTGAGTATGGTGGTGCTGGTTGGTATTGGTATACTCATATTTGGAAAAAACTGGGAATTTCTTGACGGCGTTTTCAGTGGATCAAAACTTCCAGGCCTGTACTTTGGAATAATCATGTGTCTTGGCATTTTGTATATGCTTGTCCTGGCCCCGCTGTCAGCACCAGATGAAGTAAGCCACTATATCAGTGCCTATGAGCTTTCCAACCGTTTTTTAGGGCTGCCGGGAGCAGATGAAGACGGTTATATCTATATCCGGGAAGAAGATGACTGGATTGAGGATGTGAATCAGGAGTTTCGTGACTGGAGAGAAGAGCAGAAAGATGCCGTGGAAAATACGGCAGATGATGCGAAAGAGGATCAAAAAGGAACACCGGTTATTCTGGGGCAGACTTTGAAAGAAGAGACCTATAAGGCGATCCATGATGGCGGTACTGTAAAAAAAGAAACTGTGCATGATGAAAGCAGCGAAAAGATGTCAGGGCTGCGTGTTTCCCGCCAGCCGTCGGTGCGGACGACGCCGCTTGCCTATGTGCCTCAGGCACTGGGTTTTACTCTGGCAAGAGTATTGGGCCTTAACAGTATTGCCCTTTTATATCTGGGGCGTTTTTTCAACCTTTTGCTGTTTGCTGCAGTTGGAACTTTGACTATAAAACGTCTGTCTTTTGGGAAAAATGCATTTTTCGGCGTGTCCATTTTGCCTATGAGCCTTCATCTGGCAGCTTCGCTGTCTTATGATGTTGTGATACTGGCAGGTTCTGGCCTTTTTGCCGCTGTCTGCCTGGATCTTGCCTATAAGGCAGAAAAGGTCTCTGTAAAAGATGTAGTTCTTCTTGCCTGTATCATGGCAGTAATGGGCCCCTGCAAAATGGTATATGGTGCCATTGCAGGCTTCTGTCTGCTGATACCAGTTAAAAAGTTTGGAAATTGGAAAAAATGGACGATTTCTGCTGTGGCTGTTTTGGGAAGCTTTTTAGCGGCTATGGCTGTGGTAAATTTAAGGACGGTTGCCATGTATACACAGGAAAGTGACAGCTATGTTGCCTGGGCAGAAGAAGCGGGATATTCTTTTGCAGAGCTGATCCATCAGCCGGTACATGTATTGCAGCTGTTTTATAATACAGTGGCATGGCAGGGAGAAAGCCTGTATTCAGGGATGTTAGGAGAAGCCCTTGGCAATCGGGATGCAGTGTTAAACACACCCTATTTAGTTATTTTACTGCTTACTGTCTGTCTGATATTATTAGCGCTTAAAAAGCCGGGAGAAGAGATCATTATAAAGATAAAGGCGCGATTATGGATCTGGTTTATCTGCCTGGTGATCTTCGGGGCACTGATGTTTTCCATGCTCCTTGCATGGACACCTAAAAGTTCTAACATGGTTCAGGGAGTCCAGGGAAGATATATGCTTCCGTTACTGCCCATTTTCCTGCTTACTCTTAAAAATCAGAAAGCGGTCAGAACAGATACAGATGACAGGCTGATCCTGTATACTATGATAGCAGCGGATATGTACGTGATCCTTCGGATCTTTGCGGTGGTCTGCCTGCGGTTGTAAAACGGTTGCCTGAGGCGGCAGTGGTCTGCAAGGTACTGTTTTCTTTGAAATCAAGCCTGTGTACAGCGGTGTTTATGGGGATAAACAGTTGCAGACTTGTTGATAACGTGGTAAAATTTCCAGATGAATGTGGAAAATATATGACCGATAAGTTATGATCGATAAACAAAGAACCAGGGTCAGAAGAAAAAATAAAGGAGAATCATTATGGGAAAGATTAAAGTAACTACATGTGACATTGAAGGACTTTATGTAATCGAGCCTACTGTATTTAAGGATGAAAGAGGCTATTTCATGGAAACTTATAATCAGAACGATTTTAAGGAAGCTGGTCTGAACATGACTTTTGTTCAGGATAACCAGTCCATGTCTGTAAAGGGCGTTTTACGAGGACTTCATTTCCAGAAGCAGTATCCTCAGGGCAAACTGGTACGTGCAGTGCGCGGAACCGTATTTGATGTGGCAGTAGACCTTCGTGCTGATTCCAAAACTTATGGAAAGTGGTTTGGTGTAACTTTATCTGCTGAAAACAAGAAGCAGTTCTATATTCCAGAAGGTTTTGCACATGGCTTTTTAGTATTATCTGATGAAGCTGAGTTTGCTTACAAGTGTACAGATTTCTATCATCCAGGTGATGAAGGCGGTCTGTTATGGAGTGATCCGGAGATTGGTGTAGACTGGCCGATCGAGGAAGGCATGGAGCTGATCATTTCTGACAAGGACAAGAAGTGGAGCGGTTTAAAGGATACTTTTAAGTTCTAAGACTGTTTTGCCAAGAATGAGAGTATAAGGAAACGAATTTATGAATTATGCATTGTCTCTTTTAAAAGAGATCATTAAAAAAAGAAAACTGGTATGGGATCTGGGAAAAGCAGATTTCAGGAAGCGCTTTGTAGGTTCCTACTTCGGCATTGTGTGGATGTTTATCCAGCCGGTTGTTACCATTGTGATCTATGCGGTCATCTTTGGTATCGGTTTTAAATCCCCGCCTCCGGTTCCAGGTGTCAGCTATGTAATCTGGCTGGTGCCGGGTATTGTGCCCTGGTTTTTCTTCGGAGAAGCTTTAAACGGAATCACAGGCTGCCTGCAGGAATACAGTTATCTGGTGAAAAAGGTGGTTTTTAAAGTAGAGATACTGCCTATGATCAAGCTGATCTCCTGTCTGCTGGTGCATGGCTTTTTTGTTCTTATTATGATGATCATGTATCTGGTGGCAGGAAGGATGCCGATACTTTCCTGGATTCAGGTGATCTATTATAGCTTTGCAGCGTCTATGCTGGTGCTGGGACTGGGATATTTTACTGCCTCTGTTAATGTATTTTTTAAAGATATGTCCCAGATCGTAGGAATCTGTCTTCAGTTTGGTATCTGGATGGCGCCGATCATGTATCATGAGTCTATGTTTACCAACCGTTTGCCGTGGATCGAACCATTATTTAAGATCAATCCCTTTTATTACATCGTAACTGGTTACAAAGACAGCATGATCACAGGAAACTGGTTCTGGGAAAGACCGAAGCTGACATTGTACTACTGGATCTTCACCCTTGTAGTATTTGCGGTGGGACTTAAGATGTTTAAGAAGCTGCGGCCTCATTTTTCAGATGTGCTGTAAAGAAGAAAGAATTGCCTGAAACAGCAGGCAGATCAATGATCTGTAAAGAAAATCATAAAGTAGATCAGGAAAAATACCCTCAGTGCAAAGATATATTTGTACCGGGGGTATTTTTGACTGAATCAGGGAAATCTGCTATGGGAAGTGAAGGAAGCGATAGAAGGCTGCACTAGAAAATTTGCAGATGAGAGGGGTGATAAGATGGTAAGCAGGATAGAAGTTGGATGGCGTCAGGGAGAAAAGGAAGGGACGATTCCGGTAGATGTAGTATATTCCAAACGACGTACGATCGGGCTGGAGGTACAGGCAGATGGAAAAGTGCTGATCCGGGTACCAAAAGGAATCACTAAAAAGGCACTTATAGATTTTGTAAATGAACGTCAGGAGTGGATCGTAGAGAAATGGTTTCTTGTAGAAACACGCAGACAAAGAAAAGCTGCCAGACCCAAAGCGGATTATGAAGAAAATCCGGAGGTAGAAGCTTTCTACCGCCGTGCTGCCAGAAAAAAGATTGTTGAGCGAACCGCCTGGTATGCAAAGATTATGGGAGTCACCTATGGAAGAATCAGCATCCGTGCTGCAAAAACCCGCTGGGGCAGCTGCAGCGGAGAAGGAAATCTGAACTTCCACTGGAAGCTGATCCTGATGCCGCCGGAAATACTGGATTATGTGGTAGTCCATGAACTGGCACACAGAAAGCAGATGAATCATTCCGCTCTTTTCTGGGCAGAGGTAGGAAAGGTGTTGCCGGATTATAAGGCAAGGAGAGCCTGGTTGAAGGAAAATGGATCAAATTATTAAAAATAGCCTGATAGGATCATGTTGAAATCTGGTCAGGCTTATTTTTTATAATTGCGATTTTGTTCAGAAGGGTCCGAAAGACTTCCAAAGGGTCCGAAAGCCACCGGCGCGCATTACAGATGCGCATTTGGGAGAAAATCCTTTGTTCGTGGGCTTGCGCCGCCTAGTGTCAGAACTGCGAACCCAACTCACACGCTTCGCGTGTTCGGGCACGGT
>ENA-OQKP01000453-OQKP01000453.1-human-gut-metagenome-genome-assembly--contig:-NODE-453-length-33535-cov-3.699713_pt1 | contig 33535 bp, 23 predicted proteins | sample MGYA00242780_ERZ504802 | MGnify/ENA primary metagenome ERZ504802 (study PRJEB26092, sample SAMD00036406) | human gut metagenome | host: Homo sapiens | study: EMG produced TPA metagenomics assembly of... | reverse complement strand
ATTACAATAACACCAGAATCCAAGCTAAAACAAAATGGATGCCTCCCTCTAAGTTCAGGGAAGCATCCATGATGGAAGCTTAATTATTCAATTTTGACCCGGTGTCCAGAAAACTGGGTACATATCAGCCCTGCCTGCTCTTTTTATTTATAAATATTACTGTAACTTCGACTCTCTGTGGATGATCTCTTCTCTTCCCGGTCCGTTTGATACGAGTGTGATCGGAACCTGAATCTCCTGCTCGATGGTGTCGATATAGTTGCGGCAAGCCTCTGGCAGATCATCGTAATTGCGGATTCCGCGGATATCGCAGTTCCAGCCTGGCAGTACCTTGTATACCGGCTTTGCCTTCTCAAGCTTCTGAGTGGTTGGGAAATCCTTTGTTACAACGCCGTCGATCTCATAGCCTACGCACATCGGAATCTCCTTTAAGTAGCCTAACGGGTCAAGTACTGTAAGTGCAACGCTTGTTGCTCCCTGCACACGGCAACCATATCTTGTTGCAACTGCATCAAACCAGCCCACACGTCTCGGACGGCCTGTGGTAGCACCAAACTCACCCTTATCACCACCGCGCTTACGAAGCTCATCAGCCTCCTCACCGAAGATCTCGCTGACAAATGCACCTGCTCCTACTGCACTAGAATATGCCTTTGCAACTGTTGTGATCTCATTGATCTCATATGGCGGGATACCTGCGCCGATTGCACCGTATGCTGCTAATGGAGAGGAAGAAGTTACCATCGGGTAGATACCATGATCTGGATCCTTTAAGGTACCAAGCTGTCCCTCTAACAGAATCTTCTTTCCTTCCTTGATTGCCTGATGCAGGTAAAGTCCTGTATCTGCTACGTAAGGAGCGATCATCTCCTTGTATTCCATAAGTGTATTGAAAATCTCATCTGCATTTAATGGATCCTTGTGGTACAGATGAACAAGCATAACATTCTTTAAGGTGCAGATGCGCTCGCACTTTTCCTTTAACTCGTCCATATCTCCGAACAGCTCGCTTACCTGGAAGCCAATCTTTGCATACTTATCAGAGTAGAACGGAGCGATACCTGAACGTGTGGAACCAAAGGACTTTCCTGCCAGACGCTCTTCCTCGTAAGTATCCAGTGCTACATGATATGGCATCAGGATCTGTGCACGATCAGAAACCATAATGTTTGGCTTCGGAACGCCCTGCTCAGTTAAGCTGTTTAACTCCTTTATAAAATACGGAATGTTCAGTGCAACACCATTTCCAATGATATTTACAGTGTGCTGTGAGAACACGCCGGATGGAAGAAGGTGCATTGCAAATCTTCCATAATTGTTGATAATTGTATGTCCAGCGTTGCTTCCGCCCTGGAAACGGATTACAATGTCAGACTCCTGTGCTAACATATCAGTAATTTTACCTTTGCCCTCGTCGCCCCAATTGGCGCCTACAATTGCTCTTGCCATATCAGTTACCTTACCTTTCTTATACGTTAATCTCTGCTGTCATACCAAGGTCTTCCTTGTTCTTAGCAAGGATTGGATTTATTACTTCTGCGAGGAAATCCTCTACCTGCTCCTTAGAACGTCCTGTGTAACGCTCTGGATTCATGCACTGCTGCAGCTGCTCTTTTGTCAGGTGGAATGTATCATCTGCTGCAATCAAATCAAGCAGGTTGTTGTCAAGACCGTTTACCTTGACATTACGTCCAGCCTCCATGGACAGCTGGCGTATCTTCTCATGCAGCTCCTGACGGTCTCCGCCTTCCTTTACTGCATCCATCATGATATTCTCTGTTGCCATAAATGGAAGCTCTGCCATCAGATGCTTGTGAATTACCTTCTCATAAACAACCATTCCGTCTACGATATTCAGATAAAGATCCAGAATACCGTCAACTGCCAAAAAGCCCTCTGGAATACTGATTCTCTTGTTTGCAGAATCGTCAAGTGTACGCTCAAACCACTGAGTTGAAGCGACAAGCATCGGATTCATAGCATCTGAGATCACATAGTCTGCCAAAGAAGCAATACGCTCACTTCTCATTGGATTTCTCTTATATGCCATTGCAGAAGAACCGATCTGATGCTTCTCAAATGGTTCCTCTACCTCCTTTAAGTGCTGCAGAAGACGCACATCGTTTGTAAACTTATGTGCACTCATTGCAATACCAGCCAGTACATTTAATACACGGCTGTCTACCTTACGGGAGTAGGTCTGTCCAGAAACAGGATATACACCAGCAAAGCCCATCTTATCTGCAATCATCTGATCCAGTTTTCTGATTTTTGCATGATCACCGTCAAACAGCTCCATGAAGGATGCCTGTGTACCTGTTGTTCCCTTAGAGCCAAGAAGCTTTAAGGAATCGATTACATAGCAGATATCCTCATAATCCTGCACAAGCTCCATCATCCAAAGCGTTGCACGCTTTCCGACTGTGGTTGGCTGTGCCGGCTGGAAATGAGTAAATGCCAGTGTCGGCAGCGCCTTGTAGCGGTCTGCAAACTTTGCCAGCTCAGCAATGACATTAACTAACTTCTTCTTTACAAGCTGCAGTCCCTCACGCATGATGATCATATCAGTGTTGTCACCTACATAGCAGCTGGTTGCACCCAGATGGATGATACCCTTTGCCTTTGGACATTGTACACCATATGCATAAACGTGAGACATAACATCGTGACGAACTTCCTTCTCTCTCGCCTTTGCAACATCATAATTGATATCATTCTGATGCTCTTTAAGCTCAGCGATCTGCTCGTCTGTAATATTTAATCCCAGCTCCTTCTCGCTCTCTGCAAGTGCGATCCACAGCTTTCTCCATGTGGTAAACTTCTTATCCTGTGAAAAAATATATTGCATTTCCTTGCTGGCATAGCGCTCGGAAAGTGGGCTTGTATAACGATCTGTTGCCATAGTAAACCAACCTTTCTTCTATATCTTTTTACTTTTGATAGTCGCCGCGGATGTCCTCTGTTGGCGGATCCAGCGGATATTTGCCATTGAAACATCCAGTACAGATGCCAAGTCCCTTTGACATTTCATACAGACATTCCTCGTCTAAGTATGCGAGGGAATCAGCTCCGATAATCTTACAGATTTCATCTACACTTCTGTTGTGAGCAATCAGCTGATCCTCAGATGGAATATCAGTTCCAAAGTAACACGGATGCAAGAACGGCGGTGAGGAGATTCTTACATGAACTTCCTTTGCACCTGCCTCACGAAGCATACCTACAATACGGTCACTTGTGGTTCCACGCACGATTGAGTCATCAATCATGATGACACGCTTTCCCTTTACAGCCTCTGTAAGTACGTTCAGCTTAATGCGAACACTTGACTCGCGGCTGCTTTGCTTTGGCTTGATAAAGGTTCTGCCGACATAGCTGTTCTTTACAAATGCCATGCCATACGGAATGCCGCTCTCCATCGCATAACCCATAGCTGCGACATTACCAGACTCCGGAACACCGACAACAAGATCAGCATCAACTGGGTGATGCTTTGCAAGAGAACGTCCTGCAATCAGACGGCTCTCATATACACTTACGCCATCAATATAGGCATCTGGTCTGGCAAAATAAATATATTCAAAAATACATCTTGCATGCTGCTCCTTTGGGATACACATGCTTCGGTTTGATTCAATTCCTTTTTGTGTGATGGTGACGATCTCGCCCGGATCTACGTCACGGACAAATTCAGCACCGATAGTGTCAAGTGCACAGCTTTCTGATGCCAGTATATAGGCATTGCCACGCTTTCCGATACACAGCGGTCTAAAGCCATATGGATCTCTTGCTCCAATGAGCTTTCTCGGACTCATGACAACAAGTGAATACGCTCCCTTGATTTTTTTCATCGCCTCTGCGACAGCTGCCTGTACGGTCGGCTGTTCAACTCTGGCTCTTGCAATCATGTACGCGATAATCTCAGAATCGATTGTCGTCTGAAAGATTGCACCTGTTCTTGCAAGCTCCTGGCGCAGCTGCGGCGTATTGATCAGGTTGCCATTATGTGCCAGGCCTAGTGTTCCTTTGATGTAGTTTAATACAAGCGGCTGTGCATTCTCTCTCGTAGAACTACCTGCCGTCGAGTATCTGGTGTGGCCTACACCGATGTTTCCTTTCATTGACTCTAAGTCTTCCGGGGTAAACACCTCGTTGCACAGACCCATTCCTTTATGACTCAGTACTAGTCCTTTGGGACCGCTAGTGTCGCTTACCGCGATACCGCAGCTCTCCTGACCTCTGTGCTGCAGAGCAAAAAGACCATAATAAATAGTCGACGCTACGTCATTGCCATCCATGTCGTAAATGCCGAACACGCCGCATTCTTCATGAAGATGGTCATCTACTTCGTATTGCTGATGTATCATTTGTCTTTTCCTTCCTGTTGTTGTGACATTCTCACACAGACGAAGCCCTTTTACCATTTGCTTCGCCAGCCTAGGTTTCATGGTGCCTTTACGCTTCTTGCAGTCTTTTCTGCCAAACGCACACGAACAAATCTGCCGCATGGACACCACCCCTAATTATATATGACCGCCTGTCGAAAATCAAGATGAAATTAGCCAAATTTCATGTTTTGCTTAGTACCCGAATGTGCCCTCTAGTGATTCATCCTTTTCAATCCAGTCTGCTACCTTTACGACTCGGTAATTATCTTTATCATCACGCACATATACGGTCTCGATACCTGCATTTATGATCATTCGCTTACACATGGAGCAGCTGTTGGAATTTTTTACATATTCACCTGTATCTGCTTCTACTCCTGTCAAATATAAAGAGCTTCCGATCATCTGATCTCTTGATGCACTGATTATGGCATTTGCCTCAGCGTGAACGCTTCTGCACAATTCATAGCGCTCACCCCTTGGAATCTGAAGTTTCTGTCGGATACAAAACCCCAAATCAGTACAGTTTTTGCGTCCTCGCGGGGAACCGACATAGCCAGTAGATACCACCTCATCATTTTTTACGATAACAGCACCGTAGCGGCGTCTAAGGCAGGTCCCTCGTTGGGATACGATCTCTGCCAGATCCAGATAGTAATTGACTTTATCACGTCTCATGCAATATTACCTTCTTTCCCAGTTAACGTTAACTGTTAATGTCTTCGTTTCTTACGGTTATAATACACGAAAATAAGACCGCCTGTCAACTCTGACAGACGGCCTTGAATTTTAACTATTTATACAAGACGACGATATCCGATCGGCTGCTTGTTATAGAATACATTATCTACTACGATACCTCTCTCTGCACTTGCTGCATGAACCATCATGCCTCCGCCGATATAGATTGCTACATGGCCTGAGAAGCAGATAAGATCACCTGGCTGCAGCTGCTCGTATGATACAGCCTGTCCATAGTTGATCTGTTCGCCGGAGTAGTGCGGAAGGCTGATACCGAATGCTGCGTATACGTTCATGGTAAATCCAGAACAGTCAACACCGCCTCCTGGTGTCAGGTTTGTACCGCCCCATACATAATTACACTGTCCTATCCACTGCATTGCATAGTCTACGATAGACTGTCCATTACCGCTTGGAGCTGGTGCTGGTGCCGGTGCTGCCGGCTGAGTCTCCGGTGCCGCTGGCTGAGTCTCTGGGGCTGGTGCTGGAGCTGCTGGCTGTGTCTCTGGAGCTGCCGGCTGTGTCTCTGGTGCCGCTGGCTGAGTCTCTGGGGCTGGCGCTGGAGCTGCCGGCTGTGTCTCTGGTGCCGCTGGCTGTGTCTCTGGTGCTGCCGGCTGAGTTTCCGGTGCCGGGTTTGCGTATACTTCAAGGTTGGAGCTAAAATCACCATAATACATGGTTACAACATTATAGCCCTCCTGCTTTAAGGTCATACCTACCTGTGGTGAATACCATCCGTCGTAAATATCCTTTACAGTTCCATCGCTGTAGCTTACTCTTACAAACAATTCTGCGGTGTAGACAACATCACCCACATACTTTGTACCGCCCTGATAGCAAGCCTCAATACCTGTTACAGATGCTACAGTCGGAACTTCTACGCTTATGGTTTCATCAGATGCTGAGCTGCTTGGTGCTGCAGTTTCGCCCGTACCATTTGTTACATTTCCTTCAGAAGATGCATCTGTTGATGGCTGTGCCTGAGTTTCCTGTACAGACTCTGCTGCTGAGGATTCTGCTGCTGCCTCGCTTGATGCTACTGATTCTGCAACTTGAGTAAAGTAACCGGAATCTGATGCTAACTTATATGCTGCATCTGCAAGTGCAAGTGCGCTTTCCTGCTCCTGCTTTGAGGTTGCTGCCAGATCTTCTAATCCAGAATCTGCTGCAAATTCGCTGTAGTAACCAAGAAGCTCTGCTGCATAAACGATAGCTGCATATGCACGATAGTAGCCTTCGCCTGTTCCCTCTGCCATTGCCTGCTCGTATACGTTTCTGGAGTAGTTGATATCGATCATGAAGTTCTCAAGCTCCTGAGATACAAATTCATTGTCTACCTTCTGAGCCTGAGCGAACTGAGTCTTAATGGTGATGCCGGACTTTGAAACATATCCAACCTCATCATTTGCAATATGTATCTTTACGAAATCACCCTGATCCTCGATGATTGCGTACTCTTCATCCTTGTATACAGTTCCAACAACATTTGCGCTGTCAGATGCACTGTCGCGAACATTTAACTGATCTGCTGTAACAACTGCATAGCGGTTCTGGATATTGTCCTCAGCAGTCTTGGCTGCTGTGCCAACTAATACGTAGGCTGCGCTTACATAACCTTCTACATCGCCGCAAGTGATACGATACCAGCTGCCTTCGCTGTTGTTTACGGAACTTTTGATGTTAACCTGGCAGTTACTGAAAAGTCTTCCGACTGTTACACTGCCTGTGGATGGCTGTTCACGCACGTTTAAGTAACCTGCTGCGCTTACCAGTCCTACATTAGAAGCATCTGAAGTGACAGCAACAGTAGCGGCCATAACGGTTTTTGGCTCTTCGGTTTCTGTCTCACTCTCAGCCTCAGATGTTGCCTGAGCCTTAGGAACAAGATAATCTAAGATTGCCTCATCCGGAGTTTCCTCTCCTGCGTAGTAGTTATTCAATGTAACAGCCATGCCTGCGATTGCGCTCTCACCCTCAAGCTCACCTGCGGATGCCGGAACAAAAAATGTACCAGACAGCATAGACGCTGCTAATATTGACGTAACAAATCTGTTTCCTTTGATCTTCATATATACCAAGCCTTTCTTTATAAAACCTCTTTACATTCTTATCTGCGAGCGAGTAAGCTTGCACTCCCTCGCTAGTTTCACAGTAACAATTCACGAGTGAACTATTACTAAATATTACAAAATTATTACACTTCGAGGGGCATTATAACAAAATTATTACGAGATGTCAAGTGAAATCGGGATAACGATTAAGAAAGAGAGCGCGTTTTTCGCCAAAAAAGCCACCTGCAATCGGGAAAATGACACTTTATTGTGCCTTTCCCGATATTAGGTGGCTCTTAATTATTTACTCTCTTCCTCTGAAGAAGCTTCACTTACCGCTTCCTCTGACTCATCAGACTCACTTGATTTTTCTTCTTTTGTTGATTCTTCCTCGCCAGTTTCACTTTCTGAGGTTTCCTCACCACTAGTTTCACTTTCTGATGTTTCTTCCTCGCTTGGTGCTACGTAAACCGGAGTTGTAAAGCGAATTGTGTCAATCACATCCTCATCTACCTTAAACTTGGAAGAATCGTCCTGAATCTCGGCATATTTCTCTGAGAACAATGCTGTCTTTCTGCTTTCGATCTCTGAATCGATGGCACTCTGACGTGCTTCCTCATCGTTATCATCAAGACAGCGGATGATGTAGATGCTGCCGTCATCGCTTCTATATACAGTGCATTCGTCTGTTGCCAGTGCCCATGCAGCTGCATTATATACAGCAGTTCCATCCTCACTAATGGAAATCTCAGAATTTGTTGCAGTAAAGTGACTGTCATTTTGATAATCACTGATAAAGTCTGCTGCATCATTTCCTTCCTCAAATTCCTTAAGGATCTTGTCTGCTGCATCGTTCATCGCATCCTGACGTTCCTGCTCTTCTTCTGAAAGTGTTTCTACCTCAGTTGAATCTTCAGTGGATGCCTCAGAGGAAAGTTCCGAAACATTCTCGCTTGATGCTGCATCAGTGGATGCTGCATCAGTGGATGCGTTTTCACTGCTTGCTTCTTCTGTGGAAGTCGTTACATCCTTGGATGCACTTTCTGATTCTGCTTCTGTATTCTCTATAGAAGATGCCTCTTCGCTGCTGTCTTCATCACTTGACACTTCTGTAGTTGCCTCATCGGCTGCTGTCGTCTCTGTCAGTTCACTTGGCGTCAGCTTTACATATGCGATCTTTTTGCGAAGGAACTCATCATCACCAACTGTTGTATCAACATCAGCAACAAGATCCATATAAACAAGATTGGCAATTGCATTCTCTGTATATGTCTTTTCAATCAGCTCATCTGTTGCGCCGACTGCTTCCAGATAATCCTCTGATTCTGTCTGAAGCTTTTCAATTGCCTCATCTACCTTTGCTTTTTGATCATCACTTAACTCAATGCCATTTTTCTTTGCATACTCATTTAATACAAGTGTCTGGCGAAGCTGTGACAGAGACATCTGCTTGATGTAATCACCGACTGTCATGCCTGAACCATCGCCCATATCGTTGCCGCAGATGTTTGATCCAAAATATGATTCATAGGTATACTCCATGGAACGTATCATATAAGTAACCTCATCCAGCATGATATTTGTATCGCCAAATGAAACAGCAACTGTATCCTCTGGTGCCTTTTTCTCTAACTGTTCGCATCCGCCTAATGTACTAACGGCAGTAGCTGCTGCGAGGGCTGCTGCTGCATACTTCATAATTCGGTTCATAAATTTACCTCACTCTATTTCTATATTCTCTATCAACGCTCCGAAGTGCATCTTCTTTATCGGGCGCCTCGTGAACTTTGCTTTTCATTTTAGCATGATTTTATGAAACAATCAACGTTTTTATATCGCTTAACAGTTTTTTCAATGTTTTCAATGTCAGCGTTTTTTCTTTGACTGCGCCATCTCCTGCCCTCAATAAGAAATAAGGATTGTCTTTGTCAAGCAGACGAAGTGCACCTCGGTAAGACTGTATAAGATCCGGCACACGCATCGTGTCAAATTTTGCTCTTGGATGCATGAACAGGCGAATCTCTGTTGACGAGGACTTGATTTCTTTAATATAGAGAGAATGCGCATCCGCACGAAGGATTGACACCTCAAGCAAGTTGGTGACTGGCTTTGGAACACTTCCAAAACGGTCGATAAGCTCGTCGATCATATCCATTGACTCTTCCTCTGTCTCGACTGCTGCAATACGCTTGTAGATTTCCATCCTGTCTTCTTCGTTTCGTATATAGCTGTCTGGAATGTAAGCGCTGATTGGAATGTCCACCGTTGTTTCAAAGGTTTCCTCCATCTCAAGCTCACCCTTTTCTTTTTTGACAGCCATATTTAACATCTTGCAGTACAAATCATAGCCTACTGCTTCCATATGACCGTGCTGCTCACTGCCAAGCAGATTTCCAGCGCCTCGAATTTCCAGATCACGCATGGCTATCTTAATACCTGAACCAAGATCAGTATACTCACGAATTGCCTGAAGACGCTTTTCAGCCTCTTCTTTTAAAATCTTGTTTCGCTGATACATGATAAAAGCATAGGCAGTGCGGTTTGAACGGCCTACACGTCCTCTTAGCTGATACAGCTGTGCAAGTCCGTAGCGGTCAGAATCGTGGATGATAATAGTATTTACGTTTGGAATGTTTAAGCCTGTCTCTATAATAGTTGTGGAAACAAGCACGTCTATATCACCGTTAACAAAGTCCATCATGATCTGCTCTAGCTGACGCTCTGACATTTGACCATGCGCAAAGGCAACATTTGCATCTGGCACAAGCTTTGCTATCTGTGCCGTAATCTGATCAATATCCTTGACACGATTATACACATAATAAACCTGTCCGTCTCTGGCAAGCTCTCTGTTTATTGCTTCGCGAACCATTTCCCAATTCATTTCCATTACATATGTCTGAATCGGTCTTCTCTCATACGGTGCTTCCTCCAACACACTCATATCGCGCACGCCTATCATACTCATATGAAGTTTTCTCGGAATCGGTGTTGCCGTTAGTGTCAGCACGTCAACGTCTTTTTTAAGCTGCTTGATCTTTTCCTTGTGTGTGACACCAAAGCGCTGTTCCTCATCAATAATCAAAAGACCTAGATCTTTAAATACAACATCCTTTGACAGCACACGATGTGTTCCTATTACAATATCGGCAAGACCCTTTTTTAAGCGCTCAAGTGATGCCTTAACTTGTGCTGACGTGCGAAAGCGTGATAAAAGTTCAATTCGAATTGGATAGTCCTTCATTCGCTCAACAAATGTATTGTAATGCTGTTGAGCAAGAATAGTTGTCGGCACAAGAAATACGACCTGCTTACTGTCCTGCACAGCCTTAAAGGCAGCTCTGATGGCAATCTCTGTTTTTCCGTAGCCTACATCACCGCACACTAAGCGGTCCATGATTTTCGTGCTTTCCATATCAGCTTTTGTCGCATCAATTGCTGCAAGCTGATCTGCTGTCTCATCAAATGGTACAAGCTCTTCAAATTCTTTCTGCCATACAGTGTCTGTTCCATACTGATAACCGTGACCACTCTGGCGCACTGCATACAGCTCCACAAGCTCCTTTGCAATGTTGTTGACTGCTTTTTGAACACGGCTTTTTGTTTTTGTCCACTCCTGGCCGTTCAATTTGTTAAGCTTTGGCTGCTTAGACTCTGAATCAGCATACTTTTGTATCATATGAAGCTGTGTGACAGGAAAATACAGCTTTCCGCCATCACCATATTCTATCTTAATATAATCTTTTGTTACCTTATCCACAATCTGTCGCTCTGTTCCGCGATAAATTCCCAGTCCATAATTTTCATGCACCACATAATCACCAGGCTTTAGCTGCGCAAAATCACTTATTCGCTGACCCTGATAGTGGCTCTTTTTTTCTTTTTTCTTTTTCTTAACACCAAAGATATCGCTCTCTGTGATAACAGCAAATTTTAGCATCGGATATAAAAAGCCACGGTGAAGGTTTCCATAAGTAACCATGATCTCACCTGGATTTATCTTTTTATCCTCGTCCTCGCTGTAATATGCCAAAAGATCATACTCTATAAGCTGATTGACAATGCGGTTTGCACGAGTTCTTGACGGACACAAAAGGACAATTCGGTACTTTTCCTTCTTCCAGTGTGTCAAATCCTTAATCAAAAGTTCAAAACCTTCACGATATGTGTTCATGTTCTGAACATTTACTGCGTAGCTGTTTACCACCGTAAAGTCAGCCAGGCGGCTGTCAAGTGAAGACAGTGCTGCAACCTGACCGCGCTCAAAAGCAGCAAGCACATGTTTTGCCGGTGTTAAAAGTGCTGTCTGACCTGGCAAAAGAAAGCCCTGCTCCAGACGATTTTTCATGCTTTCCTCAAACTCAGCCTGCACACCATCACCGCGCTCTTTAAGACGCATCGGCTCAGCAAGGAAAACTAACGTGTTCTTCTCATCAAAATATTCAGAAAGTTGTACAGTGCGCGTGTAAAAATAGCTTATATAGCTGTCTGGTGCCTCTAATACAACATCTTCACCAAGTGCCTCTAATATGCGGTTTGTCTCCTCGCGAAGACGCTTCGCCTTGTCTGGCTCCTTTGCTTTTTTAAAGACAGCTAACTGGCTCTCAAGCTCATTTTGAATCATTCCCGCAGCACGCCGTCTTGCCGTATCATCTGCGATCACCTCTGCCGCTGGAAAAACAGATACGCACTCGATCTGATCCATTGAGCGCTGGCTCTGCGGTTCAAAGCAGCGAATCGTATCTATTTCATCTCCCCAAAGCTCGATTCTAACCGGAACCTCCATTGTCAATGGATATACATCAGCAATACCTCCGTGAACAGTAAACTGTCCTGGTTCCTCCACACGTCCTACACGCTCATATCCCATCACAGTCAGGTCATGCTTTAGCTTTTCAAGATCAAGCTCATCACCTTCTTTTAGCTTTATCACATGACTCATCAGCTGTTTAAACGGCACTGCCGCGCTCATGAGCGCATCCATTGTTGTGATGATAACCTTTGCCTCGTTTTGATAAAGTGCTGCAAATGCCTTCATGCGCTCTGCAATGATGGCATTTCCCTGCAGATCTGCGCTAAAAAAGATCAGGTCACGCGGTGGAATCACATAGACCTGACTGCAAAATAATTTATAATCTTCTTCAATTTCCCTTGCCCGCTGTTCACTGTACGTCACAACAAGCTGCACTTTTTTCTCTCCAAGAAAGGTGCTCATAAAATGCACCTTCTCGGAGTCAATACAGCCTGTCATGCCCACTGGATCTGTTCCCTTCAAAAAATCTCTTGAAAAGTCTTCATATTCCAGCAGGTCCGTCAGCGGATTTGCAAAAATACCCACAATTGACCCTCCTTATCATTATTTTGTTTTCTTCTGGTTATAATGATTCATGGTTGCCTCTAGTCCGTTGTTCATTAAGGAGCATACTGCATCTGCTGCTTCTTTGTAGCCGTCTTCCATTGCCTTTTTTTCTTCGCCCTGGAAATGACTAAGTACAAAATCTGCTAAATCCATCTTTGGCGGCTTTGCTCCGATTCCGACACGCACTCTTGGAAAATCCTGTGAATTGCAATGCAGAATGATATTTTTCATACCATTATGACCGCCTGCACTTCCTTTACCGCGCACGCGAAGCTGTCCTGGCTCTAGGTTAATATCATCATATACTACAATTAAATCAGAGATATCTGTTTTGTAGTAATTCATGACCTCCTGAATACACTCTCCGCTTAAATTCATGAAGGTCTGAGGCTTTACTAGAACAACCTTTTGTCCCTCAATCGCGCCTGTTCCAATTAAGCCCTTAAATTTTTTTGTTGTTACATCAATATTGTATTTGTCAGCAAGGTAATCAATAACCTCAAAGCCAACGTTATGTCTCGTTCCTCTATACTGTGCGGTTGGGTTGCCCAGACCTGCTATGATATACATGTTTTTTCCTCCTTCTGCCACTGGGGACAGGGACGGTGGCATTAAAAAAGCAATTGCCGCGGCGTCCCTGTCCCCGATGGCGCTCATGTTAGTTCAATTTATTATACGGTCACTCATTCCAAGCGAATCGGCAAGTGCCTGCAGATCAAAATCTTCTGGCACTGTTATTCCATTTACAGGAAGCGGTCTGCGTCTGTCAAAGACATCATATACGTCAAACAGATCACTTGTGAGTACCTTCTCTGGATAAACCATCTGCTTAAACATCATCTGACCATCCATGTTGCGACGGCCCTGACGCATGTAATTTGAGCCATACTGTAGCCAGTACTGAGTACTGTCTACGTTGCAGAAATATCTAAAGCCTACATCCCAGAGCTTTTTGAATTTTTCATTTTCAAATGTATACTGTGATGGTCTCCAGTCTCCTACATCTGCTCCTAACGGATATAAAATAATATCTGTATCTCCGATTATAGATTCTACTTCGCGCTCCCACATATCTGTGTCCCATACAAGATGTTCATAGCTTGTACTTGTCATATTCAGATGACCCCAGCTGTGGCTGGCAAGCTCCCAGCCCAGATCGCGAATTGCCTGTGCAACTTCTCGTGCTGTCTGCTTGTCCTGCTCAATATTTTCATTTGGTGACGTATGATCTTCGCGCTTTTCTTTATCGTTTGCAGGTGTAGAAACGTAATAGTCACAATTTTCATTGTACCAGAAATCACTTGTGCGATAGCCTAAAATACCATCATATCCCGTAAATGCCAGAATACCCTTTGAACCCTGATAAGAAAAGTCAGGATGTGTTTCAATAAAATCCTCTAAAACAGTCAAAACGTCATAAGAACCATATGATACGCTTCCATCACGCTCAACATACTCATTTACAACCTTACCGTTTTCATCAAGACAGAGCTTTGTCGCAAATCCAGTTCCTGTCATATACTCATAATAGCATACATCGTCTTCGGAAAGTACAAATGGCTTTTTTCCTCTCGGAAGATAAATTGGCTGCTGCACCATCTGCATGGTGCCGTCTGGCTGCGTTTCCATCTTTGCAATCTTATGAAGGCTTATCAAAACATAACCCTTGTCATACATAGACTGCATTATATCTTTAAATTCTTCGATGGTTGTCATTACCTGATCATAATCACTGCTCTTATAGCTTTCAAATGCAAGCTCACTGTCAACAATAAGACTATGGAAAAAGATATGTGTAATCTTATCATAATCTGTCCACTGTACAGCCTGTGATTTCAAACTCTCATAGCTTTGAATGCAGCTAACATATGTTTCATTATCTGCATAGCCAGGTATTGACTGAATCTGTGCAATTGCACCGTCATAATCGTACTGCATTGCCTTTAAATTAGCAGCCTGTACGACTGGATCACTGCTTTGTACAAGAGCACCATCCGCAGCCGCCTCTGTTGCCTTCCATGTTTCGTATTCCACAGGTGCTTTCGTCGATGATGCCTGATCTGGCTGCACATGTGGAAGCGTCACTGGGCGCAGGCATACCCATGCCACTACACCAAGACCTGCACATGCAATTACAAGCAGCACCAAAAGTATGACAATAGGCACACCTGATTGGCCTCTTTTTATTTTCTTTTTCTGATAGTCTTCCCAGCTGCGTCTTTTCTTTGCCATTTGTTCCTCCATTTTCTTTGTTTACGGCACTGGAACGGTCATTCCCTGAAGTACATATTTTGTATCAGTCTCAAATACATACGCATTCACAATGTATGAACCGTGCTCGTTTTTATGCTCACTTACTGGAACATAGCATGTCGCTGTGTTTCCAGATACGGTCATGTTATTCCCTACCAGATCATCCTGTCCATTTGCTGCTGTCCACACTGCAGTTGAAACCTTTTTATAGCCTGCAGGTGCATTAAATTGAATCGTAACACGGAAACCATTTGATGATAATTCTGTTACATACGGAATCGCCATCGACAGCACACCTGTACCGCTGCCATTATTATTTCCTGAACTGCCTCCAGGATTTGCACCTGATGGAACAGTTACATTGACCCCCTTTAATGGTGCTAATTTTCCTGCTTTATCATACAGGTAAATATGAGTCGTGTATGCTCCGCTCTCTCCCTTATGGGCACTTGATGACACATAAAATGTAGCTGTATCGCCGCTTGCACTTGCCTGATGCCACACTAGATCATCCTGTCCATTTGCGTTTGTCCATGTTGGCATCAATACTTTGCTTACTCCTGACGGTGCATTTATTTTTGCCGTAACACGGTAGCCTGATGCGCTAAGCTCTGTAACAGAAACATCACCGATTGAAAAGCTTGATGACGGTATCGGCGGTGTCACTACTGCTGATGGCACTGTTACATTGACACCCTTTAATGGTGCTAATTTTCCTGCTTTATCATACAGGTAAATATGAGTCGTGTATGCTCCGCTCTCTCCCTTATGGGCACTTGATGGCACGTAAAATGTAGCTGTATCACCGCTTACGCTTGCCTGATGCCACACTAGATCATCCTGTCCATTTGCGTTTGTCCATGTTGGCATCAATACTTTGCTTACTCCTGACGGTGCATTTATTTTTGCCGTAACTCGGTAGCCCGATGCACTAAGTTCCGTAATAGAAACGTCACCGATTGAAAGGCTTGATGACGCAGATGTCGATGCTGGAACTGTTACATTTTCGCCCTTTAGCGCAAATTGTCCCTGTCTGTCGTATACATAAATATGCGTAATATATGCACCGCTTTCTCCTTTATGGGCACTGACTGGAACATAGAATGATGCAGTATTACCACTAACACTTGCCTGATGCCACACAATGTCATCCTGTCCGTTTGCCTCTGTCCATGTCGGCATCATAACACGGCTCACACCTGCATCTGCCGAAAATGTTACATTTACACGATAGCCTGACGAAGACTGTTCTGTTATGCTTGTTGATACAATTCTCACTGGCGCCGCATTTGTCACCACCGGCGCTGCTCCTACTAGCAGTGATGCCGCCAATAGTCCCGCTGCTGTCTTTCTCCTTTTCATACTTTAAAACCTCGCCTTTCCAAAAATAATTACGTTACATTTTCTCTCAGCCACATTATACCGAATGAAGACGACAATTGCAAGAGAAAGAAAGACTGCCCGAAGGCAGTCTTTCTTTTATAAGTATTCACATATCTTTTTCGAATTGTTATTCAGAGTTTATGCTTCCTGCAAAGCCTCCTCGTATTTCTCGAGAATAATCTTCTGCACATAATCTCTTGTCTCTGAGTTAATGGGATGTGCGATATCTCGGTATTCTCCTGTCGCCGATTTACGGCTTGGCATCGCAACAAATACTCCCTTTTCTCCTTCGATCACCTTGATATCGTGAACCACAAATTCATTGTCCAGCGTAATAGAGACGATTGCTCTCATCTTACCATCCAGTGCAACTTTGCGCACTCTCACATCTGTAATTTCCATCCCAGTATTGCCTTTCCGTCCTCTGCACGCCTTTGTGCAGCTAATTTTTATTCTTCTTTTATAAATATATAATCCTCATGTTTTTGGCGGGAATCAAGGTCACAAGCTTTCTCATGCAAGCATGATTCGCTTGTGACTTTGATCCCCTGGTATTATCAAATGATGAAGCGGTCTTTCTTCTCTACAACGATGCGAATATCACCTGGCTCTGACTTATAGCATGCATTTGCTTCGATGGTTCCTCTGCTCTCTACGATGCAGTTTTCAATGACTGCATTGTCTCCGATATAAACATCGTTCATGATAATAGAATTTTTGATAACACAATTGTTTCCAATATATGCCTTCTTGAATACAACAGAGTTTTCAACTGTACCGTTTACAATACTTCCACATGCGATCAGGCTGTTTGAAATATTAGCACCCGGATTATATTTTGCCGGCGGCAGATCATCTACCTTTGTGAATACACTGTTGCCTTCCTTGAAGAAATAACTGCGGACATCTCTCTTTAAGAAATCCATATTTGTTCTGTAGTAAGCCTCAACTGAGGAGATGTTGTTCCAATATGTTTCAAGCTGGTATGCATAAATTCTCTTGATATCCTTATAACGGATCAGAATATCCTTGACCAGATCATATCTATCTTCCTCTGCTGCACGCTCAATTAACTCAATCAAAAGACGTCTTCTGATTACATAGATACCACATGAAACATTTCTGGAAGTCTCAATCATTGGCTTTTCCTCGTAGCCTCGGATTCTTCCGTCATCATCTGCCTTCACTTGTCCAAAGCGGCTTAAATCCTCTCCCTCTGGCATTTCCTTGCAGACAACAGTGATATCAGCACGCTTTTGAATGTGGTACTCCAGAATCTTATTATAATCCAGCTTATAAATTCCATCGCCAGAAGCCAGAACCACGTATGGTTCATGGCTTCCTTTGAGGAAATGCAGGTTCTGATACAGGGCATCGGCTGTACCCCGATACCAGTTACTATTTTCAGCGGTTATAGTAGGGGTGAATACATATAAACCGCCCTGCTTTCTTCCAAAATCCCACCACTTTGAAGAGTTTAAATGCTCATTCAAGGATACGGTGTTATACTGTGTTAAAACTGCTACTTTCTGAATACGGGAGTTTGACATGTTGCTCAGCGCGAAATCAATGCTGCGATAGGTTCCTACCATTGGCATAGCAGCGATCGCACGGTTATATGACAGCTCCTTCATTCTCTTGTTGTTTCCACCGGCTAAAATTATACCAATCGCTTTCATTCTTCCTCGCCTCCCTTGATGATGTATCCGCCGCTTACAAGATTTCCATCCGGATAATCTTCAATAGCGGTCTTTCCGGCAATTGCTACGTTCTTTCCAATTGTAACGCCATCCGGAATTTCGGAGCCTTCTGCAACGGTTACAAGATCACAGCAGTAAACCTTCTTATTATACTGGCTGTCTGCATACTCACCGACACCAATCGTACAATTTTCTCCAACAACTGCATCCTGTGCGATGATTGACTTGTAAATCTTTGTTCCCTTCTTGATTACAGCACCCTGCATCAAAATGGAATCATAAACTTCTGCACCTTCTTCAACAATAACTTCTGGTCCAATAACGCAGTTTCGTACTCTTCCATAGATTTCAGAGCCATCACCTATAATACAGCGCTCAATCTGTGCGGTATCTGCAATATACTGCGGCGGCTGGTTATCAGATTTAGTATATATCTTCCAGAACTCTTCATACAGATTAAATACAGGAACGATATCAATTAGCTCCATATTTGCTTCCCAGTAGGAATGAAGTGTTCCAACATCCTTCCAATATCCATTAAATTCATAGCAGAATACTCTGTCACCACGCTTATGACAATATGGAATGACATGCATACCAAAGTCGCAATTTGGAATATCTTTATTTGTGATCAATGCCTCACGAAGCACAGACCATGTAAATATGTAAATACCCATGGAAGCTAAATTGCTTCTTGGATGTGCAGGCTTCTCTTCGAAATCAGTGATACGGCCTGTATCATCTGTGATCAGCACGCCAAAACGGCTTGCCTCCTCAATCGGAACAGGCATAGCAGCCATCGTAACGTCTGCATTGTTTGCCTTATGATAATCAAGCATCACTTGATAATCCATTTTATAAATGTGATCACCGCCTAAAATCAATACATACTCTGGATTAAAGCTGTCAATATAGCGAATGTTCTGATAAATTGCATTTGCAGTACCAGTATACCAATCACTGTTCTCGTTTGCTTCATATGGAGATAGTACTGTCACTCCGCCATAATTACGGTCGAGATCCCACGGAATACCTATGCCGATATGGGTATTCAAACGAAGTGGCTGATACTGTGTTAACACACCTACTGTATCCACCCCTGAATTAATGCAGTTACTTAATGGGAAGTCAATAATGCTGTATTTCCCGCCGAAGGATACAGCTGGCTTCGCTACTTCTGAAGTCAAAACTCCAAGACGGCTTCCCTGTCCGCCCGCCAATAACATGGCGATCATTTCCTTTCTAACCACAAAATCACCCCTTTGTTCTTTAATTGTTGTGTTATCAGTTCACCAAGCGCCTGTCATCAAGTGAAATAGAACTGTCTAACAGTGAAGGCACATAAGTGCAGTCTTGTGAATAGGCGTTTGGGGAACTGTAATCTTTTAGTACTTGTCGTTATTATAGCACATCTCTTTCAAAAAGTGAACAATTTACAGAAAAAAAATTATGCATTTTTATTTATTTGTTACAGTTCACGCGTCGGGTTACGAATGCCCTTCGGTGCAATGGTTTCGTCGCCGGACCAAACTCCGCAGGTTCCTTTTATGCTCTTTCTTATTATACATTACTTTGAAAGACCTGCTTCAAGTGTCCGGCTCGTGAAATCCATTCACCTTCGGGCATACTGTAAATATTGCAATTTTGTGAATAGGCGTTCATTCGCACAGCATAATAACATTTACGCTTTACATTCCTCCAAAATCGAGTATACTTAAATCAAGCAGTATTTGTGTTAAGAAACAACTGTTTTTCAGTATTGACTTTGCTTATTTAACTTGATTATTCGGAGGAAGTACCATGTACCATATTAATTTTAAAAATCCATGCCACATCTATTTTATTGGAATCGGCGGCATCAGCATGAGCGGACTTGCTGAGGTTTTAATGAAGGAGGGCTTTACTGTCAGCGGTTCTGATTCTAAGGAATCACCTCTGACTGACCATCTGTCCTCACTTGGCGCTGTTATCTTTTATGATCAGTCCATCTCTCACATTCCGCAGGGAACAGATGTCGTTGTCTACACAGCAGCGATCCATCCTGAACATCCAGAGATTGTTGACGCAACAAAGCGCAATATCCCGCTGTTAACAAGAGCTGAGCTTCTTGGACAGCTGATGAGAAACTATAAAACGGCAATCAACATTGCTGGAACTCATGGAAAGACAACTACGACCTCTATGGTTACTGAAATTCTTTTGGCTGCTGATACTGATCCGACAATCTCTGTCGGAGGCATTCTTCCAACAATCGGAGGAAATATTCGCGTAGGTGGCTCAAATCTTTTTGTCACTGAGGCCTGCGAATACACAAACAGCTTTTTATCCTTCTATCCTACTATGGAAGTTATCCTGAATATTGAAGCAGACCATCTTGACTTCTTTAAGGACATTGACGATATCCGTCATTCTTTCCGCTTATTTATGGAAAAGCTTCCAAAGGATGGAATACTTGTAATTAACGGTGATATTCATAATCTTTCTGAGTTGATCAATGGACTTGACTGCGAGATTATCACTGTTGGACACGGAGAATCCTGCGATTATCGTGCTTCTAATATCTCATATAATGAATTTGCTCAGGCTTCCTTTGACGTCACAGATGCAAGCAACACTACACTTGGTCACATTCAGTTAAGTGTTCCTGGAGAGCATAATGTTTACAATGCACTTGCTGCCGTTGCCCTTTGCAAAAAGCTGAATCTTTCAATGGATGCCATCGCTGCTGGTCTTTTGAATTTCCATGGCACACAGAGACGCTTTGAAAAGAAGGGTGTCGTAAATGGAATTACTATTATTGACGATTACGCACATCATCCGCAGGAAATCACAGCGACACTTACTGCTGCAAAGAAGTATCCTCACAAAAAGATCTGGTGCATCTTCCAGCCACACACCTATACAAGAACAAAAGCTTTGCTTACTGATTTTGCAAAAGCTCTGTCCTTAGCAGATGAGGTCGTTCTTGCAAAAATTTATCCGGCAAGAGAAACTGATGATCTTGGCATAAGCTCCGACAATATCCGCGTTTTGTTAGAGCAGGCCGGTACAAGTGCTCATTATTTTGAAACCTTTGAAGAAATTGAAAAATTTATTTTGCAGCATGCAGCCTCTGGTGATCTGGTGATCACTATGGGCGCCGGTGATGTTGTAAAAATCGGAGAAGACTTAATTTCTAAATAAGGTATTCGCAAAATCCCCAATTGCTTGCCCTGATCCTAAGGGAAATAATTGGGGATTTTTTATCGCTTTTCAAAAGAAATAACTTGTGCTATACTTTACAAAGATGATACTTGGATTTTGGAGGTTTTTTATGTCCTTTCTTTTACTGGAGAACCGGCTCAGCATAGATACCCTTGTTGTTCCCGGCTATTTTATAGACCGTTTTCTTCCTGCCGCCTCCGGTACGGATGTAAAGGTTTACCTATATTTGCTTCGCGCTGTCTCGACATCAGCCACTGGTTTAAGCAGTGCTTCAATTAGTGACAGGCTTGATATTTCAGAGCGCGAGGTACTTCGTTCTCTTAGCTATTGGGAATCTGTTGGTTTGATGCGCCTTAGCTTTACATCGGGTCACGAATTGTCAGGAGTTGTATTTACAGATCCATCTATTCAGGCAGAGACAGATGCTTCTGCACAGACTGCACCTACACAGACAGCTGCACCTGCTCCAAGCGTACAATCTGTAATTCCTACGCCCACTCCTGCTTTAGTTTCTCCTGCAAATACAACCATTGCAAATGCTTCTGGCTCAATGGCTTCCACACAAACTACTACACATTCTGCTGCAAATGCGACCCCTTCTATACAGTCACTTCATCTTTCCCAAGAGGAGCTGATTCTTCTTGAGAACGATCCAGAGTTTAACATGTATATGTCGGCATGGCAGCAGTATTTTTCGCGTCCGCTTAATTATGCAGACACAGAATCATTTGGCTATTGGTATCTTCAGTTTAACCGCTCACCAGATGTCATTGATTATCTTGTTGATTACTGCGCTAATCACTGCAAGGGCAAGCTTAATATGAAATTTATTGATTCTGTTGCCCAGTCCTGGCATCAAAAGGGTCTTCATACACTTGATGCTATTCGTCATTACAATCTGCTTCATAATGATACTGTCTATGCTATCATGAAGGCATATGGATTATACAATCAGACTCCTGCTCCGGCTCAGCTTGAATATATCAATAAATGGATTAAGGATTACAGTTTCCCTACAGATGTCTATGTTTATGCCTGCAATATCACGATGAAAAAATGTCAGCGTCCAAATGTTAATTTTACAGAAAGCATCTTAAAACGCTGGAAAGAAAAAAATGTGAAGTCACTTGCTGACGCAGAGGCTGCTGAAAATCAGCGTGATCAAAAGGTAAAAAGTGATGCTGCAAAGCGCACCAGTTCAAGCCGTGCTTCTTCTGTTGCAAAGGGTACACAGCAGTTTCGTAATTTTACTGAGCGCAAAAATAATAATTACATGGAAAAGATTTTAAAGCAGTATAGTCAGGATTCAAATGAATGATTATCGCAGAAAGGATTGACTTTTTATGGCTCTGACCAATTCACAATATAATGAACTGATGCGCCGCTACAGCCGCATCCGTTTCCAACACCAGCATGAGATGGAAGAACGTCTGCGCCATATCTATGCGCAATGCCCAAGACTTCTTGAGATTTCAAAGCTTCTTCCAACATCTAGCGCTGCTCTTGCAAAGGCTAAAATCACCGGCAATAAAGTGCAGGCGCTAAACGCGCAAATGCAGATTGATGCACTTAGACGCGAGCGCGGTGCGCTTCTTTCTTCTCTTCACTATACACTTGATGATCTTCAGCCAAAGTATAGCTGCCCGGACTGTAAGGATACTGGCTATCTTGACGGGAACCGCAAATGCCATTGTTTTGAGCAGGCTGGCATCAGCTTACTATATGAACAGTCTGGCATTAGAGACCGTTTGGAACGTGAGAATTTCGATACATTTGATATAAATCGCTATTCAGATGCACCAAATCCTCTTCTTGGCGGAATGAGTAATCGCGCCCATATGCAGCGTCTCAAACTTATTTATGAAAAATATGCTTATCAGTTCAAGGATGGAAACCCTAGTCTTTTAATCTTTGGAAATCCAGGCGTTGGCAAGACATTTCTTTGTAACTGTATTGCAAAGGTTGTTCTTGACAAAGGCTTTTCTGTCTTATATATGACTGCTCCTGAATTTTTTGAATCAGCTATGCAGCGTTTTCATTCTAACAACGATGATTCATCAGAAAATGATTCATATGCACTCACATGCAGCCTGTTGATTATTGATGATCTTGGAACTGAGAATCTGACTCCTTTTGTAATCAGTCAGCTGTTTCATGTGATCAATTCGCGTGATCTGTCAAGGAAAACAACTATTATCTCAACAAATCTAAGCCCAGAAGAGCTTCAAAGTACCTACACTGAGCGAATCTCCTCACGACTTATGGGGCAATATACGCCTATCCCTGTTTTTGGAGAAGATTTAAGAAATTCGTAGACATATTTTTTTTCTAAAAAATAACATGACCCCTGCTAATTCGCTTATGACTTTGATTCTCTGGGGTCATGTTGCACAAATTTTTCTTTCTTTTTACGTAAATTTCTTTTTATCCATTTCGACGTAAGGCTTGAATCTTCGACATCTTCATGTTATGATTAGTTAAGGTTCGTACTTTTGGACGCAGGTAAGCTGCATATTATAATCATGGAGGTCATCATGCCAAACGAAAAGAATCTGAACACGATACCAGTGGGCACACTGGGTCTTATCCCACTTGAAAGCTGCGCAAGCCTTGGACAGAAGGTTAATCAATACCTGACTGAGTGGCGCGCTGAGAGAAGTCATGCACAATCTACTGCACTTCACTTCTCTGAATACAGCAAGGACAGCTACATTGGCAAAGCAAAGAATCCTCGCTTCGGTTCCGGTGAAGCAAAGGGCGTTATCGAGGAATCAGTCCGCGGCTGCGATCTGTATCTTATGGTGGATGTTTGTAACTATAGCCAAACGTATTCTCTGTGCGGATATGTGAATCACATGTCTCCAGACGATCATTACCAGGATTTAAAGCGTATCATTGCTGCTGTTGAAGGCAAGGCACGCCGTATCAATGTAATCATGCCATTCCTGTATGAAAGCCGCCAGCACAAGCGTACTTCCCGCGAGTCTCTTGACTGCGCTATGGCTCTTCAGGAACTTACAAAAATGGGTGTATCCAACATCATTACTTTTGATGCTCATGATGCACGTGTTCAGAACGCAATTCCACGTGATGGATTTGAGAGCGTTCCGTGTGTATACCAATTTATCAAAGCACTGCTTCGTGCAGAGCCAGATCTGCAGGTTGACAATGAGCATCTTATGGTCATCAGCCCAGATGAGGGCGGCATGGGCCGTGCAATCCAGCTGACTAACTATCTTGGTGTTGATATGGGTATGTTCTACAAGCGCCGCGATTACACCCGCATTGTAGACGGAAAGAACCCTATCGTTGCTCACGAGTTTTTAGGTACCAACGTAGAAGGAAAGGATGTCATCATTATCGACGACATGATTTCTTCTGGTGACAGCATTCTTGATGTTGCACGCGAATTAAAACGCCGTAAGGCACGCAAGGTTTACGCTGCTGCTACTTTTGGTCTGTTTACAAATGGACTGGCAAAGTTTGATGCTGCTTATGAACAGGGTATCATTGATCATATCCTGACCACTAACCTTGTTTACCAGAGACCAGAGCTGCTATCTCGTCCGTACTATGTAAATGTTGATCTGAGCAAGTATATTGCACTTTTGATTGATAACTTAAATCACAATGTATCAATTCATGGTCTATTAAATCCGACTGACAGAATCAACCGTATTCTTGAAAAGCATCGTGCTGCGCAGGCACAAAAAGCTGCCGAGAATAATATCTCTGAGGAATCATAATACAAACAAAAAAACCTTCAAATACATTTTTTATCGAATGTATTTGAAGGTTTTATTTTTATACTGCTTTACAAACAAGTCCGCATACTGTTCCGTCGGCTGCTGCTGTTGTCAGCTGACGCACCGTCTTAGTACGGCAGTCTCCTGCAGCGTAAACTCCCGGTGTCCTTGTTTTACAATTTTCACCGGCAATTACATATCCAGCCTCGTCAAGATCTACGAGATCTCTAAATACTTCATTGTGAGGCTCCATTCCTATTGCAACAAATAAGCCATCTGCCACAAGTGTCTTCTTTTCACCTGAAAGATTTGTAACTTCAAGTTCTGTCAGCTTCTTTTCACCAATAAGTGCAGTCACACGACTTTCCATCACACACTCAATATTCTCTGCCACCATTACCTGATCAATAAGACTCTTCTCAGCGCGGAATGTATCTCTTCTGTGAATCAAATACACCTTGCTGCAAATGCCTGCCAGATACAGCGCATCCTGAAGAGCTGCGCTTCCTCCTCCTACAACAGCCGCTGTTTTCTCCTTAAAAAATGGTCCGTCACATACAGCACAGTAAGAAACTCCTCTTCCAATCAGCTCCTGCTCTCGCTCGATTCCTAGATGACGATGTGCCGCACCTGACGCAATAATAAGATTTTTGCCCTCATATGTCTCACCATCCTCAGTGCAAACTTCAAAGCCATTATCTATTTTTCGTGCCGAAATTACCCTGCCATAAGTAACCTCACCGCCAAGATTTGTCAACTGTGCCATCAGGCCATCTGCAAACTCCATTCCGCTAATCTTTGCAATACCTGGATAATTTTCCACACACGGAGACAATGTAATCTGTCCGCCCATAGCCTCACACTCCAGAATAAGCGGCTTAACGCCAGATCTGAGTGCATAAATTCCTGCTGTCAGACCCGCTGTTCCAGCCCCTACTATAATCATATCGTACATATTCTCTTATTTCCTCTTTTCTTAGTTAATAAATGGTATATATCCTCTAGCTTAATGAATAAATTTCGAGATAAAATCTCTTACCAGACGGCGCGTCTCATCAATTCCATCTGCATGGCCAAATTTTCGCTCTGGATGCCACTGAACACCTAAAATCTTCATCTGTTCAGACTGATATGCCTCGATGGTGTGATTATCTTCATCTATTGCAAGCGGCTCAAAGCAGTCTGCAAGTGCATCCTCAAAAATGACATCCTTGTGATAATTGTTAACGTAAATGCTTCGATTTTCTTTTAGCAAACGTACCTTATGATCCTCACCGCGCTCTCTAGGACACGGCAGATCAGGATGATATGCCAGTTTTCCGCCGAATAGAACATTCACATACTGCATGCCTCGGCATGTACCTATAATCGGTATTCCATGATTAACACAGTAGTGAATAAGCTTTTCTTCCATCTTATCACGGTATGGCTGTACCGTTTCCTCATGTTTACGGTCATACCACTGCGGTCCAAGTGCACCGCCGCCAACTACAATCAAAAGATCTATTTTTTCATCAAACAGACGCTCGAAGTTTTTAGTATGGTTTGCAACAGGACGCGGAATAAAACCAATAGACTCATAAAATTCAACATATCCAGCCTCTAATATATCAGTTGGATCTCCGTAATCGTTGACACCCTCTCTCTGCGTGATAAGTGCATGGAGATTTGTATATTGAATGCCTTCCTTGATCAGACCATTTCTGCAGTCCATTTCCAAATAGTCAAGCTGTGATACCGTATCATAAATTTTCTCGCCGCAGCCGATTGCTGCCGGAATATTAAATTCTGCGCATCGAATTGCCATATGAGAAGCTGCACCACCGTACTTTGTGATAAATCCTTTGATATTTTTTGTAAAAATCCATTCGTAGCCTGGGTCAGCCTTTGGCACTACAACAATTTTTCCAGTGATATCAGCATCCGGCTCCTCATCAAGCAACACTACCTCGCCCTCGACTGTCTTTGCCGTGATGAAATTAGGGCGTGCCTCATACACAGGAATCACATCTACGCTCGCACCTGACAAAATAACTTCTGGAAGAAGAATTAATCGGCTGTCATGATTTAAACGGCGCCGCTTTGTGATTAGCTTCATCCAAAGCTTTTTTAAATTTTCTGGATCACAGCCTGACTCATATAGCTTAAAGTCATCTACACACAGCCAAGACAAATCCATAGTACGAATCTCCAAAATTGAGCCAAGCTTACGAATCAGTTCTAATACCATACTAAGCGATTTTGTAAATTCAAATTTAAAATACTCTCGCTGTTCAATTGCGCTGATCCAAAATTTTGCCATACGCTCTGCAGACACATCAAGCTGTGTATCTTCCAGAGCCTGCGTCAAAATACTGATATCAAGATCTTTTTGAATCTTTACCTTATCTTTTTTAATACGCGATGGCGCAGGGCGAAAATTCATCGCATCATAGCGGTCTGAACGAATATCATATGTGCCGCTTCGAAGATGTCCATACTTAAAGTTAAACTCCTCGCGGCTTATAAGACCATCAGAAAAGCGCTCAAAATCATCGTTAAATTCTGATGATACTGTAGAAATTCCCTGCATGAAAGTATCCACATTTTCACTTGTATAGTAGCCGGCATCTACAAGCGTGCGAAGAAATGCTCTTGCGATAAAGGCAAGTCTTGCCTGGCGGGCAAATTGTGGAGTACCATTTGTGCGAATTTCTTTTAACAAAGTCAAAATACTGTCGATGATTCTGTCAATTGACACATCTTGGTACAACAGCTTTTCAATTTCCTCACGGCAATTTTCAAGACGCTTTAGTGCTTCAAGATCTTCTTTTAAAATCTTTTCCTGATTCATTACAGCATCAATCGTAAGCTTTTTTACTTCGCGCACAAGAAGTTTACGTTCTTCCTCGGTAAAACCATAACGAAGCAATCTCTTTGAATTTTCTTCCGTCATAAAATCATAGCTGCTGAAAATGATCTCAAACTCAATTTTATCGTGTGCAGAAAGGTCTTCCTCAAGCCTTGTCTGATAATACTGAACAAGACGAAGTGCGAGCGGTTCCGGAATACTTGCTGGAATCAGTGAATAATAGGAATATGTCAAGTTAATATATGGCTTATTTCCAACCTGATACATAAGATCCTCATTAAATGCACGATAGCCTAATGTACGGATTCCTTCATTCCATGCATGATGCGTTATGATCTCGCGGTACAGTGAATAATCTAACACCCTTGGATTGCTTCCAATGATCTCAGATGGATTCCAAAAAGCCATATCAGAAAGCTTCATCGGCTTTCCTGTAATTGCATCAAGGTGCTCCTCATACTCCCGTCGAATCTGACCCTTTCTTGCAAAGAAAGAATAATCATCAATATAACGTCCTTCACGATAGCCTGCTGCAAGCGGACGAACCTGAAATAGAATCACCTGATTGTGGCTGTCTATGGCAAATTCAATATCAAGCGGAATATCCTCTATGATGCTCTCTACTTCTGTTACTGCTGTAATCAAATTGCGCCAGCGCTCCTCAAGCTGATAAAGTGAAACATTTCTCGCAATCCAAAGCGTTTTGCCGCCACGACCGCTTGTTACACTGTCTGTTGACCCCAAGTCATCGTAATTAACAAGATAATATGGTCGCTTTCCTTTTAAGTCACGTGAAAAGACAACACCGCTGACACACACGTCTATTGCCTGGCGCTGGATCAGTACCTGCTCATTTGAAATACCCTTTATATCTTTTTCATATGACTGAATTACAGCCTCGATTGATTCTACGATCTGCGCACGACTCGCTGAATCTACATCAAGAATACTTTTATAATGTCCTGCATTTGAGGACTTCATACAGTCTTCCTGCGTAGAGGAGCTTCGCACAACGATTCTGCAGCCACCAAATTTTTCCATAATCTCTGTGCAGACTTGATTTTTATTGCGCCAGAAGTCTTCAACTCTAAGGATATACATTTCCTCAATGCTTGCCTTTTTGATCAGGTTTTTCATCGCATACAATGTATTTGCCTTTGTCGAAATAATCTTATTGATACGATTCGCCATATTGCATGTCCTCCCTTTCCTGTACTGCTTTGTCTATTTTTTATCCAGATCTATATCACGAGTGTATCTGGTTTTTTTCTACCATACCAGTTTACCACACTTTTGACAATCCCGCCACATAAAAAGGAACCACCTTGCGGTGATTCCCTTTCTTATTGCTTATTACTCATTTTGTATTTTACTTTACTTCCTGCTGCTTCTTCTCAACCAGTTCACGAATAGCCTTAAGATCTTCGGCTGTCAGTTCCTGACTGTCAAGATAAGCACGGATGAACTCTACCGCAGAACCACTAAAGCTAGTCTTCTGATAGCGCTTCATCAACTCTTTCTGATAATCTTGTTCTGAGATTAATGGTTTATAAACATATGCATGACTTCTCTTTTCATATGTTACATAGCCTTTGTCACGCAGGTAGGACATAAATACGCTAATTGTTGTTCTAGCATACTCTTTACCATACTCTGTCTTCAGACGTTCTAACAAGTCTGCTACAGCTACATTGTCACCAATTTCCCAGATACATTTCATGATCACTTGTTCTGTGTTTGTTAATTCTAACATCGCGATATCCCTTTCTGTACCTTAATTTAGACAACAGTATCTTCTGTTTTTACAGCTGTTTTTTTGCTCCCAGAATAAATCCTGCCATGTGGGCAATACTTTTTTTCTAAGGCAACGAGATTATATTACCGCATTTTCCTAATAATTACAATGAATAAAATTAGCATTTTATTAACTTTTTGTATTTTTTTGATCAAAAATATGACGGTAAATTTAATCTCTTTTGCAATCCTCGTCAAATTCATTTATTTTGTGACAAAATCTGTGCTTAATCCTGTGCCACAATCTGTGGACGATTTAAGATTTCCATAAATTCCTCACCCGTAATTGTCTCGTGCTCATAAAGGAACTTTGAAATTTCATGAAGTTTGTCCATATGACTATTTAAAAGATTCTTTGCCTTTTCATACTGCTTCTGCACAAGTGCCACTACAAGATCATCGATCTTCGCAGCTGTCTCCTGTGAACAGCTCATACTGGTGTCTCCACCTAAGTAAACATTATTTAAGCTTTCCATTGCTACCATACCGAACTCACTCATGCCATATCTGGTGATAATTGCACGTGCAAGCTTAGTTGCTTGCTCAATATCGTTTGATGCACCTGTTGTCACATCACCGAACACAAGCTCCTCTGCCACGCGTCCTCCGGTAAAGGTTGCAATCTTGTTTTCAAGTTCTTCCTTTGTCATCAAATACTTTTCGCCTTCATCAACCTGCATTGTGAAGCCAAGCGCACCTGATGTACGCGGGATGATCGTAATCTTCTGCACTGGTGCGGAATTTGTCTGCAGCGCTGCTACAAGCGCATGTCCGACCTCGTGATACGAAACGACCAGTTTTTCTTTCGTTGAAAGAATACGGTTCTTTTTCTGATAACCAGCAATAACTACTTCAACACTTTCCATTAAATCAGTCTGTGTTGCAAATTTTCTTCCATCACGAACGGCACGAAGTGCTGCCTCATTAACAATGTTGGCAAGCTCAGCACCAGATGCACCTGCTGCTGTTCGCGCAATTGCGTTAAAGTCAACATTGTCTGCAATCTTAATCTTTGCCGCATGTACCTTCAAAATATCCTCACGACCCTTAAGATCAGGCAGTTCAACCGGAATACGGCGGTCAAAACGGCCTGGACGAAGAAGTGCAGGGTCTAGAGACTCCGGACGGTTTGTCGCTGCCAAAATGACAACACCCTTAGAACCATCAAAACCATCCATCTCTGACAGCAGCTGATTTAACGTCTGCTCACGCTCATCATTGCCGCCGATTTGACCACTCTCTCTTTTCTTTCCAACTGCATCAATCTCGTCGATAAAAACAATACATGGAGCCTTTTCATTGGCCTGTTTAAACAGATCTCTTACTTTTGCGGCACCCATACCAACGAACATCTCAACAAATTCGGAACCTGAAATGGAGAAGAACGGAACATCTGCTTCACCAGCTACTGCTTTGGCAAGCATTGTCTTACCAGTTCCAGGAGGGCCTACAAGAAGCGCACCTTTTGGCATTTTCGCACCGATCTCACGATACTTTTCCGGATTATGAAGGAAATCAACGATCTCCTGAAGAAGTTCTTTGGCTTCCTCCTCTCCGGCAACATCTTTAAATTTAATACCATCAACAGACTTTACATAAACTTTGGCATTGCTCTTGGAGCCGCCGCCCATGCCAAAGGTCATCATGCTCTCTCCATCGCCCATCTTGCTCATCATTTTTCTGGAAAGAAACCATCCCAAAAGAGCAAAAAGAGCAATTGGAAGAATATAGCTTATCAACATATAGTCAAGCATACCCATCTGCTGAACAATTGGCTTACTAAATACAGCACCAGCTTCCTCAAGACGATTTACAAGATCAGGATCGTTCATTGTTCCTGTCTTGTAAATATGCTCACCACTCTTGTCTGAGAAGGTAATCTGCGTATCTTCTACGCTGACTTCTCCAATGTTCTTTTCCTCGATCATTTGGAGAAATGTGCTGTAATCCGTCTGCTCTACCTGTCGTCTAAACAGATTCGGAAATACAAATGTATTTAAAAGCAAAAACACAATGATGGCAATGACCCAATAGGTCAGCATCGGTTTTTTTGGCCTGTTCGGCCTGTCATCTACTTCCATAAGCACCTCACATTCTGCCTTGGATTTCCAAAGCTTTCGGCATATTTTAGCCTACTCGTATCATACCCCTTTTCATTAGCACTGTCAAGGTGAGAGTGCTAAATTTTGTGTGAAATAAATATGAATTATTCTATTTTTCCGACTGTTTACGTGCTTTTTTTGAATGATCTGTGGCCATTTTTCTTTCGTAATAAAACATATATTGCTGCATGACACCGGCAAATCCTTCGTATTTTTCTACTGGGAAGCTTCCGTTATAATAGGTTTTCTGAATTCGATCAATCCATACATCTACTGGAAATGCACCTATACGATGATATCCAAACAACGCTACACAATTTGCAACCTTTTCACCAACGCCATAACATGAAAGAAGTGCTTTATGCAAGTCGTCATCACCAAGCATAGCCCATTTTTTTATGTCTAATTCCCCGGATGCTACCTTTTGGGCAGCTTCATACACATATTTTGCCCGATATCCCAAAGAAAGATCCTGCAGATCAGACAAGCTTAATCCTGCTAGCTGCGTTGGCGTTGGAAATGCAAAAAACTCATTTTCCTTATCTATACATGTTCCGCATGTCGTCGATAAGCTTTCCACTGCCTGACGTATTGCTGGAATATTTTTTCTTTGTGAAATTATAAAGGTGATGAGCATTTCCCATGGATCCTGGTTCAAAATACGGATACCTTTTCCATATGCAAATGCAGACTTTAGATAATTGTCATCCGCATCAATTGCCTTTTCATAACTGCGGTAATCAAAATCCAAATCAAAGTAATGACACCAGAACTGCTTGTATTCCTCTTTGCTGCAAAAGAATATCAGATGGACACCATTCTGGCAAACAAAAACTTTTTTATCTGCAGCCATGACTCGATACCATGCCATGCTTTCACAATTCTCCAAACCCTTGCTTTTGCAAAGCTTTTCCTGCTCCTGCAAAGAAAGTTTATAAATTCTGAAGCATTGTCCACTCTCCATGATCTGTTCAAGGTCAAAGCAATCTGCCTCAACATGAACACATTTTGATTCTATATACTCACATACATTTATATTCTCACTCATTGATACATTTCCTTTCTGCATGCGACTTTTCACATACAATACCATGATAAAGCAAATGCAAATATATGTCAATTGTGTTACAAACGAAGGGCACCGCCCCTGCATTTGTCTTTATCGATGAGCTGGATAGTTGCTCCTTCCAGTTCCTCTCCATCGGCGATATCTACCTTGCTGATCTTAACTGATGTGATTGTATCTTCTAAAAAAAAGAGCGCACTTTCGTGCGCTCTCTTCAATAATCTAGTTATTACACCAGATTTTTTATTTTTATATCTGATTACTCTACTGTATATGGCATAAGTGCGATATGACGAGCTCTCTTGATAGCTACGGTCATTGCTCTCTGATGCTTTGCACAAGTTCCGGTAATTCTTCTCGGAAGGATCTTTCCTCTCTCGGAAACATACTTCTTTAACATTGCAACGTTCTTGTAATCGATAACGCCGTTGTTCTCTCCACAGAATACGCAAACCTTCTTTCTTCTGCGAGGTGCTCTTCTCTTCATGGAGGAATCAGTTTTTTCTGCCTTATTGTAAGCCATGTTCTTCTCTCCTTTTTGATTTTCAATCTATCAAGCGATTTTCGCTTTGATTATGGACGTTTTCTCCGTCTGTCTTTGACATCATTAGTTAAATGGAAGTCCTTCATCTTCTACGCCGTCTGGGATGTTCATAAATCCGCTTGCAACTGCGCTTGCCGGCTCTGGTCTGGACTGAGACATTGCCGGTCTGTAACCGCCATTGTCTGAACCTGCACTTGCTGACTTGCTCTCTGCAAACTCCTGATCCTCAACAATCACATCTGTCGTATAAACTTTCTGGCCATCCTTATTGGTATAGCTGCCGGTCTGAATGCGTCCGGTAACCACTAGCTTTGTTCCCTGCTGAAAATATTTCTCAGCACACTCTGGATCGG
>ENA-OQKP01000441-OQKP01000441.1-human-gut-metagenome-genome-assembly--contig:-NODE-441-length-34343-cov-3.357347_pt1 | contig 34343 bp, 28 predicted proteins | sample MGYA00242780_ERZ504802 | MGnify/ENA primary metagenome ERZ504802 (study PRJEB26092, sample SAMD00036406) | human gut metagenome | host: Homo sapiens | study: EMG produced TPA metagenomics assembly of... | reverse complement strand
CATGCATATGCGGGATGCTTCGATTGTTGTGCTGGGCTTTCCGGCGGTGAAAAGCGTGAATGCGCATAGCTTTCAAAATATCGGCACGCAAAAGAGCTGTGGTCAATTTGGCGAGTGGGACCCGGCAACTTACAGCGTTGAAGATTCGCTGTTTGGCACCATTGAATTTCATAACGGCGGCATTCTGTGGCTGGAAACGTCATTTGCACTCAACATCCGCGAACAGTCGATTATGAATGTCAGCTTTTGTGGTGATAAAGCCGGTGCGACGCTGTTTCCGGCACATATCTACACCGATAACAACGGTGAATTAATGACGCTGATGCAACGGGAAATGGCAGACGACAACCGCCATTTGCGCAGCATGGAAGCCTTTATCAATCACGTACAGGGCAAGCCCGTGATGATAGCCGACGCCGAGCAGGGGTACATCATCCAGCAACTGGTGGCGGCGTTGTATCAATCCGCGGAAACAGGGACGCGTGTGGAATTATGACCAGGCCAGTAACGTTATCAGAACCCCATTTCAGCCAGCATACCCTGAACAAGTATGCTTCGCTGATGGCGCAGGGGAACGGCTATCTTGGGCTTCGCGCCAGCCATGAAGAAGATTACACGCGCCAGACGCGCGGCATGTATCTGGCGGGGCTGTATCATCGAGCGGGTAAGGGTGAAATCAACGAACTGGTGAACCTGCCTGATGTCGTGGGGATGGAGATTGCCATAAATGGTGAGGTTTTCTCGTTATCCCGCGAAGCATGGCAGCGTGAGCTTAACTTTGCCAGTGGCGAATTACGTCGCAACGTTGTCTGGCGTACCAGCAACGGCACTGGTTACACCATCGCCAGCCGTCGCTTTGTTTCGGCAGACCAACTGCCGCTCATTGCGCTGGAAATCACTATTACTCCACTGGACGCCGACGCGTCAGTGCTGATTTCAACAGGCATTGACGCCACGCAAACCAACCACGGTCGCCAACATCTCGACGAAACCCAGGTGCGGGTGTTTGGTCAGCATCTGATGCAGGGGATCTACACCACCCAGGATGGACGCAGTGATGTGGCCATCAGCTGTTGCTGTAAGGTGAGCGGTGATGTGCAGCAATGCTATACCGCCAAAGAGCGCCGTTTATTGCAACATACCTGCGCGCAGCTTCACGCAGGTGAGACGCTGACGCTGCAAAAACTGGTGTGGATCGACTGGCGGGACGACAGACAAGCCGCTTTAGACGAATGGGGCAGTGCGTCGCTTCGTCAGCTTGAAATGTGCGCGCAGCAGAGTTACGACCAACTTCTTGCAGCATCAACAGAAAACTGGCGTCAATGGTGGCAGAAACGTCGTATCACGGTAAACGGCCGCGATGCGCACGATCAGCAAGCATTAGATTATGCGCTTTATCACCTGCGCATCATGACGCCTGCCCACGATGAGCGCAGCAGCATTGCGGCGAAAGGTTTAACCGGCGAAGGCTACAAAGGCCACGTTTTCTGGGATACAGAAGTATTTTTGCTACCGTTCCATCTGTTTAGCGATCCGACGGTTGCCCGAAGTTTACTGCGTTATCGCTGGCACAACTTGCCTGGCGCGCAGGAGAAAGCGCGACGCAACGGCTGGCAGGGCGCGCTATTTCCGTGGGAAAGCGCGCGCAGCGGCGAAGAAGAGACGCCGGAATTTGCCGCCATTAACATTCGCACCGGGCTGCGGCAAAAAGTGGCCTCTGCGCAGGCGGAACACCATCTGGTCGCCGATATCGCCTGGGCGGTGATTCAATACTGGCGGACCACGGGGGATGAAAGTTTCATTGCTCATGAAGGCATGGCGCTACTTCTGGAGACGGCAAAGTTCTGGATTAGCCGCGCGGTGAGGGTTAACGAGCGTCTGGAAATTCATGATGTTATTGGGCCAGACGAATATACCGAACATGTCAATAATAACGCCTTCACCAGCTATATGGCGTATTACAACGTCCAGCAGGCGCTGAATATCGCTCGTCAGTTTGGCTGTAGCGACGACGCGTTTATTCATCGTGCAGAAATGTACCTCAAAGAACTGCGGCTGCCAGAAATTCAGCCCGACGGCGTTTTGCCGCAGGATGATTCGTTTATGGCTAAGCCGGTGATTAATCTGGCGAAATACAAAGCGGCGGCGGGGAAGCAAACCATTCTGCTGGATTATTCACGCGCAGAAGTGAACGAGATGCAGATCCTCAAACAAGCTGATGTGGTGATGCTCAATTACATGCTGCCGGAGCAGTTCTCAGCGGCATCGTGTCTTGCCAATCTGCAATTTTATGAACCGCGCACTATTCACGACTCGTCATTAAGTAAAGCAATCCACGGCATTGTTGCCGCACGCTGTGGCCTGCTGACCCAAAGTTATCAGTTCTGGCGCGAGGGGACTGAAATCGATCTTGGTGCTGATCCGCATAGCTGTGATGACGGTATCCACGCTGCCGCAACTGGCGCTATCTGGCTGGGGGCGATTCAGGGTTTTGCCGGGGTGAGCGTGCGTGACGGTGAATTACATCTCAATCCGGCGTTACCTGAGCAGTGGCAACAGTTGTCTTTCCCTCTGTTCTGGCAGGGCTGCGAATTACAGGTCACTCTCGACGCGCAGCGTATTGCGATTCGAACTTCTGCGCCTGTTTCACTGCGTTTGAACGGTCAGCTTATTTACGTCGCTGAAGAATCTGTTTTCTGTTTGGGGGATTTTATTTTGCCCTTCAATGGGACCGCTACCACGCATCAGGAGGGTGAATGAAACTGCAAGGGGTAATTTTCGATCTGGATGGAGTAATCACCGATACCGCGCATCTGCATTTCCAGGCGTGGCAGCAGATTGCCGCTGAAATTGGCATCAGCATTGATGCGCAGTTTAACGAATTCCTAAAAGGGATCAGCCGCGATGAGTCCCTGCGGCGAATTCTGCAGCACGGGGGTAAAGAGGGCGATTTTAACCCACAGGAACGGGCGCAACTGGCGTATCGCAAAAATCTGCTTTACGTCCACTCACTGCGCGAACTGACGGTTAATGCTGTGCTGCCTGGCATTCACAATTTGCTGGTAGATCTCCGGGCACAGCAGATTCCAGTTGGGCTGGCTTCTGTCTCCCTGACTGCGCCGACGCTTTTAGCAGCGCTGGAGCTGCGCGAGTTTTTCACCTTCTGCGCGGACGCTTCCCAACTCAAAAATTCGAAACCGGACCCGGAAATCTTTCTCGCCGCCTGTGCAGGGCTGGGCGTGCCGCCGCAGGCATGTATCGGCATTGAAGATGCGCAGGCGGGCATTGACGCCATTAACGCCAGCGGTATGCGCTCGGTGGGGATCGGCGCGGGCTTAACCGGGGCGCAATTATTGTTGCCCTCAACGGACTCCCTGACCTGGCCGCGGTTATCGGCCTTCTGGCAAAACGTATAGCAAAGGAATCAACATGGCACAGCTTTCGTTACAACATATTCAAAAGATCTACGATAACCAGGTGCATGTGGTGAAGGACTTCAGCCTGGAGATTGCCGATAAAGAGTTCATCGTGTTTGTCGGTCCGTCGGGCTGCGGTAAATCGACCACCCTGCGTATGATTGCCGGGCTTGAGGAGATCAGCGGCGGTGAGCTGTTGATCGACGGCAAACGAATGAATGACGTTCCAGCCAAAGCACGCAATATCGCGATGGTGTTCCAGAACTACGCGCTGTATCCGCATATGACGGTCTACGACAACATGGCGTTTGGCCTGAAGATGCAAAAAATCGCCAAAGAGGTGATTGATGAGCGGGTGAACTGGGCGGCGCAAATTCTCGGCCTGCGTGAGTACCTGAAACGCAAGCCGGGCGCGCTTTCCGGCGGGCAACGTCAGCGAGTGGCGCTTGGGCGGGCGATTGTGCGCGAAGCGGGCGTGTTTTTAATGGATGAGCCGCTCTCTAACCTGGATGCCAAGCTGCGTGTGCAAATGCGCGCAGAGATCAGCAAGCTGCATCAGAAACTGAACACCACCATGATCTACGTGACCCACGATCAGACCGAAGCGATGACCATGGCGACGCGGATTGTCATTATGAAGGATGGGATTGTTCAGCAGGTCGGTGCGCCGAAAACGGTCTATAACCAACCGGCGAATATGTTTGTTGCCGGATTTATTGGGTCACCAGCAATGAATTTTATTCGCGGCACGATCGATGGCGATAAATTCGTTACGGAAACACTTAAATTAACCATTCCCGAAGAGAAATTAGCGGTTCTGAAAACGCAGGAAAGTTTACATAAACCCATTGTGATGGGAATACGCCCGGAGGATATTCATCCGGATGCGCAAGAAGAAAATAACATTTCCGCCAAAATTAGCGTGGCGGAATTAACCGGTGCGGAATTTATGCTCTACACCACGGTTGGGGGGCACGAGTTAGTGGTCCGTGCTGGTGCGTTAAATGATTATCATGCAGGAGAAAATATCACTATTCATTTTGATATGACTAAATGTCATTTCTTTGATGCAGAAACGGAAATAGCAATTCGCTAAATACAGGGGGAAGGCATTCCCCCAGGATAATACAAGGAACAATAATGAAAAAATTATTACCCTGTACCGCACTGGTGATGTGTGCGGGAATGGCCTGCGCACAGGCCGAGGAAAAGAACGATGGGCACTTGAATATCGGCGCGATGTACGAAATAGAAAACGTCGAGGGTTATGGCGAAGATATGGATGGGCTGGCGGAGCCTTCTGTCTATTTTAATGCCGCCAACGGGCCGTGGAGAATTTCTCTGGCCTATTATCAGGAAGGGCCGGTAGATTATAGCGCGGGTAAACGTGGAACGTGGTTTGATCGCCCGGAGCTGGAGGTACATTATCAGTTCCTCGAAAGCGATGATTTCAGTCTCGGTCTGACTGGTGGTTTCCGTAACTATGGTTATCACTACGTTGATGAACCGGGTAAAGACACGGCAAATATGCAGCGCTGGAAAATCGCGCCAGACTGGGATGTGAAACTGACTGACGATTTACGTTTCAACGGTTGGCTGTCGATGTATAAATTTGCCAACGATCTGAATACGACCGGTTATGCTGATACCCGTGTCGAAACGGAAACGGGTCTGCAATATACCTTCAACGAAACGGTTGCCTTGCGAGTGAACTATTATCTCGAGCGTGGTTTCAATATGGATGATAGCCGCAATAACGGTGAGTTTTCCACGCAAGAAATTCGCGCCTATTTGCCGCTGACGCTCGGCAACCACTCGGTGACGCCGTATACGCGCATTGGGCTGGATCGCTGGAGTAACTGGGACTGGCAGGATGATATTGAACGTGAAGGCCATGATTTTAACCGTGTGGGTTTATTTTACGGTTATGATTTCCAGAATGGTCTTTCCGTTTCGCTGGAATACGCGTTTGAGTGGCAGGATCACGACGAAGGCGACAGCGATAAATTCCATTATGCGGGTGTTGGGGTGAATTACTCGTTCTGATAATGTGCTAAATTGCCGGATGCGGGGCGAGCGCCAAATCCGGCATACATTTATTTCAACGACATATGCGTAGCAACGGTAATATTTTGTGGTGACGGTTTTCCGGCAATTAACTGGAATAATAACTCGCAGCTTTGTTGACCTAACTCCTGCGTCGGAACATCGATGCCGCCTGGTGCAGGCGTTAAAATAAATGACAGCGTTTCATTGCTATAGCCCACCACCGCTAACTGCTGCGGAATAGCAATATTTTTCTCTGCTGCCGCACGATAAATGCTCATTAATTTCAGGCTGTCAGTGGCAAATACGGCTTCTGGCAACGGCGACTGGCTTAATAATTGCCGTGCGGCTTGCAAGGCTGTTTCATGGGTATAACCGCCGTCAACAATCCATTCATCACGCACTGCAATATTATGCGTAGCCAGACTTTGCTTATAACCATTTACCCGATCCACTGAAACTTGTACATCAAGCGGCGCATGCAGGCAGGCTATATTCTTATGCCCGCTTTCAATTAACGCATTGGTCAGCGCAATACTGTCGCCATAATTATCGGTATCGACGGAATAAACATGGCTGTATTGACCTTCAACTTTACCGATCACCACCACCGGGATCTCGTATTTGTCGAGTTGTGCAAAGAAGGATTCATCGGCAGGCGAACTTAGCATAATAATGCCTTTAATCATTTTCTGCTTAATTTTGCTTTCGCATTTTTGCAGATCTTCTGCCGGATTGTGCGACGTTTGTAATATCACGTCGAAACCTTCTTCTTCTGCTTTGGCGGTGATGGCATGCAAAACTTCAGAGAAAAATGGATTACCCGCCGTAGTTTTGGTCGAACGGGTAGAAATCACCATAATGGCATCAAAACCCGAAGAGGTCAGCGCGCGTGCCAGCTTGTTTGGTTGATACTGTAATTCTTCAATGGCCCGTAACACTTTTTCGCGCGCTTCCGGGGAGATATTGGTTTGCTTATTCAGCACGCGTGATACGGTGGATTTTGATACGCCTGCAACCCTGGCAATATCATAAATAGTAGGGGACATAGGTCAGGAACTCCGTCCGAACGTGAATGCTGCACATCTTATGGAGTTCGCCCGTCGATGACAACACGGGTAGTTGATAATCAATGGCCTGGCCCCCACATTCATATCCTTACGAACGATTTTTTTTCTGGTCTTCAGAGCAGCACAGGACAGCAATGAAGCGACTTAAAAATGAACTCAATGCGCTGGTGAATCGGGGTGTCGACAGACATCTGCGCCTCGCTGTAACCGGACTTAGCCGCAGCGGCAAAACAGCGTTTATCACCGCGATGGTTAATCAGTTGCTCAATATTCATGCCGGAGCACGTTTGCCGCTTTTAAGTGCGGTGCGTGAAGAGCGCCTGCTGGGCGTAAAACGCATTCCCCAGCGTGACTTTGGCATTCCGCGCTTCACCTATGATGAAGGGTTGGCGCAGTTATATGGCGATCCTCCCGCCTGGCCGACGCCTACGCGCGGTGTCAGTGAAATTCGCCTGGCGTTACGTTTTAAATCGAACGATTCGCTGCTGCGCCACTTTAAGGATACCTCCACGCTGTATCTGGAGATTGTGGATTACCCCGGCGAATGGTTGCTCGACCTGCCGATGCTGGCGCAGGACTATTTAAGCTGGTCGCGCCAGATGACGGGCTTACTCAATGGTCAGCGCGGCGAATGGTCGGCGAAATGGCGAATGATGTGCGAAGGGCTGGACCCGCTAGCGCCTGCCGACGAAAACCGGCTGGCAGACATTGCCGCCGCCTGGACCGAGTATCTCCATCACTGCAAACAGCAGGGGTTGCACTTTATTCAGCCTGGGCGCTTTGTCTTGCCGGGAGATATGGCAGGAGCACCCGCGCTGCAATTCTTCCCGTGGCCGGATGTCGATGCCTGGGGCGAGTCCAAACTGGCGCAGGCCGATAAGCACACTAATGCCGGAATGTTGCGCGAGCGGTTTAATTATTACTGCGAGAAAGTGGTGAAGGGGTTCTATAAGAATCATTTTCTGCGCTTTGACCGCCAGATTGTGCTGGTGGATTGCCTGCAACCTCTCAACAGTGGGCCACAGGCATTTAATGATATGCGTCTGGCGCTGACGCAGCTGATGCAAAGTTTCCACTACGGGCAGCGTACCCTGTTCCGGCGTTTGTTTTCGCCGGTTATCGATAAGCTATTGTTTGCTGCCACTAAAGCGGACCATGTGACCATCGATCAGCACGCCAATATGGTTTCATTGCTGCAACAACTGATTCAGGATGCATGGCAAAATGCGGCGTTCGAAGGGATCAGTATGGACTGCCTGGGGCTGGCGTCTGTTCAGGCGACCACCAGCGGAATGATTGATGTTAACGGTGAGAAAATCCCGGCGCTGCGCGGTAATCGACTCAGCGATGGCGCACCGCTCACTGTTTATCCTGGCGAAGTTCCCGCACGTTTGCCAGGTCAGGCGTTCTGGGATAAGCAAGGCTTCCAGTTTGAGGCGTTTCGTCCGCAGGTGATGGATGTCGACAAACCGCTACCGCATATTCGTCTTGATGCTGCGCTGGAATTTTTAATAGGAGATAAATTGCGATGACCGAACCGTTAAAACCACGTATTGATTTCGACGGTCCACTGGAGGTCGATCAGAATCCAAAATTCAGGGCGCAGCAGACCTTTGACGAAAATCAGGCGCAAAATTTTGCCCCGGCCACGCTCGACGAAGCGCAGGAAGAAGAGGGGCAAGTTGAAGCGGTGATGGACGCAGCGTTACGTCCGAAACGCAGCCTGTGGCGCAAAATGGTGATGGGCGGGCTGGCTCTGTTTGGCGCAAGCGTTGTCGGGCAGGGCGTGCAGTGGACAATGAACGCCTGGCAAACCCAGGACTGGGTGGCGCTGGGTGGATGGGCCGCTGGGGCATGGATTATCGGCGCGGGCGTAGGTTCTGTGGTAACAGAGTGGCGGCGCTTATGGCGCTTGCGACAGCGCGCCCATGAACGCGATGAAGCGCGCGATTTGTTGCACAGTCACGGCACGGGTAAAGGCCGCGCATGTTGCGAAAAACGGGCACAGCAGGCGGGCATCGATCAGTCACATCCGGCGCTGCAACGCTGGTATGCCTCAATCCATGAAACGCAAAACGACCGTGAAGTGGTCAGTTTGTATGCGCATTTGGTCCAGCCAGTTTTAGATGCCCAGGCGCGGCGCGAAATCAGCCGCTCAGCGGCGGAATCAACGTTAATGATTGCCGTTAGCCCACTGGCGCTGGTGGATATGGCGTTTATCGCCTGGCGCAATCTGCGTTTGATTAATCGCATCGCCACGCTGTATGGCATTGAACTGGGATATTACAGCCGTTTGCGCCTGTTTAAGCTGGTATTGCTGAATATCGCTTTCGCCGGAGCCAGCGAACTGGTGCGCGAAGTGGGGATGGACTGGATGTCGCAAGATCTCGCTGCGCGTTTGTCTACCCGGGCAGCTCAGGGGATTGGTGCTGGACTTCTGACGGCACGACTCGGGATTAAAGCTATGGAGCTTTGCCGCCCGCTGCCGTGGATTGAAGATGACAAACCTCGCCTCGGGGATTTCCGTCGTCAGCTTATCGGTCAGGTGAAAGAGACGCTGCAAAAAGGCAAAACGCCCAGCGAAAAATAATGCAATATCGGGTGCTGACCGGATATCTTTACGCCGAAGTGCCCGTTTTTCCGTCTTTGTGTCAATGATTGTTGACAGAAACCTTCCTGCTATCCAAATAGTGTCATATCATCATATTAATTGTTCTTTTTTCAGGTGAAGGTTCCCATGCGTCTGGAAGTCTTTTGTGAAGACCGACTCGGTCTGACCCGCGAATTACTCGATCTACTCGTGCTAAGAGGCATTGATTTACGCGGTATTGAGATTGACCCCATTGGGCGAATCTACCTCAATTTTGCTGAACTGGAGTTTGAGAGTTTCAGCAGTCTGATGGCCGAAATACGCCGTATTGCAGGTGTTACCGATGTGCGTACTGTCCCGTGGATGCCTTCCGAACGTGAGCATCTGGCGTTGAGCGCGTTACTGGAGGCGTTGCCTGAACCTGTGCTCTCTGTCGATATGAAAAGCAAAGTGGATATGGCGAACCCGGCGAGCTGTCAGCTTTTTGGGCAAAAATTGGATCGCCTGCGCAACCATACCGCCGCGCAATTGATTAACGGCTTTAATTTTTTACGCTGGCTGGAAAGCGAACCGCAAGATTCGCATAACGAGCATGTCGTTATTAATGGGCAGAATTTCCTGATGGAGATTACGCCTGTTTATCTTCAGGATGAAAATGATCAACACGTCCTGGCCGGTGCGGTGGTGATGTTGCGATCAACGATTCGTATGGGCCGCCAGTTGCAAAATGTCGCCGCCCAGGACGTCAGCGCCTTCAGTCAAATTGTCGCCGTCAGCCCGAAAATGAAGCATGTTGTCGAACAGGCGCAGAAACTGGCGATGCTAAGCGCGCCACTGCTGATTACGGGTGATACCGGCACCGGAAAAGATCTCTTTGCCTACGCCTGTCATCAGGCCAGCCCACGAGCGAGCCAACCTTACCTGGCGCTGAACTGTGCGTCTATACCGGAAGATGCGGTCGAGAGTGAACTGTTTGGTCATGCTCCGGAAGGGAAGAAAGGGTTCTTTGAGCAGGCGAACGGTGGTTCGGTGCTGTTGGATGAAATAGGTGAGATGTCACCACGGATGCAGGCGAAATTACTGCGTTTCCTTAATGATGGCACCTTCCGTCGGGTTGGCGAAGACCATGAGGTGCATGTCGATGTGCGGGTGATTTGCGCTACGCAGAAGAATCTGGTCGAACTGGTGCAAAAAGGCGTGTTCCGTGAAGATCTCTATTATCGTCTGAACGTGTTGACGCTCAATCTGCCGCCGCTACGTGACTGTCCGCAGGACATCATGCCGTTAACCGAGCTGTTCGTCGCCCGCTTTGCCGACGAGCAGGGCGTGCCGCGTCCGAAACTGGCCGCTGATCTGAATACTGTACTTACGCGTTATGCGTGGCCGGGAAATGTGCGGCAGTTAAAGAACGCTATCTATCGTGCACTGACACAACTGGACGGTTATGAGCTGCGTCCACAGGATATTTTGTTGCCGGATTATGACGCCGCAACGGTAGCCGTGGGCGAAGATGCGATGGAAGGTTCGCTGGACGAAATCACCAGCCGTTTTGAACGCTCGGTATTAACCCAGCTTTATCGCAATTATCCCAGCACGCGCAAACTGGCAAAACGTCTCGGCGTTTCACATACCGCGATTGCCAATAAGTTGCGGGAATATGGTCTGAGTCAGAAGAAGAACGAAGAGTAAGCGTGAATATGCCTGATGGTGCAATACCATCAGGCATATTAACTTATGCTTTCAGTACAGCCAGAGCTGCTTCGTAATCCGGCTCGGTGGTGATTTCATCCACCAGCTGGCTGAAAATCACATTGTCATTTTCATCAATAACCACAACGGCACGCGCTGCCAGACCTTTCAGTGGGCCATCAGCAATTGCCACACCGTAGGCTTGCAGGAATTCAGCGTTACGGAAAGTGGAGAGGGTGATAACGTTGTTCAGACCTTCTGCGCCGCAGAAACGAGACTGGGCGAACGGCAGATCGGCAGAGATACACAGCACAACGGTGTTGTCGATCTCGGTTGCCAGTTGGTTAAACTTACGTACTGATGCGGCGCAAACACCGGTATCAATACTCGGGAAAATGTTCAGCACTTTGCGTTTACCCGCAAACTGACCGAGGGTGACGTCAGACAGATCTTTTGCCACGAGAGTAAAAGTCTGCGCTTTGCTACCCGCCTGCGGGATGGAATTGGCGACTGTAACCGGGTTGCCCTGGAAATGAACGGTTTGTGACATGATTATCTTTCCTGTTTACATATAGTTAACGTCACACCTAGTTTATGCTAACTGTCAATAACACAGCAAACGCTATTTGCGCTTAATCCGCAGACCACCGCGACAACAAGGAGTAAAGATGAGAACCGTTAAGGTATTTGAGGAGGCCTGGCCCTTACATACCCCGTTTGTGATTGCTCGGGGAAGTCGCAGTGAAGCGCGCGTGGTGGTGGTTGAACTGGAAGAAGAGGGTATCAAAGGCACCGGTGAATGCACGCCGTATCCGCGTTATGGGGAAAGCGATGCCTCGGTAATGGCGCAAATTATGAGCGTCGTGCCGCAACTAGAGAAAGGGCTGACACGGGAGGAGTTGCAAAAAATCCTCCCTGCCGGCGCAGCACGTAATGCGCTGGATTGTGCATTGTGGGATCTGGCGGCGCGAAAACAGCAGCAATCGCTGGCTGATTTGATCGTCATAACGCTGCCCGAGACAGTCACCACGGCACAGACGATAGTCATCGGTACGCCTGATCAGATGGCCAATAGTGCATCAACACTCTGGCAGGCAGGCGCGAAATTACTGAAAGTGAAGCTGGATAACCATCTTATCAGTGAGCGGATGGTGGCAATTCGCACAGCTGTGCCCGATGCGACGCTGATCGTTGATGCAAATGAATCCTGGCGTGCAGAAGGGTTGGCGGCGCGTTGCCAGCTATTGGCGGATTTAGGCGTTGCGATGCTTGAACAACCGCTTCCTGCGCAGGACGATGCGGCGCTGGAGAATTTTATTCATCCGTTACCGATTTGTGCTGATGAAAGTTGTCATACTCGTAGCAATCTGAAGGCGCTGAAAGGGCGCTATGAGATGGTTAACATTAAGCTTGATAAAACCGGTGGTCTGACGGAAGCGCTGGCGCTGGCGACTGAAGCGCGTGCACAAGGTTTTCGTCTGATGCTGGGCTGCATGTTGTGTACCTCTCGTGCCATTAGCGCCGCTTTACCGCTGGTGCCGCAGGTCAGTTTCGCCGATCTTGACGGACCGACCTGGCTGGCGGTAGATGTGGAACCGGCGCTTCAGTTCACGACGGGCGAATTGCATCTTTAGGATGCCAGCGCAGCAAGTTTGCCATCGCAAAGAGATATTTTTCGCTGGCTTCGTCGGAGGAGATGGGTGGAAACTCTGCGGTGATGCAATGCAAGTTGAGATCTGCACACCAACTGCCGAAAGAGCCAGGCGTTTCATAACCGACGCTGGTTACCAGAGGCAATTCAAACGCCTGGGCCAGCCATTCACCTAATTCGCTGTGTCTGGGATCTTCAATACAGGCCAGCGGATCGTGGAATGAGACCACCCAGGCAGGTTGAATGCGGTGTATAAGCTGGCACAGCGCCTGGGTTTCAGGTTCGGAGCCAGGTTTGTCACCTGTCAGTAATACGACATCGCGTTCTTCAGCGGCGCTGTTCCAGCGATAAACTGTTTCACCTTCCTTCCAGTTCGCTGCCGGAAAGTTTCGGTTTAAATCCACACCATTAGCATTGGCCCGTAACCCTAACTGGCAGCCGTCAGGATTCACACACAGCACCACATGATGGCGGCGCAAAGAAGGTGTCAAAGTCCGCAGAGCACAGGAGAGCGTGACGATCGAAGAGTTTTCATCACCGTGAGTGCCAGCCAGAATCAAACCACTTTCGTGACTGGCTGCAGGGGCCGGAAACCAGATTAACGGCGCGCCCAATAATGAACGTCCGTAATGTTCTGTTCCGGGCGGAAATGCGCCGCGTTCGGCGCGTGGGCGAGTTACGGTCATGATCGTCTCTGGTTCAGGAAGTATTACAGGCAGTGTTGTGCAAATTTTGCGGATTATCAAATCCTTTTCTTCAACGCTATGTCATCGATCTTGTATCACCTTTTTGCCGGAAGTTGTTTGCATTTTCATTGATGTGCAGATATTAGAATTGTCGTAATGTTATATACATGGCGTATTTTATTCTTACTGGTTCTACACATGTTAATCACATCTGATTGATCAGTTCACCTTAATAAGTTTAATAAATCGTACTGCACATAGTACAGTACGATGGTAGCTATATAATTGATTTACATGAAGAAGGGCTTATCACCATCAGTCCCGGGTTGATTGATGCCTATATTCTCACCAATGTGTTTCTCAGGTTTATCGATGATATCTGTGATTAATGCTGCGACACTCTTACGTGATACGATCGTACCTTTGAATGGTTCATTGCGTGAGGTAAGCTCATAATCAATAATATCTTCATCAGTCAGCCAGGCAGGGCGAAGAATTGTATATTCCAGTCCAGAAGCCTCAATTGCATCCGCAGCCCTGCGGAATGGTTTTAGGGGTTCACCAATAACTGCATTATTCCATTCGCCAAATTTTCCTGGAACTTCATCATAAATACCGAGGGAAAGAACAAAGATCAGACGTTTAACATCACAGGCTTTCATCGCAGCGATCACTGAATTTGCCTGAATATCTAAATCTTCCCCCGTAAGGTTGGCATACACAACATCCTGTCCCTGCATGGCCTGCTTCAGTGCTGCATGATTCAGTACATCCCCCATAATAATCTTGCTATTAGTTGGATAGGGTTTGTGGATTTTTGCTGGCTGACGGGCAAATAAAGTTTGTTTAATGGTTTGTTTATCTGCCAGTTGATTAATCACATGGCGGGCTATCTGACCGCCAGCACCAAGAATCAGTACATTTTTCATGAAACTTTTCCCAGATTATTGGCAGCAATATGCCAGGCCATATCACTATTACGGATTTGAATATGTTTCATTACAGAGTTTCCTCAAAGAACGGAGCTAATACTGAAATTACTTCAGCCACATAGACTTTGCCGTCATAAAGATCCATATGGTTTGCGCCTTCAACAATGTGATAGCGTTTATCCTGGCTTGATGCTCGATCGTACAGGTCGTCACTCATCCATTTGCTCCCAGCCAGGCTGCCCGCCACAATCTGTATCGGCTGAGTCAGGTACACTTCCGCCATATGGTAAGCATCATAGGTAATAATCTGGTTAAGGCTGCGCAAAGTAGCGTAACCCGGTGCTGTTGGATACTGCGCGCGAGGGGTGTGGTAATATTCCCAGGCCTGACGCAGTTCTTCGTTCGGCGCATCGGACTCCTTCATTGGTGCCAGTGGCATAGTGGCGTATTCTCCGCTGCTAATATCGCTGGTTCGGGCGTTTGAACCCGCGTCAACGTATGGTAGGGCATCAATAGATTTCACATTGTTTTCCCAACCATTACGGAACATCGAACCAATATTGACCGCACTAACAGTACCGATGGCCTTGATGCGGCGATCCTGAATTGCAGCATTGGCTGTATATCCTGCACCGGCACAAATTCCCATCGCACCAATTCGGGTATTGTCGACATAAGAAAGCGTTGTCAGGTAATCAATCACGGCACTGACGTCTTCAGTACGAATGTATGGGTTTTCTAACTGACGCGGCTCGCCGCCGCTTTCACCTTGATAAGATGCGTCATAAGCAATAGTGACAAATCCTTTTTCCGCCAGTTTTTCGGCATAGGTTCCGGCCGTTTGCTCTTTAACGCCCCCACCTGGGTGAGATACCACAATTGCCGGATACTGACGGGTTTCATCAAATTTTGGAGGGAAATAGATCACTGCAGACAAAGAGATGGTTGGATTATTGCTGTTAGTGAAGCTGACTTTATTATTCATCATTCCGTTCCTCATGGAGTTGTCGGTTCGTTTTAACGGTTGGTGATATCACTATAGATATTGATCATTAAGTTGATTAGACCCAAAATCATGATTAGACCTATCATTTAAATGATTAATAGATTGTATGGAGATACTGAATGAAGCGTGAAGAAATCGCTGATCTGATGGCGTTTGTCGTTGTTGCAGAGGAGCGTAGCTTCACTCGCGCAGCAGCCCGCCTGAGCATGGCGCAGTCAGCTTTAAGCCAGATAGTGCGCCGTATAGAAGAACGATTGGGATTGCGGCTTCTGACGCGAACCACGCGCAGCGTTGTACCCACTGAAGCGGGCGAGCATCTTTTGTCTGTTCTTGGCCCTATGTTGCATGACATAGATTCTGCCCTGACATCCCTGAGCGATCTGCAGAACCGCCCATCCGGGACAATACGTATTACTACTGTAGAACATGCAGCAAAAACGATATTGTTACCAGCCATGCGCACATTCCTGAAATCGCATCCTGAAATTGATATTCAGCTTACCATTGATTATGGTTTGACCGATGTCGTTTCTGAACGTTTTGATGCAGGCGTCCGTCTGGGTGGGGAGATGGATAAAGATATGATCGCCATTCGAATCGGGCCAGACATACCAATGGCTATTGTTGGCTCACCGGATTATTTTTCTCGTCGAAGTGCTCCAACGTCAGTGTCACAATTAATAGATCATCAGGCAATTAATTTGTATCTTCCCACATCGGGTACAGCAAATCGCTGGAGATTAATACGCGGTGGACGTGAAGTTCGTGTTCGCATGGAAGGTCAGCTTTTACTGAATACGATAGATCTGATCATTGATGCTGCAATTGATGGGCATGGATTGGCGTATCTACCTTATGATCAGGTGGAGCGGGCTATTAAAGAAAAAAAACTGATACGTGTTTTGGATAAATTCACACCAGATTTACCCGGTTATCACCTGTACTATCCACACCGTCGACATGCTGGCTCGGCATTCTCATTATTTATAGATAGGCTGAAGTATAAAGGTGCTGTTTAGCACTACTTGCTGATACATTAATTTAATTCTTCTCTTAACGTATTCTCAGTTCCTTTCAACGTTTTGGTTATTTTTTATTCTTCGCACAATGGCGACAGATGCTGATTATGATACCGAAAACGGGTTTGAATGTGCGAAGCCCGAACGTAGTGTTCGGAGTTCTATGTGCTTTACCGCATTTTGGAGACTATTATTTACACTAAATCTGATTTGATATATTGATACTTAAAACATTTGATGCTTCCTTTGTCACTTTTTTGATGGAAGTTGTTTGCATTTCTTTAAGGCGAAACAAATAATTACGCATCAATTTTAATGTCGGTTAGAGGGAAACTTATGAAGCACTCTGTTTCAGTCACGTGTTGTGCGCTGTTGGTCAGCAGCATTTCTCTTTCGTATGCTGCTGAAGTTCCGAGCGGCACAGTACTGGCAGAGAAGCAGGAGCTGGTGCGCCACATTAAAGATGAGCCAGCGTCGCTGGATCCCGCTAAAGCCGTGGGCCTGCCGGAGATTCAGGTCATTCGCGATCTGTTTGAAGGACTGGTGAATCAGAACGAGAAAGGGGAGATTGTCCCCGGCGTTGCGACTCAGTGGAAAAGTAATGACAACCGTATCTGGACTTTTACCCTGCGCGATAACGCAAAATGGGCGGATGGCACACCGGTAACGGCGCAAGATTTTGTCTACAGCTGGCAACGTCTGGTGGACCCGAAAACGCTTTCGCCATTTGCATGGTTTGCCGCGCTGGCGGGAATCAACAACGCACAGGCGATTATTGATGGTAAAGCCACGCCTGACCAGCTTGGCGTTACCGCAGTTGATGCCCATACTTTGAAAATCCAGCTTGATAAACCGTTGCCGTGGTTTGTGAATTTAACCGCTAACTTTGCCTTCTTCCCGGTGCAAAAAGCCAACGTAGAAAGCAGTAAAGAGTGGACGAAACCCGGAAATCTGATCGGCAATGGCGCTTATGTTCTTAAAGAGCGCGTAGTCAATGAAAAACTGGTCGTAGTGCCGAATACCCATTATTGGGATAACGCCAAAACGGTACTGCAAAAAGTGACCTTCCTGCCAATTAATCAGGAATCCGCAGCCACTAAGCGTTACCTCGCGGGGGATATTGATATCACCGAATCCTTCCCGAAAAATATGTATCAGAAGCTGTTGAAGGATATTCCGGGGCAGGTTTATACGCCGCCGCAGCTCGGGACCTATTATTATGCGTTTAACACGCAAAAAGGGCCGACGGCAGATCAGCGCGTTCGCCTGGCATTAAGTATGACGATAGATCGCCGCCTGATGACCGAAAAAGTGTTGGGGACGGGCGAAAAGCCAGCGTGGCATTTTACACCAGATGTTACCGCGGGATTTACGCCGGAACCTTCGCCGTTTGAACAAATGAGTCAGGAAGAACTGAATGCGCAGGCAAAAACTTTGTTGAGCGCCGCTGGTTATGGTCCGCAAAAACCGCTGAAGCTGACGCTTTTGTATAACACTTCAGAAAACCATCAAAAAATTGCGATTGCTGTAGCATCGATGTGGAAAAAGAACCTGGGCGTAGATGTTAAATTGCAAAACCAGGAATGGAAAACCTATATCGATAGCCGTAATACCGGCAATTTTGATGTTATCCGCGCCTCGTGGGTAGGGGATTATAATGAACCCTCCACTTTCCTGACATTATTAACGTCAACGCATTCCGGGAATATTTCACGCTTTAACAATCCGGCATATGACAAAGTTCTGGCCCAGGCATCGACGGAAAATACCGTTAAAGCGCGTAATGCCGATTACAACGCGGCAGAAAAAATCCTCATGGAGCAAGCACCGATTGCACCAATTTATCAATATACCAATGGACGATTAATCAAGCCGTGGCTGAAAGGTTATCCCATTAACAACCCTGAAGATGTGGCGTACAGTCGGACTATGTATATTGTGAAGCATTGATGTGATGAGAACTGGCGTTACCCTTGTGGATAACGCCAGTGATGTCTGATTTAGCGACCCTGGTCCGCCGGTGTAATGTTATCCATATACAGCGTCTGGCTGGGGAAGGCAAAGTCCGCGCCGTGTGACTGTACAATATCGATAATCTTCAAATAAACGTCTTGCTGTGCAGCAAGCCATTCAGCCCATACCGTGGTTTTGGTAAAGCAATAAACCATAATATTCAATGAAGAGTCAGCAAACTGGTTGAAATAAACCAGTAAGGTTTGTCGCTGGTCGATGGCCGGGTGATTTTTCAGCATCTCACGTACGGCTTCGACAATAACGCCCACTTTTGCCGCATCCTCATAACGTAAACCAATGGTCGTGGTAATGCGCCGGTTGGTCATTCGTCCAGGATTTTCTACGCTGATCGACGAAAACAGCGAGTTCGGTACGTACAATGGACGATTATCAAAGGTCTTAATTTTGGTAATTCGCCAGCCAATTTCCGCTACTGTACCTTCGATATTTCTGTCCGGTGAACGGATCCAGTCGCCAATACTGAAAGGACGGTCGAAATAGAGCATAATCCCGGAAAAGAAGTTACTCAGAATATCTTTACCGGCCATACCGACAGCCAGACCACCAATACCACCAAAGGTCAACAAGCCAGAAAGGCTCATGCCGAAATGTTCGCCATAAAGCAGAACAAGCACCACAATAATGGTGATTTTGATAATGCGCGACATGATCCGCGCACTGGTGATATCGCGACCTTTTTTAATCTGCTGTTTTTCAAACTGATTAATCAGCAGAAATAGCTTAATCGTCAGAATAACCGCAATCAGGGACGTACAGATAAAATCGATAACGCCTGGGGTGATAAATTTGAGTTTATAGTTTTCTATAACATAGTTAATGATGCTACCAACAGCACTAATAATTATGGTGTAGATTAAAAATTGCACCGCATGGAATAAAAATCCTTTTCTTTTACGATTTCCACGGCGAAACCAAAAGCTCATCAGAATCAATGCTGCGCAGCTACCGAAAATAATGACCAGATTAAGCGCATTATTTGTAAACAGTTCAGCGATCATTGTTTTATCAGGCTCCTCCAGATAATTGTCGTCATGCCGGAAACCCCTGGCGGGACTATTTTACCGCGACAATTCATTCAGATCATCAATAGTCAGGGAAGGAAGTAGCAACATTAGCTAACTAATCAATGCGTTGATTGTAAATCCAGCTAAGAGGTGAGGTTTTCAGAGCAGACAACGGTGAAATGTCATGGTATTGTTACGTTTAGGTAACAAAAAATTTGTCTGCACAAGGATTACATCATGATTATGGCGAAACTGAAGTCAGCGAAAGGGAAGAAATTTCTCTTTGGTTTGTTGGCGGTTTTCATTATTGCGGCGTCGGTTGTGACTCGCGCGACCATCGGCGGCGTTATAGAACAGTACAATATTCCGCTGTCTGAGTGGACGACATCAATGTATGTGATTCAGTCATCGATGATTTTGTTTATAGCCTGGTCTTTACTGTGTTGCTGGCAATCCCGTTGGGAATTTATTTCCTTGGCGGCGAAGAGCAGTAAGTAAAAAATAGGCCCGATAACTCGGGCCTTGTCAGTTATTGAAGAGTCGTTAATCGTCTTCTTCGTCATCCAGTTCAACGGGTGTCTGATACTGGTCAGGTTTAATGACCAGCAGGTCGCAGCGAAGATGATCAATCACCTGTTCCGCCGTGTTGCCGAGGAATGCTGCTGAAATACCGGTGCGTCCGACCGTGCCCAGAACCACAATCCCCGCCTGTAAGTGCTCCGCCAAATCAGGAATCACCTCTTCTGGCAGACCTTTTTCTACGTGCGTCATGTTTTCATTAATGCCGAATTTCTGCCGCAGGGCTTTCATTGCCAGCAAATGTTGCCCACGAATGGCATCGTTATAAACGCTCGGGTCAAATTCCGGCAGTTCAATCGCGATATTAATTGGCGTTACCGGATAAGCGCCAACCAGATGAACTTCGGTATGGTTGACTTGTTCTGCCAGTTCGATCGTCTCTTTGACCAGTTTTTCATTGAGCGCATTATGGTACGGCTCTTCACTGGCGAGATTCACCGCCACCAGCGCCTTACCCCCTTCCGGCCACGGCTGGTCTTTCACCATCCACACCGGGCTTGGGCATTTGCGTAACAGATGCCAGTCCGTTGGCGTAAAAATCACCGCTTCCAGACGGTCATGTTGGTGCGCCATTTTTAGCACCAAATCGTGCCCGCCGCTGATCACTTCCTGAATGATGGCTTCGAAAGGACGGTTATGCCAGACCACTTTAATTTCAATGGGAACGCCAGCATTGAGATAATATTTTGCCTGCTCGTGGATCCAGGCTGTACGCTGGCTGATGACGCCCTGACGCATAGCGGTACGTTCGTCCGGAGAGAGCAGGGTGGTCATTTCGTATGAGAAGTCATAGATCGGCAAAAAGGCTTTAATTTTGCCACCAATCCGTTGATGTAAATAAACAGCTCGCCGCAATGCTGGTTGGTCGTCCTGGTTAGGATCGATAACAACGAGCATGTTCTGATACATAGCCATACAGGGTCTCCTTACAACAACTGTCAACGCAGTTTGTAATTAAAAGATTAACCCATATCTGGTGAATGAAACAGTGATGAACCTTCTGCCAGATCAATAAATCAGAAAAATTTAATGATATGACAGAAGGATAGTGAGTTATGCGGAAAAATCAGGCAACGTTACGCGTATGACCAGCAAGCTGGGCCAGCGCATCGTTATTTTCGATGGTGATGTATTTACCTTTGACTGCCAGCATACCGCTTTTCTGGAAGCGACCCAGCAGACGGCTGATGGTTTCAACCGTCAGGCCCAGATAGTTACCGATATCACCACGAGTCATCGTCAGGCGGAATTCACGAGGGGAGAAGCCGCGTTGGGCAAAACGACGGGACAGGTTGTAGATGAATGCAGCCAGACGTTCCTCGGCATTTTTCTTCGACAACAGCAGGATCATGTCCTGATCGCCTTTGATTTCACCGCTCATCAGACGCATCATCTGCTGACGCAGATTCGGCATTTTACCAGACAAATCGTCCAGCGTTTCGAACGGGATTTCACATACCATCGAGGTTTCCAGCGCCTGCGCGAAACTCGGGTGATGACCGCTGCCGATGGCATCAAATCCCACCAGATCGCCTGCTAAATGGAAACCAGTGATTTGCTCGTCGCCTTGCTCAGTGATGGTATAACTTTTAATCGTACCGGAGCGGATGGCATAAAGCGATTTAAGTTCATCACCAGCCTTAAACAGCGTCTGGCCTTTCTGAATAGGCTTCTTCCGCTCAATGATATTATCAAGCTGATCAAGCTCATGTTCGTTGAGTGTGAACGGGATGCAAAGCTGGCTGATGCTGCAATCCTGGCAATGGATAGCACAACCGCCAGACTGAATGCGCCGTATAATTCGCTTTTCCGGGATCATAGGTCTGCTCAAGCCGTAATTGATATTTGTCAATTTTAACATCTTTTTAGGGAGCAAGTAAGTCTAAGCAAACCTTAACAGCAGAGAATTCCGATATTAGATGTAAATATATGTCTATCTATTTGAAAACCCTTAAGTTGTTAAGGGTGACTTTACATAAAAGTGTGAACAGGCTTGAACAAATTGTTTAATTTTTACTGCAAAAGATAACCTTCGTGGCGCAATAACCACTCTTTTCGCTGAACTCCGCCTGCATATCCGGTCATGGTGCCGTTTCGGCCAATAACCCGATGGCAAGGTACGACGATGCTGATGGGATTCGATCCGTTTGCCGCACCAACGGCACGCGCCGCGCCAGGGCGGCCTAATTGTTCAGCCAGTTGGCCATAATGCATTACCTGCCCGCAGGGGATAGTGCGCAGTGTTTTCCAGACTTCGCGCTGAAATGGCGTCCCCCCCGTGGCAGTGGGAAGCGTATCAATAATGCTAAGATTACCGGCAAAATATTCACGCAGCTTGTCGCTTAAACCACCTGGGTTGGTGGCAGAAATGCGCTCATAGCCTTCTTTGCGATAATGGATGTCCAGCAGCTGCACCATGCGTTCGCTGTACTCTTCCCATTCAACCGCCCGCAGGCGAAATTGCTCATCGCAAATCACCCACAGTGGACCCAGTGGCGTGGCAATTTTTTCTTCAAGTAATCTCAGCATCCGTTCTCTCTTAAGACAAACGTGGGTAAATACCCGGACCTATCGGCAAGCCAACAAGATACCACGCCAGCAACATCAGCAGCCATACCACCAAAAAGATAAGTGGATAGGGTAAGACTAACGAATAGTAAGTACCCAGTTTCGCGTCTGGTTTGTCGCAGTCTGATAGTATTAAGCGATTTTTTGATTTTTCTGCCTGAAGAAATGAGGGCAAGCCATCACATGGATCGAGGGTGGGATAATTCCAGTCAGCGAAATTTTACCGTAGGTTATCTGTTATTTGATCTGTGGCGTGATAGCCGCCAGACACCACTGATCTCGTCACTCATTCCCCAATCCCGGCGAGAATGTGGTTATTTACAGGGCTAAAAAATGAATAAAAAAATAGAGCCTGTCGACATCCGCCAGACTCTACAGTACACACAGCAGTGCATCCTCGTCTTAAATCCGGCCTGGGGTCCTGGTGACCGGTGACAGTGTTATAACGGTTTTACCCATCCGTTGCCAATTTTCTTCAGTGACAGATTTCACGAAAATATAAGTTAAATCATTTGTCTTGTGATTGCATAATCATGCATCGTTAATCGACGAGTAAATTTACCGGGCGAGTAGCCCGTTCGACGCTTAAACATATTGCCGAACGATTCAGCTGAGGCATAGCCCAGACGATGGGCAATTTTGGTCAACGAATATCCATCATCAAGAAGCGTCACTGCAGAAATAACGTGCATTTGCTGAACCCAGTGGCGAAATGTTAATCCCGTCTCTTTAACAAATAAGCGCATGAGTGTACGGCTACTGACGTTAATTTTATCCGCTAGATTATCCAGTGTTGGCAGATACCCTTGGTTGTTTAGCAAATTCTCACAAAGCTGCTGTAGCCGCTCATCATTTGGCCAAGGGAGTTCAAGTGACATTTTCACCCCCATTTTTATTTCCTGAAGTATCAGTGTCTCGAGGGCTGAAAAACGTAACTGTTGTTTATCTGTGGTACTTTGCGACGGTGGAAGTTGGTTAATTGCAATTAGTAATTCCCTTAACAGGGGTGAAATACCCGTCATGAAGCAAACTTTTCCCAGCGTTTCACTTTCCGCTTCTGAAACCAGTACGGTTTTTAAAAGTACGTTGCCTGTCGCAACAAACTTATGCGGCATTTGTGGGGGCAGCCAAAGCGCGCTGCTGGCATGCACTAGCCAGACGCTTTCTCCAGCCCATACACGAACGACTCCTTCAGCCGGGTAAAGCAACTGGGCATAGAGATGTTTATGCCAGGGAACTGTACCTCCATTCAGATGTTCCGAATCCAGTCCGATAATGTGATGCCCTGGTGATGCTTTGGGTTGCAGTGTGATTGTCATTTACAGTAGGTATTTTGTCAGAAATCATCAAATAAGCCATGTTAAATTTTAAATATGACGTATGCAAGTTTCCGGATATATACGGTGTAAAGAGTGATGATAATTTCTAAAAAACAGCTTATTGGGGTGGTAGCGATCGGTATTCTTTTGGCTGGCGTTGTCTTTTTTATCTGGTGGGTAAGCAAAGGAAGATTTATACAGACGACGGATGATGCTTACATTGGTGGTAATATCACCACGGTGACAAGTAAAGTTTCTGGTTATATTTCTGCTATAGAGGTGCGCGATAATCAGAGTGTAAAAAAAGGCGATATTATCCTGCGTCTCGATGATCGGGATTATCGTGCAAATGTCGCCAGGCTTGAGGCAAAAATAAAAAGTAGCAAAGCCAATCTCGAAAGCATTCAAGCCACTATTGCGATGCAGCAGTCGATAATTCAAAGTGCCAGTGAAACATGGCAGGCAGTAAAACATGAGGAGCAAAAGCGCCTGCGAGATACTGAACGTTATGAAAAACTAGCACAATCAGCGGCAATATCGCAACAAATTATTGATAACGCCAGGTTTGACTACCAGCAGGTCGCAGCAAAGGAGCGCAAAGCCGCGAACGATTTCCTGGTGGAGAAGCAACGGCTGGCAGTTTTATCTGCTCAGGAAGAAAACGTACGTGCAAGTATCGAAGAAGTTCAGGCCGCTTTGACTCAGGCACTACTGGATCTGGAATATACCCTTGTTCGTGCGCCGATTGATGGCATTGTCGCAAACCGCAGCGCCCATACAGGCAGTTGGGTGGAAGGCGGCACATCGTTAGTTTCACTAGTACCAGTCAGTGAGTTGTGGGTTGATGCAAATTATAAAGAAAACCAAATAGCGGGAATGAAGCCAGGAATGAAGGCTGAGATCCGTGCTGATATTCTCAAAGGGGAAGTGTTTCACGGTCACATTGAAAGCCTTTCCCCAGCGACAGGAGCCAGTTTCAGCTTGATTCCGATAGAAAATGCCACTGGCAATTTCACCAAAATTGTTCAGCGTGTCCCGGTACGGATTGCATTTGACGACGCAAAGGAATTAAAGCAACTTCTTCGCCCGGGACTGTCCGTCACCGTCAGTGTTGATGAGAGATGATGTCTATGCGTAAACATATTGCTTTCGCCAGTATGTGTATGGGATTATTTATTGCTCAGCTTGATATTCAAATTGTATCGTCATCCCTAAATGAAATAGGTGGTGGTCTGTCCGCAGGTAAAGACGAAATGGCCTGGCTTCAGACCAGCTATTTAATTGCTGAGATTATTGTTATTCCGCTCTCTGGGTGGCTGTCACGGGTATTTTCCACTCGTTGGCTTTTTACTCTATCCGCGGGAATATTTACTTTAATGAGTATCGCGTGTGGACTTGCTTGGAATATTCAGATCATGATTTTTTTTCGTGCTTTACAGGGAGCTGCTGGCGCATCCATGATCCCTTTAGTTTTCACGACGGCGTTTATTTATTACCAGGGTAAAGAGTTGGGGTTGGCTGCTGCGGTAGTCAGTGCGCTGGCCTCACTGTCACCGACGCTAGGGCCAACTCTGGGGGGCTGGATCACTGATAACCTCGACTGGCGATGGCTATTTTATATCAATATATTACCTGGCATATATTTAGTTTTGAGTATTCCTTTTCTGGTTAATTTTGATAAACCTGATCTCTCTTTACTGAAAGTTGCTGATTATCCGAGTATTATCCTGTTGGCCATGACACTGGGATGTCTGGAATATACCCTTGAAGAAGGAGCGCGCTGGGGATGGCTGGATGATAATACTATTTTTCTGACATCAGTTCTGGCATTGGTGAGTTTTATTTTATTTGCTGCGCGTACACTTACAATATCCAATCCGATAATGGATCTTCATGCTTTTAAGGATAAAAATTTCACACTGGGATGTTTTTTTTCTTTTTCTGGAGGGGTTGGAATATTCTCTACTGTATATTTAATACCTGTGTTTTTGGGGCGGGTTCGCGGATTAAATGCCGAAGAGATAGGTTTTGCCGTTTGCACAACAGGTATTTTCCAGTTATTTTCTGTTCCCTTTTACTTCTGGTTAAGTAAAAAAATAAATCTGCGATGGCTGTTGATGGCGGGGCTGGGTGGATTTGTGTTTTCAATGTATCTTTTTACCCCTATAACCCACGAATGGGGATGGCAGGAGTTACTGTTTCCACAGGCAATTAGAGGGATTTCGCAGCAGTTTGCGATGGCCCCCATCGTAACATTAACGCTGGGGGGAATTCCAAAAGAACGGCTGAAGTTAGCCTCTGGTGTATTTAATTTAACACGTAATCTTGGGGGCGCGATTGGTATTGCCCTGTGTGGCTCTATTCTCAATAATCGAACTAATTTTCATTTTTCGAGAATGGGTGAAAAAATGGTTTCTGTTCCCCATACGGTGAATGACTTCATTTCCAGAAGTGCTTTGTTTTTTAATCGCGGAGGAAGTGACCAGACATCGGAAATACTGGCTTCAACCAAATTATTGAGTCAATTGATGCTGAGGGAGGCGCAAACTATGGCATTTTCGGATACCTTTCTGCTAATCAGTGGTCTGTTATTTATCGCATTTTTGTTGGTTTCTGCTATGAATAAATCATCCTGATCGGAGCCTGTGCTGAATTAAACTCGGGATAAAATGTTCGATACTGCTAACAGGCTAGTATAAAATGCCCCGCCTGCGCAGATACTCACAGGTATGAAGTAGAGTATTGTTTCAATCTGTGAAGGGAACGATGCAGTAAGTATGAACAATTAACCCGTCTGAATCACGACGTGTGAAGGTGCATAGGAGGTTACATGAACCTTGACGACAAATCGCTGTTTCTTGACGCCATGGAAGATGTCCAGCCGCTGAAACGTGCTACAGATGTCCACTGGCATCCAACGCGTAACCAACGTGCGCCGCAGCGTATCGACACGCTGCAACTTGATAATTTCCTCACCACTGGATTTCTCGACATCATCCCGCTAAGTCGGCCGCTGGAGTTTCGGCGGGAAGGGTTGCAACATGGGGTGCTGGATAAGCTGCGCAGTGGTAAATATCCGCAACAGGCGAGCCTGAATCTTTTGCGCCAGCCGGTGGAAGAGTGCCGCAAAATGATGTTCAGTTTCATTCAACAAGCCCTGGCGGATGGTTTGCGTAACGTGCTGATTATTCATGGCAAAGGACGGGATGATAAATCGCATGCCAATATTGTCCGCAGCTATGTGGCGCGCTGGCTGACCGAATTTGATGATGTTCAGGCATATTGCACTGCGCTACCGCATCATGGCGGCAGCGGGGCGTGTTACGTCGCACTACGTAAAACGGCGCAGGCGAAGCAAGAAAACTGGGAGCGCCACGCTAAGCGCAGCCGTTGATCTCGAGACGCATCCGCGGCTTATGCCGCCAGCACGCGGTTGCGTCCATCATTTTTCGCCCGATACAAAGCATCATCAACGCGTTTAAACAGTTCATCGATGCTTTCATTTCCTTCGTGATGCGCCACACCAATGCTGACGGTAAAGCGTGGTAAGCCCGAAATACTCACTTTTGCCACGCTTACGCGGATAGTTTCAGCCAGCGAAAGCGCGGTATCCAGTGGGGTTCTTGGTAGCAATAAGACAAACTCTTCGCCTCCCCAACGAAACACCAAATCGCCTTTGCGAGCGCAACTTTCGAGAGTGCGGGCAAGGGCGCATAACACCTCATCACCTTTAGAATGCCCATAGAGATCGTTAATGTGTTTAAAACGATCGGTGTCGATGAGCAACAAGCTGTAATCCTGAGCGATGGCGAGGTGCTGCATTTGGCCTGGCTCGGTAATGTGATAAAACTGTCGCCGATTCAGTAATCCTGTCATCGCATCATGGTGGGCAGCATGTTCCAGCTGCTCCTCCAGCCGTTTTTGCTCAGTAATATCATGCACAATACATAACATGAGCTTGTCGCCATAAATTTCAATCGGCCCGGCATAGGTCTGCACATGACGAGTCGAACCATCCGCCAGTTTATGAACAAAATTCAAAGGTTTATGACCACCGGGTAAATGCGAGATTTCATGCATGATAGGCATGACGCGACGCCCGAGCATATTTATTTCCCAGGTATGTTTCTGGCACATCGTTTCATGGTTATAACCATAGAAATTGAGAGCGGCGAGGTTAGCATCAACGATTTGGCCATCTCGTGAGGGGTCAATCAACAACATTGGCGCAGAGTTAGTCAGAAAAAAGCGCGCATAAAAACCTTGTTTTTTGCGCTGATAATTTGTCGAGCGACTGGCTTTTAAACCCAGCGTTGCCGGTGCTTCGATACCTTCGAAAATAATCACCGGTTCTGTTTCTGTCAGCTCTCGCAAAACAAGCCGACAGCTTAATGCTGTTTCCTCTTCATTGCGCTGAACGGTGAGGATTTCGATAATATCGTGTTGGTTTTGCAGATCGGAGAGGTATTTCGGCAGTTCTTTTTGTGAGGAGACGGAATAGGGACCGGTTCGTAGCTGACTAAACGTGAGGTCTTGCATCAACAGTCGCGCCTCGCTGTTGGCATAAATTAACTGTTCCTCAAAGGGCGAAACGATCCAGACAGGACTGGTGAGTAAGTCCAGGGTATTGAAGTTGTGCGTAATCATTGAGATCCCATTATTTTTATCAATTGTTGTTGCTATCCGATCGCAAAAAAGCCACGTCATATGATCAGATAATTCTGATAATGATAGACGCTATTTAACACTTCACACGGTTTGTATACGGAAAAGCATTTTGCTTTTTGTATTCAATTTAGACAGAATTTTATTAATCATTTCAGGGTAATGGGGTGATGAGATGTTGCGTAACAGGGCCAGAAGGCTAGACTACAAAATAATGCGTTGATGATGGAGGCACTGTGGAAGCGATTAAGGGATCGGACGTTAATGTCCCGGATGCAGTATTTGCCTGGATGCTGGATGGTAGAGGCGGCGTTAAACCGCTGGAAAATACAGATGTGATTGATGAAGCGCATCCCTGCTGGCTCCACCTTAATTATGTACACCATGATAGCGCCCAATGGCTGGCGACAACACCGCTGCTTCCCAATAACGTACGTGATGCGCTGGCGGGCGAGAGCACACGGCCCCGAGTCAGCCGTCTCGGTGAAGGCACGCTGATTACATTGCGCTGTATAAACGGCAGCACCGATGAACGCCCCGATCAACTGGTCGCCATGCGTGTATATATGGACGGGCGGTTAATTGTTTCGACCCGACAACGCAAAGTGCTGGCGCTGGACGATGTGGTGAGCGATCTGGAAGAGGGCACTGGTCCGACCGATTGCGGGGGGTGGCTGGTTGATGTGTGCGATGCGTTGACCGATCATTCCAGCGAATTTATCGAGCAGCTGCACGATAAAATTATCGACCTCGAAGATAATCTTCTCGATCAGCAAATTCCACCGCGTGGATTCCTGGCTCTGCTGCGCAAACAATTAATTGTGATGCGTCGCTATATGGCACCGCAACGTGATGTTTATGCTCGTCTTGCCAGTGAACGTTTGCCGTGGATGAGCGATGACCAACGCCGTCGGATGCAGGATATTGCCGATCGCCTTGGGCGCGGTCTTGACGAAATCGACGCCTGTATAGCACGGACTGGCGTGATGGCGGATGAAATCGCTCAGGTGATGCAGGAAAATTTAGCTCGTCGTACTTATACAATGTCGTTGATGGCAATGGTCTTTTTACCCAGTACCTTTCTGACCGGGTTATTTGGCGTCAACCTTGGTGGGATCCCAGGCGGCGGGTGGCAATTCGGATTTTCAATTTTTTGTATTCTGTTAGTTGTTCTTATTGGTGGTGTTGCTTTATGGTTGCATCGTAGTAAATGGTTGTAACAAAAGCAATTTTCCCGGCTGTCTGTATACAAAAACGCCGTAAAGTTTGAGCGAAGTCAATAAACTCTCTACCCATTCAGGGCAATATCTCTCTTGCAGGTGAATGCAACGTCAAGCGATGGGCGTTGCGCTCCATATTGTCTTACTTCCTTTTTTGAATTACTGCATAGCACAATTGATTCGTACGACGCCGACTTTGATGAGTCGGCTTTTTTTTGCCTGTTATTTATCAGCGTCTACCCTTTAAGAGTCCACCCAATGACCGGAGGGAAATATGACGACACTTATTTATTTGCAAATTCCTGTCCCTGAACCGATTCCTGGCGATCCTGTTCCCGTGCCCGATCCGATCCCTCGCCCGCAACCCATGCCTGACCCACCACCCGATGAAGAGCCGATTAAATTGTCGCATCGTGAGCGTAGATCTGCGAGGATACGCGCCTGCTGCCTTTGCGTCGCTGACCACGAGAATAGATTGTGACCGCTTTTTCTACCCTGAATGTTTTGCCTCCCGCCCAACTCACAAACCTTAATGGGTTGGGTTATTTAACCATGACGCCGGTGCAGGCCGCCGCGCTTCCGGCGATCCTTGCCGGAAAAGATGTTCGCGTGCAGGCGAAAACCGGCAGCGGCAAAACGGCGGCTTTTGGCCTCGGCTTGTTACAGCAAATTGATGCGTCGCTATTTCAAACCCAGGCTTTAGTGCTGTGTCCTACGCGTGAACTGGCGGATCAGGTGGCAGGTGAATTGCGTCGGCTGGCGCGTTTTCTGCCAAATACCAAAATTTTGACGTTGTGCGGTGGTCAACCGTTCGGTATGCAGCGTGATTCGTTACAACATGCGCCGCATATTATCGTGGCAACGCCGGGCCGTTTGCTGGATCACCTGCAAAAAGGCACTGTATCACTGGATGCGTTGAATACGCTGGTGATGGATGAGGCCGACCGCATGCTGGATATGGGATTTAGTGACGCCATTGATGATGTCATCCGTTTTGCGCCAGCATCTCGGCAGACACTTCTGTTTTCGGCAACCTGGCCGGAAGCCATTGCCGCAATCAGCGGAAGAGTGCAGCGCGATCCTTTAGCGATTGAAATTGACTCAACAGATGCTCTGCCACCTATTGAACAACAATTTTATGAGACATCCAGCAAAGGCAAAATTCCTCTGTTGCAACGGTTATTAAGCTTGCATCAGCCATCCTCTTGCGTGGTGTTTTGCAATACCAAAAAAGATTGCCAGTCTGTCTGCGACGCGCTGAATGAAGTAGGGCAAAGTGCATTGTCGTTACACGGCGATCTGGAGCAACGCGATCGCGATCAGACCCTGGTACGTTTTGCTAACGGTAGCGCCCGTGTACTGGTCGCGACTGATGTTGCTGCGCGTGGTCTGGATATAAAATCGCTTGAGCTGGTGGTGAACTTTGAGCTGGCGTGGGACCCTGAAGTTCATGTACATCGCATCGGTCGTACAGCTCGTGCAGGAAATAGCGGTCTGGCGATCAGTTTCTGTGCTCCGGAAGAAGCACAGCGGGCCAATATCATTTCTGACATGTTGCAGATAAAACTTAACTGGCAAACGCCGCCAGCGAATAGTTCCATTGTGCCGCTGGAAGCAGAAATGGCAACGTTGTGTATCGATGGCGGGAAAAAAGCCAAAATGCGCCCGGGTGATGTATTAGGTGCGCTGACAGGAGACATCGGGCTTGATGGCGCAGATATTGGCAAAATTGCCGTGCATCCGGCGCATGTTTATGTCGCGGTGCGTCAGGCTGTTGCTCATAAAGCATGGAAACAGTTACAGGGCGGGAAGATTAAAGGAAAAACGTGCCGGGTGCGGTTATTAAAATAATGAAATGTTGAATTGCAGGGTGCAAGAGTAAACATCTTCTTCGGCATTGCCGGATGCGACGCTGGCCGCGTCTTATCGGCTTCCATAAGAGTAGCCCGATACGCTTGCGTATCGGGCGCTATCCTGGTTATTTCACTTCAACCACATTCAGCCGTAACTCATCCAACTGATTTTCATCTTCTTCTGGCTGCCAGCCCGCTGGTTGTAGTGGGATCTCTTCGCGATCAAACGCCAGATCCCCCCCGTTAACCACTTCAGAACCGTGGGTAATGCCTTTGAAATCGAACAGGTTGGTATCGCACAGATGCGACGGCACCACATTCTGCATTGCGCTGAACATCGTCTCGATACGCCCCGGATAACGTTTATCCCAGTCACGCAACATGTCAGCAATTACCTGACGTTGCAGGTTAGGCTGTGAACCGCACAGGTTGCACGGAATAATCGGGAACGCTTTTGCATCGGCAAAGCGCTGAATATCTTTCTCGCGGCAGTAGGCCAGCGGACGAATCACGATATGTTTGCCATCATCGCTCATCAGTTTCGGAGGCATACCTTTCATCTTGCCACCGTAGAACATATTTAAGAACAGCGTTTGCAGGATATCGTCACGATGGTGACCCAGCGCGATCTTCGTCGCCCCCAGTTCCGTTGCGGTGCGATAAAGGATACCGCGACGAAGACGAGAACACAGTGAGCAAGTGGTTTTGCCCTCCGGAATCTTCTCTTTCACGATACCGTAAGTGTTCTCTTCAACAATCTTGTACTCAACGCCCAGCGTTTCAAGATACTCGGGCAGAACGTGTTCCGGGAAGCCCGGTTGCTTTTGATCGAGGTTAACAGCCACCAGCGAAAAATTGATTGGCGCGCTTTGCTGCAAATTGCGCAGAATTTCCAGCATGGTATAGCTGTCTTTACCCCCGGAGAGGCAAACCATGATGCGATCGCCTTCTTCAATCATATTGAAGTCAGCAATGGCTTCGCCCACGTTACGACGCAGACGTTTTTGTAATTTGTTCAGGTTGTATATTTCTTTCTTCGTATTCTTTTGATTTTCTTGCATTATTTCAGTTCTCTGGTACTAAATGGGGCATATTGAGGGCAAACTTTGCAACTACGATAACCGCGCATTCAACATGGCTACCTGTTCGTCGTTCATGTCATCAATCCACATACCGTAAATTTCATACACCATCTGCGCAGTTTCATGCCCCATCTGGCTGGCTATAAATGCCGGGTTCGCTCCTGCCGTCAACAGCCAGCAGGCAAAAGTATGTCGCGTATGGTACGGATTACGGCGGCGAATACCAGCACGTTTTACTGCTGCATTCCATCTCGCTCCCAAATAGTCGTAGTGAAATCTGATGGGAAAGCCTTGCTTAGCATGCTGGTGTTGCGCTACCCGTACAGGATGCGGTAACACAGGAAGAAATTAGAACAGAAACTGTGGCGGACATTGTGCATTCGTTGCCAGGCAGAGAAATAGAACGCTACAACAGGTGCAGAATATAATTTTTCGCAAGTGCCAGAATAGCGATATTATGCAGTGTTTTTTAGTTTTCTATCAGGGGATATTTTGTGAAACCTTTCGGTGAATAAAATAATTCTCTGTAATAAATGATGGGTATGGTTGGTGATTATATTTGCGCATGGAAATATTACATTGGATATGAATATATTTCAAATGAAAGAGCCATGACACCCGAATGGAGTTAGGGATTCATTACGTATCTAATCTAAAGAATAAGAAAAATACTTAATTCATTGTGGGTGGTGATGATATCTTGATATGTGAAAATGGTTCTCTTAATAAGATGTAACTAGCTTATTACTTATCCATAGCACAAGAAATGGTCCTGTATCTGCGTTGCCATGAAATAATACAGGCCTAAATGTAATAAAGAGTTGCATGACAAAATCACTAAAGTTCACAATAAAAAAGAATTAAGTTTTTTGTTCAGGTATTTTTTTAGTGTATTGTTTTGAAATGTTCTACGCTGCTCTAACCTTCAGTTTGAAGAGGGCTTGAATCGTGATGTCAGTTCGATTGATATAATGTTATTAATAATGTTTACGTTTGAATGTGAAATATGCTTAACTATGCCTTGATTGTTAATCACAGGGACTGACTATGAGAAAAATACTGATGTATTTATGTATTAGCATATGGATTGTTATATCATGCGTGCCTATCATATTAACTAGCGAGTATTTAACAGAGGCGAGTATAATGGCATTGATGTTTGGTCATGCCAATGCACTATGTATTGGGGTTTTTATTTCTATTATTTATATAGAATGCTGGAGGTAAATAGTGTGAACAGCATTAGTTTGATGATTTTATACTGAACTAAAGGGGGAAAGAGGTAACGAAAAAAGACCTCCACCAGGTACGAATCTGAGGCGGGCAGATGGAGGTCGATATCTACCCGATTAAATGGATAAGTAAAAGCCCCATCAGGGATTGATTTGTTCGAGTCTAATTTAAAGTAATTTCAACGATTTGGCAGAACTTCTTAGAGTTAATGATTTTCAAGTTTTCGATTACCAGGAAAAAGGCTGGGGGCTGATAAAATAGTCATCTGCATTCCTTAAATTGTGTAAGGGTGAAAGGATAAAGTTCAATTTAAAGGCGGTACAATATTAGCACCATCTTATATATGTAATGATTGATTTGCCTCTTTATTCTACTGTTGAGATTATTGTTTCCGAAAATTGATTATTATCAGCGCGAAAAGAAATGCTACAGCAAATAAGAGGACGATTGTCGGCGCTGGGGCTCTGTTGAGAAAATATAATAACCATACGCCTGATATTGTTATTGATATCGTTACGGCGATAAGTAATGCCTTATGAAAGCGATGCATGATGAGGACAGCAATAGACCCTGGAGCTATTAATAGTATATAGACAGAATAATTCCGACTGCTTTTAATGTGGCAAAAATGGTAGGCGATACCATGCAGAGTAAACCGTAATGTAATAATGATATCTGTAA